>Ga0222427_100056_pt1 | contig 319453 bp, 300 predicted proteins | sample 2B20Ametagenome_FD_182890 | JGI IMG/M metagenome (GOLD analysis project Ga0222427, IMG submission 182890) | Enriched microbial communities from leaf-cutter ant dump, University of Wisconsin, Madison, United States - 2B20A (version 2) | ecosystem: Environmental > Terrestrial > Nest > Insects... | reverse complement strand
TTGGGGCCCAGGGTGGTCTTGACAGCGTTGGCGAGGACATTCACGCCGCGGACGATGCGCACGCGGGCGTCGTCACCGAACAATACTTGCTTGGCAGCCATTTCTTAGCTTCCTTCGAAAATTCGTTTGAGGCAGGGTTTACTGGACCACGGCGAGGATTTCGTCCTCGCGGATGACGAGCAGTTCTTCGCCATCAACCTTCACGGACTGACCGGCGTACTTGCCGAACAGAACCTTGTCGCCAGCCTTCAGGTCGACGGGCAGGATCTTGCCGTCTTCGGTCTTCTTGCCGGGGCCGACGGCCACGACTTCACCTTGATCAGGCTTTTCAGCGGCGCTGTCGGGGATGACGATGCCCGAGGCAGTCTTGCGCTCGTTTTCGAGGCGTTTGACGATCACGCGATCGCCCAGGGGACGCAAGGCCATGTGGAACTCCTGTTACTAAAAGAAGAAGAGAATGATCGGTTGGGCCCCGGGAGCGTTGTTAGCACTCACCGGTGTCGAGTGCTAATTATAGGGATGATGTTCTAGGCTTCAAGGGGGGGAGGCCGGGCTGTTACATATTGAGGGGTGAGGGGCGGCGCGTTGTATATTGGGGACGGGGTTGTTGCCGACGCACACCGGCCGGGGTGCTGTCGGAATTCACTAGCTGTGAATGGAATCCAAGTAACTTGAAACGGACAACCCTGCAACTTCAAGTGGTTAGCAAATCTAGGTTGTCCCCTTTTAGGTTCGACTCATCGGATTTGAAGGCCCCGTCGTTGGGTGATCCTCAGCCGAAAGTACTGTCGAAGTTCATCGAACTTGAGATTTGGTTCACTGAAGTTGGGGTGTAACAAGTCTGTAGACTGAGGCGGCGCGCGGATTGCGACGGAGGATCGCCACGGCTGACCGGCCCCCTGCTGGAGGATGCGCAGCTCACATTGGGCGCGGTCCTGGCCGATCTTGGAGTCGGCCTGCTGCGCCTGGCGCTGATCGAAGGGGAGCTGGCCGCCGGCCGCCTGACGCAGCCGTTCGACCAGATGCTGGACACGGGCCTGGACTACTACCTGTGGGTGCGCGAGGAAGACCCGCCAACCGAGGCCGCGACCCATCTGGCCAAATGGATATTGGCCGAGTGCGCGGCTGTTTCCGCTGCTCCGGGCGCCATGCATGCTGAGCGCGGCCGGCGTTCTGCGTGACTACGCGCGCGAGAAGGCTTCGGCCGGCTAAAAGTAAGAGGGCGAGGCTCTTGTGAAATCGCACGTCTCCGTCGCGATGGACGAGACGAACTGCACGAAGACATCTGCTCGAGACTTGTCGAACATCAGCACATAGGGCATGCGCGGAATGGCGGGAGTGCTGCGGATGACCTTGAGCTTCGCGGCGTCGATGGAGTCCTCGAAGATGCCTTGCGGCAAGTAGCAGATGCCCAGGCCGGAGATCGTCAAGGCAGCAGCCGCGGTCAGGTTGCTGCTGGAGACGGTCCTCTCGAATCTAACGTGTTGCCTCTCCAGCCAATGCGACATCATCGTGCCCAATCCCGAGGCGTTGGATTGTTCTATCACCGTGTACCGAGCCAACTCCTTCAGGGGCAGGGTGTCGACGTCCGGAAGGTAACTCGGGCTGCACATCCAGGCGTATTCCACCGAGTCCAGCGAAACCACCTCCAGGCCGCTATCCCTGAACGCATCGGGCGTCACAACCACATCCAGGTCGCCATCTTGGACTTTGCTCGCCAGGACCGCGCTGGTGTCGACAACCGGTTCGATCAAGACGTGCGGATACGCGCCACGGATCCGCTGAACGAGCCCCGGCAGCCATGTCAGCGCCGTCAGTTCGGTCACGCCGATGCGCAGGTTGCGTGGCGGGACGGGATGAACCCGGCTTACGTCCACAAACCGCGTTCGTGCTGACAGCATTTCCCACGCCAGCGGCTTGAGTTCCACCCCGCGCACGGTGAGCTGCGCTCTTCGCCGCGAGCGATCGAACAGTTCGAGACCCAATGCGGCCTCCAGCTCCAGCACGCGTTTTGAGACCGCTGACTGCGTAGTGCTGAGCTGCGCGGCGGCCCTGTCGAAGCTGCCAAGTTCCGCCGACCAGTAGAAGGCCTCGACTTGTTTGAATGTGACCATATATGCGCTCCCGCCCTAAATCACGGCTTGTTCTGATTCACGAATTTTATTCGTATAAAGCATTCTAAACATTCGCTTGTGGAATGTTATATGCGCCACTAAATTTGTCGCTAACAGGCACACAACTGGGCATACCGATGACATTCCTCTCCAGCCGGCTCGATCGCATTCAACCTTCCCCCAGCATCATGGCGCTCACGCGCGCCAAGGCCCTCATCGCCGAGGGCGTGGATGTGTGCAATCTCACTGCGGGCGAACCGGATTTCGACACTCCGCCCTACATTATCGAAGCGGCCTACCAGGCGCTCCTGGCGGGGCAGACGAAGTACACCGCCGTCGATGGAACAGCGAACTTGAAGAAGGCCATCAGCGACAAGTTCATGCGCGAAAACGGCCTGGACTATCCGCCGGATCAGATTTCGGTGGGCGCTGGCGCCAAGCAGGTGCTGTTCAACGTCCTGACGGCGACCATCGATGATGGCGACGAGGTGGTGATCCCGGCGCCTTATTGGGTGTCGTATCCGGATCTGGTGCGCCTGAACGGCGGTGTGCCCGTTTTCATCGTCGCCGGCTTCGAGCAAGCATTCAAGATCACGCCCGAGCAACTGGAAGCGGCCATTACGCCGAAAACCAAGTGGCTGATCCTCAATTCCCCGAACAATCCGAGCGGCGCGGTTTATTCGCGCGAGGAACTGCGCGCCCTCGGGGAGGTGGTCAGGCGCCATCCCCAGCTCCATGTCCTGACCGACGACATCTACGAACACCTGCTTTACGACGGCGCGACCTATGTCTCGTTCGCGCAAGCGAATCCTGACCTCCTCGCGCGAACGGTGACAGTCAATGGCGTATCCAAGGCATACGCGATGACGGGCTGGCGCATCGGCTATGCCGGCGCGCCCAAGCCCTTGGTGAAAGCCATGGAGAAACTGCAGTCGCAAACCAGCGGCAACCCGGCAACCGCCAGCCAGGCCGGCGCGGCGGCCGCGCTTTGCGGTCCCTTCGGGTTCATCAAGGACTGGGTTGCCCAGTTCGAACGGCGCCGCAACCTAGTGGTGTCGAGCCTGGATGGCCGGCACGGACTGAAATGCCCGTCTCCTCCCGGCGCGTTCTACGTCTACGTCTACTGCGCCGAGCAGATCGGCAAGACGACGCCCACGGGCAAAACGATCGTGGACGACAACGATTTCGTGTCCTATCTGCTCGACGAGCATAGGGTCGCCACCGTACAGGGCTCGGCCTACGGACTGTCTCCCGCATTCCGCCTCTCATTCGCGACTTCCGAGGAAGTGCTCAAGAAAGCTTGCGACCGCATCTTAGAGGCATGTGCCGCGTTGAAGTAGGGGAGGGAAGCAATGCTGGCTGCGCTGACGATTTCCCCTCGCGAGGGGCTGGCATGCGCCGGGCTCATCGAGCGCCTGGCGGCCGAAGCCGCCGCGCTGGCGGCCGCCGAACCGTTGCTCGCCGGCACCGTGGCGCCCCTGCTGGCGTCCGATGGAGACCTGCTGTCGATACTGGCCTGGCAGTTGGCCGGTCAACTCGCTGGAGAGGCTGTCTCCCATTCGCAACTACAGGCCTTGTTTTCTGAGGTCTTGAATGCGGCGCCCGGCTTGACCGCAATCGTCGTACAGGATTTTGACGCCGCCCTGGAGCGCGATCCGGCAAGCGAATCGGCGCTGCAGATTCTCTTGCACATGAAGGGCTTCCAGGCGTTGCAGAGCCATCGCATCGCGAATGCGCTGTGGCTGCGGGGACGCCGCTCGTTGGCGCTGCATCTGCAGGCCGTGTCCAGCAGGGTATTCGGTGTCGATATCCATCCGGCGGCGCATATCGGCGCCGGCATCATGCTCGACCACGCCACCGGCATCGTGATCGGTGAGACCAGCGTGGTCGGGGATGGGGTGTCGATTTTCCAGAATGTGACGCTGGGAGGCACGGGCAAGGCGCGCGGCGACCGGCATCCCAAGATTGGCCCCGGCGCGGTGCTCGGGGCCGGCGCAGTGCTGCTCGGTCCGATCCGTGTCGGCGCGGGCGCTCAAATCGGCGCGGGCAGCGTCGTACTTCGCGACATTCCCGATTCCGCCACGGCGGTCGGCATACCCGCCCGAGTCATCGACCCACGCGGCGGCTAGCGCCGTCCACCGCGAGTATTGGATAACCACGCCAACGTACCCAACCGCCACATCAACCAGTTGCACCGGAGAGTACCTTGAAAACCATTTATTCCCTGATCGCCGCTACGTTTCTGGCTGGCACCGCCTCCGCTCAAGCCGCGGACACACTTTCCCGAATCAAGAATTCAGGAACCATCACGATGGGGGTGCGCGAATCGACGGCGTTCTCCTATGCACTGGGGGCGGGTAAATACACCGGCTTTCACTACGACGTATGCACGAATGTGATTCGAGACATACGCAAGCAACTTGGCCTGTCCGAGCTGCAGACGCGCTACCAACTGGTGACGTCCCAGAACCGCATCCCGCTGGTGGCCAACGGCTCCGTCGATCTTGAGTGCGGCGCCACCACCAACAGCAAGGCGCGTCAGCGCGACGTCGCGTTCGCGCTGACTACCTATGTCGAGGAAGTCCGGATGGCCGTCCGTGCCGACTCGGGGATCGATTCGATCAAGGACCTCGCCAATCGCACCGTTGTCACGACGACCGGAACGACCTCCGTGCAACTGCTGCGCAAGCACGAACGGGCCAACAACATTGGCTTCAAGGAGGTATTCGGCAAGGATCACTCGGAAAGCTTCCTGATGCTGGAGCAGGGCCGCGCGGACGCTTATGTCATCGACGCGTCGACGTTGGCGACCTTCATCGCCAAGTCGAAGCAGCCTTCGGGCTTCAAGATCGTCGGCGAGGTTTTGAGCGTCGAGCCGATCGCCATCATGATCCCCAAGGACGATCCGGAGTTCAAGGCCGCCGTCGACGCCAGCATCAAGGCGCAAATCAAATCCGGCGAGATGGAACAGTTGTGGAGCAAGTGGTTCCTCAACCCCATCCCGCCCAACGGCGTGACGATCAACCTGCCGCTCGGAGAGGCCACCCGTGAGGCATGGGCCAATCCGAACGATAAGCCCGCCGATGACTACTGATAGAGCGGAAGAGATAGTCCCTTGCGCGGCGGCACCCGCTACTCCGGGAGCCGCCGCCGTGGGGGCGTTTAGGGGGAGACCTTTGTGTTCAATCTAGATTGGCGGGTATTTCTGGAGGATCCGGGTGGCCGATTTCCCACGTACTGGCAATGGCTGCTCAACGCGTGGGGCTGGACGGCGGCGGTAGCCGGCGCGGCGCTCGTACTGGCGTTGGCGCTGGGCCTGGTGATCGGAACCCTACGCACCTTGCCCAAGTATCCCGTGCTCGTGTGGTTCGGCGACGCATGGGTGGAGATCTTTCGCAACATCCCGATCCTGGTGCAGGTGTTCATCTGGTACCACGTGGTGCCCGCCCTTGTGCCGCCACTGCGTAGTACACCGAGCTTTGTTCTGGTGGTGTGCGCACTGGGCTTGTTCACCTCGGCCCGCATCGCCGAGCAGGTGCGGGCGGGCATTGAATCTCTTTCCAGGGGACAGAGGCTGGCAGGTCAGGCATTAGGATTCACCATGCCGCAGACCTACCGTTTCGTCCTCCTGCCCATGGCGCTGCGCATCATCATTCCTCCGCTCACGAGCGAGACGATGAACATCGTGAAGAACTCCTCGGTGGCCTTCGCCGTGTCGATTCCGGAGCTGACGATGTTTGCAATGCAGGTCCAGGAAGAAACGTCGCGGGGTATCGAAGTCTACCTGGCGGTGACAGTCCTCTACATCGTTACGGCGCTTGCGATAAACCGCGTCATGGCGGTCATCGAGGAACGTACCCGGATCCCGGGCTATGTTGGGAATAGAGGGTGAGCCGGCAATGAATCTCGATATTGCATTCTACGACTGGCAGGCACTGAAGGGTTTCCTCATCCCCGGCCTGATCTTCAGTGTTCAATTGACGGTGGTGGCTACGATCGGCGGCATTCTCGTCGGGACCATGCTGGCGATCGTCCGGCTCAACGGACCTGCCGTCGTGGCGCGCGCGGCGGACATCTACGTCACCGGCATGCGCAGCATCCCGGCAGTGATGGTGATTCTCTGGTTCTTTCTGCTGGTGCCTACCTGGTTTTACCAGTACCTGCCCGGCGGCATAGACCGGCGCGCCGAATACTCGGCCTACATCACCTTCATCGCATTCGAGGCTGCCTATTTCAGCGAGATCGTCCGTGCGGGTATCCAGTCGATTGCCGCGGGGCAGGTCAATGCGGGCCGTGCCCTGGGGATGACGGGGCCGCAGACGCTGATGCTGATCATCCTTCCACAGGCGGCGCGCAATATGTTGCCCGTGTTGCTGACGCAAACCATCATTCTCTTCCAGGACACCTCCCTGGTCTACGCGATCGGCGCCTACGACCTGCTGAAGGGCTTCGAAACGGCAGGCAGGAACGCGGGCCGTCCGATTGAGGCGTATCTGCTGGCGGCAGCTGTCTATCTGGCGATTTGCTTCCTGATATCCAGGGTTGTGCGTCAGGTCGCCAAGCGCATCGCCATCGTCCGCTGAAAAGGAACGAAATAACCATGATTGAACTGAGCAATGTCTCCAAGTGGTATGGGAAGACGCAGGTCCTGGACGGCTGCAGCACGTCCATCGGGAAAGGCGAGGTGGTGGTGGTCTGCGGCCCCTCCGGTTCCGGAAAATCCACACTGATCAAGACGATCAACGCGCTGGAGCCGATACAGCAGGGGAACATCATAGTGAACGGCACGCCGGTGCACGACAAGCGCACGAACCTGCCCAAGCTGCGTAGTCACGTCGGCATGGTGTTCCAGCACTTTGAACTGTTTCCGCACCTTTCGGTGACTGAGAACCTGGTCATCGCCCAACGTCGGGTCCTGGGCAGGAGCGCAACCGAGGCTAACGCGCGCGCGGCCAGATTGTTGGAGCGGGTCGGGATGCAGGCGCACAGCGCCAAGTTCCCCGGCCAGCTCTCCGGTGGCCAGCAGCAGCGCGTCGCCATCGCGCGTGCGCTCACGATGGACCCTATCGTCATGCTGTTCGACGAGCCGACATCCGCGCTGGACCCGGAGATGGTCGGCGAGGTGCTGGAAGTCATGGTGGGCCTGGCGCGCGAAGGAATGACGATGGTCTGTGTCACCCACGAAATGGGTTTCGCCCGGAAAGTCAGTGATCGGGTCATCTTCATGGATGTCGGCGGGAAGATTCTGGAAGATTGCGACAGCACGACGTTCTTCAGCGATCCGGAAAGACGCCATCCGCGCTGCCGGGATTTCCTGAACAAGGTGCTTGCGCATTGATGCGCGGGCTACCGGCAGGCTAAAGGACACATAACGTAGAAAGGAGACAACAATGCAACGCCGCACGTTCCTCTTGCAATGCGCAAGCCTGGCCGGCGCATCGGCAGTGCCCATTCTGGCGCGCGCCCAGGGCGCCTACCCGTCACAGCCGATCAAGGTGGTGGTGGGTTTCGCTGCGGGTGGTGGCGCCGATGCGATCGCCCGGTTGATTTCGTCCGCACTGGCCCAGGAGCTAAAGACCTCGATCATCATAGAGAACAAGCCCGGCGCCAACGCGAATATCGCCACCGATTCGGTGGTCCGATCCGCCAAGGACGGCTACACGCTGCTCTACAACACGTCGGCCATCACAATCAGCCCCTATCTCTACAAGTCGTTGTCCTACGACCTGAAGCGCGACTTGGCGCCCATCGCCCTGACCGCCGAGATACCGCTGATTCTGGTGACCTCGTCTTCGAATCGCGCGAGGACGCTGGACGATTTCATCAAGCAGCTCAAGGCCAATCCAGAGAAGTTGAACTACGCATCGTCCAGCCCGGGCAATCTGACGCACCTGGCCGCCGTGGAGTTCCTGCGGGTGTCGCAGACTACGGCGTTCCATGTGCCTTACAAGAGCGAGTCGCCCGCGGTCACCGACCTTATCGGGGGCAGGGTGCAGTTCTACATCGGCAATGCCAACACGCTGCTGCCCCAGATCAAGGCGGGCAAGTTGACGGCGCTTGCTGTGACCAGCGGCCAGAGATTGCCGCAACTGCCGGACGTGCCGACGCTGGCCGAGACCCTGCAAGCGGGGCTGGAAATGGCGGCATGGTCCGGCTTCATGGCGCCGGCGGGCACGCCGGCCCCGGTCTGCAAGACGCTGGAAACCTCGCTGCAGCGCGTTATCACATCGCCCGCCTTGAGCAAGCAGATCTTCGACAGTGGCGCAACGGCGCGCTTTGCGGATGCCGCTGCCTATCAACGCCTGATCGAACAGGAACTTGCACGATGGGCCCGGGTCGCCAAGGAAGCCGGCATCCAGCCCGAGTGATTTTTTCAACGAAAACTCAGACGAGGTGAATCGAATGGACATGGGACTGAAGGGGCGTGTCGCCCTGGTCATGGGGGCCGGCGGCGGCTTGGGCAGCGCGATCGCCCGCGCGCTGGTCGATGAGGGCGCGAGCGTGGCGGTGGTGGATATCGACCCCGCGGCGCTGGAGAAGGTCGCAACCGACCTGGGCAACCGCGGGGCGAAGACGCTCGCCGTGCCCTGGGATCTGGCCGATGCCGGCGCCGTCGAGAACAACATCGCTCGTATCGAGGCCACGCTGGGGCCGGTCGATATTCTCGTCAACAATACCGGTGGCCCGCCTCCGACGCCGGCATTGGGTCAGGACGCTTCCGTATGGCAACGCAGCTTCGAGGGCATGGTGCTGTCGGTGATCCGGATCGCGGACCGCGTCGTGCCCGGCATGCGCGAGCGCAAGTGGGGCCGCGTCGTTACCAGCGCTTCTTCGGGCGTGGTGTCACCCATTCCGAATCTCGGCATTTCCAACGCTTTGCGGCTTTCGCTGGTGGGGTGGTCCAAGACCCTGGCTCGCGAAGTGGCGCCGGACGGTGTTACCTGCAATGTCATCGTGCCCGGCCGTATCGCCACGCCGCGCATCGAGTATCTTGATCGCGCGAAGGCTGAACGGGAAGGCCGCTCCGAAGAGGATGTCCGTGCGGAGAGCACCGGCTCCATTCCCATGAAGCGTTATGGCAAACCGGAAGAATACGCCCGCGGGGTGGTCTTCCTTGCCAGCGACGCGGCTTCATACGTCACCGGCACCGTCCTGCGTGTGGATGGCGGCCTTATTGCAAGCATCTAGACGGATTCCCATCATGTCCCAAGCAGAACCTTTGACCCCACAGCAAGTCGAGACCCTGAAATCAGTCACGACCGCGACCATCAGCACGATCCTGTTCAAGCGCGGCTTGCGCAACGTCTGGCTGCGCGGCCCTATGCCCGTTGCGCCGGAAACGCCGCGCATTGCAGGAAGGGCGTTTACCATGCGCTTCGTGCCGGCGCGTGAAGATCTCTCCAATCCAGCCGCATGGTCATCGCCCACCTCCACGCGCGTCGCTGTCGAGCAGATGCCCGAAGGTTGTGTGGCGGTGGTCGACGCCATGGGTTGCACGGATGCGGGAATCTTCGGCGACATCCTGTGCGCGCGCATGAAGGTTCGCCAGGTGGCCGGCTTGGTGACCGATGGCGTGGTGCGCGACCTGGTGGGTGTGCGCAAATCCGAACTGCCCACGTGGGCCCGCGGCACCGCGTCGCCCGCCGCGGTGGCCAGCCTGACCTTTGTCGGCTGGCAGCAACCCATCGCTTGCGGCGGCGTCGCCGTGTTTCCCGACGATGTCATCGTTGCCGATGATGACGGCGCGATCCTGATCCCCTCCACGCACCTGGAGGAAGTGTTGGCCGACGGGCCCGAGCAAGAGCGCTTCGAGGCGTGGGTGGTCGAGGAAGTGAATCGAGGAGCCGCGCTGCCCGGGCTCTATCCGCCGAACCAGGAAAGCCAGGCTCGCTACGAGAAGTACTGCTCCAAGGGGTGAGGGGGCAGGAGGCCAGAAAAGCCGGGTTGGCTTTCAAGCATTGCAAAATGCTCTCCGGCTCGGCGGATTCCACGGATATCGCCAAGACTTCGCGTGAATTGGCAAATCCAGGGGGCACTCGTGCATCTAGCATGTACCAAACGTCCTGGAGACCGTGCATGCCACTTCACTACCTTGAGTACTACCTCGTCCAGACCCGCGAGTGGTCAGTGCAACCAGCAGAGGCAGCCACCCTCCAGTTTTTAACTGTCCAAATTACGGGGGAAGGTCAGCGATCCGAAAGAAGACCCGGGAAAGCACGGCGTTCTTGATCCATTCCTTTTGCGTCAGCGCTCCGCGTAGCGCCGTTCCAGTTCGTCGTACAACGGCTTGCGGACCAGGCGCTGGCGTTCGTTGAAAGGCGCCAGCAGCGCGGGGTCTTCGTCGAGCTTGCCGTCGCGCTTGAGCGCGGACAAGGCATTCTGCATGCCCAGCACCGCGCCTTGCAGCGCCGCGTTGGCGTACAGCACCAGGCTGTAGCCCATGCCGCCGAGCTCCTGGGCGCTTAGGGTGGGCGTCTTGCCGCCCACCACGATGTTGATCAACAGGGGATGCTTCAGCAGCTGGGGAATCCTGCCGATCTCCTCCAGGCTGGTCATGGCTTCGACGAACAGGATGTCGGCGCCCGCCTCGGCGAACTTCTGAGCCCGTTCGATCGCGGCCTCGAAGCCCTCGACCGCGCGGGCGTCCGTGCGCGCGATGATCTGGAAATCCGGATCCTGGCGCGCGTCGGTGGCCGCGCGGATCTTGTCGAGCATTTCCGACAATGGCGCCACCGCCTTGCCGGCGAAGTGGCCGCAGCGTTTCGGGAAGGCCTGGTCCTCGATCTGGATGGCATCCGCGCCGGCGCGTTCCAGCGCGCGCACGGTGTGCCATGCATTGACGGCATTGCCGAATCCGGTGTCGATGTCCACGATGAGGGGCAGGTCCTCCACCGCCTCGCGGATCCGCATCGTGGCGTCGGCGACGTCGCGCAGGCCGATGATGCCCAGGTCCGGCGCGCCGTAGTGCATATTGGTCAGTCCGGCGCCGGTCAGGTAGACGGCCTCGAATCCCTGGTCCGCCACGATCCGGGCGCTCATCGCGTTGAACGCGCCGGCCACGATCAGGCCATTGCGGAGGGCCACCTTCTCGCGCAGGATGCGCTTCGTCGATTTTTCCATCGGTATCTCCTTCGGTGCGCGGCAAGACGGCTTCATTCGAGCCGTATCTTTGCCGCCTGGATCAGTTTTTCCCAACGGGCGGCTTCGCTCGCCAGGAACTCGTTGCCTTGCGCGGGGCCGCCGTTTATCGTGGTGACGCCGATATTCTGGAGCTTTTCACGCAGATCCGGCTGGCGCAGGGCTTCGGAGAACGTCCTCGCCAGCGTGTCGACCACTTCCTGCGGCACCTTGGCGGGCGCGGCGACCATATACCAGGTCGTCGACGCGTAGCCCTTCACCCCTTCCTCCTCGATGGTCGGAATGTCCGGCGCGATGGGCGAACGCGTGCGGCCCGTCTGGCCCATGGCCTGCAGCCGCTTGTCGCGGATGAACGGCAGGCTCTCGGCGATCGGCTGCACGGTGATGTCGGTCTGGGCGCCGATTACGTCGGTCATGGCGGCGCCGCCGCCCTTGTAGGGCACGTGCAGGTATTGCAGGCCGGTCATGGAGCGCAGCACCTCGGCGGCCAGGTGCGAAGAGCTGCCGTTGCCCGAGCTGCCGAAGCGTATGGCGTCGGGCGCCTTCTTGCTTATCTTCACCAGGTCTTCGATCGACTTCGCGCCCAGGGACGGCCGCGCCAGCAGCATCAGCGGCGCCTCGCCGACCAGCGAGATCGCCTTGAAATCGGAGAGCTTGTAGGGAACCTTGGCGTACAGGCTGGGATTGATGGCGATGCCCGGCGTGGCGAAAACCACCGTGTAGCCGTCGGGGGCCGCCGTCGCCACCGCATCCAGGGCCAGGTTGCCGCCCGCGCCGGGCCGGTTCTCCACGACGAAATTGAAGCCCGACAGGTCGCCGGCCTTCTGCGCGACCATGCGGCCGACGATGTCGGCGCTGCCTCCCGCCGGGAACATGACCACCACGCGGATCGGCCGGCTGGGGTATTTGCCGGCCGCCTGCGCCGCAGGCGCGACGATGGCGGTGGCCAGCAGGGCGGTGAACAACGATTTGAAGCGCGTCTTCATGATGTCGTCTCCTTGTGCACGGATGCCGGATGCTTCCGGTTTTCGTTTTGTGTGGCGTGGTCCATCAGCAGCGCGGTCATCCAGCCGTCGCGGATCGCGGCCAGGAAGTCGCCGGGCGCGTTGCAGTCGCCGATGCGGGTATAGGGAACGCCGCTGGCTTCGACCGCGGCCAGGACTTCCAGCGCGGGCCGGGGCCCGGTGGCGAATACCAGCCAATCGCCGATGGGCAGGCTTTCGGCGGGCTCGTCGCCGCGCTGGATGTCGATCCGATCGCCGGCGACGCCCAGGATGCGGCAGTTGGTGATCATGGCCACGCCATCGGCCGCCAGGCGCTCGACCAACTCGAACCGGTTGTTGCGCGCCATGCCCGTGGCGATGGAGGGCAGGCGGTCGAGTATCGTGATGCGAGCGCCGCGCACGCGCAGCGCGTCCGCGGCCTCGGCCCCCACCATGCCGCCGCCCACGATGGTGACGCGCAGCCCGGGCCGGACGGCGTCCAGGTCGGCCAGCACGTCCCAGGCGTGCAGCGCGCGCACGTCCGGGGCCAGGGCCGCCAGGTCCAGCGGCGGCGCGGCTGGGCGCGAGCCGGTGGCGACGATGACGTGGTGCGGCGCGAACGCGCGGATGCCGTCGGCGTCGGCCTGCACGCCGAAGCGCACCGGCACGCCCAGCTCCTGGACGGTCTTCCAGCGATAGCTCCAGACCGGTTCGACCTCGGCCTTGTCGGGCGAGGCCACCGCCAGCGGCATCTGGCCGCCCGGCTGCGCGCGCTTCTCCCAGATGTGGACGTCGTGGCCGCGACCCTTGAGGACGCGCGCGGCCTCCACGCCCGCCACGCCCGCGCCCAGCACCAGCACGCGCCGGCGCCCGTGTTCGGGGGCCGGGAAGAGCTGCGGCTCTGCGTAGGGCAGGGCTTCGAACTCGGTGCCTATCATCGGGTTCTGCACGCAGGAGACGTCCTTCTCCAGCGTCAGGCGCTCGAAGCAGACGTTGCACGCGATGCATTGCCGGATCGGCGCGCGGATCCTGCCGAAGGCCTTGTCGCACCAGTGCGGATCGGCGTAGAGCGCGCGGCCGACCGACACGAAGTCCGCGCTGCCGGAAGCCAGCAGGCCCTCGGCGTCCCGCGGCTCGACGATGCGGCCGGCGACGAACACCGGGATCTTCACCGCCTCCTTGATCGGCCTGGCGTGCGGCGCCAGGCAGCCGCGCGGAAACGAGGGCGGCTGGATACAGAACTTGGACAATTGCGGGCTTTCGTTGCTGCCGCCCGAAAGGTCGATCGCGTCCACGCCGGCCCGCTCCACCGCCCGAGCCAGGGCGATGATGTCCTCCTGGCTATAGCCACCCTGCGCGAATTCGCTGGCCGACAGCCGCACCACGAGGCACAGCTCCGGCAGCGCGTCGCGCATGCGGGCGATGGTCTCCAGCAGCAGACGCATGCGGTTGTCCAGCGAGCCGCCGTAGGCGTCGGTGCGCTGGTTCACGCGCGGACTGAAGAACTGCTGGAACAGGTAGCCGTTGGCCGCGTGGATCTCCACACCGTCGTAGCCGGCCAGCCACAGCCGGCGCGCGCTGGCCACGAACAGCTTCTGGATTCCGACGATTTCCTCCGTCGACAGCGCGCGCACTTTGTCGCCGGTGTTCGGATTGACCCAGGGCGAGGGCCCCACGGGCTCCATGTTCAACACCGAGCGGCGCAGCAGCCCCCCACGATGGTTGAGCTGGCCGAACACGTGGCAATCGTGCTGCTTGATCGCCTCGACGAGGCTGGCCAGGCCGGGGATGAAACGGTCGTGATAACAGCAGAGCGAGTTGTGGTGCGGCCGGGCCTGCTCGGTCACGACCATGGCCTCGGTCATGATCATGCCCACGCCGCCCTTGGCGCGCTCCTCGTAATAGCGCCTGTCGCGTTCGGTCGACAGGCCGTCCGTCGTGCTGTAGTTGGTGCCCATGGGCGCCATCACGACGCGGTTTTTCAGGCGCAGGCGGCCTACCTGCCCCGGTTGTGCCAGCAACATGTCCGTGGCTCCTGGGTCAGCTGCCAGCCTGTACGCCGGCGTCCTTGATGAGCTTGCTCCAGCGCTCGCCCTCTTGCTTCATGAAGGCGTCGAACGCGACGGGGGACTCCTGCGTGAAGGGCCCGATGCCCAGCTTTTCCAGCTTGGCCTGGGTGTCGGGATCGTCCATGGTCTTGACCAGGGCCTTGTGCAGCTTCTCGCGGATGTCCATGGGCAGCCCCTTGGGGCCCATGATGGCGAACCAGTTGAAGGCGATGACCGAGGGCAGGCCGCCCTCGACCGTGGTCGGCACCTCGGGCATGGTCGGCGAGCGCTTGGTGTCGGTCACGGCGATGGCGCGCAGCCGGCCATCCACCACGAGCTTCTGGAGCGCCGGCAGGTCGACGATGATGCCGTTGACGTGGCCCCCCACGGCGTCCGCCATGCCTGGGCTGGCGCCTTTGTACGGGACGTGCACCACGCGCCCGTTCGACGCCGCCTTGAGCAGCTCGATGGCCAGATGCGGCAGGCCGCCGGCGCCGGCCGACGCCAGGGTAATGTCCTGCTTCTTCGACAGCGCCACCAGCTCGGCCAGGTTCTTGGCCGGCACGTTGGGGTTGATCGCCAGGAGCTCGGGGGTGGAGGCGACGGTCGTGATGCCCGACAGGTCCTTGTAGGGGTCGTAGGGCAGGTTGGGGTAGGCGTAGTAGCTGAGCAGCAGGGGGCTCACGCTTCCCAGGGTGATCGTGTAGCCGTCGGGCTTGGCGCGCGCCACGTATTCGGTGCCGATGGTGGCGTTGGCGCCGGGCCTGTTTTCCACCACCACCGGCACGCCCAGGACGTTACCCAGCTTGGGCGCGATGATCCGGGCCACGATGTCGTTGGACCCGCCGGGCGGAAAGCCCACCACCATGGTGATGGGCTTGGAGGGATAGCTGTCGGCCGCCAGGACCGGCGCCGCGGCCGCCGCCAGCGCGCCGGCCAGGAACACTTTCAACACATTGCGGCGAGATACTTCGGAATTCTTGATAAGCATGATTTGTCCTGTGCCGCGTCCCGATCCGCCAGGCCTGGCCTGGCGAACCGGAATGCGGTCGTCCTCCGTTGATGTTGTCGTTAGTCTCAAATCACATCGAGGCCTCGGCCCGTGCCGGCCCAAGGCCATGCGCCCCTTGCGGAATCTCCGTTCAAGGGCGTGTACCGCCGGAACCGGACGCGCCGGCCCCCCAATGTTCGCTTCATGACGCTGCCCCTTGGAATAGGTGTATTCATTTCGACGAGACCGCCGCGACCGAGCCGCCGTCGATGGGCAGGATCGTTCCCGTCATGTAGCGCGAATCGTCGCCCAGCAGGAAGCGGATCACCGCCGTGACGTCGGACGGCCGCGCCACCCGGCCCAGGGGCGAGACGCCCGACACCCGGTAGCCGCTGGTGGCGGCGTCGGCCACCAGTTTCTGCACGAGCGGCGTATCCACCGTCGCCGGCGCCACGGCGTTCACCAGGATGGCTTCGCTGGCCAGCTCCACGGCGAGCACCCGCGTCAGATAGGTCAGCGCGACCTTGGACGCCGCATAGGCGCCGCCGCCCGTCTTGGGCCGCAGCGCGGCGGCGGACGCCACGAACACCACCCGGGCCGGGGCGTCCGGGGACGCCGCCTGCCTGAGCAGCGGGTAGGCGGCTTTGGCCGTCAGCCAGCAGCCCTTGGTGTTGATGTCGAACAGGGCGTCGTAGTCCGCTTCCGAAAGATCCATCAGCGCCCCGGTCCGGAAGACGCCGGCCGAGCACACCAGCGCATCCAGCGTGGCCGTGGCGCCCCGGACGCGCTCGAAGGCCTGGGCCAGGGAGGCGCTGCTCGCGGTGTCGCAGGGAATCGGGATGAATTTCCCCGGGCCGCCCTTGGCGTGCGCCGCGACCTGCTCCAGCCTGCCGGCGTCCATGTCCAGCCCGAAGACCGTGCAGCCACGCCCGACCAGATCCCGGCTGCAATCCGCTCCGATGCCCGAGGCCGCTCCCGTCACGACCGCATGCTTGCTCGTCATCGCTTCGCATCCCGTTGTTCGCGCCAGGCCACCAGGCGGCGGATGCCCGCCTCCAGCGAGACTTCCGGCTCCCATCCGAGCAGGCGCCCGATCTTTTCGCGGCTGAACGCCAGTTGCGTGCCCACCGAGGCGCGCACGCCTTCCTTCGGCGTGCGGTATTCGGGCGTCAGGTCGGACCGCATGACCTTCAGCAGGGTCGCCACCACGTCGTTCAGACTGGTCGCCACGCCGGTGCACACATTCATGCTTTCGCCGGACACGCCGGACTCCATGGCAAGCACGTTGGCCCGCGCCACGTCCGCCACGTGGATGTAGTCGTGGACCTCTTTGCCGTCGTCCGGAATCACGGGGCGCTCGCCCCGCTTGATCCGGTCGTAGTTCTCCACGATGTACAGGGCGTTGACGCCGCGGTAGTGCTGGCGCTCGCCGTACACCGTGGCGTAGCGCAGCGAGACCGTCTCAACGCCGTGCTTCTGGTGGTAGTGCCGGTTCAGATGCTCGCCCATGAGCTTGGAGGCCGAGTACAGCGCCGCCGCCGGCTGGAACGGCGCCAGGTTGGACGGCGTGGCTTCGTCCATGACCCCGGGCACGGGCTCGCCATACACCGCGGTGGACGAGGAGAAGATCATCTTCTTCACGCCGCGGTAGCGGCAGGCCTCCAGCACGTTGCTCTGCCCCTGCACGTTCACGGCGATGCCGAGCCCGGGGTTCTGCGCGAGAGGCAGGGTGAGGAATGCCGCGACGGAGAACACGCCTTGCGCGCCTTCGAAGGCGTCGTAGAGTTCGCCGATCCGCAGGATGTCTCCCCGCAGGATCTTGATCCGGCGATCTTTGGGCAGATCGCCCGCCGCTTCGGGCGCGCTCAGGGAATAGTTGTCGAACAGGGTGACCTGCTCGGCGCCGCGCGCCAGCAGCAGCTCGGCGATGTGGGAGCCGATCAGGCTGACGCCGCCAGTGATGGCGAACCGGTTGCCGGAAATCTTCATGGTGGTGATCCCTTCCTTATCGTCAGAAAGCCCGCTCAATCCTGGGGCGCGATGCCGGCCTTGCGGATCGCGTCTCCCCAGCTGGCGATCTCGCTCTTGAGAAATGTTCCGAACTCGTCGGGCGTGGAGGGCTTTACCTCCAGGCCATGGTTCGCATACTTGCCCTGCAGCTTCTTGCTGGCCAGCGCCTGTTTCAGCGATGCCGACAGGCGGTCGACGACCGGCTTCGGCATGCCCGCCGGGCCTGCCAGGGCGAACCACACCACCAGTTGGTAGCCTTGCGCGCCCGATTCGTTGAGGGCCGGAATGTCGGGCACGATGGAGAAGCGCGACGGCGTGGTGACGCCCAGCGCCTTCAGCTTGCCGCCCTGGATCTGCGGGACGGCCAGGGACAGGTCGACGAACATGAAATCCACCTGCCGGGACATGACGTCGGTGAGCGCCTGCGGCGAACCCTTGTAGGCCACGCTGACCGTCTTGATCCCGCCCATGTCCACCAGCTTCGCGGCGGCCACCTGCGCGCTGCCGGAGCCGTAGGCATAGGTCATCTTGCCGGGCTCCTTGCGGCCCAGTTCGAACAGCTCCTTGGCGTTGTTCGGCGCGAATTGCGGAGCGGCCACCAGCACGATGGGCGATTCCGCGATCATGCCGATGGGCGTCAGGTCGCGTATCGGGTCGTAGGGCAGCTTCTTGAACAGCGTGACGTTGCTGGCCCCCGTGGTCACGCCCAGCATGACCAGGGTATAGCCGTCGGGCGGCGAGCCCACCGCCGCGTTGACGCCGATGATGCCTTGCGCGCCCGGCTTGTTGTCGACCACGATGGGCTGGCGCAGATCCTTCGACATTTCCTCCGCCAGCTCCCGGGCCACCGTGTCGGTGCCGCTGCCTGGCGGGAAGGGCACGATGAGCTTGAGGGGACGATCGGGGTAGTCCGCGTGGGCGGCCACGGGCAAAGCCAATGCCAGACAGAACGCCAAGAAAGCTCTTTTCATTGCATGTCTCCAGATTCTGCGTCGTTGTTGCTCGCCCGAGGGCGGCCGTTACTGCGTGAGCGGCGGGACGTCCAGCCTCGCCGCGATTCCTGCCAGGTCCCGCCTGACGGGCGGATACTTCTCCATGACCAGCGGGTCGTGGCCCGGGATGATGTGCTCGGGCGACTCGGCCAGCGCCTCGATGCGCGCATAGCCCTGGAACATGTCGCCCACGTGGAATACCAGCGGGAAGGCGCGGCGCGCTCCGATGTGCTCGTAGAAGTGGCTGGCGTCGGAAGCCAGCACCACCCAGCCGCGGGCGGTGTGCACGCGCACCACCTGCATGCCGGCCGTGTGGCCGCCGACCCGGTGCACGCTGATGCCGGGGGCGATGTCGCCGTCGCCGTCGTGGAACGCCACGCGGTCGCCGTAGACGAGGCGGATCAGGCCCGCCACGTGGTCGGGCTCGTAGGCACGGCTATGCACGCCACAAGCCATGTGCCGGCCCGTCGCGTAGTCCATCTCGGCGTCCTGCAGATGGAAGCGCGCGTTGGGCCAGGCGTCGAAGGTGCCGGCGTGGTCGTTGTGCAGGTGGGTGATGACGATGTCGCGCACGTCGGTCGCCTGCACGCCGATCAGCGCCAGGGCCTGGACGGGCGTGCGCAGCAGGCTGCGGTGGCGCTTGTCGGCCATGTCCTGGAAGAAGCCGGTGTCCACCAGGACCAGCCGGTCCTGGTTGCGGACGACCCAGACGTAGTAATCCAGCGGCATGGGGGCGTCGTGGGGGTCTCCCCCCACGAAGTTGGCGGAACGCAGGGCAGGCCGAGTCGCGTACTTGAGCGCGTACACCTCGTAGCTCGGCGGCTCCCCGGCCGTCTGGATCATGGCCATGTCAGTTTCCCGCCGGCGACAGCAGCCGCATCAGCTGACCTACGTCCTTGCACTGTTCGATGTCCGCCACCATGGCGGCGGCCTCGGCCGAGCGCGACGCGCCGATCACCGGAATCGTCAGGCTGTCGAACTTGGCCCGCAGCTCGGCGTCCGACATGGAGTTCTGGATCGAGCCCTTGGGATAGTCGACCTGCGAGACATGCCTGGCGCCGTCGTCCATTTCCACCGTCAGCCTGCACGACACGCCGCGGGGCAGGGTGTCGTCCACGGTGATCTCCAGCATCTCCGAGAGCTTGACCAGCATGGGCTCTTCCAGGCGCGCGTTGTTGTATTGCGGGAAGAGGGCCTGGCCATCGGTGAAGGCGACCGCCACGGAGTAGGGCAGGCTGACTTGCGCCTCGTGATAAGTCTGCGGACGGGCGTTCTGGTGATACAACGCCCAGTCGGGATGGCGCGCCATGGTCATGCGCTTGATCCGGTTCAGATCGGGCGCGTGCTTCTTGCGGATGTCCAGCGCGCAGTCGATGGCGTTGTGTATGGGGCGCGCGCAGGAATAGGGCTTGAACTCGATGTCCAGCTGATAGGGCTTGTCCAGGTCCAGCGTCAGCTGGGAAGGATCGCTCGCGTCGGTGAAGGCGCGCAGCCAGCCGCGTTCGCCCTCGAAGATGGTGGCGGCGCCGGTGAAGCCCAGGTTGGCCATGGCCGCGGCCGTCACGCCGCTGCGCGAGGCCGGGCCGGGATTGAACCGCTTCTGCATCGAGGGGCCGTACATTTCCATGAGGCCGCCCGACTGCGCGCCGGCCAGGCCCAGCGCGGAAACGACCTGCTCCGCGGTGTTGTCCAGCAGAAAGCCGGAAGCGACGGCGGCGCCGAAGATGCCGCAGGTGGGCGTGGTGTGGTAGGCCCGGTTGCGCAGTGAGTTGTTGGCGGCCTTGCTCAGCCGCTCCATCATTTCGCAGCCGGCCGCCAGCGCGGCGACGAGCGCGCGACCGTCCTTGCCCTTTTGCTCGGCCGTGGCCAGCGCCGCCGAGTACACGGGCGGGCTGAAGTGGAACAGCGCCAGCACGTCGATATCGTCCAGCTCCACGCTGTGGGACGAGATCGCATTGGCCAGCGCCGCCTGCATGGCCGGCACCCGCCGTCCGTCGCCGAGCAGGGTGGCCTGTTCGTAGCCGCCGGTGGACGCGGCGAACTCCCGCGCGATCTTGCCGCTGCCGGTCTGGCTGCCGGCGACCCCGACGCCCAGATAGTCCAGCAGCAGGCGCTTGACCGCCTTGCGGGTGTCCGGCGTCAGCGTGTCGTAACGGAAGTCGACGAAGTGGGAAGCGAGTTGTTCTGCGATGGTTTTTGCCATGATGGTTCCGCGGGTTCCTTGAAAAGCTGAATCGGAAAAGAAAGAATCAAGCGCGGGGCGCGCTCACGATGGAAATCAGGTCGTCCAGGCTGGACAGCGTGTCCAGCCGCGCGCACAGCTCGACCAGCCGGTCGATCCTGTCCGCCGGCAGGCAGGAGCGGACGACGTTGCGGAACTTGTATTCCACGTCGCCGGCCGAGATCGGGTTCTCCGGACTGCCGCGCCGGTTCAGGATGCGGTGCGTGAAATCGCGGCCGTCGCGCGTCTTCACCGTCACGGTGGCCGCGTGGCGGAACGGCGGGCCCATGGCCTCGATCTCCGCATCCTCGTAGGCCTCGGTGCGCCCGATGAGATCGAGCAGCGCCGGGTCGGACAGCCGTTTTTCGTCGTACTGGTCGACGAAGGCCACGCCGTCGTGCGCGATCACGGCCAGGCCGTAGTAGAGGTTCATCTGCGCGGCGGTCACGCCCTGCGCCTTGTACGCCCAGGCGCAGTGCACGTAGGTCATGTGGCTGACGCCGGCACGGATCGAGGCGATGTCGGCCGCCTTCAGATCGTTGGACCGCATGATGTGCGTCAGCGCGTCCAGCGCGGCGTGGATGCTGGTGACGCTGGCATGCGGCTTGTAGCCCACCTTGGCGGTCTCCCAGACCTCGCCCAGGCCGTCGGTCAAGCGCGCGGCGTTGGGCTTGTCGGAATAGGAACTGAGGTAGCCGCCGTAGCTCGCCTCCAGCACGTCGACGATGCCGGTGAAGCCGCGCCTGGCGAGTTCCGCCGCGTACACGCCGCTCTGCGCGGCGCGCCCCGCGTGGAAGCGCTTGACCATGGCGCCTTCCTGCGCGGCCATCAGGCCGCCGGCCTGCGAGCCGACGATGCCCAGGGCATGCTGCATGCGTTCGGGATCCAGTCCCAGGGCCCGGCCGGCAGACGCCGCCGCGACGAACACGCCGGACGTGCCCTGCGGATGGAAGCCGCGATAGAACAGGCTCATCGTCGCGGCATTGCCCACGCGGGTGCCGACTTCGTAGCCGGCCACCAGCGCGGCGATCAGGTCGCGCCCGCTCCAGCCGCCGTCGCGCTCGGCGTAGGCCAGGGCCACGGGCACCGCGAGCGAGCCGGCGTGCACGATGGATTCCTTATGGATGTCGTCCAGCTCGAACGCATGCCCGGCCGTGCCGTTGACCAGCACCGCGTTGGCGATCGAGGTCTTCGCGCCGCTGCCCCACAGGCTGGCCATGGGCGCGGCCTGCTCGGCCTCGGTCATCTCCTGCACGCGCCGCGTCCACGGCAGCGTTGCGCCGTACAGGCAGCAGCCGATGCTGTCCAGCAGGCTGGTCTTCATGCGCTCGACGGCCTCGGCGGGAATGTCCTCGTAGCGGAACTGCGCCGCGAAGCGGGCCAGGTCGCGGGTGGCGTTTTCCAGAAGCGGGGGTTGTGAACGACTCATGGGAATGTCTTTGCGGATGAAATGAATGAAAGGGCCGGACGAAGATCAATAGCGGGGTTCTTCGTCCAGGCGGACGGCGATGCCTTCGAGCGCCGGCGAGGGCGCCGGATAGCGCTGCATCACCAGCGGGTCATGGCCCGGCACGATGTGCTTCGGGCTGTCGGCCAGCATGTCGAGCTTGTTGTATCCGTCGATCAATTCGCCCACGTGGAATACCGTCGTGAAGGAACGCTTCTTCTCGAAATGCTCGTAGTAGTGGCTGCAGTCCGACGCCAGCACCACCCAGCCGCGCCGGGTGTGCACGCGCACGCACTGCAATCCGTGGGTGTGGCCGCCGATGCGGTGCACGCTCAGGCCCGGCGCCAGTTCGGCGCTCCCCTTGTGGAAGCGAACCCGGTCCTTGTAGACCAGGCGCACCATGCCGATCACCTCGTCCACCTCGTAGCCGTGGTTGAACTGCCGGTAGCACATGTGGCGCCCGGTGGCGTAGGACATCTCGTCGTCCTGCAGGTGGAAGCGCGCCGCCGGAAAACAATCGAACGTGCCCACGTGGTCGTAATGCAGATGCGTGATGATCACGTCCTCCACCGTGTCGACGTCCACGTCCAGCAGGGCCAGCGCCTCGGACGGATGGCGCAGCAGCGTGCGGCCGCGCTTCTTCGCGACCTCGGCGCCGAACCCCGTGTCGACCACGAATTGCCGGCCCTCGCCGCGCACCAGCCATACGTAATAGTCCATGGGCATGGGCGCGTCGTGAGGGTCGCCGCCGATGAAATGGTTGGCGCGCCTGGCGTCGCGCGTGCCGTAGCGGATGGCGTAGACCTCGTAATGGGGCAATTCGGTGGCGTTCATCGTTCTCTTCGTCAGGAGTGGCTGGCTTGCAGCAGGTCGTTCAGCGGAGTCAGCCCGGGCAGCGCCGGCAGCGACATCGCCATGTCTTTGATGCGGCCGGCGGACGGGCCGTACAGCGCGCCCGCGGTCAGGTCGAACTTGCGTTCGATGTCGGCCTGCGCGTAGGGCTGTTCCGGCTCGCCCAGCGCGCGGTCCAGGGCGTAGTCCAGTTCCCGTCCGTCGACGGTCCGCGCGCCGATCATCGCGCCGCGCCGGTCGGGGTAGCCTTCGTCCAGGGCGGCATCGGCGCGTACCCGGATGCGCGCCATCAATGCGCGCATCTCGGGGTCGGCCAGCGCGGCGTCGGTGTAGCGCCGCGGCATGGCGTCGCCCTTGAGCAGCTTCGCCGCGATGGAAAACGCGATGGAGAACTTGGCCTGGTCGGCGTTGGCGGGTTCCGCCACCTCGGCGGCCAGCGTGACGGTATCGACCCGCACGTTCATGGACGCGATGTCGCGGGGCGCGAGGCCGTGCTCGCGCATCAGGCCCGCCGCGGCGTCCACCGGGGCATGATTGCCGCGGCAGCCGCCGTGCATCTTCAGATAGGTGTTGCCGATGCCCCATTGCAGGCCCAGTCCGCGCGTCACGATGTCGGCCGAGGCGGTTCCGGCGTAGGCCTTGAAGAAGCCCCGTTCGATCACGTCGGGAACGCCGTCGGCTCCCTGGGCGGCATACAGCGCCGATAGCAGGCCGCCTTCGCTGCTGCGGCCGACTTGCAAGGGTTGGCTGCCGGCGTTCTTCAGCGCTTCTTTCAGGCCGGCGCCGTGGCTGCAGGCAATGGCGATGGCGTGGGCGGCGCGTTCGGCGGGCAGGCGCAGCAACACGGAGGCGGCCGCCGCCGTCGCGGGCGCGGCCAGGATCGCCGTGCTCTGGAAGCCGCGCTGCACCGTGGACGGGTAGATGGCCCGCCCCAGGCGCAGGAACACCTCGTATCCGGCGACGATGGCGGCGACCAGCTCCGCGCCGCTCGATCCGCGCTCGCAGGCAAGGGCGAACGCGGCCGGAATCAGCGCCGAGGAGGGATGGCCGCCTGTGTAGCGGCAGCCGTCCTCGAAGTAGGCGGAATGGGACACCGCGCTGTTGATGATGACGGCGTCGCGCAGGCCGCGCCGGGCCGCGGTGCCCCAGACGGCGATCGGGCCGTCGCCGGGCAGCAGCCCCAACAGGCCCCGCTCGGCGCCTTGCTGCACGCCGCTCGCGGCGGCGGCCAGCGTATCGAGCATCCGCAGCGACACGGCCTGCCGCGCTTCCTCGGGCAGGTGTTCGGCCTGGACGCCGGCGACGAACCGGCCGAGGACGACGGCGAGGGGGAGGGACTCGGCCATGCTCAATCCACCCTCAGGCCGATGTCGTTGATGACGTCGCGCCACTTGATCACGTCGGCGCGCACCCGGGCGGAAGCCGACTCGGGGCTGTCGCCCACCACCTCGGCGCCTTGCTCGGCGTAGAGTTTCTTGATGTCGGGCGAGTTCAGGGCGCGGACGACGTCGGCATTGAGCTTGTCGACGACGGGCTTGGGCGTGCCCGTCGGCGTGAACAGGCCATACCAGGTGTCGGCCTCGTATCCTTTGAGCCCGCTTTCGTCCAAGGTGGGCAGGTCGGCCGCCGAGGACGGGCGCTTGGCGCTGGTGGTGGCCAGGCCGCGCAGCTGGCCGGACTTGATGTACGGGAGCGCCACGGGGGCATTCACCATCATCGCCTGCACGCGGCCGGCGATCAGGTCGGTGACGGCGGGGCCGGTGCCCTTGTAGGGCACGTGCGTGATCTTCACGTCGGCCATGCGCTCAAGGATTTCCATGGCCAGATGCGGCGGCGTGCCGTTGCCGGGCGAGGCGAAGTTCAGCTGGCCGGGCTGGGCGCGCACGTATTCCAGGAATTCCGCCGCCGTTTTCGCCGGCAGGGAGGCCGGCACCGCCAGGATGTTCGGGGTGCTGACCAGCATGGTGACCGCGGCGAAGTCGCGCACGGCGTCGTAGCCGGCCGACTTGTACAAGGCCTGGTTGGCCGCCAGGGTGATGACCGGCGTGAAGAGCAGGGTATAGCCGTCGGGGGCGGACTTCGCCGTGGCCGCGGCGCCCAGGTTGCCGCCCGCGCCGCCGCGGTTCTCGATGACCACCGGCTGGCCCCAGTATTCCCCCAGCCGCTGCGCCAGCGGGCGGGCCAGGATGTCGGTGCCGCCTCCCGGCGGGAACGGCACGATCAGCTTCACCGGGCGGGCGGGAAAGGAGCCGGCGGATCCCTCCGCCGCCAGCGCCGCGCTGCCCAGGAAAAACAGGGCCGAGGCCGCCAGGGCCAGTGTTCGCCGGGTCTGGCGGGCAGCAGTTCGGGTGTCGGATATTCCCACGGCTTTTGTCTCCGGATGCGCGTCGTGCTTGCGGCGCGCTTTCTCGTAATGGGTTGATGCCTGCAGTCTAATTACGCTATAAAAACGGATCAATTACTCGAAATTCAAAATACTAGTGAATTGATTTCACTAAAGTGATTCGCGAGAAAAGGGGAGGCGGAGGGTGGAGAATCTCAATGCGTTGCGCGTGTTCGTCCACGTGGCGGAGACGCGCAGCTTTACCCAGGCCGCCAAGCGCCTGGGGCTCACTTCCTCGGCGGTCAGCAAGGCCATTACCCGGCTCGAACAGGAGCTGGACGTGCGGCTGTTGCACCGCACGACCCGTTCGGTGGGCCTGACCAACGACGGCGCCAGCTTCTTCGAGCACTGCCTGCAGATCCTGGGGCAGATCGAGGAAGCCGAAAACTTGCTGGGCCGGGCCACGTCCAGCGCGCACGGGCGGCTGCGCGTGCACCTGCCCGTGGGGTTCGGGCGGCGCGTGATCATGCCGATGCTGCCTCGCTTCCTGAAGCAGCATCCCAACCTCGTGCTCGACGCGGAATTGAGCGACCGCAATGTGGACCTGGCCTACGAGGGCATCGACGTTGCGGTGCAGATCGGGGAGCCGGCCGACGCCCGGCTGATCGCGCGCAAGCTGTGCCACTTGCGCTTCATGGCCTGCGCCTCGCCCCAATACCTGGCGCAGCACGGCGAGCCGCGCACGCCGGAGGACCTGGACGGCCACCACTGCATGGCCTACGTGCTGATGCACACCGGCCGCTATCGGGAGTGGCCGTTCAGCAAGAACGGCGTGCCCTGCCCCAAGACCGTGTCGGGCCAGCTCAACGTCAACAACGCGGAGTCGCTGCTGGAGGCGGCCTCGTCGGGCCTGGGCATCGCCATGATCAGCAACTTCACGGCGGCCGAGGCCATCCGCGCGGGGCGGCTGCGCCCGATCCTGACCGACTACGTGGGGGAGGGGCCGCCGGTATCGGTGGTGTACCTGCCCAGCCGCAATCTGTCGATCAAGGTGCGCGCGTTCGTGAACTTCCTGGTGGACGAGATCTCGGGCAATCCCGACTGGGACAAGATCACGCCGTGACGGCCGGGCCGGCCACGCGCGCCCGCGCCAGCAGGTCGGCCAGGGGCTGGGCTGAGCCGGCGCCGAACACGCCGCGCGCGGCCTCCAGGATCCGGGCGGCCGATTCCGCGCCCGCCGCGGCCGAGGCCAGCGACATGAATTTGCCGTCGATCTCGTCGCGCGACATGGGGTTTTCCGGCATGCCGCGCGAATAATCGACCTTGCGGCTCAGCGTCTTGCCCTGCCGGGCGGTGAGCGTGACCCGGCCGCCGTAGATCTCCGGATAGGCGCGGTCGATCTCCGGATCGATCTCGATTTCGACGCGCTGCGCCAAGGCCACCACCTGCGGCTCGACGATGCGCTCGGGCGTGAACTGCTCCAGGTAGGCCTGGCCGTCGAACATCGCCACGGCGATGTTGTAGCGCAGGCTCATCTGGGCGTTCAGGACCGAGTCGGCCCGGTATTCGAAGCCCGTTTGCGTGTCGACCACGCCGGCCACGCCGGCCACGACCCGCTCGACGTCGGCGGGCTTGAGCCCGTTCTCGCGCATGAGGTCCAGCACGGCGTCGACGCAGGCGTGGTTGCTGCCGCAGCAGGCATAGGGCTTGAAGCAGGTTTCGTCGGAATGCCAGCGGCGGCCCAGTCCTTCGACCAGGAGGCCCGGGCGCGGCGTGTCCGACATGCCGAACAGCAGCCCGCCGTCCTCGGCCTCCAGGATGTAGCGCGGGCCGACGAAGCCGCGTTGCGCCAGCAGGGCCGCCATCAGTCCGGCCTGCGCGGAGCGGCCGGGGTGCATGCGCTTGCTCATTCCGCCGTCGGCGGTAAAGGCCCAGGTTCCCGCCGACTGCGTGCCGGCCAGGCCCAGCGCGCTGGCCGTCGTGTCGGCATCTAGCCCCAGCATCACGCAGGCGGCCGCCGCTGCCGCGAAGGTGCCCGTGGTGCCGGTCAGGTGCCAGCCGCGCATGCGCGTGCGGCTCGGGTTGCTTGCCTGGCTGACGCGGTTCATGGCTTCGTAGCCCGCCGCCATGCCCGCCAGCATCAGGTCGCCGCCGGCCCGCTGGCGTTCGGCCAGCGCCAGCACCACGGGCACCACCAGGGCGCCCGGGTGGATCTTCGCGCGGCTGTGGTCGTCGAAGTCGAAGCTGTGGATGGCGGTTCCGCCGGCCAGCACCGTGTTGACCGCGCTGACGCGCGCATCGCCGCCCCACAGGGCGGCTTCGGCCGGACCCTGCTGCTCGCGCGCGAAGTCGGCCATGATGCGGCCCCAGGGCGTCATCAGGCCGTACAGGCCGCAGCCCAGCGCGTCCACCAGGGCGTCGTCGAGAATGGCGCGGGTCTTGGCGGGGATGTCGCCGGGCCTTATTCCCGCGATGAACGCCGCCAGTTCCCGGGTTACGCCGCGGTGATCGCGCGCCAGCTTTTTCCATGCTTCCAGATCGTCCACCTTTGCCGCTCCTTGCTCGAACTCTCGTGTTTGCCCGCGGACTCGCGCCCAGGAACGTCGATGATAGGAGCGATGCGCGCGGGCATCTATCGGCCCCGGATCAGATCAGTTATGAAAGAAATTCAATAACGGCGCAGGCCGGCGCGATTAGACTGTCGGGCGCCGTCCGCCCACCCGAGAACGCCATGTCATTCGTCCCGCCGGAAATCACGCCCGTGTTCGCCGCCGTCCTGGTGGTCACCAGCTTTCTCACGTCGGCGCTGACCGCCGCGATGGGCCTGGGCGGGGGCGTGGCCATGCTGGCGGTGTTGAGCCTGGGCCTGCCGGTAACCAGCGTGCTGCCGGTGCACGGCGTGGTGCAGATGGGCTCGAACGGCGGGCGCGTCATCATCCAGCGCCGCTACCTGGTGGGCAGCCTGCTGGTCTGGTTCACGCTGGGCAGCCTGGCGGGCATCGCGCTGGGCGCCTCGGTGGTGGTCAGCATTCCGGACGCGCTGGCCAAGGGGGCGCTGGCGCTCTTCATCCTGTGGTCGGTCTACCGCAAGAAACCCAGCGCCGTGGCCCGGACCCACGGCAAGACGTATTTCGTGCTGGGCGGGGCGGTGTCCAGTTTCTGCACCATGCTGGTGGGCGCCACCGGGCCGCTGGTCGCCGCGCTGCTCGCCAGCACGGGGCTGATCAAGCAGCCGCTGGTGGCCACGCACGCGGCCTGCATGGTGATCCAGCACGGCATGAAGATCCTGGTCTTCGGTACCCTGGGTTTCGCGTACGCGCAGTGGGGGCCCCTGATCGCGGCGATGATCGCCAGCGGGGTGGCCGGCACCTGGTTCGGCACCCGCACGCTGGACAACCTGCCCGAGGCGACCTTTCGGCTCGGCTTCAGGATCGTGATGACTTTGATCAGCCTGCACATGATCTGGCAGATTTTCTGAGCGCGGGGCGGCCGGGGCCACGCGCATCCCGTCGCGGACGCGAACCTGCGCGGCTGGCTCGCGGGCTTTACCGGCGCGTCCGCCGGATCGCCGCATTCAAGGATATAGTGGTCGCCCTCAAGGTTCCCGCCTTTGCGGCGGGCCAGGATTTTCTCAGCTTCAGGATGTTTGCATGACCATGGCCGCCGAAAAGTTTGACGAACGCATCTGGGAGATCCTGGATCCGGTGGAGACGCAGTATTTCGAGGTCGTGGCCGCGCCCGCACCCGATGCGGAATCGATCGCCGGGCTGGAGGCCGCCGTCGGCTTTCCGCTGCCGGCGGCGTTCGCGGCCTTTTGCCAGCGCACCAATGGTCTGTGCGTGATGGCGCGCGAGGAAGTCTGGCCGCGCGCGAAGGAGTTCGAGGTGGGCCCTGCCTGGACTTTCTGGCGCGGCCTGGTGCTGCTGGGCATCGATGCGCCGGAGTTGCCCGAATGGGCCAGCATCTCGGCGCAGCAGCGCCAGCTCGCCGAAGCCGGCTTGCCCGGCATCCTGCCCGTGTTGAAGATCGTGGGCGACGGCAGCCGGATCTGGGGCGTGGATCAGGCGGGGACGCTCGTGGTGATCGACGACATGACCGATCCGGAGCCCCTGGGCGGCGACCTCACCGACCTCTACGCCGAGCAGATCGCCGAACTGATGCGGCGCCAGCAGGATATGGCGTTGCGACTGGCCGAGCGCGCGACGCGCAAGAAGGGCAAGTCGCCGGGTTAGCCCGGCCGGGACGCAGACCGATGTATTGCTCGACCATACCCCTAGAATCGCACCACCCCGCCCAACACCGGAAATGATCCGTCTACCGCTCAGAACGACCGCCCTGATCGCCGGCTTCGCGATGACGCTGGCCTGCCAGGCACAGCCGTCCGCGCCGCAATCGGCAACCGCATCGGCGCAGCTGCCCATCGTCGGCGCCTGGCGCAAGGTGTCCGACGCCCAGTTCAATCAGCAATACCGTTACTCGATGCTGCCTGGCGTGGCCGCCGCGGGCAGCCAGTGGGCTGTCTATGACCACGGGGCCGGCAAGACGGTGTGCTGCCTGGTCGTGGTCGGCCCGGAGATCAGCGAAGCCGAGCTGGACGGCACTTATGGCATTCCGGGCCCGTGGATCACCGATCTGGTCAACGGCTGGAACCTGGATGCCGCGCCGTATCGGCCCCGCGTGCAGTTGCTGCGCGCGGAAGGGGCCTTGCTCGACTACGAATTCGCGGACATGGCCGACGAGCTGGGCGGCTTGCTGTTGCCGGCCCAGGCGAAGGCGGTCGCGCCGCGCACGCTGGAGCTCGACGGCCAGCGTTACGCCGTGGAGCGCAAGGAGGTTCCGCTGGCCAGCGATGACGGCACGGTGCATGCCTACGCGCTGCGCCCGGCCCGGGGCGGCAAGCCCTTGGCGGTCGAGGTTCCCTACGGGATCTATTGAGGGCGCTCGCGGGGCAGTTATCATCGCGGCACGCCATGACGATGGAGACGGCCGCGCGAGATGAGTGCAACCCTGCAAGTCACCGAAGAGCCGCTGGCCGATGAGGACCTCCTGCTGCTGCGGCGCAGCCGCGGCGGAAGATCGCTGACGGCCGTATTCGCCGGCCTGATGTTCCTGCTGCTGACCAGCAGTGCGATCCTGTTCGTCGTCCTGCTGGCATCCGACCGCAGCTTGCGCCGCGGCGCCGATGGCGTGGTGGTCCTGCTGTGCGCGGCGGCGATGGCGGGCTTTGCGGTCTTTCTTGGACGCAGGCTGTTGCGCCTGCCGCGCGCCTGGCGCCGCTACAACCGGGTATTGAAGGGGCGCGTGCCCAAGCAGATCGTTTCCGGCCACCTGACCGCCTTCGGCCCGGCCGCGGGGCCCGGCATTTGCTACACCTTCGGCGAGCAACGCGTGGAGGTGGCCCTGCCGTTCTGGAACGAGGTCGCGAGGGACACCCGCAGCGGCTTCCGGCCCCTGACGGTCGCGGCGCTGACGGACCTGCCCGTGCGGCTGCATCTGCTGCCCCTGCAGCCCGACGCGCCGCCCGTGCTGCTGCGGGCCGAATACCCGATGAGCGCGCAGGCCTGGAATTCGGTCGAGGAAGTCAGCGATGCCGACCGCCAGGCCGTGCGCAAGGAAGAACTGGGCGTGCGCAAGTTCCTGTTCGCGCTTGCCCTGGTGCCGCTGGTCGGCAGCCTGTTCCTGGGGCCCTTGGTCCTGCTGGCCGCGTTCTTCGTCCTCATGGGGCTCGTGCTGGGCATGCGCAGCCCCAGGCTGAAGCGCGCCCGCTACAAGCACGGGGTGCGCGGCCTGGTGGAGGAAATCGTGACCTATCGCATGCGCGCGACCAACTCGAACGTGTCCACGCTGGTCCACAACTATCGCATCGGGGGCCTGATGTACCGGGTCGAGCACTTCGGGCAGGCGGCCGCGCCGGGCCAGCGCGTCGAGTTCGAATATCTGGACGCGACGGGCTTCATGGGGCCGAGCGCCTTGTTTTTCCGGATCGAAGACCAGCCGATCATGACGCTATGAGCGCGTGGCGCGCCGCCACCTGGGTGGCGGCAAACACCAACGCAAACTCCACGCGAACACGCGCGAGCGCTCAGCCGTATTCCAGTTGATAGAAGTGCTGGCTGGCGATCAACGTGGCGCCGCAGGACGTGCGCATCCCCTCCAGGGCGGTCATGCGGTCCGAGCTGACGTTCTGCACCCCTTCGACAATGGTGTGCGTGTCGCCGCATTGGGGGCAGGTGACGCGGTCGCCGACGCGGGCCATGGGCTGCCCGAAGATGACGACGGTTTCGTCGCCGGTCACGACGATGCCGCCGTGCGACGTTTTATCGCCTTTGCGGATGACGGAGCGTTGGGACATGTTGCGTGCGAGATACTTGCTTACAGATACGTGCCGTCCGGTGCAAGCCGGGCCGGGCCGACCACGAAGGTGCCGTCGGGCGCCATGCGCACCGGGCCGCCGCCGCCTTTGTAGCTGCCGTCCGGGGCGCGTTGCGGAGTGCCGGCCACATAGGTGCCATCCGGCGCGCGGGTGATCGGGCCGTCGCCGCCGACGATGGTGCCGTCGGGGGCGCGGCGCGGCGCGCCGGCGATGAAGTGCCCGTCCGGCAGCATGCGGATCGATTTGGTCGTCATGAATGCTCCTTGGCTAGGAGCCCAGATCATAACGAAGCATCATGATGCGCCTTGTAATAGGAAGTGTCATCTTTGAACCTAATACGTAAACAGTTGTGGGATGATTTGCGCCTACTTACATACTTGCCCCTATGACCGACCTCAACGCCCTGTTGCAACCGATACCCGGCGACGCGCCATGCGGCGTAGACCTGGTGTTCTCGCCCGAGTTCGACGCGATCCGCGAGGCGCGCCGGCATGACGATCCCCAGCTCGACCAGGGCGATTGGGTCATCGACCTGAAAGAAGCCGACTGGCCGGAGGTGGCGCGCATTTGTTCTACGGTGCTGCGCGATCGCAGCAAAGACATACGCATCGCGTCCTGGCTTGCGGAAGCCTGGGCCAAGACGCGCGGGTTCGCGGGCCTGCGCGATGGCTACCTGCTGATCGACGGCCTTTGCCGCGATTACTGGGAAGGCTTGCATCCCGTGCCCGAAGATGGCGACGTGCAGCAGCGCGTCGGCAACCTGGCGTGGCTGCTGTCGCGCTCGCAGCAACTCATCGGCGAGATTCCGCTGACCCAGGCGGATGGCGCGCGTTATGGGGCGGTGCTGTGGGAGGCGGCGAGCCAGCTGGCCAACGCCGTGAAGCGCACGCCGGACAACGCCAATGAACTGACGCGCGGCAAGCTCACGCTCGACCGCTACGATGCGGCGCGGCGCGATACGCCGCCGTCGTTCTATTCCGAACTGGACGCGCAGCTTGAGGGCTGCGCGCAATCGCTCGCGCAATTGGAGCGCACGCTGGACGAGCGGCTGGGCGAAGACAGCCCGGCGTTCTCCCGCGTGCGCGAGTCGCTGCGCAATGTCACGGAGCTGGCGCATCGGTTCGCGCGCGACGCCGGCCTGCTGGTTCGCGCCGACCTGGCGGCCGCATCGTCGCCGGCGGCTTCCGCGCCCGCCGTTCCCGCCCGTGTGGAGCCCACCTTGCCCGCCGCCGATCACTTTCCCGCTGTTCAAGCGCCGGTTCATGGCGCCCCGCCGGCCGCCGCGCGCGGACCGATCCAGACCCGCGAACAGGCGCTGGCGCAGCTGCGCGAGGTAGCGGATTTCTTCCGCCGCACCGAACCGCACAGCCCGGTCGCGTACCTGGCCGACAAGGCGGCGAGCTGGGGCGAAATGTCCTTGCACCTGTGGCTGCGCACGGTGGTCAAGAACGACGAGACGCTCTCGGGCCTGGAAGAGTTGCTCGGCATCAAGAAGGCCGGCGAGGGCAACTGAGACGTCGCCGGGCGGCCGCAAGTCGCGGCGAGCCGGCAACGCCGCCGTCGCAGCCCCCGGCGGGCGTGGCCTTACCTGGCCGCGCGGAACTCGATGCGCCGGTTCTTGGCGCGGCCTTCCGGCGTGGCGTTGGTGGCCACCGGTTGGTCGGGGCCGGCGCCCATGGCCTCGAAGCGCGACACCGGCAGCCCCTTGTCCACCAGATAATCCCGCACCGCGTCCGCGCGCGCCTGGCTGAGCGCCAGATTGGTGCTGCGGCTGCCGGAGCTGTCGGTATGGCCGATGATCTGGATCTTGTCGGCGCGCAGCTTGGGCACGGCGTCGGCCACGCGGTCCAGCAGCTCGCGGCCGCGCGCCGTCAAGCGGGTGCTGCCTGTTTCGAATTCCACCACGCGATTGCTCAGCAGGTTGTCCAGCACGTCCTGCTCGTCCTTGCCGGCGGACACGCGCAGGCCGTTGACGATCTTGTAGGTGGGATTGAGCGAGGTCGCGAAGGTGCTGGCGATCTGCTGGCGCGAGGCTTCGTTGTCCACCTCTCCGCGCAGCCGGATCTGCGTGCCGTCGATTTCCAGCTGGCCCCGGTTGATCTGCTTGAGCGGACTGTCCAGCAGCTTGCCCACGTGCTGCGACCAGTTGGGCGGAGCGACGACGCCGCCCACATCGATGCGGTCGATCACGTTGCCCACGCCATACACCTTTTGCAGCCGCTGCAGCACGTCGGCCTTGGTGGCCTCGTCCGGCACCGCGCCGCTGGCGACGACTTGGCCAGGCTGGGGAATGACATTGGCGGGAACCACCGTGGCCGCGTCCTGGGCATGCGCCGAGCAGGAGAGGGCGGCGGCCAGGACCAGAAAGAATGTGCGCATGTCCTAGGCTCCGATAAAGACTTCGCGGAAGGTCTCCAGCGCCTGGCGCAGGGAGAGCCGCGGTTGATCCAGATAGCTCGACAGCTTGGCCAGGCCGTGGCTGGCGCTGACGTGGTCGCGCACCCAGGGAGCGTCTTCCAGCACGATGTAGTGCTGCGACAAGGTCTGCGGCGTCGACAGCAGGGTCGCCAGCGTCTGCGGCGACGCGCCGCGAAAGCCCACCACCAAGCGGTGCTTGCCCGCGATCCGTCCGATGAACAGGGCGATCTCGAAGTCGGCGCGATTCAGGAATGGCGCTATCAGCGTCATCCAGTACGTCGCCATCAGATTGATGTAGAGCGGGTCGTCCGGCAGCGGCAGGGCCAGGCCGGTATCCAGCTGCGATGAGCCGCTGGACATGACCGGCGCGAGCAGGATGCCCAGCGCCAGCACGATGTCGTGCATGCTGGCCGCGTGGCCGTTGCCGCGCAGCATCGCTTCCACGCGCTCGATCGTCTGCAGGTCGACGAAGGCGTCGAAGCCGTCGTCGGCGGCGGTCCGGATTTCTCCTTCCAGGCCGTTCAGCGTTTGCAGCACGGCGGCCGGGTCGCCTTCCTGCATGAGTTGCGAGGCAGCCGCGTCCATGCGATTCCACATGCGGCTGAAGGCCAGCGGGCTGCGCGCGATGAAGTCCAGCGGGCGCGACACTTCCACGGAGGTTGCGCTGATGAACGGGAAGCGCCGCCCGGACTGGTCGCGGCTGGGCTGCAAGTGGCCCGCGATGGCCAGCTTGCCGCGCGAGCCCAGCACCGCGAACGGCACCGGCTGGGCCTCGTCGTACAGCGTCTTCCAGTGCGGGTCCTGCGCCAGGATCTCCATGGTGTTGGCCACCCAGGCGTCCAGCGTCGCCATCAGCTGCGGATGCGAGGTGTTCTTGACGAAGTCGCCACGCGACGGAATCTTGCCAAAGTAGGCCGTACGGAACATCGGGGACTGCGGATGGCTCATTGCTGCGCTCCGGCAGGCGTCGGGGCGACGGAGGGTTGAGGGGAAGCGCCCGCGACCGTGGCGGGCAGGCGCAGGTTGCGCAGGCCCTGGCTGCCCGGCTCGGTGCCGCCGGCGCTGGCCGCTTGGGCGTTGCTGATGATGCGCAGCCTGACCGGAACGGTAATGTTGGACTTGGTCCAGCTCATCTCGAAGCTGCCGTCAGGATTGGGCTTGCGCTCGGCGCCGGAAATCAGGCGTTCCAGGCCGAAGCGGCCGGGCTCGTTCACGATTTCGACCGTGGTGCCGTCGAAGGCGGCGGCCGTGATGCGCGCGCCGGGCGCGCCTTGCGCGTTGGGCCAGACGAAGTTGACCCATTGCGGCGGCGTGTTGCGGTAGCGCAGCTGCTGGCCGTCGATCTCGATGGTGTACTCCGTGACGCCGCTCGCGGGTTTGGGCTGGATCTGGAACAGCGTCTGCGGCTGGCTGGCCGCGCCCGATCCGGCCGCGCCGCCCGACAGCGGGGCAACCCATTGCGCGAAGTTCGCGGTGAACGACGGCTGCAGATCGATGCCCATGTCGCCCCAGGTGCGGGCGGTGAGGATGTCGCCCCGGCGCACGGTCAGCGGACCCAGGGTCTCGTTGACGTACTTGGCGATGCTGCCTTGCGGGCCGAATACCTGCGCGATCTCTTCGCCGCTGGCCTCGATGCCCGCCTTGGTCGAGAACGGGTACTTTTCCGCCAGGTTCTGCGTGAAGCCCTGATAGACCTGCGCATTCCAGACCTTGTTCAGTTCGGTCTGCGCGGGCTGCATGGCGACGGCATAGCCCTGGATCAGCGGGCGCACCAGCAAGGGGCGCAGGGTCTCGCGCTGCGCCGGCGTCAGGCCGGCGAGCATCTGCTCGTCCACCAGCTTGAGCGCGTCCGCCAGTTCCGAATCCTTGCCTTCCAGCGTCTGGCGCATCAGCAGCAACGCGCCCGGGCCGGGATCGCCCTGGTTGTTGATCAGGTTGAAGCGCGTGCGGATCTTGGACAGGGCGCCCATGTAGTTGCCCAGCAGCGACTGGTTGTCGCGCGTGACCACCAGGCGCGCCACGTCGGAGAACTCGCGGCCCACCGGACCCATCGGGATCTGTTCGCCGCCCGGCGCCGCCTCGGTCGGCTTGGGCTGGCCCTGGCGCAGGATCACGCGCTTGAACCAGGCGACGACGCCCGTCTGCGCCTGCGTAATGCCGGTGTTGATCAGCGACGGGTTGTCCCAAGACGTCTGTTCATACGTGGTGTTGATCAGCTTGACCAGCGGCGAGTTCTGCGGATCGCCCAGGCGGTTCATGCCGTGCACCGCCTGATCGAAGCTGGTAAAGGGCTTGATCGTGACGCCGCGCAGCATCTTCTGCCATTCCTGGGCGTACTCGGTCTTGTACATCGTCGCCAGGCTCTTCTGGATCTGCTCGGGGCTGCCTTCCAGCGTGAGGTCGTCGCGCGCGTTCACGCCCAGCACCCAGTCGCTCGTCTGCACCTCGCGACGCGCGGCTTCGCCGATGGCCGGCTCGATGTATTGCTCCCAGGCCTCGCGGGTGAACGTGCCCGGCACCGCGTAGCTGCCCGCCACCACGGCGGCGTCGGCCTCGCCCATGATGCGGGCCACGGTCATCGCGGGGTAGCGGGTGGCCGCGCGCGCCTTCAGCGTGGCATAGGCGCGTTCGCGCGCCGGCATGCCCTGCATCACGCTGCGCAGGTTGCCGCGCATGCGTTCGACCATGGCGAGGTTGGTTTCGATCTGGGGCCAGTCCGCGTCGGCCGCGCGCGCCACATAGAACGAGATCAGGCGCTCGGCGCTGCGGATCAACTGGTCGCGCGGCATGGCGCCCCGGTTGGTTTCCAGCCATCCGCGCCAGAATCGGGTGATCTGGTCGGACAGGTGCGTGGGCTCCACGTGCTCGCGGTTGGCCATCATCAAATACGTCTTGAGCGCGTTGTAGGCGTCGTCGACGTTGGTGGGCGAGGCATCCTGGAACAGCGTGTCGCCGGCATTGGCGCGCACCGGCTGGGCCTGGGGCGGCGGCGCCGGGCGGGCGCCGCCGGCCGAGGCGGCCTGCGACACGTCCACGCGGCCCAGGTAGTCCTCCAGGCTGGCCTTGACCGGCGCCAGCATGAACTGGCGCAGGCCGTTGTAGTATTCGGCCAGCAGACGCTGCTTGAGCACATCGCCCTGATACAGGCCCAGTCCCAGCGACAACGGCCGGCTGGTCGAATAGCGGTCCAGCTGCTCGATGCGGTCCTGGAGGATCTCCATGGCTTCCAGGCGGCTTTGCAGGTCGGTGCGCTCGCTTTGCAGGCGCACCACCTTGTCCAGGTCCGCCTGCACGTTGCTGGCCAGCTGCCGGTTGCCCAGGTACGACCAGCTCCAGCCGCCCAGCACCAGGCCCAACGCCAGCACCAGGCCGAAGAAGGTCAGGTAGCGCATGCGAACCTTGTTCGGGCTGGCGTGCTGGCGCACCAGCTTCTTGTCGGCGAAGATCACGCTGGAGAACAGGTCGCGCAGGAAGAAGCCGTTGTGCGAAGTGACGCTGCGCGCCGCTTCGCGCGTGGCCGGGCGTAACGCGAAGCGCTCGGCGAGCTTGTCGGTGGAAGTGCTGCGCGAGGCGCCTTCCTGCAGCGCGCTGGTGAAGTAAAAGCCCCGGAAGACCGGCTTGTACTGGAACGGATTGGTTTCGAACAGCGTGGACAGGAAGGTGCGCAGCGCCGGCTTGATGCCCGCGAATTCCAGCGGGAAGGTCAGCAGCCCCGGGGGCAGGGCGCCGCCGCGGCGCAGCGAGATCTGCGCCGTGCCCATTTCCTTCAGGCCTTCGTAGAGTTCGTCGAAGCGCTCGTCGAACAGCGTCAGCACATCGCGGCTTTCGTCGGCGCCATACGGCAGCGTCGCGCCCCACACGCGGTCGCGCTCGCGGGCATCGGCGTCGGCGAAGAACTCCGAAAAGCCCGCAATCAGGTCGGCCTTCGTGAAAATCACGTACACCGGCGCAAACACTTCCAGCCTGTCGGTCAGCTCCTGCACGCGCTGGCGCAGGTTCTTGGCCAGGTTGATGGCGAATTCGGGGCCGGCGTCCGTCAGCTCGCTGATGCTGGCCGCCACGACGATGCCGTTGATCGGCGCCTTCGGGCGATGCCGCTTCAGCAGATCCAGAAAACTCATCCACTCGTTGCGGTCTTCCTCGTGCACCGAATAGCGGCCGGCCGTGTCCAGCAGGATGCCTTCCGTGGTGAAGAACCAGTCGCAGTTGCGGGTGCCGCCCACGCCGCGCACGGCGGCGCCGTTCTTGTCGGCGAAGGGAAATTGCAGGCCAGAATTGATGACGGCGCTGCTCTTGCCCGCCGCCGGGTTGCCGATGACGATGTACCAGGGAAGCTCGTACAGCGCCTCGTTGCCGGACGTCTGGCCGATCTTGGACGTCTTGATGGTGCGCACGGCCTGCGTCAAGCGGGCGCGCAATGCGTCGATTTCGCTGCGGTTGGCGGCGGCGCCCGTCTGCACCTGTTGTTCCAGCATGTCGCCCAGCTTCTGGTTGGCGCGGCGGGTGCGGCGCCGGCGCCAGAGGTAGACGCAGAGCCAGAGGAGCAGCAGCACGCCCAGCGCCGCGCCGGCCCAGGCCATGCCGATCTCCATGGTGTCGGCGAACAGGAACAGGAACACGATCAGCGCAATCAATCCGATGAGCATGAAGGTGCGCGGGTTGGCGAACGCGCGTCCGCTCCAGTAGCGGAAGTCGCTCATGGCGCTGGAAAATCGAGAAAGCAATCCTGATGGGCTACGCATGGTTTCGCTTTTGTTATGGGGTCAGGCGGTAGCGCTGGCGGCGGGTCGGGAGACCAGCGCGGCAGAGCGCAATGCGGGGTCTTGCAGGGTAAGGGTCAGCACGGGCTGGTCGAACTGCATGCAGGTTTCGCCAGCCACGGCCAGCGCCAGCAGCGATGCCGCCGCGCCGGTGTGGCCACAGGCCAGCCCGACGGACTGGCAGTCCTTGCCGGCGTCCAGGTGGGCAAACAATTGCGAGGCCACGGTCAGCGGTTCCAGGGGGCGGCTGCCCCGGTGATCGGCATCGCTGATGATATGGGCGACGCTGTCGGGCGCGACCTTGGCCGTTTCGAGCAGATCGCGCGCCAGGTCCACCAGCGGCGCCTCGGCCTGCGCGCCGCGCGCGTCGGCCGATTTCCGCCGCTGCAGCACGGGCGACAGCGTGACCCGCAGGTCGGCCTCGGCGTCGGGCGGCGCCAGCAGCAGGCCGGCGGCGGCTTCGCCGGGCACGCGGCCCTGCGGATTGGCGTGCGTCAACAGCGTGGACGCGCTGCTCCAATGGGCGACCTGCTCGGCATCGATGTAGCCGTCGCCGGCCAGCACGATGCGCCATTGCGGTTCGGCCTTGGCGTCGCGCGGCCCGGCGGCGAGTTGGCGCAACAGCAGATCGGCGGCCATGGCGTCGCGCGCCGGGTGTTCGGCGGCGTCGATGCGGGCATCGGGCCAGACCCCGGCGGCCGCTCGCACCGCCGCGAGCGCGCGCTGGCGAGCCGCTTCGGACCAGTCCGCCGGCATCAGCACGTCGAAGCGCAGCCGGGGCCAGTCTTCTTCGCGCGCGGGCACGTCCAGTTCGGTCACGCGAGAATGCGCGTCATGGGTCAGCGCGCGCGCGATATCCGTCAGCAGCGCCGTGACCCGCAAGGTGGCCGCGGCCAGGGCGTCGGGAGGCGCTCCCTGTTCCCGCGCAACGGCGTACAGCGCCATATCGTCCATGTCGGGCACGCGCGCGGCAAAGATCGGAAAGCCTTGCGGCGTCTTGAGTTCGGCATCCAGCTCGGGGCGCTTCTGTTCGGCCAGCGCTTCGGAGATGGCCGCGACATCGGCGCCGGCGGCGGCGCGCGCGGCGACGGCGATGAGGCGCAGCTCGGCCGGACTCGCCGGCGCTTCGGCGGGCGCTTCCGTCCGGGCCTGCGCGGGCGCGGCCTTGGGCGCGCGGGCGGCGCGCACGATGCGCGCACCCGCCCAGAAGGCGCCCAGGAGCGCCAGCGGCAAGGCGAACAGGTACAGCCCGATGTCCACGCCGGTCGGCAGCGTGCGCGACTCCTGCCACCAAATGATGACCGCCAGCCACACCACGGCGAACAAAACCAGGACGAGCATCCCCTTCTTGAGCACGCGAACCATTATTTCGCGGCCTCCCGCGAGCGCTGCATGACGCCGGGCCGACGCAGCTCCACGTGGCCGAAGTCCATCATCTTCCAGCGGCCGCCCCAGGTCAGGCCGACGAGCTCAGCCGTCTGGCCGAACAGCTCATAGCCGCGCATGGCCCACGGGTCTTTCTCGGAAATCACGATCTTGCCGTCGCGATAGAACGCGCTGTCCGCGGCCAGGCCGAACTGGTGATAGCTCTGGAAGGCGCCGGCGTTCGTGACGTGCGACCCCATGCCGGCGAGTTCTTCCTGCCGCTCGGGGCTGCGGTAGCCCTCGATCAGCGCCATTTCATAGCCGTGCTGCTCGCGCATGATGCGGTAGGCCAGCAGCAACCGCTGACGGAAATCGGCATCCAGCAGATCCCAGTTGCGGCTCGCGCCGCCCAGCTTCGGACGCACCTGTTCGACTTCACGCGTGGTGAAGGCTTCAGGGGGCAGGGCGGGGGGCGGAGCCAGCCGTTCGCCTTCCAGCAAGGCCTGGATCCTGCGGTCCGGGCCGGTCGTTTGGGTGCTGTAAACGAATGTGTGATTGTGTCGCATGACGAAAGCGAAAAGTGACGGAACAGACACAACTGTCAGCCCGATCGCCACCTGCCAGCGATGCCTTCCTACCCAGTCCATCCACGCGCCGGCCCCTTTTCCGATCGCGCCCGCCGTGCCGCCCACGGCCCCTCCGGCATGGCTCGCGCCGCGCGTGGCGCCCCGTGCCACGCCCTCTACGCACGCGCGAAATCCCCTCATGGCGCCTTGGCGCAGAGCCGGGAAAAACAGGAGCGCGGACACGCCAACCGCCAGTAAAAAATACAGGGGCAGTAGTAACAGCAAGGTAGGTCCCTCATGTGAAGGCGTAATCTTTTGTTCTATTCGTGCATGAGGCAAGTGCTCTGGCGTTGCAAACAGCGTCCGACCCTTAGAAATCGTAACAAGGAGCAATGATCGAAATACGCCTATCGGGTATTCTCGTCGGGCTTGGTTACAGGGGGGCTGCACACGCCTCCTGCTGACACGGGAATCCGCATGGCAGAAGAGAAAGAAGAAGCTCGCCCTACGATGACCGCGCCGAGTCTCCTCAGCGCTTCGCCCGCCGCGCGTGGCGAGGCCGACTCGTCGCGCATCCTGGCCGCCCTGGAAGGGCGCGCGCCGGAAGCTGAAGTCAAACATCTGGCAACGCCGCGCAGCTCGCGCGCGCGGCGTTGGACCGCGCTGGCGTTGTTGCTGGCGCTGATGGCGGGCGGCATCGCGTGGGTGATTCATGAAGAAGGCGCCGTGCCCATGGTGGCGCAGGCCCCTGCCACCGTGCCCGGCGCCGCGGCGCCCGCCGCCGCGCAGCCGCAGGCATCGCTCCCCTCATCGCCCTCTGACGCCATGAACAATCCGCTCAGCGCGCTGGAAAAGCCGCCCGCGGTGGCCTCCATCATCGACGAGGCGCCGCCCGCGCGCGATGCGAACGTGGGCCGTGGCGAACCCGATCCGCAAGGCGAGCCGACCAATCCCCTGTCCGTGCTGGCGATGACGCCGCCGCCCGCCGCCGCGCCGACGCCCGGTCCCACGCGCCAGGCCGCGGAGCTGCGCGAGCAGCCCGGCAATACGACACGCGCGGCGAAGTCAGCTACCCCGCCGCGCAAGAGCGCCAAGTCCGCCGATACGGATGCCGCGCTGTTGTCGGCGTTGATGAGCTACGGCTTGCCGCCGGCATCGCCGCCGGGCACGCGCGTCTACAAATCGGAAGGCGTCTTCATGCGGGAGATGCCGGGCTCGCCCTTGTCCGAGCGGCTGAAGGAATGCCGCAAGCTGGGCTTTATCGAGAGCGAGCAATGCCGCCTGCGCGTATGCGCGGGCCAATGGGGCACGGCAGTGGAATGCCCCACGCCGCAGGCCAATATCGAACCCTGAATATCTCCCGGCTGGAAACAGCCGGTATTGCCCACGTCCCCACGAGGTTTTCGTTCCATGCCCGTCAACGCAAGCAACGGCAGTTTCAGCGCCGAGTCCCGTCTCTACCGCCTCGATGGCGAGGGCGCGATGTCGTCCTTGCAGGTCGAAGGATGGGTTGCGCGCGAAGGCCTGTCCACGCTGGGCGAAATACGCGTGGTGGCGTTGGCGCAGGATGCCGCGCTGGACCTGAACGACATGGTGTCGAGGCCCGCCACGTTGTGGACCACGCGCGCCGACGGCAGCGAGGCAGGCCGCAGCGGCGTGGTGCGCGCGGCCGAGCTGCTGGGCGGCAACGCGGGCATGGCGCGCTATCGCGTGACGCTGGCGCCGTGGCTGTGGCTGGCCACGCAGCGGCGCGACAGCCGCATCTACGAGAACCAGACGGTGCTGGATATCGTGCGCCACGTGCTGGATGGGTACGAAGGCTACATCTACAAAATATCCGCCGACGTCGAGACCCATCTGGCGGACCTGCCCGCGCGGACCTACACCACGCAGTATCGCGAAACCGACTACGCCTTCCTGTCGCGCCTGCTCGCGGAAGCCGGGCTGGGCTGGACCACGGTTGAAGACGACGGCGCGCCGGCGCGCCACGCCGTGTTGATCTTTGCCGATAGCCGCGGGCTGGACGAAGACGCCGAGTCCGCGGGCGCGGGCGTGCGTTTCCAGCGCGCCCACGCGAGCGAATCGCGCGATGGCGTGCAGGCGCTCGCGCGCCGGCAGCGTCGGGCCGTGGAGCGGGTGACGGTGCTGGCATGGCATGAAAGCGGCAAGCACGCCATTGCCGGCCAGGCGCTGGCCGGCCCCGCCAGTGGTTCCGAGGACGAGAGCGCGGGGCTGGAATGGTTTGAACCCCTGGGACACGGCGGGTTGCTGAACCAGGCGCATGCCCAGTTCCAGGCGACCCTGCTGATGCAGGCGGCGCAGGCCAGCGCCGAGACCTTCATCGGGCGCGGCAATGTGCGTACCTTCCGCTCGGGCACGCGCTTCACGTTGCGGGAGATGTCGCCGCTGGGGCCGTCGGGGGAGGCGGGGTTCGAACCCGTCTTTGCGCTGGACCGCGTGGAACACGTGGGGGTCAACAATCTGCCCGGCCAGAATGACGCCAGCCTGGCCGACAGGCTGGGCGCGCTGGACGATTTTCTGTGCTTCGAAGACGAGGATCCGTCCGCCGCTGGGTTCGAGGCCGGCGCCACGGACGACTTCCACCTGGAATACGGACTCGGCCACGAGGGGACGCGCGACCGGGGCGACGCCGAGATCGGCGTGGGACGCCCCGAGGCGGCCGTGCTGGCGCGCGCGCACGACGTCGGCTACGCCAACCGGTTCCGCGCGGTGCGCTGCGACCGTCCCTGGCGCGCCTTGCCTCCGGCGGCGCGCGGCGCCAGGCTGGCGGGCGCGGCGTCCGCCGTCGGCGTCCATACCGCCATCGTCACCAATGCCGAGGGCGCCACCGAGGCCAGCGGCGAAGACGAGATCTACCGTAACGCGCGCGGCGATGTGCGGGTGCGCTTCCACTGGCAGTCCGACGGCGAAGGCCTGGCGAAAAGCCGATGGGCGCGCGTCGCGCAGCGCCAGGCGGGCGCGGGCATGGGGATGAGCTTCGTGCCGCGCATCGGCCAGGAAGTGCTGGTGCGATTCCTGGATGAAGACATCGATCAGCCCTTGATCGTCGGCGCGCTCTACAACGGACGCGGCGAAGGCGGTATTCCGGCCACGCCCGGCGGCAGGGCGGGAGAGCCGATGAACACCGAGGTGTACGCGGCGGCCACCGATGGCAAGCCCAGCGCGCAGGCCAACCTGGCCAGCGGCAATGCGCCTGCTTGGCACGGCGCGGCGGGCGGCGACGATCAGCACCGCAACGCCGCCGCATTGAGCGGCTTCAAGAGCAAGGAGTTCGGCGGCGACGGCTATAACCAGATTGTGTTCGATGACAGCGACGGCCAACTGCGCATGCAGATCAAGTCCTCGCAGTCGGCCAGCGAATTGAACCTGGGCCACCTGATCCACCAGAGCGGCAACTATCGCGGCAATGTGCGCGGCGTGGGCGCGGAGCTGCGCACGGATGCGTTTGGCGCCGTGCGCGGCGGGAGCGGCGTGCTGCTCACCACGTACTCCTCCGGCGGCAGCGAGCCGGCGGGCGACGCCGCGGCGCCGCTGGCGCTGGCCGGGCAGGCGGACATCATGGCGCAGTCGTTCGATGGCGTGATCGGCGCGCACCAGGGGGTGCGGCTGGCTTCGGCGCGCGGCACGGCCTCGGCGGGCGCGAGCCGGCTGGATGGCGAGCGCTCGCCGCTGGCCGCAATGACGCATGCGGTGTCGGGCACCGTGGCGGGCGATGCGGTGGGCGCCGCGGCCGGCGACGCGTCGGCCAAGCACACGGAGGTGGTCGACGGCAAGGTGCCGCACCTGACCGACCCGCTGGTGCTGATGGCGGGCCGCGCGAGCCTGACGCAGGCGGCGGGGCGCAACGTGCAGGTCGCGGCCGGCGAACTCGTGCACTGGTCGTCGGGGCAGGACCATAACCTGGCCGTCATCGGCTCGCTACGCGTGCATACCGGCCAGGCGCTGGGCATCGTGGCCGGCGTGCAGAAGGGCGGCGCCGAATCCGGCCTGGATCTTATCGCCGGCGCCGGCGAAGTCGACGTCATGTCGCAGCACGACGTGCTGACGGTGCAGGCCCAGCAGGACCTGCGCATGGTCAGCGCCAACGCCGGCATCGAATACGCCTCGCCCCAGCGCATCCGCATCGCGAACGCGGCGGGCGCCAGCATCGTGATCGAAGGCGGCAACATCACCGTGACGGCGCCCGGCCGCATCGACGTCAAGACCGGCAACAAGCAATTCGCCGGGCCGACGCAGATGCCGTATCCGTTCCCGCAATTCACCGTCTGCAAGACCTGCATCCTGGACGCCCAGGAAAGCGTGCAGTCCATCACCGACAAGGCATGACGGCGATGGCCTATTCCTGGCAGGACGCGCTGCTGTCCACGTTCGCCGAATTGCCCCATCACCGCGGCCCCCATGGCGAGGCCGCGCGCGCCTATGTGATCGTGGATTTCCGCGGCCATCCCGATTTGCTGGCGCGGCTGAGCGCCACCGAAGATCTGAGCTTCGGCTCGGTGTGGGCGCAGACCGGCCTGGACATCTACGGCGACGTGGCGCCCCTGCTGATCGAGGTCGACGGCGCGTCGCAAGGCGTGCTGCGCGGCCCGCGCTACGGGGATTTCAACACCGCGCTGGTGCGCGTGCTGGAGGTCTTGCACGAACGTTCCGGCGGGCGCTACGCGATGATGAGTTTCGCGTCGGCGGTGCCGCTGGAGAAGCTGATTGCACACTTCGGCCCCTTCTGCGACTACGCCTTGCCGGACGCCAGCGAGTTCTTCCTGCACTGGTACGACAGCCGCATCCTGGCGCGCGCCTTGCAGGTCTGGAGCGCGGAGCAGCGCGAGCGCTTCGCCGCGCCGTTGATCACATTGCGCTATGCGCTGCGCGATGGCACGTTGGCGGAACTGAAGGGCGGGGGCAGGCTGTCCGCCCCGCGGCCGGCCGGTATCGAACAGTTCACGCCCGAACAGCACCAGATGCTGTTCGATCTCGACTACCCGGACAAGCTGGCGGTGCAACTGCGCCGTTTGTATCCCGGCCTGTTGCCCGGCGACCCGGGCCAGGACGAACTGGTGCCGCGCGTAGAGGCGCAGTTGGAGCGTGCGCGCGGGCACGGCGTGGCAGGAGATAAGGACACCTTTGATTATGTCGCCTGGGGCGTGGCGATCTCGCCGCGCTTCGATGAGCATCCTGTGATCGCCGAAGGACTGCGCGGCTATCGGCCGGGCGCCGAGGGCGGGCTTGCGCGGGCGCTCGAAGGCGTGCCGGATGCGGTGTGGGATGAGGTTCAGGCGCTGCACCGGGCCGGGCGGGATGGTCGCGATGCGTAAGGTACTGGCGGGCGCTTTGCTTTGGCTGGGCCTGGTGGCGGGTTGCAATGGGGAGCCCACTTACTCAGACGTCAGTTTCGTCACTTACAACTACACGCCTTGGGACCTGGAGCGGGTGCAGATTGTCGATGCTTCTGGCAGGGTGGCGGCAACGGGCATGGTCCCCTCGGGTGGCGGCGAAGGGAGCATCTCCTGCTGCTACACCTTGAAGGGAACGGAATTCGTCGTGAAGAGGAAAGGCGGAGACGCCGACCTCATGCGCAAACATATGTATGACGGAAAATTTGACGAGGGTAAAGAATGCGTAAGGGCTTGATCGGCGTGTTGCTATGGCTGGGCCTATTGGCGGGTTGCAATGGGGAGCCTGCTTACCCAGGCGTCAGTTTCGTCACTTACAACTACACGCCTTGGAATCTGGAGCCGGTTCGCCTCAGTGATGCATCGGGCAACGTGGCTAGTTCCAGTACGCTTGTGCCGGGAGGGGGAGAGGGAAGTATTTCCTGCTGCTACACGTTCAGGGGAACTGACTTTACCGTGAAGTGGAGCGGAGGTGACCCGGATTTGCTTCGCAAGCATCTGTTCGACGACAAGTTCGATGAGGTGATGTTCAAGAAGGAAGCATCGGTGCATTTTCCCGCCACGAAAGTGCCTGACGGCGACGCCCCACTCCTCCTGGAATTGCATATCTATCCAGATGAACATATGGAGCTTGCTTTAAGCCGCAATTTGAAGGGACAAGTCAGGATTCCGATCGTGGAAACCACTCGCTGGTTGTACGGGAAGTACGGCTCTCAGTTGGCCGGGTACGAGAATGCAACCCAGTTGAAGAATGTTCTGGCAAAGGTCACGAGACAGGCGTGGATACAGTATCGCATCGAAGATGCCGAGGACATGCGAGGCTATATGTATCTCTACTTCCTCGTGGCTTCGGATTTTGACAAGAATTCCGAGGTGGCGAAAATCTTGAAAAATCCCAGCCGAAAGCCGGGCGACTTCGGCCGCGCCGTGCTAGCTCTGTCGAACGAGACAATTGCGCAGATCAAGGCGGCCGGCAAGCCGCCTGGAGAAAAAGATGTCCAGTGATCAAATCCCTGAGCAGGATAGGACGCCTGCATCCGTGTTGAAGGCGATGGCGGAAAATGAAGCTGCCTACCCAAAGGATTCGTGCACGGAATGCGGTATCACTTTGCGTATGGGATTCTTCTTTGATGGCTTTGGCCGGAACAAAGATATTGATGAAGAAAATCCAACGTTCCTATCGAATGTGAGTCGGTTATGGATGGCTCACTTCAACGAAGACGACGAAAACAGGCCGAATAAGCAACACTGGTTCCGATTTTACTATTCTGGCCTGGGCGTTGAACTGAACAAGAGCGCAAAGGCTGACGTCGTCGTCCAAGCGGCTACGCTTGCCGGCGGAAAAATGGTTGATAAGGCGGTCTCCAGTGTCACGGGGGCAGCAAAAGACATCACGCGTCTGGATGAAGTGCCGGATGTCGATGCCACGGGACGCCTGCGCAAGGCAGTGAAGGGCTCGATCAAAGACGGCTCCTATCAACCGTTGGTAAAGGCGTACAAGGACGTCGTGAAGGACGTACAGACGCTTCCGGAAAAAACGGTGCGGATCTGGAACGCGCTGGATGTCGATAGAATCAAGAATCGTGCAGAGGCCACGGTGCGTGGCGCCTGGGCGGGCTTCAAGAGAAACCCGTTGAAAGCCGCATGGACGGCCACGAAAGAGGCCGCCAAGGCAACGGTGCTGGAGAGCGTTCCGATCGTGAGTGACAACGCGACGGTGGCGTATCTCCTGGGAACAGGGGTAGACAGAAGGCTTGAAGCCGCAAGGCGTCAGTTCGAAGCTGCCTATAAAGCCGCGAACGCCGGGACTGAGAAAGTGGTCCGCATCGAAATCTCGGTTTTCGGTGGAGATCGGGGCGGGGTGCTGGCGAAGCAATTCGTCAACGACATTGTGAAGAAGTACCGGCGGCGTCACGATCTGGACTTGGCCATTATTGGCAAGGACGGCGCGCCCGATGCGCAGATACGTATCCGCTTTCTCGGCCTTTTCGACTCCGTGGCGTCGATCATGGACGAGAACGCGTTCCTGGGGTTTCTGCCTGTCGCAGACATCATCAAGCAAAACTACAAGGACAGGACGTTGACGGTCCCCGCTGCGGTGGAGAAGGCCGTGCACTTCGCCGCTGCGCATGAGCTACGCCGGAATCAGCGCTTGGACTCACTGGAAAAGACGCGCGGCCTGCAATATCTCTATCCCGGATCGAGTGGCGATGTTAGCGGTGTGTCGCCGTTTGGATCACTAGGAACTCGCGCCTCGTTATCCCGTGTCCCCTTGCGAGAGATGATGAACCTGGCGCTATCCCATGGCGTGGCGATGTACAGCATGGAAAGCCTGGCAGCCCGGGATCAGGTGCTTTATAGGAAGCTGAGCCTCGCCGTCCCGATAGAAGACGATGGCCAGAAATACCACGTCCAGGAGCTGGTCGCCGCCTACCGCGAACTCGTCAAATACGAACCCGGATGTGATTTCGTGCCGCACATGGAAGTCTTCCTGCGCTGGCTGGCGGTGCGCTATCAGGACCCCGTGTTTCGCGCAGGGATGTCGGACCCCGCCGAGCAATGGATCAAGGATCGGGATTTCTTCACCCCTGAGCAGGAACTCATGGAAGAGCAGAGGCGCTTGAGCACCCTGCCGCGGGAGGAGCTGGCCAAACCCGAGACCACGGCGCGCGCGCGCGAACTGGAAGCCCTGGCCAACGAGCGCCGGGAGCGCGCCAATGCCAGCCGGGGCGAAGCGCCGCCGCAGCGGTTCAAACCGTTGTGGGAGCGCCTGGAGGCGGAATACAAGAGCCTTGAGAAGGCCGAGCAGCGGGACGCCGATACCGAACAGCGCCGCCAGGATATGGAGCGCAACAACCCGGAGCAGCTTCGCACGATGGAAAGGTGGGAGCGGGAAGCGATCGTCATGGAGAACATGCGCCATGGGAGAAAGCCGGGCGACCCCGACTACGTGCAGAAAGCCCCCGATCTGCTTGCCGACATGAAGGCGGAACGCGCCGTGCAGAAGCGCCTGTTGAACGTCTGGCGCGAAGCGCGGGATGGCAAGACGCAATTGCCGACCAAGGTCATGACCTTGTTCGACTGGCTGGTGCATGATGCCATGCTGAGCAGCTGGCCCGACCATCTGTTGGCCAGCACCACGATGTATTTCCGCGTGCGCGACAAGGACGTGTTCGCCAAGACCGACGCCAAGGCTGAGATGGATCAGCGCGCCAAGGACATGCGAAACGCTGAGAAAGTGGAGGCCATGGCCGCGCGCAACGAGCAGAACATCCGGCAGATGACGCCCGCGCGGCTCTGACCGGCGGCGTGGTTGTGATAGAGAGACGGCCCTGCAGAGCGGGGCCGTCTTCATTCGCCTGGCCGGTTCCTTTGCGGCCGGATCTTACTTCCGGCTGGCCCTTACTTCTGGCCCGGCTTTATTTCTGGCCGTCTTCGACCTCGATGGTCACCATGTTCGATTTCACGTCCTCGGCCTCGATATAGACCTCATACGTGGCCGGTGTCGCGGGCAGGTGCAGCACGCCGGCCATGTCGGTGGTGAAGCGCGTTTCGACCGTCATGCCGGGCGGCAAGGCGATCTTGGGGGGCGGCGCGCCCTCGCTGGGGTCCACCGACACGTTCGGCAGCTTGGGACGCACGTAGTTGAATGCGACGCCGCGATAGACCTTGCCGGTGCGCGTATCCTTCGCCACGAAGCGCGGCAGCTGCGGGTTGTCGACCACGGGCAGGATGCCGCGGGCGCAGATGGGAATCGTCAGCGTATTGCCGTCGCGGATCTTCACGCGTGACGGCGCGGCGATGCGCATCTGCGCGTCGTAGCCTTGCAGCGGCGGCATGCAGGCGTGCTCCTTCTGCGAGTGCGCGGGCACCGAGGCGAAGGTGGCGGGTTCAATCCAGTCGGTAGTCATGATGGGCATGTCGGAATCGGAATTTTCGGCGATGGTCGGCGGCAGTTGTCGTAATCGTCAGCGGGCGGGTGACGGCGTCAGAACGCCGGCCATCCTTCGGAACAATCCACTTTGCGCACGGCCTTGCTGCAACTCGGGCAGAAGTGGATGTTGGCGCAGGTGATGCCGTACATCACGCATTGCCCGATTTCATCGGTGTACTGCCCGTTCTGGTTGGGGAGGCCAAAGTAGCAGTGGCCACCCATGTTGTAGTAGAAGTGCTGCGGCGGATCCAGCTTGGAGTCGTCGGCCGAGGGGTCTTCGTTGCGCAGGCCGGGCCAGTCGGGGCCGCTGGGCACCATGCCCAGCAAGTGGCCCATTTCGTGGGCCAGCGTTTCCGTCAGGTACGCCTGCGAGTTGGGCTCGTACGGGTCCAGCGTGGACACGAACAGCAGGTTGGTGCCCGTGATGGCCAGGCCGGCGTAGCTGGCGGCCACGGTGTTGAACTGGATGTTGAGCACGCCGCGCAAGGGCGTGGGCGAAATCCGGGTCAGGTCGACAGTCACGGAGAAGACGGCGCCGGAGCTTTCGCGGACCGGCGTCATCAGATGTCGCGGGATGGGAATCGACCGTTCCGCGCCCGAGGCGTCGGTATGAATGTAGCGGGCATGGACGAGCCAGTCGTCGCTGTCGTCGAACTCGTACCAGAGGCTGGCAAGGGTCCGATCGTCGTTGACGATGGGCACGGTCATGACGCGCCCGCCGGGGCCGGCCGGCACGGGCAGGCGCATGTCGCCGCTGGTGCCGGGCGCGGCCAGCCGGTCGACGTGGCACACCACCAGGGTGTAGGGCTCGCGCTGCTTGCCGGGGGAACTGGCATACACGCGGCGCACGGCGTCCATGATGGCTTGCTGGGCGTCGACGTTGTCGGCTGCGTCGACCGCCGAGCGGCCGCGGAACGTCAGGCGCGGCAGCTGGATCATGTCGATGCCGTGCAGCGCGAACTCCGCCGCGACCGGGGTCACGTCGGCCAGATGGCCCGCCGGACGCGCGCTCATGCACATCACTTCCTGGATGTACAGGCGGCGCGCGGTCTCGACGCGCTCCGTCTTGATTAGTTGCCCCCGTTCGTCGCGCACTTCGAACAGGTAGACGTTGCGGCCGGCGGCGGGCAGGGCGATGTCGTCGACGATGCGGGTGCCGTCCGCGTTCGTGACATAGCTGCGCGGATTGGCGTGCGGCTCCTGGTAGCTGGGGCGGCGCCCGCGTTCGCGGCTGGAGTAGGCGATATTGCCGGGGTCGGCCTTCACGGTGATGGTGAAGCGGTGCGAGCCGGGGCGGTTGAACTCCACGTGGATGCGCGGGCGGTTGGTTTGCCGCTCGGTGGTGGTCAACGCGTTGCCGTCGTTCCAGCGTTCGTCCACGCGTTCCAGGTTCACGTATTGGAGGCGCGCGCCGTCCTGGCGGCCGCGATAAGTCGACGTGCCGGGCACTACGCGGCCCGAGTCTCCCGTCGTGGGCGTGTCGCCCGGCAGGTTGGTGCCTTGCGTGCGCGCCACGGGGCCCAGGCCGATGGTGTCCAGCACATCGCGGGCGATCTGCGGCAGCGGGGATTCCGCCACGCCGGGGATCTTCATGAGCACCTCGGCCACCTTGGGCAGCGTCTCGGTGGCCAAGGTGGGCGATTGCAGGATGGCGCCGATCACCCCCGGCACCGCCGAGGACGACAGCCCCGGCATGCTGAGGATGGCGCCGGCGACGGCGGGGATGTTGGCTTGCTTGACGTCGGGCAGCGTGAACAGGGTATCCACGGCGGATCCCAGCGCCGCGGCGCGGTCGCCGGTGGCGTTGAGCGCTTGCGTCATGACGGGCACGATGGCCGCGCCGACGCTGGCGCTGACGCCGCCGGACAGGAGGGTGGACGCGCCGGTCATGGCCGTCGACGCGGCGCCGGCCTGCTGGGCGAAGGTGGCGAGCCCGCCGCCGGCCGCCACGCCGGCGATGCCCGAGGCGCCGGAACCGCTGGCGATTGCGGCGCCGCCTGCCGCGCTGGCGCCGCCGGCCGTGGCTGCCGCTCCCGTTGCGCCGGCGTTCGCGCCGGCGGCTGCGGCTGCGCCTGCGCCGCCCGCGGCGGATAGGTCGGTGGCGCTCCTGGCCGGCACGCTGTCGGACATGCCGGCCGCGCGCGCCGTCGTGCTGCCGAGCACGGCGTCGGGGCTGGCCGCTGGCGAGACCGTAGTGGGAGGGGCCGTCGCGGCCGCCACGGACACCGGCGCCGAGGTGCCTGGCGTCACGGACGGGGCGCCCGCCGAGGACGCGCCGGCGGGGGCTGATGCGGCGCGGGCGCTGGCATTGGCGTTAGCGCCGGCGCCTGCACGCTCGCCGGCGCCTGCCGGTGCTCCGGCATCGGCAGCGGTCCCGAAGGGGGCGGATGCACGGGCTCCCGAGTCCCTACTCGTCGCAGCGCTGGAACCTGGGTTCGCGCTCAAGCCCGTTGTGCCCGAGGAACTTGCTCTCTGGCCCGAGACGATGCTGGCGTCGGCGCCCGGCGCCGCCACGGCGCGGGCTCCGGAGGCCATGGCCGGTTCGGTAGCCGCGGCTGCGCCGCTGCCCGACGTGGCGGCGCCAATAGCGACGCCGCTGCCTGCGCCCGCGAGGCCAACGCCAGCTCCTGATTGCATGCCCGCCACTCCGGCTCCTTGGGGCAGCCCCGCCGGGGCCGAACCAGGCACGAAGCCTGGCGTTTGCGCGGATGCATCGGCCAGGAATGGTGTGGTGTTGAGCACGGCATCCGTTCCCGGCGCCGGCGACGCGGCGGGCATCGCGCCGGACGTTCCCAATGTGGAAGACGCGCCGCTCGCCAGGGCGTTCGACGCCGGGAGGGACGGCGCACTCTGCGTCAACGCGCCGGATGCGGACACCGCGGCGGCAGCCTCGACTTGCGTCGAGGCGGCGGAGGATATCGAAAAGTCGCCGCCCATGGCGCTGCCTGCGGCTGCCCCGGGCGCGGCCGCGCCGGCTTGGGAGGCGATGGACGGCAGCGCCGCCGCGGTGGGCAAGCTGCCATTTGCCGTGGAGGCAAGGGAAGCCAGCTGCCCGGCATCGCTGGCTGCCGACGCCGTGGCGCCGAGCAGGCTGCCCGCGCCCGCGGCAAGCGATGCGACCAATGCCGCATTCGGCGGCGCGCTTGAGCGCGCCGTGGCGTCGTCGCTGCTCGATTCGTTCAGCGTGTTGCCTGCCTGCGAGTCGTGGGGCGGGAGCGCCGGGCGCGCGGCGCCGTCGAAGACCCGGTTGCCGGAGGACGGCGAGGAGGCCGCGGTGGAATGCGCGGCGCGGCCGGCGGCGAACGATCCCAGCGCGGTTTGCGCGGCATCCGTGGACCCAGATCGCGGATGGTGCGCGACAGGCGCTGCATGGGCGTGTTCCCTCGTGCCGCCCGACGCGGGGCTCGCAGAAGGGGCTGCGGTGCCGGAAGCAGCGCTGCCCTGCTCATCGGCGCGGTGACTGCCGCCTTCGGCGTGGGCCTGGGTGGACCGGGCCGCCGCCATCGTCACGGCAACTGTCGCCAGCATGCCAGGGATTGCTCCCGACGTGCCTATGCGGTCTGCATCCAGCGGCGAGGCCTCGGCGAGGCGGCTTGCCAGGGACGGCGAGGTCTGGATGCGAGAGGCCAAGACCTCCGGCGCGGCGTGGCGGTTCATGTCCGCCGATAAGGCGGAGAGCGTGTCGCTCGCCCGCGCGGCATTCAACGGGGAGCCCGGCGGCGTAGCGCCGGCGCCGCCTTGCGCCGAGGCTCCGGTGGCGGCGATGCTTGCGCCGGCCATGCCGGCGGCAATGCCTGCGCCCGCATTCGCGTCCGCGGCGTCGGCAGCCAGGCCCGTCGCGCTGTTGGCGCCTGTTGCCATTGCGGCAAGGTTCGAATCCTGGCTCGTGCCGGTTGCGTCGGTTGCGCCAGCGAGCACACCGGCCTCGGCGTTCAAGCCTGCTTTCGCGGCGATCAGGTTGGCGTCGGCCGTCGCGCTCATTGCTCCAGGGGGAAGACCTGCGGCAGCGCTTGCGCCGGCTGCGTCAGCGGCGAGGCTCGCGCCTGCGGACATGTCTGTCGTTCCCGCGGAGGTGCTCGTGACGGTGCTCACGCCTGTTTCGGCGCCGGCGAAGCCTGCGCCGGCCGTTGCGGCCATTGCTCCAGGGGGAAGACCTGCGGCAGCGCTTGCATCGGCTGCGCCAGCGGCGAGGACCGCGGCAGCGGACGTGCCTGTCGTTCCCGCGGAGATCCCCGCGACGGCGCTCGCGCCTGCTGCGCCGTCGGCCAAGCCTGCGCCAGCCGTTGCGGCCATTGCTCCGGGGGGAAGACCTGCGGCAGTGCTTGCGCCGGCTGCGCCGCTGGCGAGGCCTGCGCTGGCCGTTGCGCCCATTGTTCCAGAGGGGAGGCCGGCGGCAGTGCCCGCGCCCAGGGCTCCCGCGGATAGGCTCACGCCATCCGTTCCAGCGGCCAGGCCTGCGGCAGTACCGGCACCTGCTGTGTTGGCGGCGATACTCGCCGTCGCTCCCTCGGAGGAGAGCGCGGATGCATCCGCGGGCGTGGCGGCAGTGCCGAAGGCGTCGCCTGCCGCCGCGCCCGAGACCGGACCGGCGGCTGACATCGTGGCGGCTTGCGCTGGCATCGCGGTGGCGGACGGTGCAGGCGTCGCGGAAGCCGAGATCCCGGTTGCAGGCGTTGCGTTTGCCGTTGGCGCAGCCGTCCCAAGTGCCGATGTCGATGTCGACGCCGACGCCGGTATTGCAGCGGCGTCCGCCGTCGTGTTCATGTTCGTGGCGGCAGGGGAGGACGCTGCGGATTGCGACCCGTGCGCGGCCGTCGTGTTGCCTTGCGCGCCATCGGTGCCGATCCCGGCTGCGTGAGCTGCCGGCGCGGCCGATGCCGGGCCGGCAGCTTCAGGAGGCGTGGTCGGGGATGCCGGCGCGATGGCTCCCGTGGCGTCAGCGCCGCCGGCAGCGGCAGTTGCGTCCGCGCCAGCGCCCAAACCCGATCCCGCGCCCACTCCCGCCTCGACGCCGGCGGCCCCGGCTCCCATCCCCGCCAATCCCGCCGCGCTGCCGATCATTTTGGACGCCCCTTCGGGCGCGACGGAAGCCAGCATGTCGGTGGCCGCGGGCAGGGCGGACATGGGGTTCTTGACGAATTCAGCCGCCTTGGAAACGGCGCCCGCGGCGGAAGCGGCGCCGTCCAGCAAGCCGCCCGCGCCGGGCGCTACCGCGCCCAGCAGACCCTTGGCCGCCGGCAGCGCCGACATGGGGTTCGCGACCATGGCCTGCGCCTGCGAGACCAGGCCCATGGCGTTCTTTGCCGTATTCAGCAGGCCGCCGACGGCGGGGCTGGCGCCGCCCAGCAGCCCGGGGGCGGCCGACAGCGCGCTCATCGGATTCTTCGCCATGCTGGCCAGCGTATTTGCCTGGCCCGCCAATTCCGACAGCTTGCCGGCCGCGCCCGCGGCGCCCGTCGCGCCGCCAAAGCCCGCCATCAGGCTCGTCCCGGCCTTCTTGGCGGCCGTGGCGAAGGCGCCGTCCTTGTGCACCAGCTCCGCGCTCACGATGAGCGGATCGTCGACGGTGGTGCTGGGCAAGGCGGGCAGGCTCGCGGCATCGCTACCGGGCCCGACGAAGTTGTGCGTGGCGCCCTTGACCGAAAACAGGCCGGGGCCCTTGAACACGATGTCCGCGCCGTCGAGCGTGACGCTGCCGCCCGCCGCCTGGAGGGTGACGCGCTGGTTGCCCAGGATTTCGATGCCTTCGGCCGACGACGTGACGGTGATGTCCTGCCCCGCCAGCGCCTCCAGGATATCGGTGTGCGCATGCAGGGAAACGGGCGCCTGCGCCGAGATCGCGCGGATCGGGCCCTGCTGCGCGAACACGCTCGCGGAGCGGGCCGAGACGGCGGCGTACGTTTGGGTGGCCGCCACGTGCGCATCGGATTGCGCGGTGGCATGCAGGTGCTCGCCGGCGTGCAGCACGGCGCTGGCCGGCGTGGCGAGGTTCAGCGAATTCGGCGCATCGACCAGCAGGTGCGGGCCATCGATGCGTTCGATGTTGGCGTCGGCCGAGCGTTGGCCGTTGACGGCCTTGCCCGCGTTCTGGCCATTGACCTGGCGCGTGTAGCGGCCATCCTGCTCCGGATCCAGGGCCTTGAGCAGCTCGTCGTAGCCTTCGGCCGCCGCCAAGGGCCGCGCCTGATGCTGGCTCGCGCTGTCGTTGAGCCGGCGCGAGGCGTCCTGCGCGCCGCGCAGCAGCAGCAGCGCTTCCTGGGCATCGGCCTGCGTCGACTTGGCCTGTTCGCGGGCCGTGGCCGATATCAGCATGCCCTGGCCCGAGCGCACCACGGCCCAGGCGTCCGAGCGCAGCTCGAAACCCGTGCCTCGCCATTGGCCCCGGCTGGGGTCGTCCAGGTCCTGCTCCACCAGGTGGCCCAGGCCCAGCTGCGTGGCCGCGGTGGAACTGGCCAGGCGGGTGCGCAGCTTGCCCTTGGTGTCGTCGAAAACCCACTGGTTGCGGCCGGCGCCGTCCAGCCCCTGGCTATGCCAGCCGCTCAGCACGCCCGCGTGATTGGCATCGCCGTTTTCTCCCGCGGACCAGGGCGGCAGGTCGGCGTCGTTGTAGAGCTGGCCCGCCACGACGGGCTGGTCGATATCGCCGTCGATGAATTCGACGATGACTTCGGTGCCGCCGCGCGGCAGATGGTGGGCGCCCCAGTTCGGCCCCGCCTGGGCGCTGGCCACGCGCAGCCAGGTGCCGGACCGATCGTCGCCGGGCGCGTTGCCGCTGGCGTCGCCATGGGTGCGATGCGACAGGCCGCCAGTCAGCGGCTTCTCGCCCCGTTGCCACGGAAACTGCACCTTCACCCGCAGGTCGCGGTCGGACGTGATGGGCGCCTCGCTGGCGCTGACCACCACGGCGGCCAGGCCTTCGGGCGCCGTGGGGCGGGCGCGCCAGGCCGGCATCAGCGCCGCCGCCTCGGGCTGCGCGCTGAAACGGTTGCGATAGGTGCCGCGCTCCATGTCCGGGGTATTCAGGACCTGCGCGGCCTGGCCGCCCAGGTTGTTGGTGGCTTCGTGCGTTACGTCGACCAATACGTATCGATTGCCGGCCAGCTCGTCGATGGCCTGCCCGCCGCCGCCTTGCGCGTAGCGGTCGTGCTGGCTCAACGCGAAGATCCGGCCCGGCGCGAGCGAGCGGGCCGTGCCGGCGCCCTCGAACCGCACCAGCCGCGACTCGTGCGCGCGCAGCGAACGCGCCGCGCTCTGTTCGGCGGCGTCGTCGTCGGCATAGCGGCCATGGCCCGCGTAGTCGTAGTCTTCCAGCACGGGCAGCGCCTCGACGCGGACTTGCGATTGCGATTGGGCGGCATGCGCGGTCAACGAGCGTTCGTTCCACGCCGCGCGCGCCACGCTGTTGGGGCGCACGGACTGCGCGGCGGCAAAGCGCGTGATGCTGTCGCGGGTTTCCGTGGCGTCGCTGCGATGGAAGCGCAGCGGCGACGAGGGATCTTCCGGGCGCGCCGCGTCGGCGTCGAAAATCACCACGCGATGCCGCGCGCCGCCTCCGGCGCCCTGGGCCTCGTCCTGCTGGTGCTCGAAGCGATAGCACAGGCCGGCTTCCGCCAGGATGCGCTGCACGAACGCCAGGTCCGATTCCCGATACTGCGTGCAGACGGGACGAGGCTTGGGGGCATGGGTGAGCTCGAAGGCGAACGCAGCCTGGGGATAATCCGCAAACACCTCGCTGACGATATCCTGCACCGACAGGTCCTGGTAGACGAAGCTGTCGCGGCGCAGGGCCAGCGCCGCCATCCACGGGGCGGCGTGCAGGCGGTAGCGGGCCAGCCCGCCGTCGGCTCCCAGCGCATCCACGCCCTCCACCACGGCGTGCCAGCGCCGCATCGAGCCATCGGCCTGCAGCAGGCTGACGGAAATCTCCTTGCCCAGCAAGGCCGCCACGTCGAGTTCGGCGCTGGCCGCCAGGCAATCCAGCGTCAGCGAGAACAGGCGCGAGACGCCTTCGCGCAGGCTCATGTGCTCCACCACCAGCTCTGCGTCCAGCGCGGTGGTCAGGCGCAGCAGGCGCGCTTGTTGCGACAGGGTGGCGATGTTCAGCGTAGAGTAGGCCGGGGCGTTGGAAGGCAAGGCGTTCATAGGGCTGGGCGATATTCGATCGGCGGTGCCGTAGGCGCGCGGGGCGCGCCGGAAGGGACGGGGAATTGCGTGCGCGGCCCGAGCGGGCCTTGCGGGTTCTGCCTGCCGCCGCTAGGGCAGCGAGATCGTCAAATGCGCCGCGCGCGGGCCCAGCTTGACGATGTCGTGATAGGGCGCCATGGCGGTCTGCATTTCGGTGTTCAGGAAGTGGCCCATGCCCAGGAACGCAAGCAGGCCCAGCAACGCGAACAGCGCCATGACCGACCACAGCGGCACGTCGCGCTTGAGCGTGTGCGCCACCTTGTCGGGCAGCGGCCAATGGGGCGCGAAGCCGGTGCGCTTGCCGCGCAATAGCGCGATCTCGTCGCCCAGCCGCGCCGTCAGATACCCCAGCTTTTCCTGGCCTTCGATCAGGTACTTGCCCTGGAAACCGAGCAGCAGGCACATGTAATAGATTTCCAGCGATTGCAGGCGCGGCGCGCCCTGCGCGCGCAGGTCTTCGAGCCGGGCGAAGAAGTTCTCGCCCGCCAGTTGTTCGCCGAACAGCGTGAGCTGCAAAGGCTGAAGCATCCAGGCGTCGCGGATCGCGAAGCGGGAATTCAGCACGGTCTCGTCCACCGCGGCGCAGAACGCGTACTTGGTGGCGTATACGTCCTCGGCGGCAATGTCCATTTTCTTGGCGGCGCGCTCGTAGTCCGCCAGGAACTGCTGGACGCGCGCGGAGAAGGCGGCGGCGTCGGTGGGCTCCTGTCCGCTCTTGAGCAGGAACAGCATCAGGAAGCCGTCGTACAGCAGGTCCAGCAATGACTTGGCGGGGCGGCTTGCGTGGAATTCTGCCGCGCGCGGCGGCAGCGTTGCGCCAGGCATCAGGGAAGGGGCGTCAGCGGTCATGGCGGTGTGGTTCCTGTCAGCGGGTCACTGCGATCAAATCCAGCTTGAGTTCGGGAATGCCGGCGGGCACGTAGATGGCGATGCTGCGCGCCTGCAGCATGCGGTCATACAGCGAGCCGCGCGTCTGCAAGGCGAAATAGACGGCGCCCGGCTTGACCGGCACGGCGGGCGGCACCTGCGGCGTGTAGGTAAGCGGCACGCCCGGCATGGCGGACAGCACCAGCTTGTCCACGTCTTCGGGCGCGCCCACCTTGAAGCGCATGGGCACGCTCTCCGAGAGCTCGGCGGCGGGCATCCCCGCTTGCACCGCCAGGTACAGCGACGTGGTGTCGTCCAGTTTTTCCGAGTCGAGCCGGCCCATGTGGAACGACGGACGCAGCTCTTCGAGCACGATGGAGAAGTAGCGCGTCGAGATCACGGTTTCGAGCAAGTCGCGCAGGATCTCGTCCATGCGGGCAAACGCCGGCCCGGGCGCGTCGTGCCGGTACACCGGCAGATCCGCCAGCGTGTGCACCTTGGAAAACGTCATCAGCGCGCCCGCCAGCCGCGCCAGCTCCTGGAATAGGCGTTCGGGATGCAGCTGCGGATGATGGAACAGGTGCGACAGCGTGGCATAGGCTTCGTTGGCGGTGTGCAGCAGCCAGAACGAGGCGACGTCGCCCGAGCGGAACTCGATGATGTTCTTGCTGGGCTCGCGATGAAAACCGTAGAGCGCGTTGACCTTGGCCTGCAAGGCGTCGAGCAGCCGGCGCAGCTGCTCGTGCAGCGCGCCCGAGGCCGTCAGCGACAGGCTGGGCGCGATGAAGGTGGTGTCCAGCTCGTAGCCCGCGCTGGCCGTGCGCCGCACGCGCGCCACGGGGATCGCCAGCAGTTCGTCGCGCGGTTCGAATTCGGAAATCAGGCGCACGTCCTTGCTCAGGAAGGCAAGCTCGGCGGTCGTGGCCCCGGTATAGAGATCGGGCGCGGGCGCATCGTTGTGCGTGTAGCGCGTGTCGAACCTGCCCGCGGCCTGCGCGTCGCGGTAGTTGCCGCCTATCGCCTTCAAAGGATGGATTGCCAGATAGAACACGGCTTCGCTCACGCCGTCCAGCGCCGTCAGCGCAACGGGCGGAGGCAGCCCATCGCCGTGCGGCGCGCTATAGAGTTCGCCGTCCGGAAACACGGCGCTCATTTCGGTGGCGCGCAACATGCCGTTGGCGAGCGCCGAGGCATCGAAGCGCGCGGAACGCAGACCCCACGCATAGGGGTGCAGCGCCCGGGCCATCTCGGCCAGCCGGTCTTCGTGATACGCGTCCTGCCGCTGGAAATGCTGCGGGCGGAGGAACAAACCTTCGCCCCAGAGGACTTTGGCTGAGTAACTCAAAATAGGCGCTCCCTCTTTCTTTCTTGATTTCTCTATCGCTATATATAGATAGAAGGGTTGGATGGGCGGCGGGCGGCCGAGATGCGCGTCAACCCGGACACTGCACGCCGGATAAACGTGACGGATCGTAGGTGGGCATTCCCGCCGGTAACGTGGGTTTGCCCGTGGCTACCGTCAGCGCACACGCATGCGCGCCCAGGACGATGCCGCTGTCCTCCGCGTCTTCTACCTTGAATACGTACTTCCAACGCATCGGCGCGGGGGCATAAAACAGCCCGGCGACGGCGATGTAATCAGCTTGCTTGGGGACTTTCTCGACGGTTTCGTAACGCTGTCCCGGCGTGAGCGTAAGTTCGCGCGAGCCCAGCACGGATTCCCCCAGCGCCGCTTTCTCCCCGGCAGTGTCTATCAATTGCGTGAGCGGCGCACGCTGGAATTGCTCAGGATTGTTCAGGTAGTATATTTTTGTAACTACAGCCATCGACTGGCCGCTGCCGGCATTCAAATTTTCTCCGGCATGAATCGCCAAATTCACTTCCACCGGCGCGTTTTCGGACTTTTTCAGGCCTGCCATCTCCATCGCATTACCCGTCAAACCGGCGACCGCTCCAATGGCCGATACAGCCGCACATCCAGTAACGGCGCTGCTTGCAAGCGCACACGCCATCACCGTGAACAACCGTGATAAATGGATATGTTTAGTCATGGCCCTTTATACCGGAACTGTTTGAAGCAATACAGATCACGGCATGATGCGTGCAGATTCGACGCAAGTAACATGAAGACACTCGCTGTAGCGCTGCGCTAACAAAAGGTTGTTGAAATACGGCCCCTAGTTACAACCTTGCTAGGTGCTTAAAAAATGCCCTTTCACCGCCTCGTTGCCATCGCAGGTGTCGTTACGCTGATGGCCGGCTGCGCGTCCGTTAAACCGCAGTCGGAAGCCGAATACAAACAATCCATGGCCGCAGCGCAACAGACGCTGGAGCAGAAGGGCGCCGACCAGGCTGTCGCGCAGTTCGAAGAGATCGCCCAGCGCAATCCGTCCAAGGGCGCGCCGTGGTCCTACATCGCGAAGATCCGTTTCGACGAACAGAAATACGGCCAGGCGATCGTGGCCGCCGATGAAACCTTGAGCCGCGAGCCGGACGATTTCGTGGCCAAGACGGTGCGCGCGGTAGGCGGCCTGCGCGTGGCCATGCAGTCGCTGGCCGATCTGCGCGCCGACGCGCTGCTGGCCGGCAACGCCCGTGAGGACGCCGTGGCGCTGGCCGCGTCGATGCGCGAAACGCTGGGCCAGGATGTGCTGTTCCCCGAGGGCCGCCGTCCGCCGCCGCGTCCGCGCCAACCGCGCAAGGTCGATCCGGCGGCAGGCGTACCGGCGGCAGGCGTACCTGCGGCAGGCGCTCCTGCGGCAGGGGCTCCGGCTTCCGCCGCCGTGCCCGCGGCCGGCACCTCCGCCCGCGTGCAGCCGGCGGCCTCGCCCTCGGTGTCGCCGGCTGCGTCGCCGGCCGGCGCGTCCTCACCGCAACCCGCAAACCCGACCGCCCAGCAGCCCAACCGCGCGCCGAATCCTTTCGGCGACCTGCTTGCCAAGTGATTCGCACGGGCGCGCGCCACCCCTTGCGGCGCGCCCCTGACCGACAGACAAGACCCTTTGCACGGAGCCTTCCATGGCCAAGAAAGAAAGCGTTCAAAAACGATTGCAGAAAGTCCGTCCGCCGCGCGTTCAGCTCACGTATGACGTAGAGAAGGGCGACGCCATCGAACAGAAGGAGCTTCCCTTCGTGGTCGGCGTGGTGGGCGATTTTTCGGCGCAGTCCGAAACCGAACTGCCGCGCCTGAAGGACCGCAAGTTCGTCAATATCGATGTCGATAATTTCGACGACGTGATGCGCGGGCTGGAGCCGCGCGCGGCATACCGCGTAAAGAACCGTCTCACCGATGAAGGCGGCACGTTCGGCGTCGATATGAAGTTCCGTTCCATCGAAGACTTCCGTCCGGAGGCCGTGGTGCAGCAAGTGGACCCGCTGCGCGAACTGCTGGACATCCGCACCAAGCTGGCCGACCTGCGCAACAAGCTCGCCGGCAACGACAAACTTGAGGACCTGCTGGGCGAAGTGCTGACCAGCACGGAAAAGCTGCAACAGCTGACCAGCGAGACCGACAAGGGAGGCCGCAATGAGTAATTCCGCCGCCGCGCAAAACACCGCCGCCGCCGCCGCCGAGGCGCAGGGCGGCCTGCTGGACCAGATCGTGGAGCAAAGCCGCGTCGCCAAGTCCACCGCCGAACACGACCGCGCCAAGGACATCATTGGCGAGCTGGTGCGCGAAGTCATGAAGGGCACCGTGGTGGTGTCCGACAACCTGTCGGCCATGCTGGATGCGCGCGTCGCCGAGCTGGACCGCCTGATCTCGGCCCAGCTCAGCGAAGTGATGCACGCGCCCGAGTTCCAGAACCTCGAAAGCACCTGGCGCGGCCTGCACTACCTGTGCCAGGAGACGGACACCAGCCCCATGCTGAAGATCAAGGTGCTGAACGCCACCAAGCGCGACCTGGTTCGCGACTTCCAGACCGCGATCGACTTTGATCAGAGCTTGATGTTCAAGAAGGTGTACGAAGAGGAATTCGGCACCTTCGGCGGCGCCCCGTTCGGCGCGCTGCTGGGCAACTTCGAGATTACGCGCCAGCCCGAGGACATGTACTTCATCGAGCAGATGTCGCACGTGGCCGCCGCTTCGCACGCGCCGTTCATCGCCTCGGCCTCGCCGGAGCTGCTAGGCCTGGACAGCTTTGCCGACCTGGGCCGCCCGCGCGATCTGGCCAAGGTGTTCGACACCGTGGAATACACCAAGTGGCGCAGCTTCCGCGATTCGGAAGATTCGCGCTACGTCGGCCTGACGATGCCGCGCTTCCTGGGCCGTCTGCCGTACGACCCGGTGGAGGGCACGACGGTTGAAGGCTTCAATTTCGTCGAGGACGTGGACGGCACCGACCATTCCAAGTACCTCTGGTGCAACGCCGCGTGGGCCTTCGGCGCGCGCCTGACGGCGGCCTTCGCCGACTTCGGCTGGTGCGCGGCGATCCGTGGCGTGGAAGGCGGCGGGCTGGTCGAGAACCTGCCCACGCATACTTTCAAGACGGACGACGGCGAAATCGCGCTCAAGTGCCCGACCGAAATCGCCATCACCGACCGCCGCGAAAAAGAGCTGAGCGACCAGGGCTTGATCCCGCTCGTGCATTGCAAGAACTCGGATTACGCGGCTTTCTTCGGCGCCCAGTCGGTGCAGAAGGCCAAGAAGTACAACACGGACAGCGCCAACGCCAACGCGGTGTTGTCTGCGCAGTTGCAATACATTTTTTCGGTATCGCGGGTGGCGCACTACCTGAAGGCGATGATGCGCGACAAGATCGGCAGCTTCGCGTCGGCGCAGTCCGTAGAGAGTTTCCTGAATCGCTGGGTGTCGCAGTACGTGCTGCTCGACGACAACGCGACGCAGGAACAAAAGGCGCAGTTCCCGCTGCGCGAAGCTTCGGTGCAAGTGGCCGAGGTGCCCGGTCGTCCTGGCGTTTTCCGCGCCGTGGCGTTCTTGCGGCCGCATTTCCAGCTTGACGAACTCTCGATCTCCTTGCGCCTGGTTGCCGAATTGCCGGCCCAGGCCCAGAAATCCTGAGCGTCATTGCACTGAAAACTCATCCATTAAAAGAGGTTATCAACAATGAAGGACATCTACGTCAAGTTCGGCAATCCGGCGCTCAAGGGCGAGTCGCAAGACAAGGATCATCCGGATTGGATCGAAGTCAGCTCGTGGCGCCACGAGATCATCCAGCCGCGTTCGGCCACCGCCTCGACCTCGGGCGGCCATACCGCCGAGCGCACCGAACATGGGGAAATGATCTTCACCAAGGATCTGGATGTCGTCAGCCCGCTGTTGTACCAGCACGCGTCGGGCGGCACCACCTTCGACGAAGTCACCATCGACTTCCTGCGCGCCGACGGCGAAGGCAACCGCGTCAAGTACCTTGAGATCAAGCTGAAGTACGTGATCATCGCCCGCGTGGCGCCCGAGGTGGTCGCCGAAGGCCTGCCGCACGAGTCCTTCTCGCTGAAGTATGCCGCCGTGCAGTGGAAGTACACGCAGCAGAAGGTGGGCGGCAATCAGGGCGGCAACGCCCAGGGCGCCTGGAGCCTGACCAAGAACGACAAGACCTACTCGGTCTGATCGCGGCAGGGCAATCCGGAAGACCGCGGCCCGAGCCGGGTCGCTGTCTTTTTTTTGTTTGAGGCCCCGATGAAAGGATTCGAACCGAGTCTCTTCGACAAACTGTTCGAGGCAGAGGGCCAATCGCCCTATGCGTTGCGGCGCTTGTCGATCGAGGAAATGAAAGAGACGGTGGCGCGCGACATCGAGGCCTTGCTGAACACCCGAATGGTGTTCACCGAGGAAGATCTCCGGCGCTATCCGAACTGCCAGCGCTCGCTGCTGACCTACGGGCTGTCGGACTTCTCCGGGCTGAGCCTGGCGAGCCACTACGACCGTGAGTTCATCTGCCGGTCGCTCGAACAGGCGATTGCGCGGCACGAGCCTCGGCTGACGCACGTGCGGGTCATGTTGCAAGTCGACGGCCGGGCGACTTCGGTGCTGTATTTCGCGATCACGGCCATGCTGGACGTGGGGCCCGCCCATGAGCCCGTGACGTTCGACGCGACCTTGCAGCCCTCGACCCTGCAGTACTCGGTGACCAAGGGCTGGGCCAAGAGCCCGGCCACGGTCTGACGCATCAATCCGTGGTGCAGGTGCGCTGGCGCGCCGGACAGGAAAACATCAATGGAAGAATTGCTGCCCTACTACGAGCGCGAACTTGGCTTCTTGCGCACCTCGTCGCGCGACTTCGCCGAGCGCTATCCGAAGATTGCCGCGCGGTTGGGGCTATCGGGCGAGACCTGCGAAGATCCGCATGTCGAACGCATGATCGAGTCGTTCGCGTTGCTGAGCGCCCGCATCAACAAGAAGCTGGACGACGACTACCCTGAATTCACCGAAGCGCTGTTCGAGGTGATGTACCCGCATTACCTGCGGCCGTTTCCCTCTTGCAGCGTGGCGCAGTTCGACCTCGGCGGCGCGGGCGCCCAGCTGACCGCGCCCGTGCGGATCGGCCGTGGCGTCGAGTTGAAATCCCATCCGGTGCGCGGCGTGTCGTGCCGCTTCCGCACGGCCTACGAGGTCACGCTGGCGCCCATCGAGGTGCAACGCGCGGGGTTCGTGTCCAGCGCCAATGCGCCGGCCACGGCCAAGCTGCCCGCGGGCGTCACCGGCCGCTTTTCCGTCACGCTGGGGTGCCAGGGCGAGAGCCAGCACTTCGGGATGCTGGGCATCGATCGGCTGCGCGTCTATCTGCATGGCGAACCGTCATTCGTGGCGGCGCTGCGCGACGCCTTGTTCCTGCGCGCGGCCGCGGCCTATGTGGAGTTGCAACCGGGGCGCTGGGATCGCCTGCCCGCGATCCCGCTGGCGCAGGTCGGGCTGGCCGAGGAAGACGCGCTGATCGACTTTCCCGCCAGTTCGCATCCGGCTTATCGCCTGCTGGCCGAGTATTTCGTCTTTTCCGAGAAATTCAATTTCGTCGACATCGACCTGGCCGCGCTGCGCCCCTATCTGGGCGCCGCGCGGCAGTTCACGCTGCACCTGCCGGTGGGCGGGCTGCGCGCCGATTCGAATACGGCGCGGCTGCTGGAGTCGACGTCGGCGGACAACCTGCGGCTGGGCTGCACGCCGGTGGTGAACCTGTTCAATCAGCGCGCCGACCCCATCCGCGTGACGCACGCGGCCGCGTCGTATCCAGTGGTGGCCGACGCGCGGCGCGCATATGGATACGAGGTCTACTCCATCGACCGGGTGCGCCAGGTGCGGCAGAACGCCCAGGGCGATGCCGTGGTGGACTTCCGGCCGTTCTATTCGTTGCATCACGGCGAGTCGCCGGAGTCCGCCGGCCACTACTGGACGATGCGGCGCGACGCCTCGATCGCGCAGCGCAGCCCCGGGTACGAGACCGAGATCTCGATCGTCGATATCGATTTCGATCCGTCGGTGCCGCAAACCGAGACCCTGAGCCTGGACCTGACCTGCACCAATCGCGACCTGCCGGCGCAGATCGCGGTGGGCCAGGCGAGCGGCGACCTGTTCCTGGAAGGCGGCACCGTTGCGCGCGCCATCCGGATGCTGCGCCGGCCTACGCATTCGCACCGCTTCCAGCAGGGGCGGGCGGCGCACTGGCGCTTGATTTCGCATCTGGCGCTGAACCATCTGTCGCTGGTGCAAAGCGGCCTGCCCGCCTTGAAGGAAACGCTGCGCCTGTACGACCTGTCGGCATCGGCGGTGGCGGCGCGCCAGATCGAAGGGCTGGTCGGCCTGGACTACAAGCCGGCCACGCACTGGATGCCCGGCGAACCCTTCGCCACGTTCGTGCGCGGCATCGAGATCCGCTTGACCGTCAACGAAGACCACTTCGTGGGAACGAGCCTGCATACCTTCGTGGCCGTCATCAACCGGTTCTTCGGACTGTACGTGCACGCCAACAGCTTCGTGCAGTTGGTCGTATTTTCGCGCCGAGGCGCGGAGGAATTACTACGATGCCCCCCATGCAACGGCGACGCCATACTAGCGTGATGGACGCGCTGCTGGCAGAGCCGCAGCGCTTCAAATTCTTTCAATCGGTGCGCCTGCTGGAGCAGAGCTTCGCGCGGCAGGAGCGCGGCGCGACGCGCCATACCGTGCCCGTGCACCTGCGCTTTCCCAACGCGCCCGGGCTGGGCTTTCCGCCCAGCGAGATCGTCGACGCCGTGGCGTACGACAAGAACGGCGAGGTGCTGGCCGACGAAGCGGCGCGCCGGGCCGCCGTGGCCGAAGGGCGGCTGGGCCGGGTGGACGTGACGCCGGCGTTCTTCGGCCTGCTGGGCGGCCAGGGCGCGTTGCCGCTGCATTACTCCGAGATGCTGGCGAACCGGGAAAGCCTGCGGCGCGATCGGGGCGCGCGCGCCTTTTTCGACATTTTCTCGAACCGGGCGGCCGCGCTGTTCTACGCGGCGTGGAAGAAGTACCGCATGCCGCTGCGGCACGAAACCGAGCAGGATCATCATTACCTGCCGCTGTTGCTGGCCTTGGGCGGCATCGGCCACCCGGCGCTGCGCGACCGGCTGCACAACGGCGCGGGCCGGGTGTTCGACGAGTCCGTGGCCCATTACGCCGCGGCCGCGCGCCAGCGGCCCGTGTCGGCGCCGTTCCTGCAGCGCGTGTTGCAGGACTACTTTGGGGTGCCGCTGCGGGTGGAGCAGTTCGTGGGCCGTTGGTACGACGTGCCGCCGCAGAATCGAACGCAGCTGGGAAGGCCCGGCGCGGTGCTGGGCGTGTCCGCGTTGGCGGGCGACCGAATCTGGCAGCGCGACCTGCGCATCCGGTTGTGGATCGGCCCCTTGTCGCGCCAGGCCTACACCGATTTTCTGCCGGGCGGCGAGCGCGCGCAGGCGCTGGAAAAGCTGTTGACGATGTTCGGTGGCATGACCTTCGAATACGAGGTGCGGCTGGTGCTCGCGCGCGAAAGCGTCACGCCCAGCCGGCTGGGCGAAGGCGGCGAATTGCGCCTGGGCTGGAATTCGTTCCTGTGCACCGAGCCGGCGAGCGCGGACCGCGACGACGCCAGCTACGAATTGCACACCATTCATTGACCCCATAACAATATAGAGAATCATGGCGACACCGCTGAAGACCTTGATCGGGAAGTTGAACCAGACCTGCCGTCAGGCGGCCGAGCGCGCAGCCAGCCTGTGCATGGCGCAGGGCCATTACGAAGTGGATCTGGAACATCTGTTCCTGGCGCTCCTGGAAAAGCCGGCCAGCGATGTGAGCATCATTGCGCGGCGTTGCCACATCCATACCGATGCGCTGGAAACCGACTTGAAGGCCGAGATCGGCCGGTTCAGGAACGGCAATACGCGCACGCCCGTGTTTTCGGCGCATCTGCCCAAGCTTTTCGAGCACGCCTGGCTGATCGCGTCGCTGGATACGCAGACCACCCGCATCCGCTCCGGCCATCTGTTGCTGGCGCTGTTGACGGAGCCTGACCTGGCGCAGCTGGCGCGGCGGGGCTCGCCGCTGTTCGAGTCGTTCCGGCTGGATGAGCTCAAGCATGATTTCGCCGCCCTGACGCAGGGCTCCGAAGAGGCGGGGCAGGCGGTGGGCTTTGACGATGGCGCGGCGACGCAGGGCGAGGGCGGGCAGCCGGCGCCGGCGCTGTCGCAGACTCCCGCGCTGGACCAATACACCACCAACCTTACCGAGCGCGCGCGCGAAGGCAAGATCGACCCGGTGATCGGCCGGGACGCCGAGATCCGCCAGATGATCGACATCCTGACGCGGCGGCGGCAGAACAATCCCATCCTGACCGGCGAGGCCGGCGTGGGCAAGACCGCCGTGGTGGAGGGGTTGGCGCTGCGGATCGTGGCGGACGACGTGCCGCCGGCCCTGGCCGGCGTGACGCTGCGGGTGCTGGACATGGGCCTGCTGCAAGCGGGCGCCAGCGTCAAGGGCGAGTTCGAGAACCGACTGAAGAACGTGATCGACGAGGTCAAGAAGAGCCCGTCGCCCATCATCCTGTTCATCGACGAGGCGCACACGATGATCGGCGCCGGCGGGCAGGCGGGCCAGAACGATGCCGCCAACCTGCTGAAGCCCGCCCTGGCGCGCGGCGAGCTGCGCACCATCGCGGCCACGACCTGGAGCGAATACAAGAAGTACTTCGAGAAGGACGCCGCGCTGGCCCGCCGGTTCCAGGTCGTCAAGGTCGAGGAGCCGGACGAAGCGCTCGCGGCGTCGATGCTGCGGGGCATGGCGCCGTTGATGGAGCGCCATTTCGGCGTGCGCATCCTGGACGAGGCGATTGTCGCGGCGGCGCGGCTGTCGCATCGCTATATCACCGGCCGCCAGCTTCCCGACAAGGCCGTCAGTGTGCTGGACACGGCCTGCGCGCGCGTGGCCCTGGGCCGCAGCGCCACGCCGGCGTTGATCGATGATGCGCGGCATCGCCTGACGCGGCTGCGCACCGAGCAGGAGGCGCTAAGGCGCGAAGCCGCCGCCGGCGCGCCGCAGGCGCGCCTGGCGGAGCTGGGCGCGGAGATCGCGAAGGTGGAAGCGGCGCTGGCCGACGCGCAAGTCCGGCACGCGGCCGAGACCGATCTGGTTGAAAGGATTCACGCCCTGCGCGCCGAACTGGAAGCCGCGGGCCAGGATGCGCAGGGCCAGGGTGCGGCCGGCGCGCAGGCCCCCGCGCGCGCGGCAAGCCGGCGCAAGGCGGCGCCCGCGCCGCTGACGCCCGAGCAGCAGCGCCTGGCCGGCCTGGTGGACGAACTGCGCGCCCTGCAGGGCGAGCAGCCGTTGGTGCCCGCGTGCGTGGATGCGCAGGTCGTGGCCGAGATCATTGCGGCATGGACCGGCATTCCGCTGGGCCGCATGGTGAACGACGAGATCCGCACCGTGTTGCAGCTGCAGCCCCTGCTGGCCGAGCGCGTCATCGGCCAGGACCACGCGCTGCACGCCATCGCGCAGCGCGTGCGCACGGCCCGGGCCGGCCTGGAAGATCCGGACAAGCCCAAGGGCGTGTTCCTGTTCGTGGGGCCGTCGGGCGTGGGCAAGACCGAGACGGCGCTGGCGCTGGCCGACATCCTCTACGGCGGCGAGCGCAAGCTGGTCACGATCAACATGAGCGAATACCAGGAGGCCCACAGCATTTCCGGCCTGAAGGGCTCGCCGCCCGGCTACGTGGGCTATGGCGAGGGCGGGGTGCTGACCGAGGCGGTGCGCCGCCAGCCCTACAGCGTGGTGCTGCTGGATGAAATCGAGAAGGCCCATCCCGACGTGCTGGAGCTGTTCTTCCAGGTGTTCGACAAGGGCGTGATGGATGACGCGGAAGGGCGCGAGATCGACTTCCGCAACACGCTGATCATCCTGACGTCCAACGTCGGGTCCAGCGCCATCATGCAGGCCTGCCTGAACAAGCCGGCCGACGAGCGCCCCTCGCCCGAGCAGTTGTCGGAACTGCTTGCGCCGCAGCTGTACAAGGCGTTCAAGCCCGCGTTCCTGGGGCGCATGAAGACCGTTCCCTACTTCCCGGTGGACGACGACGCGCTGGCGCACATCATCGGCCTCAAGCTCGGGCGCATCGCCCGCCGCGTCCAGGCCACCCACCGCGCGGCGTTCGAATGGGACGAGGCGCTGGTGGAAGCCGTGCTGGCGCGCTGCACCGAGGTGGATACGGGCGCGCGCAACGTGGACCACATTCTGAATGGAACGCTGTTGCCGGAGATTGCCGAGCAGGTGCTCGGCAAAATGGCGCAGGGTGAGGGCATCGCCAGGATCCGCGTGAGCGCGGACAAGAATGGCGAGTTCCGGTTCCGGATGAGCTGACAGGAGGCGCCGAGATGGCTCTTGAACTCGCCGCCGCCAGCCTGTTGGGCGCGGGCTTTACGCAGGCCGACCGCCTGCTGGACCTGATGACGCCGCTGGGGCAGGACAAATTGCTGGCGGAGCGGCTGCAAGGCAAGGAGCAGCTGAGCGACGGCGGCTTCGTCCTGCACGTGGATGCGCTCTCGGACGACGCGCACATTCCGCTGAAGTCGCTGATCGGCCAGGCCGCGCAGGTCAAATTGCAAACGGCCCCGGGGCGCGACGAGCACCGCGTCTGGTGCGGCCTGGTGACCGAGGCGCGGTTCGAGGGCGCCAATGGCGGCCTTGCCCGCTACCGCCTGCGCATCGAACCTTGGCTGGCGCTGCTGCGCCAGCGGCGCGACAGCTACGCGTTCCAGGACATGTCGGTGATCGACATCGTCGACAGCGTGTTCGGCGACTACCAGGGCCAAGGCGCGCTGGCGCCTCAATGGCGCTGGAAAGTGAAGGATCGCGACGCCTACGCCAAACGCAGCCTGACGATCCAGTACCGCGAAACCGATTTCGCCTTCGTGGAGCGCTTGCTGGCCGAGGAAGGGCTCTATTATTGGGTCGAGCATGAAGGCGGCGACGGCGAGCCCGGCTCCCACACGATCGTCGTGGCGGACCACAACGGCGCATTCGAGGCGGGCCCGCAGGAAAGCATCCCGTTCCAGCGCGCCGATGCCACCGAGGAGCAGGACTCCATCCAGGGCTGGCGTCAGAGCCGCGCATGGCGAACCAATGCGGTGCGCCTGGCCACCTGGGACTATCGCGCCATGCAGACGCGCAAGGCCAGCGCCCAGGCCGATGACAAGTTCGCCAACGCGATGGAACTGGCCGACTCGGACTACCCCGGCCAGTACCTGTTCGAGGACGGCGCGCAAGGCGAGCGGCTGGCGCACAACGCGCTGGCGGCGCAACGCGTGCGCCAGTCCCTGTATGAGGGCGAAGGCACCGCGCGCACGTTGGCGCCGGGGCAGCGCTTTACCCTGACGGGTCACTGGGGCCCGTCGCAAGGCGCGGGCGCCGACTTCGTGGTGATCGGCATAGGCCACGAGGCGCGCAACAATTTCGACGAAAGCCTGGGGCAGGCCGTCGCGCAAGCCCTGGGCGCGGCGGGCGGACAGGCGGACGACGAGGCGGAGTTCTACCGCAACCGCTTCGAGGCGATTGCCGCCACGCTGGAATACCGGCCCACCACGCGGGACGGCCACGGCGCGCGGCTGCATCCGCGCCCTACCGTGCATGGCGCGCAGACCGCGCTGGTGGTGGGCGCAGGGGACCCGGTCCACACCGATCGCGACCACCGCATCAAGATCCAGTTTCATTGGCAGCGCGGCAGCGCGTCGAGCAACCGCCAGGACCACCCCGCCGGCGACGACAATGCGCCGGCCAGCGAGACCCTGGGAACCTGGGTGCGCGTGGCCGAGCCCGTGGCCGGATCGGACTGGGGCGGGCATTTCGTGCCGCGCCTGGGGCAGGAGGTGCTGGTGCAGTTCCTGCATGGCGATATCGACCGGCCTGTCGTGGTGGGCGCGCTGTACAACGGCGCGGGCGCCGAAAACGCCGCCAACAACCAGGTGCAGGGCGGGGCGGCCAAGGCCACCGGCAACGCGCCCGCCTGGTTCGCGGGCAGCGTAGCGGGGCACGCGCACAACGTAGTGATGTCGGGCTTCAAGACCCAGGCGCTGGCCGCGAGCGGGCAGGGCATGGGCGGTTATAACCAGCTGGTGCAGGACGACTCGCCGGGCCAGTCGCGGCTGACGGCATCGACCACGCAGGCCGAGGCGCGCCTGAATCTCGGGCATTTGAAGCAGCAGCGCGACAACGAGCGGCTGTCGGACCTGGGCCATGGCGCCGAGCTCGCGACCAGCGAAGCGCTGGCGTTGCGGGCGGGCGAAGGCCTGCTGATCAGCGCCGACAAGCGCGAGGACGCGGCGGGCGCTTTCCTGGACAGCGAGGAATCCATTAAGCAGATGGAAAAGGCCATCGAGCAGGCCAGTGAACTGTCCGCCACCGCCGGCCGCCAGGACGCCCGGTTGCCGGGCGATGAGGACAAGCCGCGCGCGTTGAACGAGCTGGATGCGGTGCGCGAGATCATTGAAGGAACCAAGGCCGAGGCGGAGGCCCGCGTGCCGGCCTACACCATGCCGCACATCCAGGTAAGCGCGCCCAAGGGGATCGGCCAGTACACGCCGCGCAACGCATACACGGTGGCCGGCGCCACGCTGTGCCAGGTCGCTCCCGACGTGAACTGGGCGGCGGGCGCGAACCTGTCGATGTGCGTGGCGCAAGGCGTCGTGCTGTTCACCAAGGGCCTGGGCGGCAGCGGCCGGGCGGTGGACGCGCAAGGCATCCGCCTGCATGCGGCCGGGGGGAAACTGCGGCTGCAAAGCCAGAAGGCGCGCATGCGGCTGGCAGCCGAGAAAGCGGTGACGCTGGCGTCGGCGCAGGGCGCGGTGGACGTGAATGCGTCCAAGAAAGTGCTGGCGACGGCCGCGGGCGCGTATATGCGTATCGAGGGCGGCGGCATCCAGCTGCATGCGCCGGGCAAGGTGGAACTGAAGGCGGGCGTGCACAACTGGGCGGGGCCGCAAAGCGGCGCAGGGCCCGCGCAGCCGCCGCAAGGCGATCTGGAAGGTTGCGCCGCGGCGCTCGAAGACGCGGCCGGCAGCGGCGCGTTGGCGGCATGACGATGGACGTGACGCCTCGCCACCCTGATTACTGGACGGCCAGCGCCGAAGCCGGCGTCGAGCGCGCCATCGCGGGCCTGCGGGCGGTGTTGGACGGCCGCGCCAGCCGGCGCGTGCTCCTGCTGTGCGATTCGACGCTGGCGGACCCGCTGGCGAAAGAAATCGCGTCGGCCGGCCTGGCGCGACGCGAAGTCGACCTGATCTCTCAGGGCGCGACCGCGCCGCCCTTGTATCTGGCCGAAGTGCCGGATGAAGCGCGGCACGAGCGTCTGGTCAACGCCAGTCTCCGGCTGGCGGTGGACGAAGCCGTGCGCCCGGCGCCGGCCGTGCGGCGGGCGCGCTCGATGTCGGCGTGGCTGGCTACGGATCTGCCGCTGGCGGAAGTCGCGCAGCGCCTGGTCCAGCGCGCGCGTCTGCGCGACGCGCAGGGGCGCGTGCGCATCCTGCGGTTCTGGGACCCGCGCACCACGCAGTTCCAAAGCGAGCTTTACGCGGGCACGGCGCCGGCATCGTGGATCCCGGGCGCGACATGGATGAGCCTGGACGGGTTCGGGCAGTGGCAGACGCTGCCGGATGCGCGCGGCCCGATGCAGACCGTCACGCCGGATTGGCCGCGCCTGGCGCGGCTGGGCCGCGTCAATGCCGTGCTGCAACGCCTGAACGCGGACGGCCTGCGCTATGGCGCGTCGGCGCTGGACGCGGTGCGGCGCGCGCTGGACGCCGGCGCCGCCTGCGGGATCGACAATGACGAGGACCTGGCGCTGTTCGCCGCCTGGCGGGTGCGCCTGGCTGCGCCGCTGGAACGCGCGCCCTCGTTCGCGGCGCTGTTGCGCGAAGTGCGCGAGGAAGGCGGCCGCCTTTATCGCGCCGCGGAAGACATGGACGACGAGGATTGGCAGGTGTTTGCGCAGGAAGCGCAGGCACGGGAGGATCTGCAAGCATGACGACTGACTACGACGCGTTGCCCTGCAAGGGAAAGTTCTGCGGCCGGCCCGGGCTGCCCATTCTGCCCATGCGGATCGCGTATGTGCCGGGCGGCAAGAACGACCTGCCCGACGGCGTGTACATGGACCCGGAGCTGTATTACGAGACCATGCGCCAGGGCGCCTACATGCTGCGCGCGATCACGGCGGGGTACGTGTATATCTGGGACCCTCGTCGCAGCTACGGCTGGCGCGCGTTCGCGGCCACGGCAACGGGCCAGATGAAGGAGGTGCAGGTCGACGACGACAATCGCCCGACCGATCAACCGACCTTCACCTGCACGCGAGAAGGGCACGGCCTGGAATCCACGCTGATCAACGTCGAAGCGCCCGCCAACGCATCGCGCACGGTGTGGGTCGGCTATTCCCGCGTTTGGTGGACGCGGGACGTCCGCCGCGACCTGGCGCGAGACGAGCGCTGGCGCCAGAAGATCATGGTGGAGCTGGACGCCAAGGCGGTGTGGGGCGGCGGCCATCCCAAGCGCGAGACCGGCTATCGCGTGGCGGAAGACGGCGCCAACCTGGCCCGGCACTCGATCGAATTCCGCGATGCGGCGGGCGCCGCCACGCTGTTCGGCAATACCCTGACGCCGGCCGTGAGCGTGTTTGGCGGGCAGGGCGCGGCCGTGGCGGCCAAGATGCGGCAGATGACGCCCAAGGGGGGCATCGTGCTGGCGCTGCGCGATCCCGTCGGCGTGCTGGCGGATGTGTCGACCTGGCGCAATAAATGCATGGGCGAGCTGGCCGAACACCATCTGGATCCGACGCGACTGCGCGAAGTCGGCGTGGCGCAGATCGTCGATGGCCTGCAAAAGCAGATGGGGAATACCGGCGACGAGATCAAGCGCCTGCGCGAACGCATCGACACGGGCAAGGTCGCCAAGACCCTCAGCGACAACAAGGCTGCCATCGATCGCATGCGAGAAAAGATCGAGGGGGCGGGCAAGGACTGGGCGTGGTGGTATGGCCGCGAGGCGTTCTGGCTGGCGCTCCAGGCCTACTCGTCGAAGGACGCGGCCGCCGGCGAACGGCTGGAAGAAGACATGGCGTTGTGCGTGGATGGCGCGGGCGCGATCGAAAGCGAACACAGGGTCATCGACGATTCGTTGAAGGACGAAGACGGGTCCAGCACCTATGCGGCGATTTGGCGCGCGCTGGCGGCGAACGATGGCGAGCTGCTGAAGTTTCTGGACCGCGAAGCCAAGGGCAAGGTCATCTCCAAGCAGGTCTCCAGCGTCCGCCGGATGATCAAGAGCTACAACGATTGGATCAAGGCGCGGGCGGCCAAGGGGCAACTGCCGCCGATGCGGGTGGCGGGCGCGGCGATCGGACGCTTCATGGCGACGCAATTGCTGCGGTTGACCTTGGCGGGCGATCCGATCGCCGAGCGCGTTGCGGCTCGCGTCACCTTGACGATGTCGGCGCGCATGAACATCGTGATGGCGGTGCGCACGCACACCACCACCGTGCCCCGAATGATCGCGGACATGCACCAGATCGTCTGGGAGCCGAACACGACGTCGGTGACGGTGGGCGGGGGAGGCGGCATCTATGCAAGCAAGCATATGCAGTCGGGCTGGATGGGCACCCAGGCGGAGCGTTCCACGCCGGTCACGCTCAACTACATCATTCCCGAGGAGGTCGATGCGCAATTGAACGCCGCGGCCACGGCCCCGCGGCCCGGCGCGGGCGCGGGGACATCGCCGCAGCTGTCGCTGCCGGCGCCCGCGCCGGTGCTGGCCCTGCCCGCGCCCACCATGTCGCCGCTGGCGGGACTGGTCAAGTGGGCGAAGAGCAAGGACGGCGCCAACGCGGGCGCGACGGGCGTCATGACGCTGGTGGCGCTTTACGCTTCGGTATCGGATCTGCGCAAGGCGGAAGTCATCCATGACGCCAAGGCGGCGCGCAAGGCCTGGTTCGGCATCACGTCGGGGGTGCTGGGCGTGGGCAGCGTGGCGATCGAAGTGACGGCGGGTGCGATAGGCGCGCGCGTGGGCGCGAACACGGCGTTCACGATGAACCTGAAGTTGAACATGCGCTTGACGGCCGTGCGGACGGCCGGCGCGGTGTTTGCGGCGGCGGCCACGTTTGTCGACGGAGCCAACAACGCGCTGAGCGCCATCGACCAATACGACGTGAAGAACTACGAGGCGGGCGGCGCCTATGCGACCTCGTCCCTGTTCCTGCTGCTGTCCGGGCTCACCGGCGTCGCCACGGCGCTGATTTCGCTGGGCGGGGCCTTCAGCGCGGCCGGCGTGCTGGCGGGAGCGGGGGGCTTCGGCAGCGCCATGGTCGGCTTGACCAGCGGCGGCACCGTGCTCCTGGGTATTCCAGTGTGGGGCTGGATCGCGCTGGGCCTATGCCTGCTGGCCGCCGGGCTGTACTTCAAGTTCTGGGGCGACAGCGCCAAGGACAGCGAGCTGGAGATCTGGTTTACCCGCTGCTGCATGCGCTCCGGGCAATTCGCGGACGTGGAAGACCGCACGCTCTATGAAACGCGAGACGAGGAGCTGGAGGCGTTCAACTGGGCCGTGTTCGGCGTGCGCGTGACGCTGGATTGGAAGGGGCTCTGGAAGGGCGAGATCTTCGGCCGCGATCGTCTGGTGCTGGAAGTGGTGATGCCGGGCTATTCCGAGCACAGCGATTATGCGTATAACCTCAAGTTGGTGGGGAAGGGCGTCAGCGCCATCGTGGCGAGCAAGGGGTCCGCGCGTTCGGAAGACCCGGACCTGCAGCCGCGCGGTCCGTCGAACGCGCAGGTCGTGCAGGGCCGGCCGCAGGAGGAAACCTGGGCCGACCGCGTGGACCAATACGTCGACAATATGGCCTCTCGCCCCGGTTGGGCGGATGCCTGGCGCTGGATACGCAAGGATCGCAGCCAGCCCATCGAGTTCACGGCCAAGCCTTGGGACGACTCGATGACGTTCAACGTGAGCAACGGCTGCGCGATCCTCCGCACGGAAGTGCTGGTCGACGACGATATCTTCCAGGAAGCGATCATCAAGGTCGAATATTGGCCCGACCCCGACCGCATGCCGGACATCCGCTCGCTGCCGATGGGCGCCAATGGTTCAAATCTTGTAAAAGCGAATAATTGACAAGGCTCAAGCATGACTAGCAACGAAGGGATCCAGGCGTCGGTCTATACCCGATGGCACCAATTGTCGGTGCCGTTGGCCTTCGCCTTGGCGGTGGGCAGTTTCATGCTGGTGGTGTTCAACCGCGGGCCGATCGGGCTGGCGGCCGTGCTGGCGGTGCTGGGGTTGCTCGTGCCGCCGCTGGTGGCGTTCAAGGGCTTTCCCACGCGCAATGTCGTCAAGGTGACGCCGGAGGGGCTGGAGTTTTCGCGCCGCCGTCCCGTCGCCTTCGCGGAGTTGTCCAGCTGGGGCACGGACGACTATCTCAAGCTGGTCCGCCCCGGCCTGCCGACGTTGCTGGTCAGCGCGGCGGACCTGCCCAGGCGTGAACGTCTGTTGCGCGAGTTCGAGCAGGCGTTGGCAGCCTGGCAAAAGCGCCAGCCCACCGGTACGCAGGCGGCGCGCCGCACGCATTTCTATGGGTCCACGGGGGGGCGCCTGGTCGGCTTGTCGATCACGGCCCTGGGGGCGGTTTCGGCGATCATGGCGCTGAACTTGCGCGAGCCGTCCATCTCGCTGGCCGTCGTCGGCGGGCTGGGGGCGCTGTTCGGGTTGGCGATGCTGTTCGGCCGGCGCGGTTGAATCCGACCTGGGTGGGGGCGGCGGCCAGCTCGACTTCCCCCGAAGCCCCGCATGATCTCAATGGACTCTGCTCAACGGCAATACCCGCTTGTAGCCCGCGGGTAGAGGCGCCTCGGCATGTTCGGCAACGGCGGCAGCCAATCGTTGGGCCAACGCCGGATCGAAGGGGCGTGACCGCCTGATCTCCAGGTCGACGTGCAAGGAGAGTTGCTCCATGGTGGCGGCGAGATAGTTGTTCCGGGTTTGCCAAAGCTCCATCAGCGTCAACACCCGTTTGTCGTCGGAATCCAGCAGGCGAATCCGCAGCTCCAGCGGGTCGCCCGCCAGCACTTCGCGGAGGTAGGCGACGTGGATGTTCATCGTGTAGATGCCGCAGCGGGTCGATTCCGTGTAGTCGATCCCCAAGCCGACCTGTCGAAGCAATTCGAAGCCGAACTTGTCGAATACGCCGACGTATTGCGCGGCGTTCATGTGGCCATACTCGTCGATCCATTGCGGGTCGACGTTCAACGTGATGCTTGGCAGTGTAGTCATAAAGCTCAACAGAGGAGATTGAGGAAGAGGCTGACGCACCTCGCGGTAGCGGGATCAAACTCCCCACATTCCTTGCACCACTTCGACTAGATCTCTTTGACGACGACACCCGGTCTTATGGAGGAGGCTGCGCAAGTGGCTGCGCGCGGTGGACAAGCTGCAACCCTGCATTATCGCGAAGTCGTTCACCGAGGCGCCACCGGCCAGCGCGCAGGCCAGGCGCGCTTCGGTGCGCGTCACGCCCAGGCATTCGGCCAGGATTTCCGGCGGCATTACCGTGGATGCGGCCAGCGCAGGCCCGGCGAAAATCACCATTGCCCACGGTCGGCTGCCCATGGCCAGCGGATGCTCGGGCCGCAGCGGCAAAACGCTGATGGAGACGGTGGCTTCGCCTTGCCCCACGCGCATCACCCCAGCGCCCGCTCCGTCCGCGGCGCATGCGCGCGCGACCCGCTCGCGCAAGCCTTCCTGCGCGTGGGGATCGACAAGCCGAAGCCGGCCTCCCAAGGCCTTGCAGGCGCCGTGCAAGGCGAAAAAGCGCTCGGCGGCCGGATTGCAATATTCGATGCGGCATAGGGGATCGACGATGGCCAGCGCGCGCGGCAAGGCGCCCAGTGCGGCAAAGCCCAACGCGGCGCGTTGCGCGAGACGGCTTGCCTGCACGCGCAAGCGGCCGGCGCGAGCCATCTCCGGCGCGAGCTGCCGCAGCAACGACCGTTCGGCATCGCTCAAGGGCGAGGCATCCGAACCGCGCAACAGGCCCACTTCATCTCGGAAATCGTCGTCGCGATGCAGCACGATAGCCACGCAGGACTGCACGCGCTCACCGGCGAGAAAGTCCGCATACAAGGGGCTGCGCGAGCGATGGCGCGCGTCGAAGTGGTCGAAATCGAACATGAATTCGCCAGGCTTGAGACCGGCCAGCACGTTCAAGCGTTCGTCGTTGCGCGCATAGTGCTGGGCATACTCGTTCGCCTTGCGCAGGGATTCCGCGCTGGCGATGTTGGCCACGACCTGCATGCCGGCACGGTCGATCAGGACCTGGTGAAAGAAACTGGCCCCCAACTGGCGAGTGGTTTCACTGAGCGCCCCATGCCATGCATCAGGCGACAGAATGCCTTCATAGAACAAAGACGCCAGCCGCATCGCGTCCGTGGAGTGGCCAGCCATCGAATTGCCCCTGCTCTGGGAAGGTCGCCGAAGAACGTTGCATACGGAATGCAGCCGAGGCTTCGCAGAGGCAAAGCCGGCCGATATATTTTCAAATTCCTTATATCAAAGGGAAATATTCCTGACAAGACGGCGGCCCGCGGTTCATCGAAACCTCCCACATATGGGGGAGGCGAACAACCCCGGATGGGGCTAACTTGCGTCCGCGAGCCATCGATACGAGGAGTCCATTCATGCAAGGTCAAACAGGCCGGAAGCACGCCGGGCAATGCAGGCAGGCCGGCGGTCGATCAGGGAAACCCATCCTGCGGCAGGCTGGCAGGATTGCGACGATGGGCTTCGTGAGCACGCTCCTGGCGGCATGCGCTTCCCCGGGATCGGGGACGGCATCGGGAGCGGGATCGGGAGACCGGCTTTCCGCGTCGGCGATGGCGGTCGTGGACAACGCGTACCGGGATCCGATCGGCAGCGGCGACGCGGAGACGATCGCCGCCTGGGCACGAGAGGCGTGCGGGGGGCGGCCGCCCTCCTATGGCATCAGCTATCGCTGCGCCGAATTGGGCAATACGGCGGCCTATGTCTATGCGAATCAAGGCAAGTACGCGCAAGCCGGTGAGTATCTGCCGCCCCTTCGGCCCAGCGAGACCTTGACCGCCCTGCGGGGCGTGTCCCTCATTCGGCCGTCCGGAACCTCCAGCCAACAGGCGACGACCTTTCTCGGCGGCTATCTGGCGTTTCTTATCGCCGACGGACTGAACGAAAAGGGTGCCAAGGCGCTGATGTATCGGGCATATCTGCCCTCGGTTCGCGTTGGATCGTCGATTATCGCCAGGCGCAATCTTCTGGTCGACATGCCTGTTCGTCCCTTTGATATCGCCAACTTCCCGAAGGATGCGGAACGCCTGGGAGGCCCCGAAGCCGGACGCCAGGCGAAGCTCTATCTGGAGAGAATCGAGGCGCCCCTTCACAGGACGTCCGAGGGGATTGTTGCCGAAGCCCGGGCAGCCGGACAACAAACCGTGGATGCCCAGCAGCGGATCAAGATGGTGGTCATGTATGAACACGCCATCGCGGAGGCAAAGAGGCTGGGCTTGGATCAGCCTTACGTCGACTACCTGACGCAATTCAGGGAGGTGTTGGTCGCGAACGCGCGTTTTGATACCGAGCGCGGCATCAAGTAGAGCGCCGCCGAGTAAGGCCTTTTCCGAAATGGAGCGAATGTCCGCCTGGAGTATGGGCATTCAGGGCGGAGGGACGAGAAATGCCGATCAAGTACTTTTCTGCACTCACGGGCTGGATGGTTCTAGCCGCCACGATCCTGCTATTCGCGGGCACCCGGGAGGCGCGGGCGGCCCGGTATTGCGGATGCACGGATTCCCAGGGACGAACTCCCAGCTACGACCTGTCGGGAAGCGACGCGGATTTCCAAAAGTATTGCCGGGCGGCGTGTTCGTCCCGGCCGGGAACGCCATCGGCGGCCTCCGGCTCCACGGGGGGGACGGCTGGCGCGGTGTTGCAGGTGCTTCCGGGCCTCATGGGCATCTTCTCCGCGCCGTCGTCGTCCTCCAGCGCCGCGCGGGAGAAGGCGGACATCGCGGCCGCGGAAGCCGCCTCGCGGGAGCGGGAGCGTGAAGCGGCCAGGGCGTCGGCGCTGGCCGCCAGCCGGGTGGAAGATCAGCTTGCCCAGGCACGCGATTCGCTTCCCAATCCCTGGGCCCAGGGCAAGGACAGTTCGTCCGCGGCTTCCTCGGGGACGCCAAACCGCGCCCCGCTGCTGACTCGGCAATGCGTCTCGATCGTGCATAAAAACACGGGGGGCGTTTCCGAGGGCCTGTGGCGCGCGGTCAATGGCTGCGGCTTTCCCGTGCAGGTGATCCATTGCCTATACGACGATGCCAGACAGCCCAAATGCGGACTGAAAAGCGAGGTGGGTTGGGGCGTGACGGACACGATTCCCGCCGGGGCATTTCATTACATTCCCAGCGCGCTGCCGCCAGCGAGCACCAAGGTGTGGTACTTCGCTTGCGACATGCGCAAAGGGGGCTTGTGCCTGAAGCCCGACGCCGCGACGGATCGGCGTTGAGGCATGGTCGACCCGCCGGTTTCCTCGCCGGGTTCGATTCCGATGGGGCCTCGCCGACTTGCGGGCCGCGAAAGCGGGCGGCATTCTCGGCACGCGACACCGTCGGCACGGCGCAGGCGAGGATGCCGGCCCTATAGCAATAGCTGTATGGCCGGAAAGCAGGCATCGGCATTCAGCAATACGACCTTCTTCGTCCGCAGCCGGAAGGCGCCCGGTCTGCCTTCAATCGTGTGATAGGCGGTGGCTGCCAGCATCTTCTGGGTATCGCCCTGGGTCTCCACATACAGGAACGGCGTGCGCATCTGATGCAGCTCCGCCGATGCGTCGCTGGCGAGCACCTGCGGAGCCTGCAGGATGCGAAGCCCCCGCACCGCGGGGTGCAGGGAGTGCGCGCGGGGATTGCCGTAGCGCTGGATGCGCAGTCGCAGCAGCAGCAGGTCTTCGTGCAGCAACGACGGCGTCTCGTCGCCCGGGGCCTGGTCTTGCGACAGCGGCATCCAGTACAGGCCCGACTCCGCATAGAGGGCCAGCCATTCGTCATAGCGGCGCGTGTCAAGCAGCAGGGCCTCGTGGTACACGAATGCAGTCAGCTCCGCCTGGACCGACGCGGTTTCCCTATCCATCGATACCGTGTTCACGCCACGTCTCCCATCAGTGCCAGCCAGCCGCGGTGCTGATTCCGGATGACCCATTCATTGTTGCCGCTGTCCATCGACGTCGCGCCCTGGTCGATCTCGCCGTCGCGGTAACCCCGATGCAGGCTGAGCCATTCGTTGCCCGAGCAGAGCAGGCCGCGCTGCTGGCTTTCGAACAGGTGCACGTCGTCATGCGCCACGACCGACATGGGCGAGAACACCAGCCGCGCGTAGGACGCCGCGCGCTGCCGCAGCCGGGCGGGGGCGTTCTTCGGCGCGAAAGCCCAGATCTCGACGAGCGTCCGGTCCACCGCCAGGGGGCGCAGGACGCGCAGGATCATGGGGGACGCCTTGGCCGCCAGGCTGGGATAGAGCACGGTGTTCTGTGGAGAGAATTGCAGGATCCGTTGCGCGGCCTCCGGCCCGTGGCGCGCTTCGAGTTCCTCCTGGTAGTCCGGCAGCGGCGCATAGCCGGTATGGATGCTGAACTTGGTGCCGAGCACGCTGTGGCCTTGCGGCAGCACCCGCGCGCCCATTTCTGCATAGAAACTGTAGCCCGCGCCGAAGGGCAGCAATTGCTCCATGGCCAATACGGTATCGCCGCCTTCGGGCAAGGTCTGCGCGACCGCCTTCGCGGCGGAGGCGGCCGACTCGTGCGTGGATATCGGGTGCACGGTGTCGTTCACGTTTTCCAGGTAGAGCTTCCAGTTGCAGTCTATGCGACTGCGCAGCGGCTGCCCCAGCACCGCCAGTTCGCCGTCCGGCGCGCGGGCCACCATGTTGTCCAGCGTGGCCAGGGCCTCGCCGAAATAGCTCATGAAGTCCGGGCCTTCCTCGCTGATCCGGACGAATACGAAGCCTTTGTAGTTCATGCTGGCGCCGGGCGAGGACAGGCCTTTTCCGGATGGGCAGGAAGACAGGCCGGTGCCTTCGTAATCGTTCTTCAAGGGAATGGACAGCAGGGAGCCGTCCAGGCGGTAGGTCCAGGCGTGATAGGGGCAACGCAGCATCTTGCCGCAGTTCCCCTCGCGTTCGTGCACGAGCTGGCTGCCCTTGTGGGCGCAGCGGTTCATCAGCACTGTCACTTCCTGCGGGCTCTTGCGCAACATGATCAGCGACTGCCCGGCGATCTCGGTGGTGTAGTAGTCGCCCACGGCGGGCGTCTGGCTTTCGTGGCCCACGTAGACCCAGGCGCGCGTCCACAGCCGCGCCTGTTCGCTGGCGTAGACGCCGGGGTCGGTGTACAGGTCCCGATGCACGCGATCCGGACCCACCAGGTGCCGGAAGCCTTCCGGGGAAGTATCGCCTGTCATATTGTCTCCAATGCGTTTCATGGATCGCCTCACGCCGCGGCGGCTTGCGCCGGGGCCGGCGCGGGGACGGATAGCGGCACCGGCGCCCAGGCGCGACCGGCGGAATCGGGCGGGACGGCCGCGATCAGGGCGCGGGTGTAGGCATGGCGGGGCTGCTCGAACACCTGGTCGACAGGCCCTTGCTCCACCACGCGCCCCTGATGCAGGACGAGCACGCGCGTGCACAGGTAGCGGACCACGGCCAGATCGTGGGATACGAAGACCAGCGCGATGCCCAGCTCCTGCTTGAGCCGCAGCAGCAGGTTCAGGATCAGCGCCTGCACCGACACGTCCAGGCCCGACACGATTTCGTCCGCCACGATCAGCCGGGGCGTGACGCACAGGGCTCGCGCAATGTTCACGCGCTGTTTCTGGCCTCCGGACAATTGCGAGGGCAGGCGGTCCACGGCTTCGGGCGGCAGGCCGACGGACGCCAGCAGGCGCCGGGCGGTCTCCAGGCGCCGCGACGGGTCCGAGCCCGCTTGCGCGGCGAACGCGCCGGACTCCAGGATCTGGGTCACCAGCGCGCCCACGCGCCTGCGCGGATTCAAGGCCGAGTCGGGATTCTGGAACACCAGCTGCACGTCTCGCGGGTCGGCCAGGGCGGGGCGTGGAGAGACGGCCGTGGAACCGGGATACGCGATGCGTCCCGCGGTGGGCGCGACCATTCCGGCGATCAGGCGCGCGAGGCTGGTCTTGCCGCTGCCGCTTTCGCCGACGATGCCCAGGAATTCGCCGCGCTCCACCGCCAGGGACAGCGGCTGGAGGATTTGAAGCCTTGAGCGGGCGCGGAACAGGCGGGCGCGGCCGGGATAGCTCAGCGCCACGTCCGTCAGCGTGACGACCGGCTGGCCGCCGGCCGCGGCAGGCGCCGCCCGCATGGCCTGGAACGCCGCGCCGTCGCCGCCGGCTGCCGCGTCCAGCGGGGGAATGGAGGGCAGGCAGCGCGCGGCGCGTTCGCCGCCGCGCTCCAGCAAGGGGATCTCCTGCTCGGCGCAGACCGCCTGGCGCGACGGACAGCGGGACGCGAACCGGCAGCCGCGCAGCGTCGCGAAATCCCGCAGGCCCGGCATGAAATCGGGCAGGGTGCGCAGGGCCTGCGTCGGCGCTTCCATGCCCGGAGCCGATTCCTTCAGGCTGCGCGTATAGGGATGCAGCGGGGCGTCCAGCACTTGCCGCGCGGAGCCGAATTCCACCACCTCGCCCGCGTACAGCACGGCGATCGCGTCGCAGACGTGCGCCGCCAGCCGGAGATCGTGCGTGACCAGCACCACGGAGGTTCGGTGGCGCTGCTGCTGGTCGGCCAGCACGCGCATGATCTGCGCCTGCGTAATCACGTCCAGGGCGGTGGTGGGTTCGTCGGCGAAGATCAGCGCCGGATCGCCGCAAAACGCCATGGCGATCAGGATGCGCTGGCACTGGCCGCCCGACATCTGGTGCGGATACCGCGCCAGCATGCCCGGAGCGTCCGCCAGGCCGACCTCCTGCAGGCGCGCGCAGGCATAGGACTCCCATTGCGCGGCCGGTATGCCGACGTGGCGCAGATGCTCGAACAGCTGCTGGCGCACCGTCAGCGCGGGGTTCAGGCCCGACAGCGGCTCCTGGGGGATGAAGGCGATCTGGCGGCCCAGCATGTCGCGGCGCCGCGCCGGCGCCATCCGGTTCAGGTCCGCGCCGCGGAACTGGATGGCGCCGGCGGTGATGCGAAAGCCCGGCGGCAGGGTGCCCGACACCATGCGGCCCAACATGCTTTTCCCGGCGCCCGATTCGCCCACCAGGCCCAGCATGCGGCCTTCGGGTACGTCCAGGTCGATGCCGCGCAGCACGGCGGCGGGCAGGCGCCGGCCCGCGACGTCCACGTCCGTGGTCAGGGTGAGGTTGCGCAAGCTCAGTAGCGACATGGGCTCAATTCCTTGCGCGCTTGCGCGGATCCAGCAGCTGGCGCATGCCGTCGCTGAGCAGATTGAATCCGAAGACCGTCAGCACGATGCCGGTCACCGGCGCGATCAGGGTCCAGATGGCTTCCTGCATGGTGCTGCGCGCGTCGGCGATCATCACGCCCCAGGCAACCACGTCGGCGGGAACCGACAGCCCGACGAAGCTGAGGATGGCCTCGACGATGATGGCAATGCCGATCTGCAGGCTGAACAACGTCAGGATCAGCGGCACCAGGCCCGGCAGCATCTCGCGCAGCATCACGCGCATGTGGCCGAAGCCCATCAGGCGGGCCGCCGTTACGTAGTCGTTGCGCCGGATCTTGAGGGCCTCGGCGCGCACCACCCGGCAGAACCGCGTCCAGTCCACCAGCACGATGGCGAGGATCACGTTGCCCACGCCGGTGCCCAGGCCCACCATCAGGATCAGCGACAGCACTACCGGCGGGAACGACATCCACAGGTCGACCAGATAGCCGATGCCCTTGTCCACGTAGCCGCCGAAGTAGGCGGCGACCAGGGCCAGGGCGGAACCCGCCAGCATGGCGCCCATCGCGGCGCACAGCCCGACCCACAATGCCACGCGCGTGCCGAAGATCAACCGAGACAGCACGCAGCGGCCCAGGCTGTCCGTGCCCAGCGGATACTGGGCCAGCCCGTCGGCCGCCCAGGCGGGAGGAAGCAGGGGCGACAGCAGATCCTGCGCCAGCGGGTCGTTGGGGGCGATGGCGGGCGCGAAGATCGCGATCGCCACCAGCGCCAGCACGATCGCGCCGCCCAGGGCGGCCTTGGGGGAGGCGCGCATGGCGGCCCACCAGGCCGACGCGCGCCAGGCAGACGGCGCCGCGCGTACATTCAGCGTAGTCATCAGGAGTCTCTCAGGCGGGGGTCGATCACGGCGTACAGGCAGTCCACGCCGGCGTTGATCAGCAGGATCACGGCGCAGAACACCAGCGAAATCCCCTGGATCAGGGGCAGATCGTGATTGCGCACGGCCTGGACCATCATGTTGCCGAGGCCGGGGAAGGAGAAAATCATCTCGATCAGCAGGGTTCCGCCGAACAGGAAGCCGAACTGCACGCCGATCAGCGTCAAGGTCGGCAGGAAGGCGTTGCGCAGCATGTGCCGCAGGATCACGCGGCTTTCAGGCTGCCCGCGCAGCCGCGCGACCGTCACATACTGTTCGTGGCTGGTCTCCAGCAGGCTGGCGCGCAGCACCCGCACGATCAGGGGGCTGAACCCCAGCGCCAGCGCCAGGGCCGGTAGCACCAGGTGCGAGGCCGCGTCGATCCATTCCCGCCAACGGCCCTGCAACAGGAAGTCCAGCAGCACGAAGCCGGTGTATCCGGACGCGGAGACGTCCGAGCTGAACCGCCCGGAGAAGGGCAGGAGGGGCCAATGCACGCCGAAGCCCAGCATCAGGAAGATGCCCCAGAGGAAGCCGGGGATGGAGATCAACAGCACCAGGCCGGCGTCGGCGACCAGTTCGCCGCGGCGGTCGTGCAGCGCATAGAGCAGCAGGCCGCCCGGGATGCTGATCGCCAGCGCCATGACGAGGGCCACGAACGACAGTTCCAGCGTCGCGGGCAGGGTGGTCGCGATCAGCTGCGTGACGGGCGCGCCGGAGCTGATGGAGCGGCCCAGATCGCCTTGCAGCACCTGCCCCAGCCAGATGCCGTATTGCGCGACCAGCGAGCGATCGAGCCCCATGGCGTGGCGCAGGGCCTCGACTTCGGCGCGGGTCGCGCTCGGCGGCAGCATCATGCCGAGCGGATCCGCCGGCAGCAGCCGCAGCACCACGAATACGACGACGGACAGCGCCAGCATGGTCGGCACGGCCACCGCCAGGCGGCGCGTGAAATGGGATGCCAGCGACGCCCACATCAGCGGCTCCAGCGATAGACCGCGGGCAGGATGTAGCCGGTCTGGTAGACCTGCATGTCCACCGCCTTCTTGGACGCCACCGTGGCGACCGATTGCAGCAGCGGCAGGCTCCATGCGTGCTCCGTCGCCTGGCGGGCCAGTTCGCGGTAGCCGTCGTAGCGCTTGGCGGGCTCGCCTTGCGCGGCCAGGGCGTCGATGGTCTTGGCGAGCTCCGGCTCCTTCCAGGTCGAAAAGCGCAGGCGCGGATCCAGGATCTTGCCGGCGAAGATTTCCGGATCGCCGGTTGCGTTGGCCCAGCTGTACAGCATGACGCCCGGCACCTTGGACGAGTGGCTGAGGTCCAGGTACTTCGCCAGCGTGATTTCCTGCAGGTCGGCCTGGATGCCGATCTGCGACCACATCTGCACGATGGCGCGCGCCATTTCGTAGTCGCTGGGGAAGGTGTTGTTGGTCGACAGGAACTGGATTTTCAGCGGCTTGTCGGGCCCGTATCCGGCCTTCGCCAGTTCCGCCTGCGCGGCGGCCTTGTCGTAGGCGTAGCTGAATCCGGCCACGTCGCCGGGGGAGCCCGGCGTGGCCAGCACGGAAAGCGGCTTGGCCACGTTGGCGTAGAACGCCTTGGAAATGGCCTGCTTGTTGATCGCCAGATGCAGGGCGCGCCGCACGTGTTCGTTCTGGAACTCCGGAACGTAGCTGGGGATCTGCAGAATGAAGATCTCGCTGTACGGATAGACCTCGGCCTTCAGCGCGGGAATCTTGTTCAGCCGGTTGACTTCGCGCAGCGGGATCTGCACCGCCACGTCGGCCCTGGCCGATTCCAGCATCGCCACGCGCGCGGAAGAGTCCGGAACGAACTCGAACACCACCCGCTTGATCGCGGGCTTCTCGCCCCAGTATTTGTCGAAGGCCTCCAGCACCACGCGCGAGCCGCGCTCGTAGCGGACGATCCTGTAGGGACCGGCGCCGATGGGCGCCGCCTGGAATCCGTCTTCGCCTACCTTTTCCATATAGGCCTTGGGCAGGATGTAGGAAGTGAGGAAACCCAGATAGTTCGGCGCGGTCGGCGTCGGGGCGGAGAACACCATGACGGCCTGGGTCGGGCTGGAGATCTCGATATCCTGCAAGGCGCCGAAAAAACCGTTGATGGCCAGGCGCTTTTCCTTCTTGGGGCGATCGAGGAAGCTGAACTTGAAGTCCTCGGTCGTCAGCGCGGAGCCGTCGTGGAACGTCACGCCGTCGCGCAGCTCGATGGACAGCCGCAAGTTCTTGTCGTCCAGCCAGCGCCAGCTCTTGACCAGCGCGGGCTGCAGCTTCAGGTCGCCGTCGATGAACAGCGGGGAATCGAACACGGCCTTGTACAGCGATTGCCCGGCCGGAAACGTGACGGCGGTGGGATCCCAGGACGGCACGTCCACGGGATAGGCGATCTTCAATTCGTCCGGCGCCGGCTTGTCCGCCTGGGCCTGCGCGGCCGACGCCGCCAGCCCGCCACTCACCAACAAAAGACAGGATGCCAGCACCCTGCCCAACCACCGTACCCACCATGCATCGATCATGAACGGCCTCCGATAGCGGAATCGTTGCGGACGCACCCGGCATGGCCGCGTGCAAACAGTATACTGTTTAAGATTTAAGCATTAATGGTTCAGGATTAAACTAATTATTTACCCTGATATCAGCAGGTTATGGATCAAAAAAACAGTATATTGTTCAGGGATAACCCTAGCCGATATCGGTAAGCCGCCCACCCCGTCGCCACAGGACCAAATCGAATGGGACAGCTGCAACAACGCTTGAAATGGGACGCGCCCGCGGGCGCCATCCTGGACGCCGACCGCCGCTACGTCATGTTGCGCGCCGACGTCCTGATGGGACTGTTCGCCGGCCTGCCGCCCGCGCAGCGCGCCCAGGCGCTCGACAGCCTGCAAGCGTCGGTGCGCACGCACGGCGGCGCGTCAGCGCGCGCCTACCGGGCCGCGGGCGCGGCCGACGTTGCCGCATTCCTGCGGGTGATGGCCGAGTCGGCCGCCGACCTGGGGTGGGGCGCCTGGCGCTTCGAGCCGGGCGACGCGGCCGCGCCGACGCTCACGGTGCGAAACAGCCCCTTCGCGATGGCGGCCGCCACCCGCGACCGGCCGGTGTGCCACGCGATAACGGGTATGCTCGAAGCCGTAAGCGCGCTGGTGACGGGAGAGTCCAGGTCGTTTCGAGAAACCAGGTGCGCCAGCATGGGCGCGCCGTGTTGCGAATTCCAGGCGAAGAACGAGTGAGGCCAGGCCGGTGGAGACGAAGGTAAAAAGCAGAAAAACGAGCGACGCGGCGCGCAAGCCCAATCTGCGCGAACGCGTGTACGGCATCGTCCGCCAACGCATACAGATGGGCCTGATCCGCCTGGAAGACCGCCTGGTGGATCACGATATCGCGCAGGAACTGCACGTCTCCCGCATGCCGGTCCGCGAAGCGCTCATGCAGCTCAAGAACGAAGGCGTGCTCGAAGGCACGGCGCGGGGTTTCGTGTTGCGACGGTTCACGCTCGCCGAAATGAACGAGATCTTCGAGATCCGCACCTTGCTGGAGCCTTCCGCCGCCGCCTCCGCATCGCTGCACGCGGATCCCAAGAGCCTGGCCGACATGAAGGCGGCCCTGGAACAGGCCGAGAGCGCGCACCTCCGGACCGACCTCGACGACTTCATGCGCAGCAATGCGCGCTTCCGGCTGGTCTGGCTTGCCATGGTGCCCAACCGCGAACTGGCCGGCGCGATCTCGCGCTACATCGATCACGTGCAGGTGGTGCGCCTGGTGACGATGGACGACCAGGAGGTCCGCAGCATCATCCTGGACGGAATGCGCGGCCTGTACGAAGCCTTCCTGTCCGGCGACACCGAACTGGTCCGCGTCCGCATGCTTGGCCATGCGCGCGCGGCCGCCGCCTGCTACTACAGCGCCTATCAGAAAATATTCGAGTCCGGCCCGGCGCGCAAGACGGAGTGAGGGCCGGCGCTTGGTTCAAAAAACATCAACCTAAAGGCCGCCGATCCTCGATAAACTGAACCGCAAATACCGAGTCAAAGAACGGTCCAGCGGCGTAGTCCCGCGGACTCCAGGGGAGGCAAAGGTGCTTGGATCTCAGTTGATTATCCGTTCGCTGCGTCGGCTGGGCGTCAAGACGATCTTCAGCCTCTCCGGCAATCAGATCATGCCGCTTTATGACGCCTGTATCGACGCGGGCATCCGCATCGTCCACGTGCGGCATGAAGCGGCCGCCGTGTTCATGGCGGATGCGTGGGCCCAGATCACGGGCGAACTGGGCGTCGCGATGCTCACCGCGGCGCCGGGCATTACCAATGGCCTCGCGCCGCTCTATTCGGCATCCCAGGCGGAAAGTCCGGTGCTGCTCATCTCCGGCGACTCTCCCGTCGGCGAAGACGGTTCAGGCGCGTTCCAGGAACTGGACCAGGTCTCCATCACGAGCCCATTGACCAAGCTTTCGCTCCGTCCGCTCACCGTGGAGGCGCTCTATCCCGCGCTCGACAGCGCGGTCGCCCAGGCGCTTGCGCCTCGGCGCGGCCCGGTCCACCTGGCGCTCCCCTTCGATCTGCTGACGGCCGAAACGGGCATGGCGGAACTCCCCGAGGCGGCTGCGAATACGTCGGCAGCCGTGCTGGACAGGGCGGGGCTGCAAACACTGGCCGAACTGTTGGACTCGGCACGGCGCCCGCTGGTACTGGCCGGGCCGACCGCCGCGCGGGCGCACATGCATTCGGCCCGCGCAACGGCGGAAGAGGCGCTGGGGCTGCGCATCATTCCGATGGAGAGCCCCCGCGGCCTGAAGGATCCTTCGCTGGGGGCCTTGGCCGAGATTATCCCAAGCTCGGACCTGATCGTGCTGGCGGGAAAATGCCTGGACTTCACGCTGGGATTCGGCGGCAAGGCTGCGCTGGGCAAAGAGGCCCGGGTCGCCGTGATCGACCCGGATGCCCGGATGCTCGAACGCGCGGCCCGTCTACTCGGTGAGCGCTTGGTCCTGGCCTTGGAGGGAGACCCCATGGCTGCGCTTTCGGCGCTGCGGGCGACGCAAACGCAGGCAGAGCGCAACGCCTGGCGCGCCAGGGTAGACGAGGCGCTGCGGAACCGGACGGCCAAGGGGACGTCCGCACCCGCCGGCAATGCACTGGGCCCCCGCGCGCTGTGCGAGACGGTGCAGGCCTTCCTGGCATCCGCGCCCGATCCTGTCCTGATCTGCGACGGCGGTGAATTCGGCCAATGGGCGCAGGCATTCTGCCAGGCGCCGGCACGCATCATCAACGGCATGTCCGGGGCGATAGGCGCGGGGGTCTGCTACGCGATCGCCGCGAAGATCGCGCGGCCGGAAGCGACGGTGGTCGCCCTCATGGGCGACGGCACCGCTGGCTTCCACTTGATGGAACTGGACACGGCCGCGCGCGAAAACGCCGCGATCATCGCCGTGATCGGCAACGATCTGCGCTGGAACGCGGAACACTTGATCCAGGTGCGCACCTACGGCCCGCAGCGGCTGATCGGCTGCGATCTTTCGCCCGCGGCGCGCTACCACGACGTCGCCTCGGCGCTTGGCGGGGCCGGGTTTTCGGCGCACGACGCCGGGAGCCTGGCCACGGCCCTGGGGCAGGCGGCCGACAGCGGGTTGCCCGCCTGCATCAACGTTTCCCTGGGCGGCGAGGCCGCCCCGGTTTTCAGCGCATCCATGCAGTCCGCGACCGGTCATTGACCTCGAAGCATCGAGCACAGCTGCAGTCCGGTTTCGTCCCGTAGAACGACAGGAGACATCCCATGATCCGCCTTACCGGCATTCCGCCGGGCGCGTTCGCTCGCGCCGCGATTTGCATGCTCGCCACGATTCCGGGCCTGGCATCCGCCCAGGCCTACCCCGCCAAGCCGGTCCAGCTCATCGTGCCATTCAGCGTGGGCGGCGATGCCGACATGGCGGGTCGCAATCTGTCCGCCGCCGCGCAGGGCGTGCTTGGACAACCCGTGGTCGTGATCAACAAGGCCGGAGCGAACGGCGCGATCGGCTCCGCCGCCGTGAAAAATGCGGCGCCCGACGGCTATACGCTGCTGGTAGGCCGGATAGGTTCCCAAGTCTTGCTGCCCGCGCTGCAGCCCAAGACGACGCCCTACACCTCGAAGGACTTCACGTTCATCGGATTGCTGGAACTGAACCCCGTGGTCTGTGTCGTGCATCCCGACAGTCCCTACAAGACCGTCGGCGATCTGGCCCAGGCCTTGAAGGCCAACCCCGGCAAGCTCAACTACAGCCATTCCGGCCCGGCGACGGTGCAGAACCTTGCTCCCCAGCTATTGCTCAGCAACCTTGGGTTGAAGCCGGAGGCCGTGGTCAGCGTTCCGTACAAGGGCGGCAACGAGGTTGCTCTCGCCGTCCTCAGCAAGGAGGTCGATTTCGCCTGCAATAACCTCAGTTCGATGACGGGCATTCTCGCGGGCGGCAAGTTGCGCGCCTTGTTGACGACCACGCCGGAGCGCCTGGCGCAGTTCCCCGATATCCCGACCGCGCGCGAATTGGGGCTTGCGCAGCTGGAGGCGGTCATCGGCTGGAGCGGACTGTTCGGCCCGCCCGGCATGAGTCGCGAAGCGCTCGATAAGTGGGCTGCCGTGCTTCAACAGATCGCGAAGGATCCCAAATGGATCGCCGGGAACGCGAACTTCGGAGGCATTCCCCACGTGTTGTCGCCCGTCGACACCGAGAAGTACGTCAGCCAGGGGGCTTCGATCTATGCCGATCTCGTGGCCAAGGCGGGGCTGCAGGTCAACTAGCGTCCGGAGCGGGGGACCCGCCCAGGCCTTCGGACGCCGGAATCGCCTGGCGCAGATAATGGACGAATGACGAAACGGTCAGGGGCACGCGCGGGGTGTAAGGCCGGACCGCGTAAAGCCGCTCGGCAAACTCGCCCGCGACGCGCCAGTCTTGCAGGACCTCGACCAGCGCGCCGCTCTGCAAGGCGGGGCCCGCGCTGAAATCCGGCAGCAGCGCGATGCCGAGGGAGCCGGCGGCCGCTTCCCGCAACACTTCGCTGTTGTTCGCCGTGAAGCTTCCGCGCACCGGAACCGCCACGCGCTTGTCTCGCGCGCGAGACTCGAACGACCAGGTGGCGGCGCCGCTGCGGCGAAGATAATGCAGGCAATTGTGGCTCGCCAGATCCGTCGGCGTGCGCGGCGTGCCGTGCTTCGACAGGTATTCCGGGGTTGCGACGAGGATCGAGCGCGTCTCGCAGATCAACGACGCGACATGCGTGTCGGGCACGCCGGCGACGTGCCGGATGGCCAGATCGAATCCTTCGGTGGCCAACGAGGCCAGATGATCACTGAGCTCCAACTGGATCCTGACCTCGGGAAAGCGCTTCAGGAATTCCGGGATCAGCGGCGCGACGATCTGGCGGCCCAGCGCCACGGGAGCGGTCACGGACAATACGCCGCGCGGCCCCTCCGAGAGATCTCGCACGGCGGAAAAACCTTCTTCGATGCGCTGGTAGGCCGAAGCGGTATGGTCGACCAGGCTGGCCCCGGCTTCCGTCAGGCTCACGCTGCGGGTCGTGCGGCGCACCAGAGGCACGCCGGCCGCCTGTTCCAGCTCCACGATACGTTGGCTCACCGAGGCCTTGCTGATTTGCAGGCGGCGGGCGGCCGCCGTGTAGCTCCCGGTATCGGCCAGGACTCCCAGGCAGTGAATATGCGACCAAAGATCTTCCAGGCGTCTCGTTTTCGTCATGCCAATTTCCATTGTTCAAAACCTCAAACACTGATTCCAGCCTTCCGGTCTCGACGGCCGGCCGGCGATGGGCGACAGTGGCTGCTCCCACACGCCATGCTTGAGCATAGGAGGAAACCATGAATGCAACGACGGCCAGCGCCGGCATCCCGATAGCCGGACACTTTATCGGCGGCAGCCCCGTCGACGGGGCGGGCGGCCGCCAGCCCATCTTCAATCCGGCCTCGGGCGCCGTTACGAAACACGTTGCGCTGGCCACGCCGGATGAAGTGAATCGCGCGGTGGCGAGCGCTCAAGCGGCATTTCCGCAGTGGGCGGACACGCCGCCCATCCGCCGCGCGCGCGTGCTGTTCAGGTTCCTAGAACTGATGAACCGCCACCGCGACGAGCTTGCCCACATGATTACCGCCGAGCATGGCAAGGTTTTCAGCGATGCGCAAGGCGAAGTGTCCCGCGGCATCGACATCGTGGAGTTCGCCTGCGGCGTTCCGCAGCTGCTGAAGGGCGCGCACACGGAGCAGGTCTCCACCGGCATCGACAACTGGACGCTGCGCCAGCCCCTGGGCGTCGTGGCGGGAATCACCCCCTTCAATTTCCCGGTGATGGTGCCCATGTGGATGTTCCCCGTGGCCATCGCCGCGGGCAATACCTTCGTGCTCAAGCCCAGCCCGACGGACCCCAGCCCCTCGTTGCGCATCGCCGAACTGCTCCGGGAAGCCGGCCTGCCGGACGGCGTATTTAACGTCGTTCAGGGCGACAAGGTGGCCGTGGACGCGCTGCTGGAACATCCCGGCGTGAAGGCGGTGAGCTTTGTCGGTTCCACGCCTATCGCCAACTACATCTACGAGACGGGCGCCCGCCTTGGAAAGCGCGTGCAGGCCCTGGGCGGCGCCAAGAATCACATGGTAGTGATGCCCGACGCCGATATCGACCAGGCCGTGGACGCGTTGATCGGCGCCGGCTATGGTTCGGCCGGCGAGCGCTGCATGGCGGTCAGCGTGGCGGTGCTCGTGGGCGACGTGGCCGACCGGCTGCTTCCCAGGCTGATCGAGCGCACCAAGGCGTTGAAGGTGCTGGACGGCGAGAATCCGGACGCCGAGATGGGGCCGATCGTGACCCGGGCCGCGCACGAGCGCATCAGCGGCTACATCGCGCTGGGAGAGGCGGAAGGCGCAAAGCTGCTGGTGGACGGCCGCGGTTTCAAGGGAACGCAGGCGGGCGAAGGTTGCGGCGACGGCTTCTGGATGGGGGGCACCTTGTTCGATCACGTCACGCCCGACATGCGCATCTACAAAGAAGAAATCTTCGGGCCGGTCCTGGGCTGCGTGCGGGTGAAGGACCTGAAAGAAGCCGTGGACCTCATCAACGCCCACGAGTTCGGCAACGGCGTTGCCTGCTTCACCCGGGACGGCAACGTCGCGCGCGAATTCGGCCGTCGTATCGAGGTGGGCATGGTGGGCATCAATGTGCCGATCCCCGTCCCGATGGCCTGGCATGGCTTCGGCGGCTGGAAGCGCAGCCTGTTCGGCGACATGCACGCCTACGGCGAAGAGGGAGTGCGCTTCTATACGCGCCAGAAGTCGATCATGCAACGTTGGCCCGAGAGCATTGGCAAGGGCGCCGAGTTCGCGATGCCTACGGCGAAGTAAGCCGGGGCGGTCCCGGGTGGAACCCGACCGTGGGTTTGCGGCGCAAGCCCACGGTTCCGAAAACCCCGCCTCGTTCACGAAGGGGAGATCCATCCGCGGTAGATGGCGCCGGCGCCGGCAATCGCAAGCAGCACAAAGATGGACTTTTTCAGCAGCTCGGGTGAAACGCGGGTCCTGAGGCGGGACCCCGCGTACAGCCCGACGAGGGAAACGGGCAGCAATACGGCGGCGCTGGCGAGGATTTCCGGTTGCGAGTACAGCCCGGCGGCGCCGAAGGCCGCCGCCCGCACCACCCCGCTCAGCAGGATCACGACCGATATGGTCGCCCGGAACTGGTCGAGCGCGTCGAGCCGGCGTGAGAGATAGATCGTGTAGATCGGCCCTCCGGTTCCGAATAGCGCGCTGAAAACGCCGCCGAATACGCCGAACGGAAATGCCCAGTATTCGTTCAGCGGAGCCTTGGTTTCCCCGGGCGAGCCCCGCAGGCCCCGGATGCACACGAACAGCACGAAGCCGCCCAAGAGCATCAAGGGCCATCTGGCGCCCGCATTGTGCAGCAGCGTGACGCCCAGCGCGACCCCCAGCAGCAGCCACGGGAACAGGCGCTTGAGTTCGGCCAGGGAGACCCGCCTCCAGTTGCTCCCGCCGACCAACGCGGTACAGGCCAGGTCGAACAGGACCACGAGCGGCACCGCGAACTGCAGCGGAATGAACTGGACCAGGACTGGCACGGCGACCATGGCCGCGCCGAAGCCCGTCATGCCGAAGACCGTGTAGGCGACAAAAATGACGGGAGCGACAATGGCGAGCGATTCCGCGGGCATCATGAGAGACTCCGCCTCAACTGGCGGTGATTCGCTTCTTCTGCACCAGGGCTTGCCATTTGGCGGATTCCCTGGCGATCTCCTCCTTGAGCGCGGCGGGAGGCACGATGGTCGCCGTCATCCCTTGGTCTTCCAGGTAGCGCTTGAGGCTCGGTTGCTCGACCGCCGACCTGGCATCGGCCAGGAGCCGGTCGATCGAGGGCTGCGGCGTTCCGGCAGGCGCCATCAATGCGAACCAGCCGGTGAACTCGAAGCCCGGCACGCCGTCTTCCGCCGTGGTCGGCAGGTCGGGCAGCAAGGCCGCGCGCTCCTTGCCGGTGACGGAGAGCGCCCGCAGGCGGCCGCCTTTTAGCAACGGCGCAATGGCGTTGATGTTCCCCACGGCAACCTCGATGACACCCGCCATGAGGTCCGTGTAGGCGGGACCTTCTCCCTTGTACGGGACGTGCATGAGTTCGATCCCCGCAGCGTCGGTGAAGGCTTCGCCGGCCATGTGCGTCTGGCTGCCGACGCCGGCGGATGAGAAGCTGAGCTTGCCCGGCCTGGCCTTGGCGTACGCGATGAGTTCGCGCGTGTTGTTGACGGGCAGGCTGGCGTTGACCGTGATGACCATCGGTCCGTTCGCGACCTTGCCGATGAGGCTGAAGTCGTCGAGCGAGTAGGGCAGCTTGCTGTAGATGAATTGATTGACGGTGAACATGCTGCCCGACGCCAGCAACAGCGTATAGCCGTCCGCGGGCGAGCTGGCGACGGCCTGTGCGCCCACGCTGCCGCCCGCGCCCGCGCGGTTCTCGACGATCACGCTCTGCTTCAGGCCTTTGCCCAGCTCGGAAGCGAGCGCGCGGCCCAGCAGGTCGGTCGCGCCGCCAGCCGAAAACGGCACGACCATCCGGATGACCTTGTCCGATGGCCAGCCCGCGCGCGCCGGCGTCGCAAGGAACGGCGATAGCGCCAGCCCGTATCCCATGGCTTTGATGATGCGGCGGCGCGCAGTTACAGCTTGATGTTCGTGTTTCACGGTTTTGTCTCCTTCAGTTCGCGGGGGCGCGGCCTGCCGGCACTCGGATGGCAGGCAGATCGCCAGGCAGCAACTGCCCCTCGGGCCGAAGGGCTCGATTTTTTTGGGGCGTTGCGGTGTTTTTCTGCGGACTACTGGACTACGGTTCTGCTGGACTGCTGAGCTACGGACTACTGGGTGAGGCGGGCTTCGTCATGTCTTGCGGGCCGGCACAGACCGACTTCAAGGCGTCAAGCAACAACTGCGAAAGGTGGGACCGCGGGTTCTCCTTTGGCGCCAGGATGCCCAGGCGCCGCTTGACGGTCGGAGAACCGAAAGGAATGACCCGGATGCCGGGCGGAAACTCGCCCCTGCCGCGCCTGGCGGGCACCACCGATGCGCCCAGGCCATTGGCCACCATGGCGATGACGCCTTCGAGATTGTCGATTTCCATGGTTGACCGCAGGGTAATGCGCCTGCGCACCATTTCTTCCTGCACCAGATGCCCCACGCGGGCGGAGCGGTTGAAGCGGACGTAGGGGGTCTGCTCCAGGATTTCCTGATCGCTCGCGCCCTTGACCGAACGGTGCGCGATGACGACCAGCTCTTCCTCGACGAACGGCAGGAAGTCGAGGCCGGACCGCGGCGCGTCGGGCTCCGTCACAATGGCCACATCCAGCTGGCGGTGGTAGAGAGCCCGCTCCAGATCATGCGTCAGCCCCGTCGTGACATGAACCTCCAGGCCGTGCCCCTGCTTCTGCAGGTGGCGCAAGGCAAGCGGCAGCACGCCCGATACACAGGTATGGACGCTGCCGAGCTTGAGCAGCCCGGCCGAGGTTCCTTTCTTGAGGGAGGCGCTCATGCTCTCCCAATGCGCGATCAGGTCGCGCGCCCGGTGTACCAGCGCAAGGCCCGTGTCGGTCAGGATGGGCGGGCGCCGGCTGCGGTCGAAGATCGTGATGCCCAGCTCATCCTCCAGCGCGCGGACCTGCATGCTCACGGCCGAGAGCGACAGACCGATGGTGTTGCCGGCCTCGGCGAAGCTGCCGTGGTCCGCAATCGCGATCAGCGTGTAGAGCGTCCGGATGTCCATGTATGCGTCGTCCTTGTGGAGATGAGCGCCGCGGAATGCGCGCGTGCCGGGGATCAGGGGGAAGGCCCTAGATTCCGAGCAACCGCCGGGCATTGTCGCCCATCACCTTCCTCAGGTTCTCTTCGCGGATGGGCAGGCGCTCGAACCACTCTTTGTACCCTTGCACGGGGCAGAATGGGAATGAACTGGCGTACAGCATCCTGTCCGAGAGAAAGCCGTCGGCCGCCTTCACGTATTCTTCCCAGCCGGGCATGCGGGAAAAGTACATGTCGGGAGACAGCCATAGATTCGGCCGTCGGAAGCCCAGGTGCAGGATTTCATTGACCCATGGCCAGCCGCCGTGCGCGACGACCACATTGAGATTGGGGAAGTCCGTCAGGACGCGGTCGGTCCGGATCGGATCCGAATAGCTCAGGTCCGGGCCTGCCGTGCCTCCGACCATCATGATCACCGGAACGCCGATGTCCTCGCAATGACCGTAGATCGGGTAGAGGCGCCGGTCATCGGCGTACATCGGCACCGGGTATGAACCGGGTTCTATGTTGATGAGCCGGAACCCTTCTTCGACCGCCTGGCTGATGGTCCGGCAGGCCTTGCGCCGGTCGGCGGGGTCTATCGAGGCGGCGCCGATGAACCGATCCGGATGTCCGGCCACGATGCCGCGCACATCTTCGTTGGACACGCTGCCCAGCACCCCGGCCAGCCTGCCCACGACTACGCCACGATCGATTTTCGCGGCATTCATCTCGTCGAGCAGCAGGTCCATCGATTGCCGCTGCGCCGCGGGGGAGGGCTCGAAGCCCACCGTCCGGGTGAAACCGTCGCGCCGTTCTCCCGCCGAGTACATGAGCGTGTTCAGGAAGCCGCCCACGGGCGGCCGAAGCCGAAAGTCGATGATCATCGCAGTATCTCTGTCTGGTGCCGGGTTGCTGGAAATCGTGCGTTGCCGTTGCTACATCACTTCGTCCTTGCGGTCGTCCGTTTCGCCGTAGCGATGCAGCGCGGGGGGCTTCAGCCCGGCGTAGAGCTTCTCGATGCCCGCATTGATGGTTTCGGCGTGCTGCGCGAAGAGCGAGTTGCCGTCGAGGTCGCTCTCGACGATGAACGGCCCGAAATTCTCGACCTCGAACAGCCACATCGCCTGCGCGATGCCCAGCTCGTCCAGCCAATGCACCTCGCGCACCTGCTTGATGCCTCGACCCAGCAACGCGCCCGTGCCGTAGCCGACCGTCGTCAGGTAGATCGCGCCGCCAGGCGCTAGCACCTTCTTGTAGTCGTCGGCGGGCATGCCGCCTTTGCCGATCAGGATCCTGCATCCGGTCTCGTCCAGCCATCGAGGGATCCACTTGGAGAACCGGAACGAGGCGGTGGCGGTGACGGCGCCCACGTTGTAGCCGCCACGGCCGTCCGGCGCGGCGGCCGGCGAGCAATGGAAATTGACGTTGCTGAGGGATCGCAGGTCCAGCGGCAGCGGCAGCCCCTCGTCCAGAACCTTCTTGTAGACACCCTCCCGGGCCGTATACACCAGGCCATTGAGATAGACCGCCGAGCCGAGTTCGAGCTTGGCGATGTCTTCCGTCCTGGCGGGCAAGTCGAGGTGAAAGACCTTGATTTCGTCGTCGTTGCTTACCATTCGACCGTCTCCCGGCGCATGTAGGGCGTGAACCATTGGGGATCCGTGCGGTACTGGATCTCCCCGTTGGCGTGAATCCGCGCGGTGGCGCGGCGCGAAGACAGGCAGAAGGTGTGCAGGCTGATGGGCATGCCGCCCGTATGCGTATAGCCGCACTCGATATGGCAGTCGACCACCATGCCGGAACCGACGAAACCCATGGCGCCCATGCCGATGGAGTTCCCCAGTTTCATCAGTTCCAGCTCCAGCTCCGCCACCTTGGGATCGGGATTCCGGTCGCCCACGGTCCGCAGACAGGCCGCCTGCTTGCCCAGCTGCATGCACGTGTCTTTGGATCCACCCAGGCCGATGCCGACGATGGCGGGCTGGCAGGCCAGCCCGCGCTTGCCGAAAGCGATCAGGGTGTCCAGCACGAAGCGCTTGATGCCGTCTATGCCGTCTCCGGGGAACAGCATCCGGTAGTCCGTGCCGAACAGGCCGCCCTTGTGCACCGTGGTGATTTCGATCCAATCGGCATCGGGTTCGAACGACCATTCGATCTCGGGCGCGTTGATGCCCACATTGTTGTTGTGGTCGGTGCGCCAGAGCGGGTGCACCCGGTTCGGCCGCAGCGGAATGGTGACCGTGCCTTCGGCCGTGGCGTGGCGCAGCGCGCGCTCCACGGCGACGAAGCCCGAGTCTACGGAGGCATTGTTGCCGACCTTGACGTAATACCGCGGCAGCCCGGTATCGGCGCACATGGGGCGGCGGTCCTGGTCGGCGGCCTCCCAGTTGTCGACCATGGCATGGATGACGAAGCGCGGCAGCTTGCCGGTCTCCTTTGCCTGCAGGGCCTGGATGCCCTGCTTGTAGTCGGCCGGGATCTCGATTGCCGCGCGGCGCATGATTTCCAGCGCGGCCTCTTCAACTTTCTGGACAGGGATTCTCATGGTGGTAGGTGCCTCAGCTCTGGGGGATGCCTGCTTCGCCTTCGATGAGCGATTCGCCGGGCTTTACGATGTCGAACGAAACCGGAACCATCTCCAGCCGAACCTCGTCGTCCTGCGCGCTGACGCGGGTGTAGCGGCTGGTTTCCAGGTCCCCCGGCTCGGAAAAGTCCTCGCGGAAATGCGCGCCGCGGCTGTTTTCGCGTGCAAGCGCCGAAACCGTGATGACCTTCGAGATATCGACGAGGCTTTCCAGATTGAGCCAGTCATGCCAGGTCAGGTTGTAGCGCCGGTCTCCGTCCTCGACGCCTATGCCGCGCAGGGCCTCGCGGTGCCCGGCGATGGCGCCCAGGCCATGCTTCATCGCGTCACGATTGCGCAGCACGCCGACGTCGTCCCACATCGTCTGCGCCAGCGCATCGCGCAACTCATGGATGCGTCCGGGCCGCCGCGAGAAGGGGAATTCGGCGCGCTCGACGCCACGCGCGATGATCCGTCGGTCCGGGTCGCGCCACTTACCTGTTTTCGCGACGTATGCGGCCATCGAGTCGCCCGCGATGCCGCCGAACACCGTGGAGTTGGCCACGCCGTTTCCGCCCAGACGGTTCGCGCCGTGCACGCCGCCGCAGTCCTCGCCGGCGGCGTACAGGCCCGGCGAGGCGGTCGAGCCGTCGACGTTGAATTCGACGCCGCCCATCAAGTAGTGTGCCGTCGGAACCACTTCCACCTTGCCGCCCGCCAGGTCGAATCCGCAATCCTTGCATCGATTGACCATGCCAGGAAACGTCTTGGCTACCTTCTCCGGGCCAAGATGGCTCATCTGGATATAGACGCCGCCCATCGGCCCCGTGCGTCCGGCGCGCATTTCGGCGTAGATGCCTCGGCTGACCACGTCCCGCGTGGCCCGCTCGCCGCGCTTGTCGTAGTTGGACATGAAGCGCTCGCCGTCGCCGTTGAGGAGATAGCCGCCGGCGCCGCGCAATCCCTCTTCGAGCACGGTTCCGGTCATCCGCGTGTCCGGTCCGCCGAGCAGGCCGGTGGGATGGAACTGGACCATTTCCATGTCTCTCAGCTTCAATCCATATCGCAAGGCCATGGCCAGGCCGTCGCAGGTCTTGTCGCCGGAGGGCGTGTGGTACCGGTACATGGTCGGACCGGCCCCGGTGGCCAGGAGCACCGCCTTGGCTTGAATGAATCGATAGGTGCCGGCCCGCATGTCGATGAACAGCACGCCCGAGATGCCGGAACCGTCGGCTGCCGGAATCAGTTCGATGGCGCGATGTTCCTCCAGCTCGTCCACGTCCAGCGCCCGGACCTGTTCCATCAGCCGGTTGATGATCTCGATGCCGGTCAGGTCCGCCTTGTGCACGGTGCGATCGAAGCTTTGGCCGGCAAAAGCCTTGGAATGCAGCGAACCATCGGGATTGCGGTCGAAGAAGCAGCCGATTTCGTTTTCCAGTTCCCGTACCCGCTCGACCGCGCCTTCCACGAGCCGCCACGCCAGATCCTGGCGCGGCAGCCACTTTCCGCCCTCGATCGTGTCCATGAAGTGGCGCTCCACCGAATCGCCGGCGGCCAGAGCGACGTTGTAGCCGCCCTGGACCATGCGGGTACAGCCGCATTTGCCGAGCAGGCCTTTCACGGTCACCGTCACCCGCAGGGAGGGGTTTGCCTTCTTCGCATGCAACGCCGCGAACAGGCCGGCGCCTCCGGTTCCCAGCACCAGGATGTCCGTCTTGTGGTTTTCGATATGCATGTCAGATCACTCCAGCGAGGAAGGCCAGACCGGTGGCCATCGAGATCGCAAAACCCCAACCTATCCAGGCGACGCGCGCGTCGCGCGGAGAATTCCAGGGCAGGAGTTCGAGCACGAGAAGCCGCAGCCCGAAGAACATGTGGAGGGTGAGGAGCAACACCAGCCCCCATTCGCCAAGCTTCATCGCCGGCATCTCGGCGAGCTTGAGGAACGCATCGAGCCGGGCTTCGTCCAGCGCCATTGCCAGCACATAGAAGTGGGCGGGAAGGAAGAGAGCCAGCGCAAGGCCGGAAAGACGATGCCCGAGGAAGGCCCAGTACGCCTGGTGGTTGCGCGCGGACTTCATGACGCCAACCCTCCCACCGCGGCGACCGCGCGCATGCCCAGGATCAGCAGCGCAGCGCCGAACGCCAGCCCGACGGAGGACGCCGCGGCGCGGCTCATCCGGAGCCATTCGATCAGGATGTTGCGCACGCCGATCGGGACATGGATGGACACGCTCAGCACGAACAATGCGTAGAAGGCGATCCAGAGCCAGTTTCCCTGCGTGCGCGAGAGAATCTCGCCGGCGGTCAGGCCGCCGCGGACCGCATAGATGACGAGGCCGACGTGCACGAACACGAAGGGCGCCATCACCATCGCCGTCAGGCGCTGGAGCGCGAACAGACGTGCCTCCATGTCAGCCTCCCTTGAGCAGGCTGAAAATGGCGCTGCGCTTCAATCCCGCGATGCTGCCGGTGGGACTCAGGCTGACCGGACAGTGCGTCATGCAGCTGCCCTGCGTGTGACAGGAGTTGCAGCCGCTGCCGGAGGTGGACTTGCGCAGGACGTCCTTGGGATCGGCGTGCCGTTCGTCGTTGAAGAGCGTCCATGCCCGGTTCAGGGCCGCGGGGCCTAGATAGTCCTTGTCCCAGGACACCACGTCACAGGCGGCGTAGCACACGCCGCAATTGATGCACTCGATGGCCGCGTCCGCGAGCTTGCGCTTCTTGCTCTGGGGCGACACCGGCGCCGGCGGATCGTTGCGCGTGGCGGTGCCGACAAAAGTATTTCCAGCGCGCGCCCACTTCTGGAAGAACTCACGCATATCGACGACGAGGTCCTTGATCCGCGGCATGTTGCGCAAGGGTTCGATCACGATCACGCCGTTTTCCTCGACGCGGCTCACGTGAGTCCGACAGGTCCAGCGCGGTTTGCCGTTGACCGTCATCGCGCACGAGCCGCACACGCCGACGCGGCAGGCATAGCGGTATGAGAGGCTGGGCTCCTGCATCCGCTGGACTTCGGTCACGACGTCCAGAACTGTTTGGTTCTCGCGCCAGGGGACCGAGTAAGTGGAAAAGTTACCGTCTTCGACGCCCCGCGAAATGCGGACCGTCAGCTGTCGCTGATTCGTGGAATGCTTGGTGTCCATTTTCCGTCCTCGGGCGACACGCCGCGCCCATGGATAGAATTTTGGATCTCGCGAATCACTGAAGCAATATAGTTTTGGTTGATATTTTTTGAAGTTATTTGGCGTCGTCCCAGAGGGGGAGACGAGCCGGCGCGGACCTGCCGCGCCGCGGTAGGTTCAAAGGATTGCGATGACGCCTACTCCGTCCACCGCGTATCCGGGAATCCATCGACGCTTTCCGCGCCTTCGCAGATAGCGGTTTTCAGGCCGCCCGCATGAATCAGGATGTGGTCGGCGTAGAACTGCGCTGCTCGTTGACATCGGCTACACTTCCGACGCCGAATAAAGGCATGCGTGGCGGCTGCCCCGCCACGCGGAATCACGGCGTCTCATCGCTCCAGTTCGAAGAAAAAACCGCCTCTTAACTTGCCGCGCTCGCGGCGCGGGCCGATGGCAACTCTAGGTAATCGAGCGTTATATGCCGACCTTCGTTAGCGCCGCCGCGCGCAAACTCCTTACCGCCAAGCCGTTGCGCAAAGTGACGTCCGCCACCGTCGTCGAACCCGATGCGCTGCTGGCCGAGATCGGCGCGAGCCGCGAGCGCGGCTGGTATCACACGCACGGCGAAGGCGGCGACGGCGCGGATGCGCTCGCGGTGTCGGGCTGGCTCGGGGAAGAGTGCATCGCCATCGCCATTTCCGGCCCGTCGGATCGCTTCGAAAGCAAGCGCGAAGAATACGTGGCCGTCCTGCGCGACGTTGCCGAGAAGGTTTTCGCACCCGACGCTTGACGCCAGCCGTCACGGCCGCCTGGCTTTCCGATGGACACTTTCAACTACATGCGCGCCTTCCGGCGCATCGTGGAACTGGGCAGCCTCGCCAAGGCGGCGGAGGACCTGGACCTGTCGTCCGCCGGCCTGAGCAAACAGCTTCGCGCGCTGGAAGCCCACCTGGGCGCGGTGCTGATCCAGCGCACCACCCGCAAGATGAGCCTGACCGACACGGGCGCGGCCTACTATGCCGAGTGCTGCCGGTTGCTCGACGAACTGGATGCCCTGGAGAAGTCCGTCAAGCAGCAGTCCCGGCGCGTATCGGGCCGGCTGCGCGTGAACGCGCCGGTGTCCTTCGCCTTGAGCGTGCTGTCGCCGCTGCTGGCGCGTTTCCTGCGCCAGTATCCCGACCTGAAGCTGGACCTAGCCATGGAAGACCGCCTGGTCGACGCCGTGGGCCAGGGCTTCGACGTGTCCATCCGGCTGCGGGCGCAGCTGGACGACTCCACGCTGATCGCGCGCCGGCTGGCATCGCTGACGCAGGTGCTGTGCGCCGCGCCGTCCTACCTGGAGCGGCGCGGCCGCCCGGACGGCGTGGAGGCGCTGCGCGAACACGACATCCTGAGCTATACCCTGGCCGACGGGCCCGGCGCGCTGCCGGACGACGAGGCCGGCCAGGCGACGGATCCGCTGGCCGGCCCCGCGCACATCCAGGCCAACAACAGCCTGATGCTGCGCGACCTGCTGGAAGCCGGGCTGGGGATCGGCGCGCTGCCGTCCTTCCTGGCCGCGCCCGCCATCGCCGACGGCAGGCTCGCGCGCGTGCTGCCGGAACTGCCCTGCGCGCCGCGCCACGTCTACGCCGTCTACCCGACCAGCCGCCACCTGCAACCCAAGGTCAAGGCGTTCGTGGACTTCCTGGCCGCGCATCTGCCCGCCGCCATGCGCGGCGATTGTTGACCGCCAGCGAATAATGTCCTGCCGGCGAGCGCCTTACTCACGCGCCGCGCCGTACGTAAGCTGGCGTCCGTTGAAACCAGATGGACGCCATCATGACCATTCGCTACACCCGCAAACTGCTCGGCCTCGCGCTGGGCGCCGCCCTCAGTCTCAATGCGTTCGCGCATGGCGCGCCGTCGCGCGCGCCCGCGTCCGGCCAGGAAGTGGGCGTCAGCCCCTGGGGGCCCGACGACGAAATCGGCCGCCTCAATCTCATCACGCCCGAATCGCGCGCGGCCGTCATGTCGCGCGTGGCCGGGGACAAGGTCTACGACCTGGCCACCGAATACTACGTGGGCATGCCGAGCTGGCAGGACGCGGGCGATCCCCACTACCAGTTCTGGATGACGCACACGCCGCGCGGCACCGAAGTCGACGACCCCATGGGCGTGGGCAAGGACATGAACGCGATGCGCAGCTACACCGGCACGGCGTTCTCCATGTACAGCCACACCGGCACCCACATCGACGCGCTCAATCATTTCGGCATCCACGGCAGGATCTGGAACGGCTTTCGCGCCGACGAGCATCTGGGCGACCGCGGCTGGAAGCGCACCGGCATCGAGAAATTCCCGCCGCTGGTGGCCCGCGGCGTGCTGATCGACGTGGCCGCGCTCAAGGGCGTGGACATGCTGCCGGACCAGTACCGCATCACCCGCCAGGACCTGAAGGCCGCGCTGGCGCGCCAGAAGACCGAACTGCGCCAGGGCGACATCGTGCTGATCCGCACCGGCCGCATGAAGCTGTACAACGATCCCGCCGCCTACATGGCTAAGCCGCCGGGCATGGGCCTGGACGCGGCGCGCTACCTGGTCGAGGAAGGCGGAGCCATGATCCTGGGCGCCGACAACCTCAGCTTCGAGACCTTCCCGTCCGAGGTGTCCGACGACTATGTGCCGCTGCATACCTACCTGCTGGCGCAGCAGGGCGTGCCCATCATCGAACTGGCGGCGCTGGACGAGCTGTCGCGCGACAAGGTCTATGAATTCGCCTTTATCGGCGGGCCGCTGAAGATCCGCGGCGGCGACGCGGCGCCCCTGCGACCGGTGGCGATGCCGTTGCATTGAAAGGGGGGGGCGGCGGTCCTCGAACCGGGAGGACAGATCGGGGAGCGTCATCGGCCGCGGGGCCGCTTTGCGATCCGTCCCCGAGCCAGTACCATGCCTGTTCGACGATCCGATTCCGCTTCGTCCCAAGGACCGCCCAATGACGCTGCCGCGCCCGTGCTTTGCCTTGACGCTCGCGCCGGCCCTGCCGGAACGCGCAAGCGACCCGTCTTCCCTGGGGCGGGCCGCCGCGCAAGGACAATGACTTGAAGAAGACCCGGGATTATTGGTTCGGCATCGCTATTTCTTTCCTGTTGGCGGGCCTGCTGGCCTTCCTGGGCGGCTGGGCCGTGATCACCCCCGATATGGGGTGGGGCGCGGCGGCCTTGCTGGCCTACGGGGTGATGTTCGGCGGACCGCTGGCGATCGTGCTGGCGCTGACCTGGCTGGTGTATATGGTGCGCGACCGCGGCCGGCTGCCCGGACGTGCCCATGCCCTGATGTTCATTCCGCCATTGCTGGCCGCGATGATCGTTCCGGTGCACGAATCCATCCTGACGGCCCGGCGGGACCGCTTCCGCGAGTCGCATCCCGCCATTGCCGAGACCCATGTGAACCTGAGCGGCCGCACGATCTGGCTGGACACCCGCAAGGCGTCGGGGGCTTCGGGCGTTTTCCCCACCATGGAGCCGGCGTCGGCCGAGGATCGCCGTTACGCCCAGTTCCGCCGCTATCCGGGTCCAGGTTCCGAGACCGACGACAGGTTTCCCTATGCCGGCGCGCGCCTGAAGGAAGGCGTCGAGCGCTATGTCTATCTCGACGAGGGAGGAGCGCCGGGGGCGTCCCTGCCGCTGCGCCGCCAGCCTTATCCCGATCTGGGGAAGCTGCCGTCCGCGTATGCGTTTGGCGCGGCGGGGCTGCTGGTGCATCAGTATTTCCATTACGCCGACCATGTCGAGGTGGCGCCCAGCATCGCGCGCTTCTCGCTCATGACCGAGCAGAGCATGGAGTCGGCCCGCATTCCGGGGCTTGCGATCTTCGGGATGAATAACTACACGTCCGAGACGATAGCCCGGGTGGAGATCAACGGCCAGACCTACGACATGGGTGGATATGCCGCGCAAAGCCTGGTGGGTCGTCCTTGCGATTTCAACCACGGAGGCAGTCCGGTGTTGCTCTCGCTGGACCAGCCGGCGCGCGTGCGCTGGCAGACCGTGGAGAACCCCGGCGCCTGGCATGAGGCAACGGTGTCCGTGCCGGCGTTCAGCCCGGCCAGCAAGGCCGATCCCGCCAAGGCGCTGACGCGCGTGCGCCTGTATTTCCTGCCCGACGGCTCGGTGGCCGCGGAGCGCTTCCAGGAAATCCGCTCCCGCGGCGATAAGCTCGCGATCCGCAGCACGGGGCTGCCGCCTTCGGCCCAGCCCTACGCGTCCTGCGGCGGCGCGTATGCCGGCTACAACTCGCGGACCGTGGAGCTGCTGGCAAACTGAGCGGGCGCCGTGCAAGCGGGCGCCGGGCGAGCGGGCGCCGGGCGAGCGGACGCCGCGCCGGGCGCGGATGGCACAATGCCGTCATGCGCCTCGCGCGTGCCCCCGTTTCCTTCCGGATCCCGCCATGTCCCAATTCGATCTCTATCAGGTAGACGCCTTCACTTCCGCGCCGTTCGGCGGCAATCCGGCGGCCGTCGTTCCGCTGGAGGCCTGGCTGCCCGACGAAACGCTGCAACGCATCGCCGAGGAAAACAACCTCTCCGAAACCGCCTATTTCGTGCGCCGGGGCGACGTCCACGAATTGCGCTGGTTCACGCCCGCGGTCGAAGTCGATCTCTGCGGGCATGCGACGCTGGCGTCGGCCTACGTGCTGTTCGAGCAATTGGGCGTGAAGGACGAAGTGCTGCGGTTCGCCACGCGCAGCGGCGAATTGCTGGTTCGCCGGGCCGGCGACAGCCTGGCGATGGACTTCCCGGCGAAGCAGCCCGAGGCCATGGAGATCCCGCCCGGCCTGCTGGCGGCGTTGGGCCTGGCGCGCGCCCAGGCGCTGTACCGCACGGATGACTATCTGGTGGTGATCGAGGACGAGGCGCTCATCGACGGCCTGACGCCGGACTTCGCGGCGCTGGCGGCGTTCGACGCCCGCGGCATCGCCGTGACCGCGCCCTCGGCGAAGTTCGATTTCGTGTCGCGCTGGTTCGGACCGAGGGTCGGCGTGAACGAAGACCCGGTGACGGGCTCCGCGCATACCTCGCTGGCGCCGTATTGGGCGCAGCGGCTGGGCAAGCGCTCGCTCACCGCGCAGCAGGGCGGGGCGCGCAAGGGGCAGTTGCAATGTGAAGTGCTCGACAACGGCCGGGTGGTCATCAGCGGGCAGGCGGCGCTGTACCTGCGGGGTGTGATTTATCTTTGATCGTCACGCGCCGTTGGCGGCAAGACCCCGGCCGCCTTCAATCCCGGATTGACCGGGCGGTCAGCACGTAGCCCAGCAGCCCGATCACGGGCCCGGGCACCAGAATCCAGGTGGCATCCAGGCCGATCCGTTCCAGGACGGAGGTGGTCAGCGCAATGGACACCACGGTAATCGCGAAGCCGATCGAATTCTGGATGGCCAGGGCGGATCCGACGATTTCCGGCGGGCAAGCGCGCGCGGACAAGGCCGAGAACTGAGGCGAGTCCGCGACGACGGAGGCCCCCCAGACGAGCAGGAGGACCGCTATCGCCACGGGGGGCAGGTCATGCCAGAAAAGCGCGAACATGCCGCCCGCCAACCCCGACATAAAGAGTGCTCCGAGTGCGACCGGCGCGCTGCCGTAGCGTCGCGTCAGGCTCCCTCCCAGGATGCAGCCGAGCGCGCCGACTGCGATGATCGCGAAAGAAATGCCGGGAATGCCCACGAAGGGGAAGAAGGAAGCGAGGTCGGTGCGGGCCGCCAGCACGGGCACCACGGTCCAGAATGCATACAGCTCCCACATATGACCAAAATACCCCCAGGCGGCCGCGCGGAACTTCCTGACTTTGAAGGCGGACATCACGTTCGGCCTGGCCGGCGGCGCCTGCTGTTTCCGGGCATCGGCTGACCGCCGTGCCGGCAGGTATGGGCCGTCGCCCAGCTTTAGGATCAGTAGCCCCCCCGCCAAGGCAAGCACCGACGAGGCGAGCACGACGGACTGCCACGGCAGGCCGGTGCCGAGTTCCCGCAGGAGATGAGGCAGGGCGGTGCCGAGCGTAAGCATGGCGACGAGCTGGGCAAGAGCCATGCCGGTGCGCCCAGGCTCCCAGCTCACGATCAGCTTCATGCCGAGCGGATAGATGCCGGCAAGCGAAAGGCCCACCAGGAATCGATAGGCCATCGCCTCGCCCAGCCCGTGAGCGGCGAGCGCGAAGAATCCGTTGAACACGGCGCCCAGGACGGTGCTCAGGGCGAATACCCGGCTGGCCGGATAGCGGTCGGCCAGGCCGAACACGGCCAAAAGCAGCGTGCCGGCGATGAACCCCGCCTGGACCGCGCCGGTCAGCCATCCGATGTGGGACGCGCTGACGTCCCATGCGGCGGCCAGGTCCGGCCCGGCGCCATTGGCGCTGAACCACAACGACGTGCCCAGCAACTGCGCAACCGCGATCACGGCCTCGGGACGCCGCCGGGGCGGCGCTTCGACGCTTGAGGCTGCGGTTTTCATGGTCGCGTATCCCGGGTTTTCTTCATCGGTGGCCCGGCGCGTCTTGACCGGCATCGTTGGGGGGGAGGTCGAGCGCGAATCGATTCAGCGCATTGAGCATTCCTTCGCACGCATCCGCCACTTCTTCCCCTTTGTGTTTCAAGTGATCGGAAAAGAACTTCTCGTGGTCGGCGTGTGAATGAAAATGGTGAGGGGTGAGCGACATCGAGAAAACCGGGATATTCGTTTCCAACTGTACGCGCATCAGGCCGTCGACGACCGCTTGCGCGACGAACTCGTGCCGGTAAATTCCGCCGTCGACCACCAGGGCGGCTCCCACGATCGCGTCGTATCGCCCGGATAGCGCCGCTCGCCTGGCCATCAGCGGAATTTCGAAAGCGCCGGGGACGTCGTAGGTATCGATACGGTTCAGAGCCCAGCCGTGATGCGCCATCCTGTCGTAAAAGGCCAGCCTGGAATGCGCCAGCAAGGCGGAGTGCCAGCTGGATTGAATGTAGGCGATGCGCCCGTTCTGTGTGTTGTTCCGCATAAACGTGCCGTTGCGGCACCGTTCCAGGTGGGCGGCGCCGCAAGCTTGAAGGTCAGGGGTTAGGAGGCGTTGGCAGACAGGCGTCTCGGCGTGGAGAAGCCGCGAGTCAAGAGCGTGACGACGGTCAGGACGACGAGGTTGAAGAACAGCGCGATCATGCCGACGTTCAAGTCTTTCAATGGCGTCGGCAGGAACGGGAACATGCCGGCGACGGTCTGTTTGGTCAGCGACACGTAGGCCACCGTGGACACGCCGACCAGGATGCCGGCGAATGCCGCGGGCTTCGAGACGGGGTTCGACTTGAACAGGCTGGCCAGGAAAACGGGAAAGAGCTGAGTAACGAACGCATAGGCCATGAGGAGGAGCGCCACGATGGTGTCGCCGCCGCCCAAGGTGAAGAACACGGCGACCGCCATGATTACGGGCGAAAGCCATTTGGCAACGCGCGCGATGTGGGTATCCTCGACGCCGGGCCGAAGCGGCCGGTAGACGTTGTTCGCCAGGAGGGTGGCGGACGTCATCAGGATCATGGAGCCCGGGACCAGGGCAGTCAGGATGCCGGCCGCGCCGATGACCCCGACGAACCACGGATCGAACGTCTGCAGCGAGATTTTGAACAGGGCCAGGTCGATGTCGCCGCCTTTCAGGCCGGGGACTTGCAGAATCGCGGCGAAACCGACAAACAGGATGAACAGCAGCATGAGCTGATAGATTGGCAGGATGAACGCGTTCTTGCGGAGCACGCCGTCCCCCTTCGCGGTATAGACGGCCATGAACATGTGGGGCCACATATAGAAGCCGAGCGTCGACAGGATCACGGTCGAAACCATCCAGGTCGGGCTTTGGCCCACGTCGCGAAGCGCCAGGAAGCCGGGCTTCGCCGCTTCGATGGCGGTGAACATGTTCTCGATGCCGCCGTAATAGTGATACGGCAGGTACAGCCCGAGGAAGACCGCCACGAACATGACCAGGGCATCCTTGATGACCGACGTCCATGCCGATCCGTGCACGCCCGATAGCGCGACATAGGATGCCACGACGATCGCGCCGATGATCACGCCCTGGTTCGCGGAGATAGCCGAGTAGGACGAGATGCTGACGATGATGCCGAGCCCCTTGAGTTGCAGCACCAGGTAGGGAATCAGCGCGATGAAGCCGACGATGGCGACCAGTACGCCCAGCGCGTTGCTTTGGTACTTGGAAGCGAAGAAGTCGGGTTGGGAGAGCAGCCGGCGTTCCTTCGCATAGCGCCAGACCGGCGGAAGGATGAAGTAGGAAAGAATGAACGGCAGGCTGCCGTATCCCAGGAGGTAGTAGGCGCCCGCGCCGTTGCCGTAGGCAAACCCGCTGCCTCCGAGAAAGACGAACGTGGTATAGATTTCACCGGCCATCAGCAGGAAGACGATCGCCGCGCCGAAGCCACGGCCGCCGACGGTCCACTGCTCCAGGCTCATGTCCTTGCCGCGTCTTGCCCGTATGCCGAGAAAGAGCGCGACCCCGACTGCCAGGGCAATAAAGATCAGTGCGCTGTTCATTTTGCGTGACCGTCCCGCTGGGTGGATGCTGCTTTTTGGTCGGAGTGATAGATGACCGCCATCACGATCGACGTGAGGACGAGGGACAGCGCCAGCCAGGACAGCAGAAACGGCATCCCGAGCAGGAACGGCGTGACGCGATTCAGAAAGAACGGCCCTACTAGGACCATCAGGACTGGCACCAGGGCCAGGGTGTGAACGGCTCGCATGGATAGATCTCCGGTTTTTCCCTTGTGATTGGACGCGGCTCGACCTCAAGGCGATGGGTCATCGCCTCGATAATCTGCGCACGCGGTTGTTACGGCGAGCGTGGCCGACGCTCACCGCTTATGGTCGATGGAGGTTCAGGCCCAATCCATCAAATGCGAGATGCTCTTGACTTGCGTGTAGCACTCAAGGCCTTCGGTGCCGCCTTCGCGGCCGTAGCCGCTTTCCTTGACGCCGCCGAACGGCGTTTCGGATACCGCGGACACCAGGTGATTGATCGCGAGGTTGCCGACTTCCAGCTCGTCGCCCAGCTTGTACGCATGGGCGGCGGAAGCGGTGAAGGCGTAACCCGCCAGGCCGTAGGGCAGGGCATTCGCCCGCGCGATGGCGTCGTCGATGTCGGAGACGCGCACGATCAGGCTCAACGGGCCGAAGGGTTCTTCGTGCATGGCCCGGGCGTCGTCCGGAACGTCTGCCAGCACGGTGAAGGGGTAGACGCATCCGTCGCCGGCGGCGGGGTTGCCGCCGCACACGAGCGTTGCGCCGCGGTCGAGTGCGTCCTTCGTCAGCGCGTCGATGGCGTCGAAGCGACGGCGGTTGACCACGGGGCCGATATCGCTATCGGGATCCATCGCGCTGCCGGCTTTGATTTCGCATCCATGGCGCCGCATGGCCTCAACGAAGGCCTCGTAGACATCCGTGTGAACGAAGAAGCGGGTGGGAGAAACGCACACCTGGCCCGCGTTGTTGAGTTTTCCCTTGATGCATGCGATGGCCGCCATTTCCGGATCCGCGTCTTCGCAGATCACGACCGGAGCGTGGCCGCCCAGCTCAAGAATGGCGGGCTTCATATGCTGCGCGGCCAGTCCCGCCAGGTGTTTGCCGACCGGCGTCGACCCGGTAAAGGTGATGCCTCGCACCGCCGGGCTGGCGATCAGATGCGCCGAGATCATCGCCGGATCGCCGTACACGACGTTCAATACGCCATCGGGCAGTCCGGCGTCCTGGAAGGCTTTCGCAAGAAGCATCGCGCCGGCAGGCGTTTCCTCGGCCGCCTTGAGAATGATCGAGCAACCCGCAGCCAATGCGCCGCCCACCTTTCGGGCCGGAGAGCTCATGGGGAAGTTCCAGGGCGTGAATGCCGCGATGACGCCTACGGGTTCGCGGATCACGGTGTGGCGCATGCCGGGCTGGGCCGGGACGACTCGTCCGTAAAGCCGCTTGCCTTCGTTCGCGTCCCATGTCATCAGGTCGCAGCCGCGGATCACCTCGGCCCGGGCCTGGGCGAGTGTCTTCCCTTGTTCGAGCGAAATGGCTTGGGCGATTTCCTCCTCGCGCTCGCGGATCAGGGAAATGGCGCCGAGCATGATTTCCGCGCGCGCGGCGGGAGCGGTCTTTCTCCAGGTTCGAAAGCCTCGCGCGGCGGCGGCTATCGCATCGTCCAGATCCTGTTTGCCGGCTCTCGGCACCCAACCGATGACGGTGCCGTCGGAGGGATTGGTGATCGGATCGCCCGCGGTTCGGCGCCATTGGCCACCAACAAGCATCTGGATTTCCGGGTATGCGTGCATTCTGATGTTCCGAATTCTGGTTTCGTTCACCGGCTTGGCGGCGGATGCTAGGCGTGCGCGGGTTGCGGCGCTTGCCGCAGGCGATGGAAGTCGCGGCCGAAGTACATCAACCCTTCGCGGTCGGCGGAGCTGCGGATCGCCTTGATTTCGCAGTAGAAGACCGTATGCGTTCCGACTTCGTTCATCGACATCACTTCGCAGTCCAGCGCCGCGACGCCATCCACGAGCGCGGGCGCTCCGGTTTTCAGGCGGTCCCAGGCAGCGCTCGCGAACCGCGTTTCCATGGATACGTTCTTGGACGCAAACTGCATTGCGATGTCGCGTTGGTCGCCGGCCAGGACGTTCACGCACAGGTTGCCGTTCTCGCGTATCACCGCGTTGTTCTTGCTGGCCCTGTTGATGCAGACGAGCAATGTGGGAGGGTCGTCGGTCACTGAGCAGACCGCGGAAACGGTGCAGCCCGCGAGTCCCGCCTTGCCTTCGCTGGTAATGACGTTGACCGCTGCGCCCAGGCCCGACATGGCTTCGCGATAGCTGGATTTGTCAATCATGGTGTCACCTTCTCGTTGTCCGGCGCGGCTTGCCCCGGCACGGCCGCGGTTTACTTCGCGTTGCCGCGGTAGCCGGCCGCCGGGTGCGAGGCCGGCAGACGGGCGTGGCCGAACAGCTTTTCGCGATAGCAGCCGTCGTGGTACGAGGTCTTGTAGACGCCGCGCTCCTGGAGTTGCGGAATCAGGTGTTCGACGACGTCGTCGAAGCACTCCGGAACCACGGTGCGCGACAAGTTGAAGCCGTCGACGTCGGCCTCTTCGCTCCAGCCGATCAACTGCGAGGCGATCTGGTCGACGGAGCCCACCCAGGGCGTTTGCCGGCTGCCGAGCACCATTTGTTCCAGCAATTTTCGGCGGGTCCATTGCGGGCCGCTGGCGCGTGTCATGGCTTCCACGTTCGAGACGATGGCCTGGCTTTTTCCGGTATCGATGGGTTCGTCGATGTCGTACTTCGCGAAGTCGATTCCCATCGAGGCTGCCGCGTGCGCCAGGGCGCCTTCGGTGCTCACGTACTTCCTGTATTCGGCGAACTTTTCCTGCGCTTCGGCTTCCGTTCGGCCGATGATCAGGGTGGCGCCCAGAAAGACCTTCACATCGTCCGCCTTCCGGCCGAGCTGCACCGCCTGGGCGCGAATGTCGCTGACGATCTCCTTGACGCCTTCTTTCTTCTGGCCGTTCACGAATACGCATTCGGCGTGCGTGGCCGCGAACTGGCGCCCGCGGGTGGACGAACCCGCCTGATACAGCACAGGCGTGCGCTGCGGCGAAGGCGCGCAAAGGTGCATGGCGTCGACCTTGTATTGGGGCCCTGCGTGATGGATCATCCGGATCTTGGCGGGGTCGGCGTAGATTCCGCGCTCGCGGTCGGCCAGCACGGCGTCGTCGTCCCAGCTGCCTTCCCAGAGCTTGTAGACCAACGACATATATTCGTCCGCCAGGTCGTAGCGGTCGTCATGGGCGATCTGGCCGTCTATGCCGATGGCGCGGGCGGCGCTGTCGAGATAGCCGGTGACGATGTTCCAGCCGACCCGCCCTCCGGTCAGGTGATCCAGCGTCGACATGCGGCGAGCGAACAGGAACGGCTGCTCATAGGTGAGATTCGAGGTAACGCCAAAGCCCAGATGCTTCGTCACCGCCGCCATGGCGGGGATGAGCAGCGTCGGGTCGTTCACGGGAACCTGGGCCGCGCTGCGCAAGGCCGCGTCCGCATTGCCGCCGAACACATCGTAGACACCTACGACATCGGCGAAAAAAATCCCGTCGAACAGACCGGCTTCGAGCCGTTTGGCGTAATCTACCCAGTACTGGAGTTCTCCGTGCCGGGTCGATTGGTCCCGCGGGTGCGTCCACAGGCCCTGCTGGATGTGGCCGACGCAATTCATGTCGAAGGCATTGAAGCGAATTTCACGTGACATATCGGTTTCCGAAGCGGTGTTTGGTGAATTCCGGGAAGAGGCCGGAAGCGCCGGTCTGGCTATGTTGTCCAGTATAGTGAACGTTTGATCACTATCAAAGACATCTCATCTAGGTACAAACCCGGGCGCGGGACCTGTGTTAGGCGATCCGCATCGCGGACGGGGCGTGGCGCGGGCCGATACAATGGGGCCGGAATCCGCCGCTCCCGCTCTGAACATGAACAGTCCACTTGCTGATCCTTCCATCGCCATCGCCACGCGGCTGCGCATAGAGCGCGAAGCCCGGGGATGGTCGTTGGGCGACCTCGCCGACAAATCCGGGGTGTCCAAGGCCATGATCAGCAAGATCGAACGGTGCGAAGCCAGCCCTACCGCGACGATCCTGGGGAAGCTATCCGGTGCCTTCGGGCTTCAGTTGTCCATGCTGCTCGCCCTGGCCGAGCGGACCGGGGAGCGCCTGAGCAAGGCGGATTCGCAGTCGGTGTGGGTCGATCCGGAAACCGGCTACGAGCGCCGGGTGGTGTCGCCCCGCAATGGGACGATGCTGGAGATGGTGCAAGTGACGCTGCCGGCGGGCGTGCGGGTCGAATACCCCGCCAGCGCTTTTGTCTTCCAGCATCAACAGATCTGGATACTCGACGGGACGCTCACGTTCCAAGAGGGCGAGACCACGCATGTCCTCGAACGCGGGGACTGCCTGCAGCTGGGCCTGCCGACGGCCTGCACGTTCCATAACGCGACGGACGCGCCCTGTGTTTACCTGGTCGTCTTGATCCGCCGCTAGAGCGACCTATTTGCGCGCAAGCGGATCCGTTCCCCTCGACTCCGAGGCGGAACGGATCCTGCGCGGCCCAGCCTCAGCCCAGGCTGGCGCCGTGCCGGCGCATCCACCCTTCGGTCGCTTCCAGCGCCGCGGCCACGTCGGTCGGGTCGTTGTAGAGATGGAAGGAAAAGCGCACGGTGTTGCGCCGTAGCGCCGCCTGCACGTTGCAGGCCTTCAGGTGCGCCTGCAGGGCGGCCGCGGCGGGCGGCCCGCTGCGCGCCTGCACGCACACGATGTTGGAGCGGCGCCCGTTTCGCGGCTGGTGCACCGGCGCGCCCATGGCCTCCAGGCCCGTGGCCAGCGTGCCGGCCAGTTGCGTGACATGGCTGTCGATGGCCGCCGTGCCGATGCCATTCAGCACGTCCAGGCTGTCCTTCACCAGGGTCGCGGCCAGGAAGTTGTAGTTGCCCAGGTCGAAGCGGCGCGCGCCTTGCTGGAACACGATGGGGCCGGTGTCGTAGTCGGCTTCATGCGTGGCGGGGATGTCTACGCCGAAGCGCGCCAGGCTTTGCGGCCGCAGGGTCTGCGCCAGCGATTTTCTGACGTACAGAAAGCCCATGCCGTACACCGAGCACAGCCCTTTCTGGGTGCTCATCGCCATTGCGTCCACGGGCGTGCGCGCCAGGTCGATATGCGTGATGCCGACGGTCTGCGCGCCGTCGACCACCAGCTGCACGCCGTGGGCGCGGCAGAGTTCGCCCAGGCCGTCCAGGTCGATCCGCGAGCCGGGGATGAAGGAGGTGCCCGAAACGGTCAGCACGCGCGCCCGGTGCGGGCCTTGCAGCACTTCGCGCACGGCATCGATCGATAGTTCGCCGTGCTGCGCGGCGATCTCGCGCACCGACACGCCGCGGGCCTCCAGGTTGCGCCAGGCATAGAGGTTGTTGGGGTGTTCGATGCCCGGGCAGACCAGGACTTCGTCGCCGGCCCGCCAGTCGATCGCGCTGGCGATGATGTTCAGGCCGTCCGAGACGTTCTTGGTGATGGCGATTTCATCGGGCTGGCAATTGAGCAGGCGGGCGATGCCTGCGCGCGCCGCTTCCACCACGGCGAAGTAGGAGGCCTTGTCGGCCCGGCCCAATACGCGTTGCTGCAGGTGGTCGCTGGCCGCTTGCGGCGCGCTCGCCAGCATCAGGCCGCGGCTGGCGACGTCGATGTAGGCCTGGGTGCTGGCGCCGGGGAAGAGGGCGCGGGCGGCGGCCAGGGCGTCGGCGGCATCGCCGCCGGGTTGGAGGAGCGTGTTCATTGCAATTGCATTCCGTTTTCTTTGACCACATTGGCCCAGGTTTCGCGGTCTTCCGCGATGAAACCCTGGAGTTGTTCGGGCGTCATGGCGACCTGCGTGATGCCCAGCTCGGCCAGGCGGCGCTTGACCTCCGGATGGGCCAGGGTCGCGGCCAGGGCCGCATGCCATTTGTCGCTGACGTCGGCGGGCAGGCCCGCGGGGGCCAGCACGGCGAACCAGTACTTCACGTTCTCCAGGCCCTTGACGCCCTGTTCCTGGAAGGTGGCGACGTTGGGCAGCGAGGGCAGGCGCTCGGTGCCGGTCATGCCGATGGCGTTCATCCGGCCCGATTGCAGGTATTGCGCGGCCGAGGCCGGGTTGGTGAAGATGAGGTCGATCTGCCCGCCCAGCACGTCGGTGGCGGCCTGTGAGGCGCCCTTGTAGGGCACCATCATCAGGTTGAGTTCGGAGCGCCGCTGGAAGAAGGCCGAGATCAGGTGGCTGGGGCTGCCGGATCCGACGCCGATGGTGTAGCCCCTGCGGTTGCGTTCGACGTCGTCGCGCATGTCCTTGACGCTGCGCAGCCCCGAGGGCTGGTTCGACAGCAGCATGGCGGGCGCGATGCCGACCATGCCGAGGGCGGTGAAGCTCTTGACGGCGTCATAGGGCAGCCGCGGGTAGAGCGAGGGGGCGGTGGTCTGGGCGTTGTCGGCCAGCAGCACGGTATAGCCGTCGGGCGCGGCCTTGGCGACCAGCGAGGTGCCCAGGGTGGCGCCGGCGCCCGGCTTGTTTTCCACGACGACCGATTGCTTCAGTTCCACGGCCAGTTGCTGGCCGAGCAGGCGCGCCACGACGTCGGAGCTTCCCCCCGGCGTATAGGGAACGATGATGGAGATGGGCCGGTCGGGAAAGCCGGCGGCATGCGCCGGCGCGGCCAGGCAGGCCAGCAGGCCGGCGCCCGCCAGCGTCCGGCCGAGAATGCGGTGGAGAACGGTCATGATGGCTCCAGGAGAATTGGGAAGGCGCTCAATATGCAGCGCCGGGCCGCGCGGAACAATGCACGGTCTTTCCCATGAGGTATGAGCTTATTGCATACCTCGGTACACTGGCGCCCTGGGATCCCGCCTGGGCGGGGCCGGTTTTCGTGGAATTAAGCTATGACGAACTTGGATGCATTGGCGCAGGCGTCGCTGCTGCGCCGCCTGCCGTCCATGAAGGCGCTGCTCTTTTTCAATGTCGTGGGCCGGCACCTGAACCTGGTGCGCGCCGGCGAGGAGCTGCATCTGACGCAGGGCGCCCTGAGCCGGCAGATCAAGCTGCTCGAACAGCACCTGGGCGTCGCGCTGTTCCGCCGCCTGGCCCGCGGCCTGGCGTTTACGCAGGAAGGCGAGACGCTGTACGCGTATTCGCAGCAGGCGTTCGGCACCCTGGATGCCGGCCTGCGGCGGCTGTCGCTGGTGGCGGGCCGGCAGACGCTGGTGGTGTCGGTGGCGCGCAGCTTCGCGCTGCGCGTGCTGGCCGGCCGGCTGCCGCGCTTCGTGCGGGCGCATCCCTGGGTGGACCTGCAGATCGACACGCACCGCTACTTCGCCGATCTGGAAACCTCGGGCGCCGACGTCTCCATCCGGCTTACCGACAGCCATTTCGAAACCGGCCATCGCCATCGCCGGCTGACCGACGATATCAGCTGGCTGGTCGCCAGCCCGACGGTGGCGCGGCGCATGACGGCCCGCAAGAAGGAGGGGACGCCGTTCCGGCCGGTGCTGCTGAGCAATTCCGAGCGCGACGACTGGAGCCGCTGGCTGGCGGCCGGCAATCGCCGCGTGCAGCCGGAGGAGGCCGCGTTGCAGTTCAACGATTCGGCCACCATGCTGCAGGCCGTGGAGGCGGGCATGGGGTTCTGCGTGGCGCGCTCGGCGCTGGTGCGGGACGCGGTCGAGGCCGGAACCCTGGTCCGGGTGTGGAAGCAGGAAATGCGCGACGGCCTATGCTATCGCGCCATCAGCGCGGCGCGCGGCAAGCCGGCGCTGGAGCCCTTCCTGCAATGGCTGGACGAGGAATTCCCGGCCGGCGCCCACTACCACTTGTAGGTCACCCGGCCCAGCACCGTCCGGCCTTCTCCGTAGAAGCAGGCGTACGTGCAAGAGGCCACGTAATCCTTGTCGAACAGGTTGCGGACCGTGAGGTCGGCGGTCCAGCCCTTGAGGGAGGGGGTGTGCGCGCCGAAGTCATAGCGGACCGCCGCGTCGAACAACGTGTAGTCCGCCACTTTGGCGGTATTGGCGCTGTTGAACGTCGAACCCATGTAGCGCACGCCGCCGCCGAAGTTCAGGCCGGCCAGCGGGCCGGATTGCACCGTGTAGTCGGACCACAGCGACACCATGTTGCGCGGCACGGCTTCGGGCGTATTGCCGAGGGTATTGGTATTGCTCTTGGTCACTTCGGCGTCGGTGTAGGTGTAGGCGGCGATCAGGTTCCAGCCCGAGGCGAGGTTCGCCGTCGCCGATAGTTCGACGCCGCGCGAACGCACTTCGCCTTCCTGCACGTTGTAGATCGGATTGGCGAGATCGGCCGTCGGGACGTTGGTTCGGGTCAGCTCGAATACGGATGCCGTGACGAAGGAGTTGGAGCCGCTGGGCTGGTACTTCAGGCCCGCTTCCCATTGCTTGCCCTTGGTGGGCTCGAACGGGGTCGTCCCGCGTTGCGGGGAGGTGGTGCCGGTCTGCGGCTGGAACGAGGTCGAGTAGCTGATGTAGGGAGCGAGGCCGTTGTCGGCAAGGTAGAGCAGGCCCGCGCGCCAGGTGAAGGCATTGTCGGCGCTGCGGGTGGCGCTGCCGTTGAGCTTGTTCAGCGTCTTGCCGTCGGCGTCGTCGTAGCGTCCGCCGAGCACCAGCACCAGCTTGTCGTCGAACTTGATCTGGTCCTGCAGGTACAGGCCAACCTGGCTGCGTTTTTCGTTGGTGTAGGTGTTGGGCTCCGAGGGCAGGACCACGCTGGAGCCGTACACCGGATGGAAGAAGTCGATGGGCGCGAGATTGTTGTAGCCGGCGTACTGCTTGCGAGTGAAGTAGGTCTCCGTGTAGTCCAGCCCGAAGAGCACGTTGTGCTTGAATCGTCCGAGCTCCCATTTGGCGTCGAACTGGTTGTCGACGCTTACGCCGTGCGCATCGTCGTCGCGGCGGTAGGCGCCGCGTTCGGCGGTGGAAAAGTTGCTGCCCGGAACCCAGGTGTTCCAGTAGACGTGATTCACGCGGTTGCGCGACTGGGCGTAGTTCAGGTTCTGCTTGAACTGCCAGGTTTCGTTGAAGCGGTGCGCGAATTGGTAGCCGAGGGTGCCCACCTCCTGGTCCCACTTGCTCCAGTCGGGTTCGCCGGTGAACCGGTGGCGCGAAATCCTGCCGTTCGGATTGGGCTTTACCGTGCCCTCCAGCGGATAGCCGGCGTTGTTGACCGTCTTGTTCTTCATGTAGCTCGCCAACAGGGTCAGCGAGGTATCGGCGCCGATGCGCCAGGTCAGGGCGGGGGCGAGGTAGTAGCGATCGTCCGGGATGTCGTCGATCATGGTGTCGGCGCCGCGCACCAGGCCGGTCAGGCGATACGTCAGCCGGCCTTCTTCGTCGATCCGGCCGCCGAAGTCGCCGGCAAGCTGCTTGTTGTCGTGCGAGCCGCCGCTGAGCTGGAGTTCTCGCAGCGGGGTATCGGTCGGGCGCTTGGAGACCACGTTGACGATCCCGCCCGGCGAGGCCTGTCCATACAGCACCGAGGCCGGGCCCTTCACCACTTCGATGCGATCGAGCGCATACGGTTCGGACATGACGCTGTAGTGGGGCAGCGGCACCTTGAGGCCGTCGCGGAACATCACGCCCGGATTGGTGCGCACGTCGAAGCCGCGGATGATGAAGGGATCGTCGGTCCGATTGAAGCCTTCCTGCACCACGATGCCGGGCGTGTAGCGGACGGCGTCGCCCAGCGTCTGGGGGTTCTGCTCGCGGATCTGCGCGGCCGTGATCACCGAAATCGATTGCGGGACTTCGATCAGCGGCGTGTCGGTTTTCGTGCCGGCGGACGTCACCGTCGCCACGTAGGTTTCCGAATCGGGCAGCGAGCCCACGACGTTGACGGGCGACAGCATGGTCGTCTGCGGCATCGGCGTCAGCGTGATCGTGCCGTTCTGGATCGAATAGCGGATGCCGCGTCCGCCGAGCAGGCGTTCCAGCGCCTCGGCCGGCTCCATGCGGCCCTGCACGGCCGGGCTGCGCAGTCCTTCGACGAGATCGTGGCTGTAGAGCACTTGCAGATCGGCCTGGCGGCCGAGTTCATGCAGGGCCTGCGCCAGGCTTTGCGGCGGTATGTCGATATTGACGGGCGCGGCCTGCACGGAGACGCTCAGCAGGGTCAGCGCGCCTAGCAGCGGCAAGAGGGGAAGGCGGGGGCGGAACGGTGAAATCGATGCGCGGGAGGCCGCGTTCTGTCTGGCTCGCATGGTCTCGTCTTGAGGAAAAGAGATTGAAAGTAATAACCACTATCAATATCTATGACGAAATCAGCGCTCGGTTCCGGAATGAAGAGTTGAAACAATAAGTAACGTCGCCCGCCGCCTACCTGGGCGGGGCCGGCACGAGGGCGAGGCTGCCGTCGGCCTTGCGCAGGGTACGAACGGGCAGGATGGCCGGCAGGGCGTTGGCCAGTTCGGCGACGTTGCGGACATCGTAGGTGCCGCCCAGCCGCAGCGCGGCAATCGCGGGATCCACCGAGGTGTAGCGCCCGTCGGCCGGCAAGTAGCGGTTGATCTGCATGATGGCGTCGCGCAGCGTGGTGTTGTCCAGCACCAGTTTCCCATGGCGCCATGCGGCCGAGTCCGCGGCGGTCACCGCGCGCGCCTGGGGATCGCTGCGTTCGCTGTAGCGTGCCTGCATCTGCGGCCGCAGGCTCAGTTTCCTGGCGCCGGCGCCGTCGTCTTCCGTTTGCACGTCGACGCTGCCTTCGACCAGGGTCACGATGACGGTCTCGCCCGATTTCCAGACATTGAAGGCGGTGCCCGTCACAGTGATCGTGCCGCGGCCCGCCTCGACCACGAAGGGATGGGCGGTGTCGTGCGTGACGCGGAAATAGGCCTCGCCATCGGCCAGGCGCAGGCGGCGGGTATCGCGGTACGCGCGATACACCATGGCCGTATCGATGTTCATGTCGACTTCGGTGCCGTCGCCCAACGTGACGGTGGAGGTTTGCGCGCCGCTGGCATAGCGCTGGTAGGTGCCGGGCAGCAGCGCGAACCACCATCCCGCGGCCCAGCACGCCAGCCCCAGCGCGCAGGCGCCGAGCGTCCAGCGGGCGATGGGCCGCAAACGGCGCGCCGCCGGGGGGGCGGCGAGGGGCGCGGGCGCGGCCGGCAGGTCGCGCGCCAGGCCCCAGAGGTCATGAACCGCGCGGTACTCGCGCTCGTGGCTCGGATCCGCTTGCAGCCAGGCCTGGAAGGCCGCGCGATCCTGGTCGGAACAGGATTCATCCTGGAGGCGGACGCACCATTCCACCGCCTGCTCGGTCAGGAGGTCATCCTGCGCGCCGGAAGAAGTCAGGGGAGGAATGGCCATGGCGGGTTAATATGAGAATGAGAGTTGTTACACTTTGGGGCGCCATCGGCGTCCGGGGTGAACGCAAACATCTAGGCGGCATTATGCAATATCCCGCCGTTCGCGCCTTATTCGGAATCATCGCGGGGGAGTCTCCGAATGGAGCAGTACTACAAAGAGCTGTTGCGATTCCTGGGACGCAAACTGGGCGATGCGCAGGATGCCGCCGACATCGCGCAGGAGGCCTACGTGCGCGTGCTCGACCGCAACGGCGACTGCGCCATTAGCCAGCCGCGCGCGTTCCTGTTCCGCGCGGCGCTGAATCTCTGCATCGATCTGCATCGCAGCCGGCGCGGCGCGCAGGTGGCGCCGATCGATGCGGAAGCGGAAGGCGTCGCCTGCGCCGCGCCGTTGCAGGACGAACGACTCTATCGCCGCCAGCAGCTGGCGCGCCTGGAACGGGCCCTGCAGGAATTGCCGTCCGCCTGCCGCCAGGCGTTCCTGCTGCGGCAGGTGGAGGGCATGTCGTACGACGAAATCGCAAGCCGGCTGGGCATCTCGGCCGACATGGTCGGCAAGCACCTGGCGCGCGCCTTGCGCCACTGCCGGACGCGAATGCGGGCCTGGGAGAGCGAGGGGGGCTGCCCGCCAGGCGGCGCCGGCGGGCAGCGATAGGTGCGACGCCGGCGATCAGCGGAACAAGGCGGCCGTCATGGCCAGGCCCACCACGATCACGCCGCGGCGCACGACCGCCACGGGCAGGCGGTGCGCCAGGCGGCCGCCGGCCCAACCGCCCAGCGCGCCGGCAACCATCATGGGCATGGCGCGCGGCCAGTCCACGGCCCCGCCCGCCGAATAAACGCCGGCGGCCATCAGCGTGAGCACGGCCGAGGCCCAGTTCTTGGCCTGGTTCATGGCGAGCAGGTCGCGGTGTCCGGCCAGCGCGAACAGCGCCAGCAGCAGGATGCCCATGCCGCCATTGAAGTAGCCGCCGTAAATGCTGGCGGCGAATAGCCCAGCGCGCAAGCCGGCCTCCGATACCGAGACCTCGGCCGAGGCCGCGCCGCGGGCCCGGCGCGCGATCCAGGCGGGGCCGGCCATGAACATCAGGGTCGCCAGCAACATCATCCAGGGCACGATGCCGCGCAGGGTCGCGTCGCCGGTCTGCGTCAGCAGGTATGCGCCCAGCGCGCCGCCGGCGCAGGACAGGATCGCCAACTGGCCCAAGGGCATCAGGCCGGGCCGGTCCGCGCGGCCGCGGCCCAGCGACAGGGCGCCGGCCAGATAGCCGGGCAGCAGCGCGACCGCCCCGGTGGCGTTGGCCGCGACGGCCGGCACGCCGGCGAACATCAGCGCGGGCAGCGTCAGGAAACTGCCGCCGCCCGCGATCGTATTGAGCGCGCCGCCCATGAAGGCGGCGGCGCACAGCAACAGGGTTTCCATCATGCCGTTCCTGTGCCGTCCTCCTCAATCGACCTGCAGGCCGATGCGCTTGACCACGTCTCCCCACTTGGCCACGTCCTCTCGGATCAGCTGGCGCAGGGCCTCCGGCGTGCCGGGATCGGGTTCGGCGCCCTGGGCCGAGAGCGTTTCGTGCGCGGCCGGGTCCTTGAGCGCCAGCGCCACTTCGGCGTTGAGCTTGTCGATGACCGCGGGCGGCGTGCCGGCGGGCGCGAACAAGGCGAACCACGATCCCGATTCGAAGCCCGTCACGCCTTGTTCGGCGATGGTGGGCACGTCGGGCAGGGCCTGGGAGCGGTGCGCGGACGTGACCGCGATCGCCCGCGCCTTGCCGGCCTTGATCTGCGGCAGCGCCGAGCTGATGTTGTCGGCCAGCAGCTGCACCTGTCCGCCGGTCAGCGCCACCAGCGCCGGATTGCCGCCCTGGAACGGCACGTGCACCATGTCCACGCCGGTCATCATCTTGAACAGTTCCATGCCCAGGTGGCCCGGCGTGCCGTTGCCGGCCGAGCTGAAGTTCAGCTGCCCGGGGTTGCGCTTGGCGTAGTCGATCAGCCCCGGGATGTCCTTGACCGGCACCGACGGATGCACCATGACGACTTGCGGAACGCGCGCCACCAGCGAAATGGCGGCGAAGTCCTTCAGCGGGTCGTAGTTCAGGTTGCGGTGCGTGGTCGTCGCGATGGCGTGAGAGGCGTTCGTGCCCATGACCAGCGTGTAGCCGTCGGGCGCGGCGCGCGCCGCCAGCCGCGCGCCCACGGTGCCGCCGGCGCCGGCGCGGTTCTCGATGACGAAGGCCTGTCCCAGCTTGGTGGACAGCTGCTTGCCGAGCTGGCGGGCGAGCAGGTCGCTCGCTCCGCCCGCGGCGAAGGGCACGATGGTGGTGACCGGGCGCGACGGATAATCCTGCGCCTGGGCGCCGCCGGACAGGCCGGCGGCCAGCGCGAGGGACGCGGCCAGATGCTGCAATACTCGATTCGTCTTCATTTGCCTCTCTCCATTATTGTTGTCGCCGGACCGGCCCGGGGCCTGCGAGGCCCCGCGGGCGGCGCTCCGGCGCGGGGCGCGAGCCCCGTTCCCGCAGTGGTTCGCGGCTAGCGCTCCGCGACGATGGTCACATCCAGCTCCGGCAGCGCCGCGACGCGCCCGCGCAGGCGGTCGCCGACCTGCACCGCGCCCACGCCCGCGGGCGTGCCGGTGTAGATCAGGTCGCCCGGCATCAGGCGGTACTGGCGCGAAAGCTGCACGATGATTTCCGGCACGTTCCAGATCATCTTGCCGAGTTCGGACTGCTGCGCGACCCGGCCGTTGACTTCCAGCGTCAAGGGCCCGGCCAGCACGTGTCCGCCGGCCTCCACCGGCAGGATGGGGCCGCAGGGCGCGGACGCGTCGAAGGACTTGCCCACTTCCCACGGACGCCCTTCGCGGAAGGCTTCGCGCTGGCGGTCGCGCCGGGTCATGTCCAGGCCCACCGCGTAGCCGAACACCGCGGACAGGGATTGGGTGGGATCGGGGTCGGGCGTGCGGCCGATGGCGATGACCAGTTCGAGCTCGAACTGGAAGTCCTCGGTCAGGACGGGATAGGGCACCCGGCCGTCGGTGACGATCGCGTCGGTGGGCTTCTGGAAAAAGAAGGGCGGATCGCGCTCGTCGCCTTCCTTCATCTCGCGGATGTGCTCGATGTAGTTGCGGCCGACGCAGTAGATGCGCCGCACCGCGAAGGCCTGGTCGCGTCCGGCGACGGGCACGGTCACGGGGGCGACGACGGGCAGGGGCAAGGCAACGGCGCCGTTGGCGGTGGCGGGGTGATTCATGAAACTCCTTTCGGCTGGCCCCGCGCCGTGAGGGCGCGGGCGATGCATGAATGTTGCGCGAAAGGCGAGGTCGGCCGTTAGACGGCGGACTGTCCTAAAGCCGGACAAACTTGCGCAGTCGGCGCCGGCCGGCTCAGCACGACCCGGGCTGGCGCAGCTGGCGGCGGAACGCCGTGGGGCTGGCCTGTTCGAGCAGCCGGAAGCGGCGCCCGAAATACGCTTCGTCGGAAAACCCGCAGCGAAACGCGATCTCCTTGACCGAGAGGCTGGTGTGCAGCAGCAGCTCGCGCGCCAGCGACATCCGCCGGGCGGTCAGGTATTCGACGAAGGTCTGGCCCGTCTCGCGCTTGAGCAGGTGGGCCAGGTAGGTGGGAGACAGGTGGATGGCGGCGGCCGCGTCGGTCAGGGACACGGGCTGGTCCAGGCGGTCTTTCAGGAAGGCCCGCAGCCGCGTCAGGGCAGGATTGCGGGCCTGGCCCGAGGCGGGCATGGCCGCCAGCGCGGCCAGCGCCTCGCCGTGCTCGCGCCAGACCAGGCCGATCAGCTGCAGCAGGTAGGCGCGGATCAGGATGGCCGAGCCGTTGGCCCGGCGCTGGTCTTCGGCCGCGATCTCGCGGCACAGCCCTTCCACCTGCGCCAGCGCCGCGCCGTTCAGCCGGAAGTCCAGCTGCTCCTGGAAGCGGAAGGGCGCGAGCTCGGGCGCGCGCTCGATGGGCAGGTCCTGCAGGTCGAGCGCGTCCACGTCCAGCGAGGGCAGCAGGTAGCCCAGGCTGGCGTTGAGGATGTAGTAGCGGCTGCCCGGCACGGTCGGGATGAAATGGGTCTTGTAGGGAAGGATGAAGCACACCGTGCCCGGCGTGACCGCGCGCCGCGCATCGCCGATGGCGTGCTGCGTTTCGCCGGCCAGCTGCACGTGGATCTGCAGGTATTCGTGGCGGTGCGCCGCGGGGTTGGGCAGCGCCGTGCGCTCGTCGCGGATGCCGAAATCGCCGTGCCGCGAACGCTCGGACATCTTGTAGTTGCTCAGCGGCAGATCGCGCGCGGGGCGGGCGGAAGGGGCAAGGGCGGTGGACGATGCCATGAAGGGATCCGAGGACGGAAGGACGCGTTCGGGAACGACAGGCCAGGCGCCATTTTGCGTGGCTCGCGCGGTGGGGGCAAGTTGCCGCGGCTCGCTGCATGAAACGCCGCTTGACGTTCCGCGCTGCTCGAAATTAAAATGAAATTCAACTAATCAAAATGAAATTAGAAAGAAAGGACAAGGAGACAGGAATGGCCAAAAGCGTGAGGCTGGGAGCCGGTTCCGGGTTCTGGGGAGATGCCCAGGATCCCGCCGAGGAATTGCTGGAGCGAGGGAATCTGGATTACCTCTGCTTCGACTATCTGGCTGAGCTGACGATGGCGCTGCTGCAGCGGCAAAAGCTCAAGCGGCCCGACACGGGCTACGTGCCGGACGCGGTGCAGACCATGATCAATCTGTTGCCGCGCGCGACCGCAGCGGGCACGAAGCTGATCTCCAACGGCGGTGGCGTGAACCCGCGCGCGGCCGCCCGGCGCATCGCCGAAGGCGCGCGCCAGGCCGGACTCGCCGGTGCGCGGATCGCCCTGGTCGAGGGCGACGACATGCTGGACAAGCTCGATGGCCTGATGGGGCAGGGGATCTCCCTGCGCAACATGGATACGGGCGACGACGATTTCGCGGCGATCCGTGACCGGGTCGTGTGCGCCAACGTCTACACCGATAGCTCCGGCATCGTCGAAGGCCTGGAGGGCGGCGCCGACGTAGTGATCGCCGGCCGGGTGTCGGACAACGCCCTGTACGTCGGGCCGCTGGCGCATGAGTTCGGTTGGCTCCGCGACGCGCAGCACACGGACCGTTTTGCCGCGGCTGTGACGCTGGGCCACATCGTCGAGTGCGCGGCGGGATGCTCGGGCGGCATGTCCTCGCGCTTTGCCGACATGCCGCACATGGGCCGCGCCGGTTTTCCCATCCTGGAGGTGGGAGAGGACGCCGAGGCCATCGTGACCAAGCTGCCAGGGACCGGCGGCCGCATCGACCAGTGGACGGTCAAAGAGCATCTGGTCTACGAGGTGGGCGATCCGCGCCGCTACCTCATGCCGGACGCCGTGGCCGACTTCACGTCCCTGCGGCTGGCGGACGACGGCATGGACCGCGTGCGCGTCAGCGGTGTGCGCGGAGAAGTCGCGCCGGACCTCTGGAAGCTGGTGGTCGGGTACCAGGACGGCTGGATAGGCGAAACCATGGCCTTCTTCCCTTGGCCCTATGCCTATGACCGCGCCGTCAAGGCGCGCGAGACCCTGCTCGAACGGTTCGAGCGCATGGGCCTGGCAGCGGACCAGATCCACTTCGATTTCATCGGCCTCAATACCTTGCATGGGCCAGCGGCCGCCTTTCCGGGCCGGGAACGGGCCAATGAACTGCCCGAAGTGGGTTTGCGCTGCGCGGTGCGGACCCGTAGCGCGGAAGAGGCCGAAAAGGTACGCCGGGCGGGCACGAACCTCTGGATCATGGGGCCGGGCGGCACGTCCTTCGGCACGCCGATGAAGCCGCGGCCCGTTATCTCCCTGTGGCCGACGCTGATTCCGCGCGACGCCGTCGTGCAGACGACCGAAATCCTGGTGGCCTGAGGAGAGCCCTGATGACCCTACAAGTGAAAGATATCGCCTATGTCCGCTCCGGCGACAAGGGAGACGTGTGCAGCGTCGGCCTGGTAGCCCGCGGCCCCGTCGAATACGCGCGCCTGCGGGCCAGCGTCACGCCCGCCGACGTCAAGGCACTGTATGGGGACTGGGTCCGGGGGGAGGTCGAGTGCCATCCCATGGACAACATCGGCGCCCTGGTCGTGATCATGCGCCATGCGCTGGGCGGCGGCGCGACCCGCACCTTGCGGCTGGACCAGACCGGGAAGTCGTTGGGGCATGCCCTGCTGCGCTTGCCGGTGCGCGAACCGCGCTGATCTTCCGCAACCCCTACCCTGGCGGTATCCCACACATGGCTATTCTTCCATCCCGTTCCTGGTCGGGCAGTCCGGAGTTCGTCGCGAACGTCCAGGCCTATGAGCAATTGCGCGCCCCGTTGATCGCGGCGCAAGAGCGCGTGGCGGCCGGCGGCGGCGAGCGCGCGCGCCAGGCTCACCTGGCGCGCGGCAAACTGCTGCCGCGCGAGCGAGTCAATACCTTGCTGGATCCCGGCACGCCATTCCTGGAAGTGGGCCAATACGTGGCCGAGGGCGCGTACGAGGGCCAATCGCCCGGCGCCGGAATCATCACGGGCGTGGGCGTGGTGGCCGGGCGGGCCTGCATGGTTATGGCCAACGATGCGACGGTCAAGGGCGGAACCTATTACCCGCTGACTATTAAGAAGCAGCTGCGCGCGCAGGCCATCGCCCGCGAGAACGGCCTGCCTTGCATCTATCTAGTGGATTCGGGCGGCGCCTATCTGCCTTTGCAGGGCGACATCTTTCCGGACGAACAGCACTTCGGCAAGATCTTCCGCAACATCGCCGAGATGTCCGCCCTGGGCCTGAAGCAGGTCGCGGCGGTGTTGGGCGCATGCACCGCGGGCGGCGCCTACATTCCCGCGATGTGCGACGAGACGGTGATCGTCGACCAGGCCGGCATGATCTACCTGGGCGGCCCTCAGCTGGTCCAGGCGGCCACGGGTGAAGTGGTCGACGCCCAGGCTCTCGGGGGCGCGGACGTGCACACCCGCCTGTCGGGCGTGGCAGATCATTTCGCGCACGACGAGCGGCATGCGCTCGAACTGGTGCGCGGCATTGTGGGCCGTTGCGAGGCGGCCGCCCTTGCGCCGCCCGTCCGCGAGTGTCGGCCCCCGCGCTACGATCCGGCCGAGTTGCCCGGCCTTGTCCCCGCCAATCCCAAACAGCCGATTCCGATGCGCGACGTGCTGGCGCGCTTGCTGGACGGCAGCGAACTGCTGCCGTACCGCGAGCGCTACGGCACTACCCTGATCTGCGGCACGGGCGCCATCGGCGGCTACCCCGTGGGCGTGCTCGCCAACGACGGCGTGCTGTTCGGCCAGAGCGCGCAGAAGGCCGCCAACTTCATCGAGTTGTGCTGCCAGGAAGACATCCCGCTGGTGTTCCTGCACAACATCAGCGGCTTCATGGTCGGCGTGCAGTATGAGCAGGGTGGGATCGCCAAGGACGGCGCCAAGATGGTCAATGCCGTGGCTACCGCCCGGGTTCCCAAGTTCAGCGTCATCGTCGGCGGCAGCTATGGAGCGGGCGCGTATGCGATGTGCGGCCGCGCGTTCGGCCCGCGGCTCATGGCCATGTGGCCCAACGCCAGGACTTCGGTCATGGGCGGAGAACAGGCCGCCACCGTGCTGGCGCTCGTGCGCGCCGAACAGCTTGCCCGCCAGGGCAAGCACTTCGGTCCGGAAGAGGCCGAAGCCTTCAAGGCGCCGGTCCGCGATACCTATGGCGCGGAAAGCACGGCCCTGCACGCGGCGTCCCGCCTGTGGGTGGACAGTGTGATCGAACCCGCCGACACGCGGGCCTGGCTGACGCTGGGCCTGGCCCTGGCGGCGGGCGGACCGAAAGAATCCACGCGCTTTGGCGTGTTCCGGATGTAGCCATGTTCAAAAGAATCCTCATTGCGAACCGGGGCGAGATCGCCTGCCGTATTGCGCGCACCTGCCGGCGCCTGGGCGTGGAGTACGTGGCGGTGTACTCGCTGGCGGATGCGGACGCTGCGCACCTGCGCGGGGCGGTCCGCGCGGTACTGCTGGGCGCGGGCGCCGCCGCCGAAAGCTATCTGAATGTCGCGAAGCTGCTCCAGGCCGCCCGCGAAACGGCATGCGAGGCGGTCCATCCGGGCTACGGCTTTCTCTCCGAAAACAGCGATTTCGCGGGGGCCGTGGAGGCGGCGGGCATGGCCTTCATCGGTCCGGCGCCCGCGACCATCGCGGCGCTGGGGGACAAGGCCCGGGCGAAGGCGTTGATGCGCGCGGCCGGGGTGCCGGTCGTGCCCGGAACCGACGACGCCAGCGACGATCCCGCCGACATCGCGGCCTTGGCGCGCGCCATTGAACTTCCTATCTTGCTCAAGCCGTCCGCCGGGGGCGGCGGCAAGGGTATGCAGATCATCACTCGGCATGATGATCTGCCGCGGATCATCGAGTCGGCCATCCGAGTGGCCCGCAACAGTTTCGGCGATGGGCGGATGATCGTGGAGCGGTACATCGAGGAACCTCGCCACATCGAGGTCCAGGTGTTCGGCGATGGTCGCGGCAATGTGGTGCACCTGTATGAGCGCGAATGCTCGCTGCAGCGCCGGCACCAGAAAGTCATCGAGGAAGCGCCGGCGCCGCGCCTGCCCGAGCAGGCACGCCAGCGGTTGCTGGAAGCGGCCGTACAAGGCGCCCGAAGCTTGAACTACCGCAACGCCGGAACCTTCGAGTTCATCGTGGACCGGGATTTCAACAGCTACTTCCTGGAGGTGAACACGCGCCTGCAGGTCGAGCATCCGGTCACCGAGGCGGTCACGGGGCTGGACCTGGTCGAGTGGCAACTGCGCGTGGCGGCAGGGCAGGATCTACCACTGGCGCAGTCCGACATTGCGTGCCGCGGGCATGCCGTCGAGGCCCGGATCTACGCCGAAGACCCAGCCAACGACTTCCGCCCCGCGCCCGGGACCGTGACGCGCGCACGCTGGCCCGTCGGCCTGCGGGTCGACGCCGGCCTGGACGGCTGTGGCGAAGTGCCGCCCTTCTACGATCCCATGGTGGCCAAGATCATCGCCAGCGCCGTCGATCGTCCTGCCGCGCTGGCCGCGTTGAAGGCGGGCCTGGGCCGGACGGCGCTGCTGGGCGTGACCAGCAACGTCGGCTACCTGTTGCGCCTGCTCGACGATCCGGCCGTGCAGGCGGGCGAAGTCCACACGCGCTATCTGGATGAGCGCAAGGCGTTGCAAATGCCATGCAGCCGCGGGGCGGCCACGGCGGTAGGGGCCGCGCTATCCCTGCCAGCGCGGGCGCACCGCGCTTCGCCCTGGCTCGCCGGCACGCCTTGGGGGGCGGCGGACCGGCGCTTCCTCGACCCGGGGGCGCCTTTCGGGGCCGTGCATTTCGTGCTGGATGCCGAGCCCGCCTGGGCTGCGCTGCGGGAAATCGAAAAGGGCAACGTCCGGGCGAATCACGAAGGGAAAAGCTGGAGCGTGTCGAGCGATGACGACGGCGCGGGCGGTAGCGTCGACGGGTGGCGCTGGGACGCCTGCCCGGCGGAGGATGGCTGGCATCTGCAGGTGGCGGGCGACCACTACACCTTGCGGCCGATTCCGCAGGGACGCGACGGCAGCGCCCAGGCGGCTGGCGCCGCGACGGCGCCGATGTCCGGCGTCATCGCGGCCGTGGCGGTGCGGCAGGGGGATCGCGTGCGGCCCGGAGACATTCTGGCCGTTATCGAAGCCATGAAGATGGAGTATTCGATCGTGGCCGATGTCGAGGGCTCCGTGGCGTTTCTGCGCTATGGGCCTGGCGACAGCGTGCGCGAGGGCGAGCTCATCGCCGATATCGTCCAGGATGACGCGGCGTCGGCCGATGTTCCTGAATCCATCGATGAACCGACCCTTTCGTCCGGCATCAGCCGCTAGCACCGAGACCACTATGCAGAAACCGTTGAGCCATATCCGCGTCCTGGACCTCTCCCGCATTCTGGCCGGCCCTTGGGCCACGCAGAACCTGGCCGACCTGGGCGCCGAGGTCATCAAGGTGGAGAAGCCGGGAGTCGGCGACGATACGCGACAGATGGGGCCGCCCTTTCTCAAGGACCGCGGCACCGGCATGGATGGAGATGCCGCCTATTTCATGAGCTGCAACCGCGGCAAGAAATCCCTGGCCATCGATTTCTCCCATCCGCGGGGCCAGGAAATCGTGCGCGAGCTGGCGCGCAATGCGGACGTGTTCGTCGAGAACTACAAGGTTGGCGCATTGAAAAGATATGGCCTGGACTACGCGGCGCTGCGCGAGATCAATCCGCAGCTTGTTTATTGTTCGGTGACCGGCTTCGGACAGACGGGTCCCTACAAGGACCGCGCCGGCTACGACTACCTGATACAGGGAATGGGCGGCCTGATGAGCGTGACGGGTGAGCGCGACGAGCTGCCCGGCGGCGGCCCCCAACGCGCGGGCGTCGCGGTGGCCGATCTGTTGGCGGGCATGTACGCGACCACCGCTATCCTTGCCGCCTTGCAGCACCGCGATCGTGGCCGTGGCGGGCAGCACATCGACATCAGCCTGCTGGACTGCATGGTGGGTTCGCTGGTGAACCAATCGATGAACTTCCTGGTCAGCGGCCAGGTGCCCCGGCGCATGGGCAGCGGCCATCCCAATATCGCGCCGTACGCCGTCTATCCGGCTGCCGACGGCCATCTGGTTCTGGCCGTGGGCAACGACACTCAATTCCGGCGTTTGTGCCAGGCGGTGGGGCAGCCGGAAGTCGGTACCGACCCGCGTTTCGCCACCATCTCCGCCCGCGTGCTCAACCGGGCGGAACTGGATGCCTGGCTGGTGCCGGTGACGCGTTCGCGCGCCCTGGCCGACTGGACCGCTCTGCTGGAGCGGGCCCAAGTCCCCGGCGGGCCCATCAACGGCATGGATCAGGTCTTCGCCGACGAGCAGGTGATCGCGCGCGGCATGCGGGCCGAACTGGAGCATCCGGTCTACGGCCCGGTGCCGACCGTGCGTAATCCAATCCGCTTTTCAGAAACCCCACTGGAGCCCGCCGGCGCGCCGCCCGCGTTGGGACAGCACAACGAAGAGGTCCTGCGGTCATTGGGAATCGAGCCGGACCACCTGGCCGAGCTGCGCCAGGCTGGCGTGATCTGACAGGAACGCCAAACCCCCTACAACCAGGAGAAGACAGTATGCGTAGATCGATCAATGTGGACGAGAACGGGCTGGAGGTGCTGGGCCTGGGCTTTTACTGGAACGACGTGGAGCCGGGCTACCGCTACCGCACCTTGGGTCGGACCATCACCGAGGCCGACATCACCTTATTCATCGGCACAGTGGGCATGGTGGAGGAAATGTTCACCAATCTGGACTACATCGCTTCGCAATCGGTCATCGGTTCTCGCCCCGCACCCGGATCGCTCGTGTTCTGCATCGCGGAAGGACTGCTGATGCAGAGCACCATGCAGCGAACGGGCATGGCGTTCATGGAGGCGGATGTCAAGGTTCTCCGGCCCACCAACGCCGGCGACACGGTCCACGTCGAGTGCGAAGTCGTCGAGGCCCGGGCCACCAGCAAGCCCGATCGCGGCTTGGTGCGCACCGCCAACCGGGTGGTGAACCAGCGCGGAGACGTCGTGTTGACCTACAACCCCTTGCGCATGGTCAAGACCAGGCCGCAGGAATGAACCGCGTTTTTTTGTCGAGGGACGCCCAGACGGCCCCGATCCACTCTAGGAGACGATGATGAGATTTTCCCTGTTTACGGGTTTGATGGCGCTGACAGTATGCGTACACGGCGCGCAGGCGGCCCCGGCTTCTGCCTATCCGGAAAAGCCGATTACGGTGGTCGTGCCCTTTGCCGCGGGCAGTCCGACCGACGCGGTGGCGCGGGTACTGTCCGATTCGCTGTCCAAGCGTTTGGGCCAACCGCTGATCGTGCAGAACCGACCCGGCGCCACCGGCATGATAGGCAGCGAATATGTGGCCCGCGCTCAAGCCGACGGCTACACCCTCCTGTTCGGGACCAACACCACCCAGGTCGCGAACAAGTACTTCTTCAAGAACATCTCCTATGACGGCTTGAAGGATTTCGCGCCGGTCGCCATCGTCGGCGGGGTTCCGCACGCGCTCGTGGTCAACCCTTCGGTGCCGGTGAATTCCGTGGCGGAGCTCATCGCCTACGCCAAGGCGAACCCGGGGAAACTCTCGTTTCCCTACGCCAACAGCACCACGCGCATCACGGGGAGCACCTTCCGTGTGATGACGCATACCGATATCTCGGAGATCCCGTACAAGGCCTATGGCCAGGCCGTGTCCGAGCTGCTCGGCGGCCAGACGCAGATGATGTTCATCGATTTTTCCACAGGCCTGGCCTACATGACTTCGGGCAAGCTCAAGCCCTTGGCCATCACGCCGGCGCGATCGGAAAAACTCCCCGGCGTGCCCGCCATGAAGGAGGCCCTGCCGGGATTCGAGATCGGGAATTGGAACGGGTTGTTCGCGCCCGCGGGAACGCCTCCCGACGTCGTAGAAAAGCTCAACCGGGAAATTACGGGCGCGCTCGCGCAGCCGGAGGTTCGCAAGCAGATCGATGGCGTAGGCTACGAGCTGCTGCCGCCCATGGCGCCCCAGGCCTTCGGCAAGTACATCGCCGAGGAGAGCGCGCACTATGGCAAGCTGACCCGGGAAGCGGGCATCAAGCCCGAATGAACACCGGGCCGCGCGCCGGCCCGGCGCGCGGCCCGCAGTCTGACCGTCCTGATTCCCATTGACTTGCGAGCCCGCCCAGCATCATGAAAAAAAACGACGCCCCAGTTCTGTATTCCGTGCAAGATGGCATCGCCACGATATGCATAGACCGCCCTGCCCAACGCAATGCGCTGTCCATCGCCATCTGCGAGCGCCTGTTGGACCTGTGGGACGAGGTTGAGCGCGACGACGCCGTGCGCGTGGTGATCCTGACCTCTGCCGACTGCGGGGTTTTCTCGGCCGGCATGGACCTGAAGGAGGCTGCCCAGGTGCGCGCCGATTCCGGCAAGGACATGCTGCAGATGCTCCGCGATCCGTTTCACCAGCGCATGCGCCGCGTGCCCAAGCCCATCATCGCCGCCATGACGGGGCATTTCACCGCCGGCGGCATGGTCCTGGCCGCCAACAGCGATATCCGGGTCGGGCTGCGGGACACGCTGGGCGGCATTTCCGAGGCCAAGGTGGGGAGAGGGTCTCCTTGGGGAGTGCCCATGTTGTGGATGTTGCCGCAGCCCTTCATGCTGGAGCTGATGCTCACCGGCGAAATGCACCCGATCGAGCGTTTTCACCAATTGGGCTTCGTTAACTACGTCGAAGCCACGGCCGACGCGGTGCGCGCCCGCGCGCAGTCGATCGCGCGCACGATCGCCGGCAATGCGCCGCTTACCGTGTGGGCCGCCAAGAAGAGTGTCGGGGCGGCCATGGACCTGGGATGCGAGCGCGGCCTGGAGGCGGCGTGCCGCTATCACGAGCGCGTGTACTCCAGCGCCGACGCGATCGAAGGGCCGCTGGCCTTTGCCGAGAAGCGCGCGCCGCGGTGGATAGGAGCATAGCCATGGCCTCCGAGCCGGATTTCGTGCGGCGCGACGATGACGATGGCGTCGTCACGCTCAGTCTCTGCCATCCCGACACCTTGAACCGCTTCTCCGACGGTTCACAGTTTCAGGAACTGGCAAGCCACGTGAGGCGAGTCAATGCCGATCCCTCGGCCCGTGTGCTGATCGTCACCGGCGTAGGCAAGGCCTTCTGCGCCGGCGGAGACCTGCGCCAGATGGCGCAACGAGAGGGCTTTTCGGCCGGCGACGTCGCCCAGGTGCAGGCGCGCTACCGCGAGACCGTGCACCAATTGCCCGCCGCGCTGGCGGAAATCGAGATTCCGACCATCGCCGCCGTGAATGGCCCGGCCTACGGGGCGGGCTGCGATCTGGCCTGTTTCTGCGATATCCGCATCGCCGCGCGCAGTGCGCGCTTCTCGGTGAGTTTTGCCCGGCTGGGTATCGTGGCGGGCGACGGCGGGGCCTGGATGTTGCCGCGGCTGGTTGGTCGCTCCAAGGCCATGGAGCTGGCTTTTACGGCCGAGCCCATCGATGCCCAGGAAGCCTGGCGCATCGGGCTGGTCTCGGAGGTGGTATGCGATGAGTCGTTGGCCGGCCGCGCCGGCGACCTGGCGCGCCGCATCGCGCGTCATCCCGCCCAGGCGTTGCGCATGCACAAGCGCCTGCTGCGAGATGCGGAGCAGCACACCCTGGCGACGCACCTGGACGTCGTGGCCGCGTTCCAGGCCATCGCCCACGCGTCGGACGAGCATTTGCGGGCGGTGCGTGACGCGGTAGAAGCCCTGGACCGGGCCCGCTAGGCGTCCTCTTCGGCCGCAAGCGCGACGCGCTGCGCCACGGCAAGCAAGGCGGGCGCTACCTGGTCACGCAGAATGGCTTCCGTGACATCGCCGCCGACGGCCATTGCGGCCAGCACGAACTCCGAGCCCGGCTTCACCGGCGTGGCGATCGACGCGGTCTGGGTGGCGACGGGCGCGGCGACATGGCACCAGCCCGTCGCGTCGAGCTCGCGAAAAGCGACCTGGACGTCGGCGAGCTGGCGAGAGGTGCCTGGGGGCATCTCGCCTTCGATCTGGCTGAGCAACTCCTGGCGCTGGTCCTGCGGCCGTCCCCAGAGATAGGCGCGTCCGGAGGCCGAGCTGGCCATGGGAAATCGCGCGCCGCTGGTCAGCCCCAGCTGCACGCGGCCGGCGGGTACGCAATGCTCGACCACCAGCATGTGCAGCCGGTCACGCGTGCTCAGGGTGACGTGGACGCCGAAGCGCTGCGACAACTCTCGCATGAGCGGGCGCGCAGCCTGGCTCGCGGCCAGGCCTTTCCTGGCCGCGCGTCCCAGCGCCAGGCAGGCGGCGTGGGGCTCGTAGCTGTCGTTGCCCGTGGCTTGCAGGAAATGGTGGGACAACAGCGTCTGGACAAGTTTTTCGGTAGTCGGGCGAGACAGGTCGAGCTTACGGGCGATGTCCGCCAGCGACAGCTTGCGGTGGCGCAGGTCGAACAGGCGCAGCACTTCCAGGCCGCGCCGCAGCGAATCCACTTGCGCATCGTCGCGGGGCGCGCCGGGTGTAAGTTGGCGAGTCCGTACCATGATCATTCCGCCTGCATGTTGCTGAGTTCGGCTTCGAGCCTGGCCTTGAGGGCCAGCAGGTCCGGGATCACCGCCTGTTTGAGCCGCGGCAGTTCCAGGGAGTTCGACGGCGCAGCGCAGCCCAGCGCATAGGTATGCGGCCCTTCCGGCGTGTCGACGACCACCGCGGCGCCGTTGGTTCCGGCCTCCAGGGTGCCGGCCGCGATGCAATAGCCGTCGCTCGCCATTTGGGATACCGCGGCAGGGACTTCGCGGTCGAGCAACTCCCAGGCTTGAGGGTCGGCGGCGCTGAGTTTGTCCATGAAGGCGGCGCGCTCGGCGTCGCTCATGGCGCCGATCAAAGCCCGGCCCAGGGCCGAACGGTCCATGCGCAGGCGCGAGCCGGCCCGCACGCGCAACGTGAACAGCATGTCCCGGCTATGCGCGACTTCGTTGCAGACCATGCTGCTGGCGTCGGGCGACGCTAGCACGACCGAGACCTGGTGCTGGTCCGCGAACTGCTGCATCAGCGGGCGTGCGAGCATGACGAAGTCGCGATTCGAGGCCGCGATGAAACCGAGGGCGAGCACGGCCGTGCCCAGACGGTAGGCGGCCCGGCGGGCCGAATACTGCAGGTACTCCGCCTCCAGCAGGTTGGCGGTAAGACGCGACACAGTCGGCTTGGGCAGGCCGGTGAGCGCGGCGATCTCGGAATTGCTCAACCAATCGTTGTTCGGCTCGAAGGCCGAAAGAATGGTCAGCCCGCGCGACAGCACCCGCACTTCGCGAATGCCCGGCTTTACGGAGGACGGATCAACGGACGTGTTCATCGAGTCTCAAAATGAAATTAGACTCGATTCTACAGGCAAGCCCGCAGGAAATGAGGCGCGCCCGATCCGTGTCCGGGCGCGCCCGCCCGACGCCGCGAGGCGCCGCTGCCGCTAGTCCTGGAAGACCTTGCCGGCGGTCAGGTTTCGTAGTCCAACACGATGAGCTGTTGGCCGAGCGCCATGACCTTCTGCTTCAGCGGCGCGTGGACCGGCGATTGCTGGTAGCGACCATGGGCGGCGGCGTCGATGAAGTCTGCCACGAAAGCATGGGAGTAGGAGCGGGCGCGGTCCGACGCGTTGGCGACGAAGCGCAGGTCGATTATGCCGGGAAGCGCCTCCTTGATGGCCCGGCATTGGTCGACGATATCCTTATGGTCTCGCGCGGAAAGCGGGGCCTTGAAGCTGAGCATCACGATATGGCGAAACATGGCGGCTCCGTTGGGGCGCGCCGGCCGTCGGCCGGATTCAAGAAATGGTCAAGCCGCCGTCGACGGCAAGAATGTGACCGGTGGTGGACCGGGACTCGTCGCTGGCCAGGTACAGCGCCGCGTGGGCGATGTCCTCGGGCTGCACCAGGCCGAACAGCTGGCCTTCCAAGGATTTGCTCGTGACGCCATCATCCTTCAGCAGTTTGAGCACGCGCTCGGTAGCGGTCGCGCCCGGCGCGACTGCGTTGACGCGGATCCGGTGGCGGGCATACTCCACCGCCATGGAGCGGGTCAGCGCGCTGACCGCGCCCTTGGCGGCCGTGTAAGCGTCCTTGCCGTGGGTGCCGATCAGGGCGAATATCGATGTGCTATTGATGACCGAGCCGCCATGGCCCGCGTCCATCATCGCCTGGATGCCGTAACGGCATCCCAGCCAGGTGCCGAACAGGTCCAGCTTCATCTTGGACCAGAACTCCTCGAACGGCGTGTCGGTCACGCGGCTGTCTCGGACGGTGGAGCCTCCGGCATTGTTGTAGAGCACGTCGAAGCGCCCGAATTCCGCAACGGTCTGGCTGACCGCTTTTTCCACGCTGTCGGGTTCGGTGACGTCGGTCTGCAGGAGGCGGGCGCGGCTGCCGGTGTGCGCGTGCACCAGGGCGACCGTTTCCTCGCCCGCGGCGGCGTCGCGCTCGGCGATGACGACTTGCGCGCCTTCCTGGGCGAATAGCAATGCGCTGGCGCGGCCGATGCCGGCGCCGCCGCCCGTGATAAAGGCGACCTTTCCTTCGAGTCTGTGCATGGTTTCCTCAGGAACAACGGAAAAAGGGATGGCGCGTCGCGCCGCCGGCAATCAAATACCCAGGTAGGCCTTGCGCACCGCCTCGCTGCGGGCGAGTTCAGAGGCCAGGCCCTGAAGCTGGATCTCGCCGCGTTCCAGAATGAAGGCGTGGGTGGCGATCTCCAACGCCATTTCGGCATTCTGTTCGACCAGCATCACGTCCACGCCTTCCGCTGCGATGTCCTGGATGATCTGCGCGATGGTGTCGACGATGGCCGGGGCAAGCCCGATCGTGGGTTCGTCGAGCAGCAATAGCCGTGGTCGGGCCATCAGGGCGCGTCCGACCGCGACCATCTGCTGCTGGCCGCCGCTGAGGCTGCCCGCTGGAGACTTGAGCCGGCTCTTCAGGGCGGGGAAGCGTTCCAGCACGCCGGCCATTCCCTCCTGGATGGCGTGCCGGCTCTTTTCCCGATAGGCCCCAAGCTCCAGGTTCTCGCCCACGGTCATCGCCTTGAACAGGCGCCGTCCTTCCGGCACCAGGACCAGGCCGCGCGCCACGAGCGCGTCCGGCGCCATCCCGGTGACGTCTTCGCCAAGGAAGCGGACGCGGCCGCAAGAGGGGGCGACCAGGCCGGTCAAGGCCTTCATGATGGTCGATTTGCCGGCGCCGTTGGAGCCGACGATGGTGGAGATGGAACCTCGCCGCACCGTGAAGTTTGCCGCGCTGACCGCGGGCACGATGCCGTACATCACCGAGAGGTCCTCGACTTCGAGCACATTGCCGTCATTGTTCATGCCGTTTCCCCAAATAGGCCGAAATCACGCGCGGATCCCGTTGTATCTCGGCGGGACTGCCGGTGGCCAGAAACACGCCGTAATCCAGCACCACGATGCGGTCGCAAATGTCCATGACGGCCTTCATGTTGTGCTCGACCAGCAGTATCGAAACGCCGTGGTCCTCGCGCATCCTGCGGAAGATGGCCAGCACCGAGGCGGCTTCGGTCTGATTGAGGCCGGTCAGGGGTTCGTCCAGGCAGAGCAGCTTGGGCCGGGCGGCGAACGCGATCGCAATGCTGACCAGCCGCTGCAGTCCGTGGGAAAGGTTGCCGGCGATCTCGTCGAGCACGTCGCCCAGCCCCATCAACGCCGCCGTTTCACGCACCCGTGCGTCGCGTTCGGCCTTGCTGCGGATCATCGCGAAAGTGCCCACGACGATGTTGTCGTAGACGCTCATGTCGCGCAGCATGCTGTCGTGTTGGAAAGTCCGGACCAGGCCCTGGCGGGAGATCCGGGCAGCGCTCTGGCCGGTGATGTCCCGGCCCAGGAAGCTCAACCTGCCGCCTGACGGCTTGTAATAACCGCTGACCACGTTGAAGGTGGTGCTTTTGCCGGCGCCATTGGGGCCGATGAGGCCCAGGATTTCGCCCTGGCGCACTTCGAAGCTCAATTCCTTGACCGCCACCAGCCCGCCGAAACGGCGGCTCATCCCGTCGACTTTGAGTAGTACTTGGTTTTCCATGGGGGCCTCAGGCTTGGGATTTCGCCGCGCCCGCCAGCCTGGGCGCGCGCTTGTCGAGGTAGCGGCCCAGCCCGATCAGTCCGCCCGGCAGCAACAGCACCGAGATGACGATGGCCGCGCCGTAGAAGATGTGCTCGTAGGGGCCGAAGCTCAAGGCAAACTGTCCCAGCAAGGTCAGCACGATGGCGCCGACCACCGCGCCCAGGATGTGTGATTCGCCGCCGACCTTCAGATAGGCCAGGGCGTACACGGCGAGCAGGAAGCCGAAGTCGCCGGGGCTGATCACGTTGTTCGAGAAGGCCAGCAGGGCGCCGGCGATGCCGGCCACGAACGAAGAAACCGCCAGGCAAAGCACCTTGGCCAAATGCACGTTGATGCCCACGGTTTCGACGATGGCGTCGTTGTTGCGTATGGCCACCAGCACTTTGCCGAAATCGGACTTCTCGATGAACCAGAGCGTCCACAGCAGCAGCACTACCACCCCGACGACGACGGCAGGGAGGTAGCCGTCGAGGTAGGCGGGCGGAAAGATTCCGACCATGCCGGAGCTTCCGCCGATCGCCTCGGTCTTGGTGTAGATCATGCGTATCACTTCCGTGAAAGCGAAGCTGATGAGCATGAAGTAGGGGCCCTTGGCGCGCAGGGTGATATAGCCGAAGACCAGGCTGATCAGTCCTGCGAAGACGGCGCTGGCGGCCAGCGCGAGCAGGAAGGGCCAATGCAGCGATACGGTTCCGACGCCCGCCATATAGGCGCCGAGGCCGACGAAGCCGGCCACGGCGAAGTTGAGCTCGCCGATCAAGGTGACGAAGCGGAAGCTGGCCGTGATCAATACGTTGATGGCCAGCCACAGGACCAGGCTGGCGGTGAGGCCGCCGCCCTGGAGCAGGATGCCGGCCAGCAGCACCAGGCCGGCCGACGCGATTGCGGGAGCGAGTAGCGGTTTAGCCATTTCCGAGAATCCCCTTCGGGCGAACGAGTAGTACAAACATGGTCAGGGCGAACATCGTGATCGTGGCCCAGGTGGGATCGAAGTAATAGCCGCCCAGGCTCTCGATCACGGCAATCAGCAGGCTGCCGAGGATCGCGCCCGGAATGCTGCCCAGCCCGCCGATCACGATCGCGATGAAGCCGCGGATGAGATAGTCGCTGCCGATGATGGGGCTGGAAACCGTTACGGGTGAGAGCAGCACGGCCGCGATCGCGGCGAGCGCGGTGGCGATGAAAAAGCCGGCAAGGGCGATCCGGCGGTAGGGAATGCCCTGCAGCATCGCCGCTTCGTGGTCTTCCGAAACCGCGCGCAAGGCCTTGCCCAGGCGGCTGGAAACAATGGTCCAGCACATAAGCGCGGCCACCAGCAGCGCGCAGCACGTGATGATCAACCGCTGGATGGTGATGTAGGCGCCCATGATGTTCACGGTGCCTTCGACCAGCGCGGGCAGCTTGTTCGGAACGCCGCCGAAGGCTTCCAGGAAAATGCCCTGGAGCAGGAGCGAGAGGCCGACCGACACCACGAAGGATCCGGTCATGTCGCGCTGGAACCGCTGCAGGGCGAACTTGTAGATCAGTCCTCCCAGCAGCAGCGTCACGGCGATTCCCAGCGCGCCGCCCAGCGCATAAGACACGACCAGCGGCAATTGGGCGCTCGCGAGCAGCGGAACCGTCACGCCCATGACCAGCAAGGGCAGCGTGAAGAACTCCCCGTGCGCGAAGTTGACGATCCGCATGACGCCGAAGATCAGCGTCAGGCCCAGCGAGAACAGTATGTATGCCGCGGCGATCTGCATACTGTTCGTGATCAATTGCATGTAGACGTCCAACTTGTCTCCCCCCGACTCGTAACCGTCCGGTGTGTTGTTTACTTGCCTGCGGCCAGGCGTTGCTGGAGCTCTTGCGGAACCACGCGCTCCACTTCGACCAGCTTGCCGTCCTGGATCTGCGTGATCATGACCGGGACGAGCAACTGCTGGGGCGAGCCGTAAGTGGCTTCGCCGCCGAACGCGGTCTTGCCGTAGGAGGTGTCGAAAACGATCTTGGGCAGGACTTTCAGGATCTCGGCGGGCTCGATGCTCTGCGCCGCCTCCATGCCCGCCTTTAGGGCGTAGACGGAGTCGTAGGGCGCCAGCTGCAGCGGATTGAGCGATTCGCCGACAGCCTTCTTCATCCCCTCGTTGAGTTCGCGCTGCTTGCTGGTTGCCTGGGCGCCGGCATAATCGCCCGAGAAGCCCATGTAGACGCCATCGGCCGCCTTGCCGCCGATGTCCACGAGTTGCGCCGCGCCGGTGCCGACCGGCTGCACCTTTACGCCGTCCCAACCCAGCACAGCCAGCTCCCGGAACAGGACGCCCGCATCCGCGGGAGGGGAGACGCCCAGGTCGATGACGTCCGGCTTGGCCGCCGCCAGCTTCTGCGCGATGGGCTGGAACTGGGTGGTGCCGCGTTCGTACCAGTTGACGGAGACTACCTTGACGCCCAGTTTCTCCCAGGCCTGCTGCGCGACCGGCTCGGTTTCCTTGCCGGTGGCATCGTTGGGGTTGAGCATGGCGACGGTCTTGATCGAGGCGTGCTTGCCCTTGACGTAGGCGTACAGCGGCTCCAGGATCTCGAACGGCGTCGCGGACTGGGTCAGGGTGTAGGGCTTGGTCGGCCCCTTGACGGTCTTGCCCCAGGCCGACGTGAACAGAATGACGTGGTTGCGCTCGGTCAGCGATTGCAGCGCCAGGATGGGCGCGGTGCCGATGCTGCCGACGACGTAGCGCGACTTGTCGCGGTTTACGATGTTCTGCGCGACCTTGGTGCCTTCGGCGGCGTTGTACTTGTTATCGTACGCGCGGACCTCGAATTTGTAGGTGGTGCCGCCGATCTTCACGCCGCCCGCGTCGTTGATTTCCCGGGCGGCCTGCTTGGCGGTCCATTCCTGTCCCAGCCCCCAGGTCGCTGCGGCGCCCGACATCGGCGCCGACACGCCGAGTATCAAGGTTTTGGATTCCTGCGCGTGGGCGCTGCCCGACAGCAGGGAGGCCGCCGTCAACGATGCCGCGGCGAGAACGCTGTTGAGGTTCTTCATCCTGTTATCTCCGTATTTATAGGTGTAGTGGTTTGCCGGCGTGGGCCGGCTGGTACCGGAAGTCCGGTATGTCGTTATGCCGGGCCGGATACCAGCCCGGCGCGGGTCCAGCGGGTGGCGGCGGCGCCGCCGCCTTCGTCCACATAGCGCGAGACTTGCTTAAGCAGCCCGAGGTCGAGGCTGGCCAGTTCGCCCAGCGCCTGGGCCAGGTGCAGGTCCTTGCCGACAATGCGGTGGATGGCTGCAAAGGCCTCTTCGGTCGGGGCCCAGGCGCGGTACTGCGCCCGTCCCACGGCCGCGTCCGCCGTCAGGAAGTTCTTCCCGGTGCTGACATCCAGGATGGGCGCAAGGGTTTCGAAGGGCAGTCCATGCGCCTGCGCCAGTTCGATGGCCTCGGCGGTCAGGAACATATTGGCCACGCACAGCATGTTGTTGATGATCTTGGCGACCGCGGCCGAGCCCAGCGCGCCGCAATGGAAAATGCGCGTTCCCATTGCGCGCATCAGCGTCTGCGTCTGTTGGAGGTCGACGGGGTTGCCGCCCAGCATGATGGTGAGCGTGCCTTCCCGCGCGCCGATGATGCCGCCGCTGACGGGCGCGTCGAGCAGGCGCGCGCCCGCCGCGGCCAGCGGCGCCTCCAGCGCGCGCAGCGTTGCTGGCAGGGTAGTGCTCATCATGCATATGATGGGACGCCGGCCGGCAGGAATGGCGCCGGCCAGCCCGCGCTCGCCGAGCAGCGCGCCCGTGATCTGCGCGTCATTGGCGAGCAGCACGATGATCGCGTCCGCCGCGGCGCAGTCCGTCACATCGGCGGTGGCGGGGATGCCGATGCGCGAAAAGCCCTCGCGCACCGCGGGATCGAGATCGCAGACCATGACGTCGAAACCGGCGCGCGCCACGCAGAGCGCCATTGGGCCGCCCATGTTTCCAGCGCCGACGAAGGCCACCGTTTTGATTGGTTCCATGCGCGCCGCTCCGCCTAGATGGCGATGTCCAGATCGAACTTCGGCGCGCGCCGCTCCTGCAGCGCGCTCACGCCCTCGCGCGCCTCGGGGCTGCCGAAACCCATGAATTCCAGGGCCAGGGAAGTGTCGAAGATGGGGCCGGCCTGGCGCAGCCAGTTGTTCAGCGCGTACTTGGTCCACCGTAGCGCGGCCGGCGCGCCCGCCGCGAGTTTCCCCGCGATCTCCAGCGCCTTGTCCTGGAGCGCGTCGTCGTCGACGCACAAGGAGACGAGGCCCAGGGCTTCGGCCTGCTCGCCGTTCACCGGTTCGCACAACATCAGGTGGTATTTGGCCTTGGCCATGCCGCAGAGCAAGGGCCAGATGATGGCAGCATGGTCGCCCGCGGCCACGCCCAGCTTGGTGTGTCCATCCACGATGCGAGCGGACCTGGCCGCGATCGAGATGTCGGCCAGCAAGGCCGCTACCAGGCCCGCGCCGACCGCCGGGCCGTGAATCGCGGAAACGATGGGTTTGGAACAGTTGATGAGGTTGTAGACGAGGTCGCGGGCTTCGCGCCAGACGCGGGCCCTGGCCTTGAAATCGTCATTGATCTCTTCCAGCATGCGGAAGTCGCCGCCGGCCGAGAAAGCCCGTCCTGCGCCGCGTATGATCACCGCGCTGACGTCCGGATCGGTGTCGATCTCGCGCCAGACCTCCGCCAGTTCGGCGTGGCCCCGCGAATCCAGCGAATTCATGCGCTCGGGATTGTTCAGCGTCAGGCGCAGGACGCGTTCCAGGGGACGGTCGAATTCGATCGCCGTGTAATGCTTATAACGGTGGCTTTCAGTCATTCTCGACTCCAACTCCATACACGTGATTTGGCGGGCGTTTTCGGCGGCACGAGCGCTGCTGCTCGGTGCGGGAACGCGTGCTTGTGTGCAACTGCTGGCGCAATTGTGCGATCCGCATTCGCTTTATCAAAGGTCACCGTTGCACCCTTACTGTGCGCTGATGCACAATGAGCCATGGATAAGCACCCTGAATGGAACGACCTGAGAGTTTTCCTTGCCGTGGCCCGGCTCGGAACCATCTCCGATGCTGGAGAGAAGCTCGGCATCGAGCACTCCACGGTGTCGCGGCGCATCGACAGGCTGGAGGCTACCTTGCGGGTGGTGCTGTTCGACCGTCGCCGTAGCGGCTACTCCCTGACGGACGCCGGCCATGCATTGATCCCCCACGCCGAGAGGATGGAAAGCGCGCTGCTGGCTGCCGTCGAGGAGAGCCTGGAGGTCGCGGACTTCATCAAGGGCAATGTGCGAGTGGGCACGCCGGAGGCATTCGGCATACACGTGCTTGCGCCGGGCATGGCCCAGCTGCGCCAGAAGCATCCGGGGCTGCGCATCGAGTTGATGGCCCAGCCCCAGTTTCCCAGCCTCGTGACGCGCGAGGTCGAAATCCTGGTCACGCTCGATCCGCCGGAGATGGGTCGGTACAAGGTCGCCAGGCTCGCGCAGATCGACTACTTCCTGTACTGCTCGCCCGGCTACCGGAAGAGCCATCCTCCGATCCGCGAACTCGGCGACCTCGCCGAGCACGATTTCGTGGACTACATCCATGATGGCTCGGTCAGCGAGCGCTATCGCGTGCTGGAAGAACTGGTCGCCGAACCCAAGCGCTGCTTCACCTCAAACAGCGTGCTGGCACAGCGCTCGGCCGCCGCCGCCGGACTCGGGCTGGTGCTGCTCACACCCTATGTCGCCAATATCCGGAGCGGCGACCTGATCAGTGTTTTTCCCGACAAGCCGCTCATCACGCGCAGCCTGTGGATCGCGGCGCCCGAAGACCTGCTGAGAATCAAGCGCTACCAGTTCGCCTGGCGCTTCATCCGCGAGCAAGTCGAATCACAACCGGCGCTTTTCCACCCGCCCGCTTGAGTGCTGTGCAGAATTGCACAATAAGGTTGCGCCGAATCCATTGTTTCGGCTTGCTCGAATCCCTAGTATCTGAGGCGTTGGTACGCACTCAACCCCCTTACTTCGGTTAGAGAATGAGAAAGATATACGGAGATGTGGCCGGCGCCCTGGACGGGGTGATCACGGACGGCCAAACCATAGCCGTGGGAGGCTTCGGCCTTTGCGGCATACCCTCGGCGTTGATAGCCGGGATGCGCGCAAGCGGCGTCGGCGATCTCACCTGCATCAGCAACAACGCCGGCGTCGATGACTTTGGATTGGGGCTGCTGCTGCAGTCGCGCCAGATCAAGCGCATGATCGCCTCGTACGTGGGCGAGAACAAGGAGTTCGAAAGACAGTACCTGAGCGGTGAGTTGGAGCTGGAATTCAACCCGCAAGGGACGCTGGCCGAGCGCCTGCGGGCGGGCGGGGCGGGAATCCCGGCATTTTTTACAAGAACGGGTGTGGGCACCGTGGTCGAGGAAGGCAAGGAGACCCGGCAGTTCGGCGGCCAGACTTACATCATGGAGCTGGCGCTGCGCGCGGACGTCTCGCTGGTGAAGGCCAAACGCGCAGACCGGTCCGGCAATCTCGTCTTCGCACGAACCGCGCGCAATTTCAATCCCGACGTGGCGATGGCAGGCGCGGTAACGATAGCCGAGGTGGAGGAGCTGGTGGACGAGGGAGAGATCGATCCCGATGACGTGCACCTGCCGGGCATCTTCGTCGATCGCATCGTCGTCGTTCCCAACCCGGAGAAGCGGGTCGAGCGCAAGAGTTTCCGTTCACGGCCCCAGTAAGGAGAATGCGCGATGGCTTGGACACATGAACAGATGGCGGCGCGCGCGGCGCGGGAACTGCGCGACGGCGACTACGTGAACCTGGGCATAGGGCTGCCCACCAAAGTGGTGCAGTACGTGCCCGCCGATATGCAGGTCTGGCTTCAATCGGAGAACGGGCTGATCGGCATCGGACCGCCTCCGTACGAGGATGAAATCGACCCCGATCTTATCGACGCCGCCAAGCAGACGGTGACGATGGCGCCCGGCGCATCGATCTGTTCCTCGTCCATGTCGTTCGCCATGATCCGGGGCGGGCACATGGATCTCACCATCCTGGGAGCGATGCAGGTCAGCGCGCAGGGCGATCTGGCGAACTGGATGATTCCGGGGAAGATGGTCAAGGGCATGGGAGGCGCCATGGATCTGGTCGGCGGCGCTCGCCGGGTGATCGTGCTTATGGAGCACAACACGCGCGATGGCGGCATGAAGATCATGGAACAGTGCTCGCTGCCGCTGACCGGCAGGGGCGTGGTGCACCGGATCATCTCCGACCTCGCGGTAATGGACGTCACGGGCGAAGGACTGGTCGTGCAGGAGTTGGCGCCCGGCGTCTCGCGGGACGAGTTGCGGGAGAAGACGGCGGCGCCGCTCGCTTTTGCCGCCGCGTGACGGCCCTGGCCGGCCCCGGCCCCGGATAGCAGCCGGGCAGCCGGGCCGCGTACCGCGCTAGAAGCGCGGATTCTTGCCGAACGGGACTTCGTCCTCGGTCGGCGGTTCGAAGGTGGCGGTGTCGCCGTTCAGGTCCGCGACGTGGATCTGCGCGAGGCGGGTCGCTTCGTCGATCGCGTCCTGCGCGGAAGGAAAGCGCTCATCGATGGCGATCCGCTCTTCTGGCGCGCCTTCGATCGGGGAAATGAGCGTGTACCCAATGCGCCAGGCGTCGTTGTCGTGGATCGGATGCTCGATCTGGAAATCCCATTTAGCCTTTTCCATGATGCCTCCTGTCGGGTCTGATCCATCCTACCGCGCCCGATGCGGCCCCGAAAAACCGGAAGGGCTCCGACGCCCGGAGCGCGGAGCCGCCGGTTTGTTCTTGGCGGCTTAGCCGCGGCGCGCCGACAGCCACTGGCCGGGCTGCAGGGGCTCGGCGGCGATGCGGATTTCACCGATGTTGCCGAAGAAGCCATCGGTGCGTTCGCCGTCCCAGGAGCCGGCGCCCACCACCCAGGGCATGGCCGCCGACACCGGCGCCAGGCCGGTCGCGTTGCCGGAATTGCGCAGCACGGGCGCGCCCTCGATGTACATGATGCTCTCTTGCGCCGCCGGGTCGGCCACCACGGCGATGTGCACCCAGCTGTCGGCCATGATTTCGCCGGACCAGCTGGCCTGGGGCGAACGGGTGCCCGCCTGGGGCGTGACCACTTCCCACTGGATCTCCCGCAGGCTGGAGACCGCGAACAGCAGCGGAGGCGATTCGCCGTCCCCGCCCGAGTAGCCCGGGATGGTGTCGCGCCGGCCGTCGCGGGTCATGATGTTCATCCAGGCATGCAGGTTGGAGGCCCAGTCCCGGTCGATCTTGACGAAGGCTTCCACGGTGTAGCCGGTGCCCGCGAAGTCCATCGCGTTCAGCGGCGCCGCGGCGTCGGTCAGGAAGTAGCTCAGGCGCTTGGCGTTCTTGTCGGTATTGGCGAAGCGCACCGAGCCGGCGGCGGCCGACAGGTAGTGCTTGTCGGTGCTCCATTGCAGGTCGCCCAGCTGCGCGGTCAGCACGCCGGTCTCGGAGTTCAGGGCGGCGCGATGCAGCGGGTTCAGGCCGGCGCGGTCTTCGATGACGTGGCCGGCGGCCACCGGCTGTCCGGCCGCGCCGCCGATGAAGCGCCAGTGCGCCACGGTGCTGGCGACCTTGGGATAGTCTTCCGCGTCCGCGGGGGCGCGGGACGTCGCCACTTCGGGTTCCGTGTAGCCGGCGAGGATCATCGCGCTGGCGGCATCGACCAGCGAGGCGCGCAGGTTCTCGCCCGGCTTGAACTGCTTGTTGAATCCCGAGAAGCGGGCGGCGAAGTCCATGTCGATGGTGAACTGCTCGTTCTCCGTTTTCAGCACGGCCTGGTCGAACTGCGTGAGCGTGTCGCGCGGCTTCTGCACCACCCAGGGCGAGAAGGACAGGACATGGATCTTGTTGTGGGTCAGGTCGAATTCGTAGAGGCGCATCAGGCCGTTGCCGCCCTGGTAGGCCATCTGGTAATCGACCACCATGAGCTCGACCTTGTTGCCGAAGTCGTTGACGCGCGTCTGGCGCGCGGCGCCGTGGTGGTGGCCGTTGAGCGTCATGAAGATCTGGTCGTTGTCGCGGATCAGACGTTCCCACAGCATGTTGCCGTAGGCGGTCTCCAGCGGGCTGACGCCATCGCGGCCGATGTTCAGGAGCTGGTGGTTGACCAGGACGACGGGCAGGGTGGGATGCTCGCCGATGACGCGGCGCGCCCAGGCGATGCCGTCGTCAGAGATGCGCCACGAGAGCGACAGGACCATGAATTTCTGCCCTTCGGCTTCGAAGACATGGTACTCATGGAAGCCGCTGGGGTCGCGGCCGCCGAAGGTCGTCATGCGCTTGGCGCGCGAGGTGCCGAACCACTGCAGATAGGGTTCGTTGGCCAGGGTGCGCTGGGCATCGGTGCCGCTGGCCTGGCTGGAGGGATCCACGTATTCCAGCGATTGGAGCACGTCGTGGTTGCCGGCCAGCACCGAGTACGGCACTTTGGCCGTTTCCAGCACCCGCATGGCCTGGTCGGCCACCTTCCACTGGTCGGGCTTGCCGACCTGGTCCACCACGTCGCCCAGGTGCGCGACGAACGGGATGTTCAGCGCGGCGGCGTTGGCGGCGACCCAGAACGTCTGGGCCATGAAAGGCTCGCTGCCGAACTTGCGGCTGTACTGGCTGTTCTCGGCCTGCGTGGCGTAGCGGGCGTAGAACTGGGTGTCGGGCAGCACGGCCAGGGCGAAGCGCGAGCCCTTGGTCGTATCGGCGCCGGGGCCGGGAGCGGGCTGCGGCGTTTCGCCTTCGACGGGGTTGCCGGTGTCATCGTCGTCGTCTCCGCCGCCGCATGCGGTCAGCAGGCCGGCGCCGGGAATCAGGGCGACGGCCAGGCCGCCGCGCAAGAAACTGCGGCGCGTGGGAGCGCTGGGGGAAACGGCGGCCGGCAAGCCCTTTTCATCATCGAACTTCGACATCACGGAAAGCATCCTGAGTGGACAAGAGGGGCCTGCTTTATATTCCGCGCCAGTGACGCGGCAATGACAGTCCCTCGCCGGCGAGCGGCCTCAGGCTTCGATGGTCAGGATGTCGCCGGCATGGCGCGCATACTCCAGGGCATAGGCCATTTCGCTGCGCGTCTGCGCGTGCAGGAAGACCCAGGGTTGTCCGCGCGCCACCTCGTCGCCGAGGCGGGCATGCAGCGACACGCCGGCGGCGGGCCGTTCCGGCGCGCCGGCCAGTTTGGCCAGCCGCGACAGCTTGCGGTTGTCGATGTGCGTCACGCGGCCCGCCTGCAACGCGACGAGCGGCTCGACGTGCGCGGCCCGCGGGGGCTCGCGCAGGCCGCCCTGGGCCGCGCAGATGCGCGCGAATTTTTCCCAGGCCTGCCCGCTGTCCAGGGTTTTCAAGGCGAGGTCGATGCCTTGCCCCGGCAGCGCCACGCCGCCCACTTCCAGCACGGCGCCGGCGACCAGCGCGGCGCGGTCGCGCAGGTCCTGCGGCTGGTCGGCCTCGTTGCGCAGGACGGCCAGCACGTCGCGGGCTTCCAGCGCCGGGCCGATGCCCCGGCCCACCGGCTGGCTGCCGTCGGTGTACAGGCAGCGCAGCGTCAGGCCGAAGCGGGAGGCGGTCTCGACGAGATGGCCGGCCAGGCGCTCGGCGGCTTCGCGGCTGCGGATCTTCGCGGTGGGGCCGACCGGAATGTCGATCACCACGTGCGTGGCGCCGGCGGCGATTTTCTTGGAGAGCACCGAGGCGATCAACTGGCCTTCGGTATCGATGTCTAGCTCGCGCTCCACGCGCACGAAGACGTCGTCGGCCGGGCTCAGGTGCATGGAGCCGCCCCAGGCGACGCAGCCGCCTTCGGCCTCCACGACTTCGCGCAGCTTGTCGATGCCGAGGTTCACCGGCGCCAGCATCTCCATGGTGTCGGCGGTGCCGGCCGGCGAAGTGATCGCGCGCGATGACGTCTTGGGCATGACCAGGCCGTTGGCCGCGGCGATGGCCACCACCAGCGGCGTGGTGCGGTTGCCGGGCAGGCCGCCGACGCAGTGTTTGTCCACCACTATCGGGGCGTTCCAGCGCAGGCGGTCGCCGACGTCGACCATGGCCCGCGTCAGGTAGATGGTTTCGTCCAGGCTCAGCGGCAGCGTGGCCGTGGCGGTGAGGAAGGCGGAAAGATGCACGTCGGTGTAGCGGCCGCGGACCACGTCGCGCACGATGGCCGCGAATTCCTCCTCGCCCAGGCGGCGGCCGTAGATGCGCTGGCGCACGCCGGCCAGGGATTCGAGCACCGGCGGGTGCCTGACCTGCACGCGGTCGCCGTCGCGTATGCCGAGCGCGTCCCAGGCGTCTTCCGACAGCGCGACTTCGTCGAGCGCGAGCAGGTCGCTGTCGATCTGGTAGAGCTGGGCCTGGACGTCGTGGCCGTTCGAGGTGATCAGCACCTGCGAACGGGAAGACAGGCCTTCGGAACGGCAGACGTGGCAGTCGGCGCGCATCAGCGCGATGGGCTGGTGCTGCGCATGCAGCCGCATGCGGGTGGCGCGCAGGGCGGGCGGCTTCAGTTCGGGGATGCTGCTCAAAGTTCGTACCTCTGGTCCTGCAGCGGCACGGTGGCATGCCAGTTGAGCTCGCGCTGGATGCGCTCGCGCAGCGCCTCGGACGCTTCGGGTTCGCCGTGGACGATGAAAACGCGCCGCGGCGCTTCCTGGAAACCCGAGAGCCAGCGCATGAGTTCGTCGCTGTCGGCGTGCGCCGACAGCATGGGCAGTTCGTTGACTTCCGCGTTGATCGGCGTCCACTGGCCGTAGATCTTGGTTTCGGTGGCGCCGTTGAGCAGCTTGCGTCCGCGCGTGCCGGCCGCCTGGAAGCCCGAGAAGAGCAGGGTGTTGCGATGGTCGGTGCCGAAGGCCGCGATATGGTGCAGCACGCGGCCGCCGGTCGCCATGCCGCTGGCCGAGATGATGACCTTGGGGTAGCGGTTGGCCGACAGGGCCTTGGATTCCTCCACGTCGCGCACGTAGGTCACGGCCGAGCAGGCGGCTTCGCATTCGCTCGACGACAGCTTGTGATCGCTGGCGTGCCGCTCCAGCAGTTCGGTGGTGCTGGTTGCCATCGGGCTGTCGAGGTAGACGGGCACGTTGCGCAGCCGGCCGGCCTGGCGCAGCTTCCACAGCGCGTGGATGAGGGTCTGCGCGCGACCCACGGCAAACGCCGGGATCACGACGGTGCCGCCGCGCTGCACGGTGCGCTCGATGATGGCGCCCAGGGCTTCGATGGGGGCCGCGGTGTCGTGGCGCCGGTTGCCGTAGGTGGATTCGATGACGATGTAATCGGCCTCGCGCACGGGCTCGGGGTCGTGCATCACGGGATCGCCGTAGCGGCCGAGGTCGCCGGAGAAGACCACCCGCATGCCGCCGATGTCGATCTGCGCGGTCGCCGCGCCCAGGATGTGCCCGGCGCGGCGCAGCGTCAGCGTGGCGCCGCCCGGCAGGGCCGTGGGCTGATGCAGCGCGACGTCGGAAAAGCGCGCCAGCGCGCGTTCGGCGTCGACGACGCGGTAGAGCGGCAGCGCCGGCGCGTGCCGGGAGTAGCCCTTGCGGTTGGCGAAGTCGGCGTCCTTCTCCTGCAGGGTGGCGCTGTCGAGCAGGATGAGCCTGGCCACGTCGCGGGTGGCGGCCGTGGCGTGGATCTTGCCCTTGAAGCCCTCGACCACCAGGCGCGGCAGGTAGCCGCAGTGATCGAGGTGGGCGTGGGTCAGCACCACCGCGTCGATGTCGGCCGGCGCGACGGGCAGGCTCTGCCAGTTCAGTTCGCGCAGGTTCTTCAGGCCCTGGAACAGGCCGCAGTCGATCAGCAGCCGGGTGTCTCCATGGCTCAGGAGGTGCTTGGATCCGGTGACGGTGCCGGCGCCGCCTAGGCAGGTCAGTGAGAGCATGATGTCCTTGTGCGTCAAGAGTGGGAGTCGAGCAGGTCGGCGGGGTTGCCCCGGCCGTCGATGGCCTGAAGCCGGGGCGCGTCCAGCACGTCTTCGCGGCGCCAGCCGGCCACGGCGGCGGCGGCATCGACCGCGTGCGCCCAGGTGCAGCGGTTGGCGAAGAGCATGCCGGGCACGTCCAGGGTGCCGCCCCGGCTGATGTAGCCCAGGGCTCGCGTGCGGGCCGGGCCGTCGTCCAGGCGGCGCAGGACGCCCAGCATGGGCTCGGGGCGCGTGTGGCACAGCAGGACGCGGGGCAGGCCGGCCGGGAACAGCGCGCGCAAGGCGGCGTCGGGCAGGACGAACGCGGATTCGAGTTCGTCGCGCGGGATGCGCAGGCGGCCCGGTTCCAGCACCACGGACACGCAGCATTCGTGGCCCAGCCGGGCCAGGTGGGCGCGGGCCTTCAAGGCTTCTTCCAGCTGGTAGGCGCCGATGGCGACGAATTGCAGCGCGCTGGCCGACGGATCGCCCGCGATGTGCGCCGCGCCCTGTTCGACCAGCGCCTGAGCGGCCCGCGCCTCGAAACGCTGCGGGCCGTCGCGCTTGGACACGACGACGCAGGCCACCTGGGCGCGGCGCGCATAGACGGCGCGCAATGCCGCCGCCGCGCTGTTTCCGTCCACGGGGAACAGCACCCGCGACGTGTCGGACATTTCGCCCAGCAGGGCTTCGCCGATGGTGGGATCCTGGTGGGACTGCTCGTTCTTGGCGTTCTCCCAGGTATGCGAGGTGACCACCAGCGGCACCGACAGCCAGCCCGGCGACTGGCCGAGCTCCTTCTGGCGGCGCGCGAAAATGATCTCCTGGCGCAGCAGGCCCAGCATCTTCACCGCGAAGGCTTCGTAGCTGACGATGAGGTTCAGGCCGGCCTTGTTGGCGAGCGCCGCGGCGGCCACGGCTTCTTCGTTCAGCGCGGTGACGACGGCGCCGTGCAGGTCTTCCGGCACGCCGGGTTCGGGGCGGTTGACGCGGTGCTTGAGCAGGGCCAGCGCGCCGCCCATTTTATTGCTGGCCAGTTCGTCCGGGTTGCCGACGCGCACGCGCAGCGCCGGATTGGCGCGGGCCAGTTCCACGAACCAGCGGTCCAGCGCGGCCATGGCGCTGCCCTGGGTGCCGGTGGCTTCCCAGGCGGGCTCGGGCAGGACGGGATCGTCCGGATGGCGGCGCGCCATGGCATGCCCGCTTTCGAGCGGACGCTGCTGGGCGCGGTGGTTGGCCAGGAGGGCGATGGCGGCGTCCAGTTCCGGCCCGGGGACGTAGAGCTTGCGCGCGCTGTCGTTGAAGGCGTCGCGGGCGGCTTGGTCGACGCTAGGATTGCCGCCCAGCGGCAGGTTGTGCGCGGCGTTGGTGCCGGCGCCCGGAAAGCCGTAGCCCTTTTCGGTCTCGGCGATCACATAGGGCAGCGAGGCGGGATACTGGAAGTCCGGCGCGGACAGGCCGGCGGCCAGCCGTTCCTCGGCCGCGATGATGGCCCAGGCGATGGCGGAGGGGTCGCGGCCGTCGACGATGAGCGGATCGAAGCCGTTGTGCCGGAGGTCTTCGGCCAGCCACTGCGCGCCGCCTTCCTGGACGATCTGCGTGCGCTGCTCGATGCGCCGGCCATTCAGGACCATGACGGGCACGGCCTGGCCGCAGTCTTCGGCGCGCCACCAGCGCGTGGCCCAGTCGGACCCGCGCTGCTCTTCGAAGGCGCCGTCGCTCAGGAAGGCCACCAGGCCTTCGCCGGGCAGCGGCATGTGCACGTATTGCAGGCCGGCGAACCCGAGGTAGCCGCCTTCGGACACGGCGCCCGCCGTGTTGGGGCCGGCGTGGCTGCCCAGCGGAACGGCGGGCAGGCCGCGGGCGTCGATGGCGTAGGAATAGAAATCCGTGATGAGGCGCCGCAGCCCGGCTTCGCTGCGGTCGTAGCGGCCGCGCTGCGCCTCGGAGACATCGCCGGTGAGGGCGTTGACGGCTTCGATGGCGGCCACGCAATGGCCCTGGCCCATGAGCCAGCCGCGGGTCTGGCCGGTCAGCGCATTGGCCAGCAGATAGGCGACGAAGGCGGGCACCATGTTGAGCGATCCGCCCGTGTGGCCTTCGGGATTGGACTTGAAATCCTCGGCCGCCAGCGGCTGGCCGGCCAGGTCGATGCGCCGCGCATAGGTCATGTGCGCGACCACGTTCATGGCCGCGCAGCCCAGGCGGTCGGCCGCGGCCAGCATGGCGTAGGCGTCGTCGGGGCTGGCGATGCGGCCGCTGGCCGTCAGTCGGGCCACCAGGGCGTCGACGCGGGCGACGGTGTCGGCGCGGTGCTGGATGGGGCCATGGCCGGATAGCCAATGCTCACGAAGCTTCATCGCGGTATTCCTTTGGAATCGGGGATCAATCGCGCAGGCCGCGCAGGAGCGCGTCGGCCAGCAGCGGGGCGAGTTCGATGCGATTGCTGGGATGCGGCACCGTGTCGGTGGACACGACGCGTTCAAAGCAGCCGGATACCTGGGCCCAGGCATCGTCGGCGAACAGGGCATGCACGACCACGCATTGCGGCGGCTTCATGCCGGCGAGTTTTCCGGCCGCCACCACCAGGGTGCGGCCGGACGAAGCGATATCGTCCACCAGCACCGGCGTGCGGTCGCGCCAGGGCGAGAGATCGGGCACCTCGATGTCGACCTGGCGATCGCCGCGGCGGGTCTTGCGCAGCACGACTGCCGGCGCGCCGATGCGGGCGGCGATGGAGCGGGCCCATTGCTGGCTTTCCTCGTCCGGCCCGACGATCAGCGGCGCCGGCACGTTGGCGGCGATCCAGTCGGCCAGGCGCGGCGCGGCATGCAGCGTGGCGGTGGGAATGGCGTAGAGCGACCCGAGCGAGGGGTGGCGGTGCAGGTGGGGATCGACGGTCAGCAGCCGGTCGAAGGTCGACGACACTAGGCGCGCGAACGACAGCGAACTGATGCTTTCGCCGGGATGGAAGCGCTTGTCCTGGCGCATGTAGGCCAGATAGGGCGCCACCAGGTTGACCTCGGTGGCGCCGAGCTCGCGCGCGGCGTCGGCCGCGAAAACCAGGCTCAGGAAGGCGGAGTCCGGATGGGCGAGCGTGCACACGATGTCCACGGGGCGTCCTTGCGGATCGCCGTGCAGGCGCACGTAGCTTTCGCCGTCCGGGAAGCGGCGGGTTTCCACGGCGCCGAGTTCGCCCTCGCACAGGGCGGCGAGCCGGGCCGCGAATCCTTCATTGCCGGGAAGAGGGAGGATCAGTCTTTGCATGAATGCCGGGTCCGCCTGTTCCGGGTGGAGGGAAACCGAAGAGGCCGCCAGCGGCCCCGCGCGACGCCTCAGGGTGTCGCGGCATTCTGATTATGGCGCAAGGGGACGGGTCCGGGGAGGCCGGACCCGAGGTTAACCTTGATGTAACTCAAAGGTTTGGCGCGGCTAGCCGAGGTGCTCCACGTTGCCGCAGACCGAGATGCTCTGGCCGCTGATCATGGCGCCGTCGTCCGAGCACAGGAAGGCGACCTGGGCGGCCACGTCTTCCGGGCGCGTCATGCGGCGCAGCGAAACGCCGGACAGCAATTGCGCGCGCATCTCGTCGTTGCCGACGCCGGCCGCGTCGGCGCGCGCGGCGATGATGCGCTCGACCCGCTCGCCGGCCACCACGCCCGGCAGCACGGAATTGACGCGGATGTTGGACGGGCCCAGCTCCATGGCCCAGGTCTGCGTCAGGCCGGCCAGGCCGAACTTGCTGGCGCTGTAGGGCGTGCGCAGCGAGAAGCCCAGGCGCCCCGCCACCGAAGAGATGTTGACGATGGCGCCGCCGCTGGCCGCCCGCAGCAGCGGCACCGCGCTGCGCGCGCACAGGAAGGTGCCGGTCAGGTTGACTTCCAGCGTGTGGTGCCAGGCCTCCAGCGTGGTGTCTTCGAGCCGGCTGGTCGGGCCGGACACGCCGGCATTGTTGATCAGCGCGTCAAGCCTGCCCCATTTCGCGGACAGCTCGCGGAACAGGCCCTGCACCTGCGCTTCGGACGAGACGTCCGCCACGCTTACGCTCAGGCGCGGATGGCTGCCCTCGACGGCGCGGCAGGCGGCCGCGTCCACGTCGCAGGCGTGGACCTCGGCGCCGGATTCGAGGAACCTGCGCGCGATCGCCAGCCCGATGCCGTTGGCGCCCGCGGTGACGAGGACGCGCTTGCCTTTCAGTGATTCGCTCATGATGTCCGCCGCCTCCCTTACACGGCGAATTCTGGCCGCGGGCCGTCGGTCCGGGGCAGGCCCAGGATTTCCCGGGCTTCGGCGGGCGTGGCCGGCTCCATGTCCAGTTCGCGGATGATGCGCACGATGCGCTCGGTGAGCTGCACGTTGGTGGCGAGTTCGCCGTGGCGGTAGTAAAGATTGTCTTCCAGGCCGACGCGGGCGTGGCCGCCCAGCAGCAGCGCGCTGAGGTTCGCCTCCAGTTGCGAGGGGCCGATGCCGCTGACGCAGAACACGCTGTTCTTCGGCAGCAGGTCCACCATCATCTGCAGGTGGCGCGGCGAGAACGGCATGGCGTTCTGGAAGTTCCGGTGCACGTTCATGACCAGGTTGATGAAAGGCGGGCCGTCGTCCAGGCCTTCGTCGATGAGCGTGGTGGCGTCCTGGAGGATGTGCGTGGGGCTGAAGACTTCCCACTCGGGCTTGATGCCGCGCGCCTTCATGCCGGCGGCCAGTTCGCGGGCCCGGCTCAGGGGCGTGTTCATGAGGTATTCGCGCTCGCCGAAGGCCAGGTTCAGCGTGGTGGCGTCCAGCGTGCACATCTCGGCGCCCGCATCCATGCCCTTGAGCCGTTCCTCCCACAGGATTTCCCAGGTGCCGGGCGATGTTTCCTTGACCATGTCGCCGTGCACGCCGCCGCCCGTGGAATTGTTCAGGACGATGTCGCAGCGGTCGCGGATGCGGCGGTTCATGTCGCGATAGATCGACGCGTCGCAGGTGGCCTGGTCGTCGGGGCGGCGCGCGTGCAGGGCCACCACGCTGGCGCCCGCGTTGTAGCAGCGGTAGACGTCCTCGGCGATTTCGTCGGGCTGGGTCGGAAGGTGGGGATTCTGGCTCTTGAACGCCATGCCCCCGGTGGGGGCGATGGTCACGATCACTTTGCGTTTGGACATTCGATTCTCTTTCGGGTGTCGGTGGGGCCGGGCGCGGCTCAGTTCCACAGCGCGCAGCGGCTCTCCGCCTTCTTGGTGAAGGCCTCGTTGCCGTCGATGGTCTGCACGACGTTGAAGTAGTCCCAGGGTTCCTTGGACTGTTCGGGCGTCTTGACCTGCAGCAGGTACATGTCGTGCACGACGCGGCCGTCGGGGCGAACCACGCCGTCCTTGATGTACATGTCGTTCAGCTTGTTGGCGCGCAGGTGGGCGAGCACGCGGTCGGGGTCGTCCGTGCCGGTGGCCTTGACCGCCCGCAGGTATTGCAGCGCGGCCGAGTAGTCGGCGGCCTGCAGCGACGAGGGCATGGCCTGCCGCCGCTTGTAGAACTCGCGGCCCCAGGCGCGGGCCGCGTCCGAGCCGTTCCAGTACCAGCTGTCCGTGAGGTACATGCCTTGCGTCGGGCCCAGCCCCATGGCGTGGATGTCGTTGATGAACATGATCATGCCGGCCAGCTTCATGGTCTGGGTGATGCCGAATTCGTTGGCCGCCTTGATGGCGTTGGTGGCATCGGCGCCGGCGTTGGCCAGGGCCAGGATCTCCGCCTTGCTGCTTTGCGCCTGCAGCAGGAACGAGGAGAAGTCGCTGGAGGACAGCGGATGCTTGACCGAGCCCAGGACCTTGCCCCCGGCGGCCTGCACCACGTTGGTGGTGTCGGCTTGCAGCGCCGTGCCGAAGGCGTAGTCCGCCGTCAGGAAGTACCAGGTCTTGCCGCCCGTCTTGACCACGGCGCCGCCGGTGCCGCGCGCCTGCGCGACGGTGTCGTACGCGTAGTTGAGGGTATAGGGCGTGCACTGTTCGTTGGTCAGCGCCGGCGCGCCCGCGCCGACCACGATGATGGGCTTTTTCTTGTCCGAGGCCACCTTGGACATGGCCAGGGCGGTGCTGGAATTCGTGCCGCCGATCAACATGTCCAGCCCGCGCTGGTCGAACCATTCCCGGGCCTTGGCCGAGGCGATGTCGGCCTTGTTCTGGTGGTCGGCGACCAGGAGTTCGATCTTCTTGCCGTCGATCGCGCCGCCCATCTCTTCGATCGCCATCTTGATGGCCTCGGCGCCGCCGGGGCCGTCGGGGCCGGAATACACGCCGGAGAGGTCGGTAATGAAGCCGATCCGTATGACGTCGTCCGAGAACTGCGCATGGGCGCCGCCCGGCCCCGCCAACAGGATGGCACCGCAGGTTGCGGCGGCGGACATGGCGCGCGACATTGACAACATTGCTGTCTCCTCTTATGTTTTTTGGCCCGACGGGCTCCCTTATTCTGTGACCGGGCCAGTCGCGCGGACAGTCACCATGGTGACAAAGCACCCTAGGGTTTACCTGGGCGGGACCACACAGCCGGCGATGAGGAAGCGATGGACATGGCGTCTGCGGAGACGGGAGACCAGGCATTGAGCGCGCGCCGGCGGAAGGCGCAGGGCGCGGTGGACAGGATGCTGGGCGTCGTGCCCTGGTACAACGGCCTGCCGGACGCCGAGCGCGAGGAGATCCGCGCCAGCCTGCGCCTGGTATCGCTGCGGACGGGCGAATACCTGTTCCGCGTCGGGGAGCGCTCGCCCGGCTGGTACGGGGTGGTCGACGGCCTGGTGAAATGGTCGTCGGGCGGCGCCGACGGCAAGACCCTGTCGCTGGCCGGCTTCAGCACGGGAAGCTGGTTCGGCGAAGCCACCATGATCCGCGGCGCGCGGTTCGACTACGATCTGGTGGCCTTGCGGCCCAGCCGCGTGGTGATCCTGCCGCGCGACACGTGCGAATGGCTGTGGAACCACAATATCGAGTTCACCAAGGCCTTGATGGAGCACCTGGCGGAGCGGGTGGACTGGCTGATGGCGAGCTATACCGGCAATGTGCTGCTCGACGTCGACACCATGGTGGCGCGCGCCGTCGCGGCCCAGCTCGCGGCCGAGTCGCATTCGGGAACGGACGGGCGCCTGAAGATCTCGCAGGAGGAGATCGCCAGTCTTTGCGGGGTGTCGCGCCAGCGCTGCAATGCCGCGTTGACGCGGCTGGCGCGCGCTGGCGTGTTGCAGACGCGCTATGGCGGCCTGACCATCCTGGACCGCGAGGCGCTGGACCGGTACGCCAAGACCGATCGCAAATTCGGCCCGGCCCCCGCGAGGACGGCCTAGAGCGGGATTGGGTGCGATGCTCAAGCACCTGCCGACCGAATTGCGCAATGGCTAACACTCGCTACATCCGGTACTGCAGCGTCAAGAGATAATTCTGCGGCGCGCCGTAGTAGTTGTGGTCATAGCTGATGGACGAGTAGTACCGCTTGTCCGTCAGGTTGCCCACGTTCAGGGCGACCGACAAGCGGTCGTCGAACCGGTAGCCGATGCGGGCGTCGAGAACGGTGTAGCCGCCCTGGACGCGGCCGTAGTAGGCGAAGCCGGACGACTCGCTCTGAGTGGTCAAGCCCGCGCCCACCGAATAGCGGCTCCATTCGCCCGGCAGGCGGTAGTTGGCCCACAGCCGCGCCAGATGGCGAGGCACGCCGGTATTGGCCGAAATGTCGTAGCCGACCGCGGGCACGTCCTGGCCTTTGTGCTTGGTCTGCGTATAGGTGTAGGACGCGGCCAGTTGCAGCCCGGGCAGCACTTCGCCGCTGACCTCGGCCTCGAAGCCCTGGCTGCGCACCTGCGCCGTCGGGCGATAGCAGGTGCCGCCGCATTGCGCATTGGCCACGTCTTCGGGCACGCCTCCATCCTCGAAGGCGACTTTCTTCTGCTCGGTGCGGAACAGGGCGAAGCCCACATCCACCCGGCCGTCCAGCAGTTCGCCCTTCAATCCCAGTTCGTAGTTCCGGCCCGTGACGGGGCTGAGGAAGGCGCCGGACGCGTCGCGCTGGCTCTGGGGGCGGAAGATGTCGGCATAGTTGGCATAGGCCGACCATTGATCGTTAAGCGTGAGCACCGTGCCGAAGAAAGGCGTGAACTCTCCGGTTTCCTTGGCCGTCGTCTCCGTATAGCCCCAGACGCCGTCGGAAACGTAGGTCTGCTTGTACCAGGAGAATCGGCCGCCCAGCACGAGCGACAGCGGGTCCAGCAGTTGATAGCGGGCCGTGGCGTACAGTCCCTTTTTATCGGACCGGTAGCCATCATCCATCCGGTTGGGGGCGATGATCTCGTCGCTATTCATCCCGGGCGCGGTGACGCGCTGGTCGTAGCTTCCGTTCAGGCTTTCGACGTTGCGAGTCCAGCCCCAGATATCGTTGCTGCGCTGGTGCGAGAAGTTCGCGCCCACCGTCAGGTCGAGCTTGCGGCCGAACAGGGTGGTGCCGCCCGTCAGGTAGGCGTCGCCGCCCAGGTTCCTGGATTCCATGTCGAAGGCATAGGCATCGCCGCGGAAAGTATTGGGCGGCCCCAGCCTGCCGGTGCGCAGCAGGTACTTGATGTCGTTGGCCTCGTCCACTCGCACCAGGGCGGCCTTGAATTTCCAGCCATTGTCGAAGCGGTGGGTCAGGTCCGCGTACCAGGTGTCCTGCGTCTTGGAGGCATGGTTCCAGGGGGCGCTCAGGTTGGTGGAGCGGGAGTAATCGGGCATGGAGCCGTCGCCATAGTTGGGCAGGCCCGACCAGTCGATGACGCCGTAGGGCTTTTCGCGGCTGTAGCCTATGCCCAGGGTGGTGGCGGGGCCCAGGTCGATATCCAGCGCGCCGTAGATCGTCCGGTCGTTGGAGTCCAGGTAGTCGCGGAAGGATCCGGCGGTGTCGTAATTCACCACCACGCGCCCGCGCACCGTGCCGCTTTCGTTCAGCGGGCCGCCCAGGTCGGCCTGCGCGCCGTACTGGTCCCACGATCCCGCCTTGGCCGTCAGCCCCAACTGGAATTCCCGCGTCGGACGCTTGCGCACCATGTTGACGGAACCCGACGGATCGCCCGCGCCCTCGAATAGCCCTTGCGGGCCGCGCATGATTTCCACGCGGTCGTAGATCGCCGCATCGGAGTTGAAGGCGGAGCCGCGCGCGTAGAGCTGGCGCTCCAGCGGCACGCCGTCGAACTGGTAGCTTTGGATGAAGAATCCGCGCGAATAGAATTGGCCGCCCGGGTCGTTGGCTACCATGGACACGCCGGGCGCGTTGTTCAATGCGTCGCGGATGTCGGTAATGTTCTGGTCGTCCATGCGCTGCCGGGTGATCACGGAGACCGCCTGCGGGATGTCGCGCAGCGATTGGTCGCCCTTGGCGATCGTCACGACGTTGGAGGCGTAGGAGCCGGAGCCTTCGGTGGTGGCGATGTCGCGGCCTTGCACCGTCACTGGCGCCAGCGTGGCGATCCCGCCGCCGGCCGGGTGGAGGCGGTATTGCCCTCGCGGATCCCGCGCGGCTTCGAGACCCGTGCCTGCCAGGGCGGCCGCGAGCGCCGCGTCCGGGTTGAGCGTACCTTGCACGCCGGGGCTGTGGCGTCCTTCGACCAGGCCCGGGGGGCTGGCGAGCAGGATGCCGGACTCCGCGGCGTAGCGGGCCAGGACGGCGCCTAGGGGGCCCGCCGGAATGTCATACCGGCGGGCATGACTGTTTGCGTGGGAGGGCTGGCTGGCGTCCGTGACCTGCGCGAGGACGCCGGGCGTCCAGACCGTTGCGGCGAGCAGACCATAAACGCAGGCAAGGTGGAAGGCGCCGCGGCGCAGGGGCTGGGGAATGCGTGCGGGGGCGGGCGGGTGAACAGGCATGTGGGGTCCTCAGAAACCGGGTGTGCAGTGGTCGAATGACTTGTCACCCCGTTCATCGAACGAACCGCCCGAAATAGGAACTGTTTTCTGAGAAAAAGAGCATTCCGATGTTCCCCCCGAATTGGCTGGCTGGGCTATCGGGGCGAAACGCGGATCCACCACGGCATCGGGCGGTTGACGCGGATGGGCATCACCGACTCCAGCATGGCGAGCGCGCGGTCTGGGTCCGTCATCGGATAGCTGCCGAAGACCGGCAGTTTCGCCACCTGCGGCGAGACAGTGAGATAGCCCGCGCGATACCGTCCGAGTTCACGCAGCACGGCGTCCAGGGGGACGTCCTCCGCGATGTAGAGGCCGCGCGCCGACGCTTCGCCCGCCGGACTCGCGGGCTCGGCGGGGGAGAGGCCCGTCGGCGTCAGGCGCGCCCGCCACCCCGCCTGGATGATCAGGCTCGTGCCGTCGGCCGCGTGAGCCTGGACCGCGCCGTCATAGACCGCGATCCGCGTGTCGCCGTCTTCCAGCCTCACGGTGAACCGCGTGCCCAGCGCGCGCAGCCGGCCCTGGGGGGTATCCACGACGAAAGGACGGGCGGCATCGGCCGCCGTGTCGATCAGGACCTCGCCGGCGACGAGTTTCAGGCGGCGCAGCGCCGGGGTGAAATACTCGTCGAACGCGCTGGCGGTGCCCAGCCAGACGCGTGTGCCGTCGCCAAGCAGAATCTCGCGGACTTCGCCGATGGCGGTCCGATGGTCGGCGGCCCAGGCGAGGACCAGGCCGGGCAGGAGGGACGGGCGCCATGCCACGCTGCCCGCCAGGCCGGCGCCGGCCAGGGCCGCCAGCCCCAATATCAGGCGGCGCCGGCCGGCGGCGACGGTCACCGAGCGATATGCGCCGATCGCGCCGCGTGGGTCGGGCGTTTTCTGGATCGGCTGGAATAGCTGGCCGACGCGGTCCACCCGCGCCCAGGCGATGCGATGCGCTTCCGCGCTCTCGTGCCAGATCCGCCAGGCTTCGCGGTCGGCCGGGGTCGCCTCGCCCGATTGCAGCAAGGCGAACCATTCCGCCGCCTGTTCCAGCACCGCGCGCGCGGGCATGCCGGCGCGTTGCCGTTCCGAAGGATCGCTGGCGGCGCTCACAGCGTTTCCAGGCAGTGCAGCATGGCTTGGGCGACGTACTTGCGCACCATGCGGGTGCTGACGCCCAATTCGGCCGCGACTTCCTTTTCGCTCATCCCGCTGCCGACCGCCATGACGAACGCATGAGCCGCCTTGACGGGCAGGGTGCGCAGCAGCCGGTCGATTTCCTGCAGCGCTTCCAGCACGATGGCCTGATGCTCCGCGGACGGAGCCCGGGCCTCGGGCTGCGCGGCCAGGGTGTCGAGCCAGGCCTGCTCGATGCGCCGACGGCGCCACAAATCGACGCACAGGCCGCCAGCCATGGTCCGCAGATAGACGCGCGCCTCGGGCAGGCTGCCGAACTTGCGGGGTGTCGTCAGCAGCCTCAGAAACGCGTCCTGCGCGAGATCCGCGGCATCCGAGGCGTTGCCCAGCCGGCGGCGCAGCCAGGCCTGCAGCCACGAGTGATGGTCGCAGTAAAGGGTTTCCACGCTGGGCGGGAAAGCGTAATCCGAAGTGTCCAAGGCCTGTGGCCGCCCACGCTGGCGGGTGATTAAATGGGAACGATTATTATTAATAATATCCAATTGGCAAATCCCCGGCAAACCCGCTGAGGGAATGCCCGCGCGCAGGCGTTCGCCACCCGTGGCACTGGCCAATAGCCAGGATTGCAGCAGCCGCCGCGATCTGGGCTGGAGGGCCGGGCCGAACAGCAGGATACCGAGCGTGCCGCCCATCGCGTTCGGGCTGGTGCTGTCCAGCGGTTCGCCCGCATGGGGGCGGTTCAGCTCGGGCTCGTAGCGGTCATGCCGCGTGACGGTATCGCCCAGGCTGCGGATGTATCGTGTTCAGGTGGGCAGCCCCTGGCGTTGAGGGCGGATGCGCTTGCGGAAGAACACCACGCGCTCGGTTTCGTCGAAGCCCAGGCCGTGGTGGAACGCGTGGCTCCGCCGGTTATCCAAGGCGGCGTCCGAGCCCAGTTCCGTGCAGCCCAGCCGGCCGGCCCACGCTTCTATGGATTGCAGCAGCGCGCCGGCGACCCCGCCGCGACGGCTGGCCTCAAGCACGTAGATCCCCTCCAGGAACCCCACCGGCGAGGTCTCGCAGCCGTTGACGTAATCATGCCGGATGGATGCCTCGGCGAATCCGATGGGGCTGCCGCCGCGCATCGCCAGGAAGCACACCTGTTGCCGTCCTTGGGCGGCTTCGGCGATGAAGTCGTGGATATCGGCCTCGTGCTGCGAGGGGCTGCAGTCCGGCCACAATGCGGACCGCAATGCCGCCCAGGCGCGCGCGTGCTGCTCGCCGGCCTGGGTGATCGTGAAGGTTTCCATGATGGGCCTTGAGCGCGTGCGAGAAAAAGGAGGGCGCCGGGGCGCCGGGGAGGGAGAACGATCTCGCCTCATTGTTCCATTTTCCCGCTGGCCGAGGCCGGGCGGCGGCCGTGGCCGGCCCCATCAGGCGCTCGGCCATGGCCGAGAGGCGGTTTCAGGCCTCGCATTGCAGGGCGGCCGCGGGTCGCCGGCGCGCGGCGCGCAGCGCCAGGGCGGCGATGGCCGTCGCGGCGGCCAGCGCCGTCACGCCGGTCCAGCCCCAGCGGGCCAGCGCCATGCTGCCCAGCGCGCCGCCCGCCGCCATGCCGACGAACACGCCGGTCATGAGCACCGCGTTCAGGCGGCTGCGCGCCGCGGGATCCAGGCCGTACACGATGCTCTGGTGGGCGATCAGCGACATCTGGATGCCCAGGTCGAAGCCGACGGCGCTGGCGGCGATCAGCCACAGCGCGGCCGCGGGCGGCAGCAGGGGCAGCAGCGCCATGGCGGCGAAGGACAGGGCGGTCAGCGCGGCGCCCAGGCGGGCCAGGCGGGCGGGGCCGCGGCGGTCGGCGACGCGGCCGGCCAGGGGCGCCGCCAGCGCGCCCGCGGCGCCGGCCAGGCCGAAGGCGCCGGCGGCGTCCGCGCCCAGGTGGAACGGCGCCTCGTGCAGCATGACCGCGAGGGTCGACCAGAAGGCGCTGAAGCCCATGTACAGCAGGCCCTGGGCGACGGCGCTGCGGCGCAGTTCCGGGTGCTGGCGCCACAGGGTGGCCAGCGAACCGAGCAGGGCGCGGTAGGGCAGGCGGCTGGTGGGCGCGAAGCGCGGCAGATGGCGCCACAGCGCCAGCGACAAGGCCGCGATGCCCAACGCCGCCAGCCAGAACATGACGCGCCAGCCGAAATGCTCGGCCACGAAGCCGCCGACCACCCGCGACAGCAGGATGCCCAGCAGCAGGCCGGTCATCACCGTGCCCACGATCGCGCCGCGGCGCTCGGGCGGCGCCAGCGTGGCGGCGGCGGGCACGATGTCCTGCGCCATGGTCGCGGCGAGGCCGACGGCGAAGCTCGCCGCCAGCATCGTCCCCATGCCGGGCGCGAAGCCGGCCAGCAGCAGGCCGGCGGCCAGCGCGGCCGACTTGGCCAGGATGATGCGCTTGCGGTCGTAGCGGTCGCCCAGCGGGGCCAGCAGCAATATGCCGAACGCATAACCGAGCTGGGTCAGCGTGGGGATCCAGCCCAGCGCGCCGGGCGCGGCGTCGAGTTCGCCGCCCAGCACGCCCAGCATCGGCTGGCTGTAGTAGAGGGAGGCCACGGCCAGGCCGGCGCCGATGGCCAGCAGCGCGATAAGGCCGCGTGTCAGAAGGGTTTCGGGTGAAGTCGAGGCAGCGGGAGCGGTGGGCATGATGGCGGTCCGAAGAAAGGTGTGGCGCAGATTGTGGACCTGGCTCCGGGCGGCTGGTAGCCCCGGCGGGAGTAAATCCGTTATACGATTCACGTATGACCAAGCCCGCCACGCCCGCTTTCGGCACCGACCGCATGCTGCTCATCGAGACCTTCGTGCGCATCGTGGAGGCGGGCAGCCTGTCGGCCGCCGCGGCGCAGCTGGGAGGCACGCAACCCACGGTCAGCCGGCGGCTGCAATCGCTGGAGCGGGCGCTGGGCGTGCGCCTGCTGCAACGGTCCACCCACGCCATCCGCCTGACCGAGGACGGCCAGCGCTGCTACGAACGCGCGAAAGACCTGATCTCGGGCTGGCAGTCTTTCGAGAGCGAGGTGCGCGGCGCGGTCGAGGAACCCGAGGGCGTGCTCCGCGTGGTGGCCCCGCACGCCTTCGGGCAGCATCAGTTCGTGGAGCCGCTGGCGCATTACCTGCGGCTGTATCCGAAGATGCGCGTCGAATGGCTGCTGCACGACCGCATGCCGGATTTCATCGCGGAGAACGTCGATTGCGCCCTGCGGGTGGGGGCCATCACCGACCCGTCCGTGGTGGCGCTGAAGCTGGGCGAGGTGCCGCGCATCGTGGTGGCGGCGCCGGGCCTGCTGCCGTCCGGGGAGGTGCCGCAGCATCCCCGGCAACTGGCCGCGCTGCCATGGCTGGCGCTGCGCACCTTCTACCGCAACGAGGTCGCGCTCACGAACCAGGATACCGGCGAGGTGGCGCGTTTCGGCATCGAGCCCCGGCTGTCCACCGACGGCCTGTACGCGCTGCGCCGCGCGGCGGCCCTGGGCCTGGGGGTGGGCCTGGGCTCGGCCTGGGCCATGGCCGAAGACATGGCCCAGGGCCGGCTGGTGCACGTGGCGCCGCGCTGGCAGGCCGAGCCGCTGCCCGTGTACCTGGTGTACGCGCCGTCGCGCTTCCAGCCCGCCCGCCTGCGGCGCTTCATCGAGATCATGCGCGAACACCTGCCCGCCGAACTGCGCAACGTCGAGACCTGAAGGGGCGGGGCGCGGCGCGCGCGGCCGAGCCTTGCGTTATTGAATCCGGCTTCGTAACCTAGACCGCTGCATTTCGAGCTGCGTTCCGGGGGTGGGGATTATGTATCTGGGCAGGCCGACGAGGCCGCAACGCACGGCTTGGCGCCGGACCAGGAAGGCCGCGCGCATCCTGTGCCTGATCGCCGCCGTCTTCCTGGTGACGGCGATCGGCCTGCGGCTGTTCGACATCCAGCAGGGCCCGCCGCTGGCGGCTTGGCATACCTACGTTCCCGAGGAGCTGGACCGCGACGCGCTGGATCGCGGCAGCTGGCAGGACTACCTGGCGCGCGAGAAAAAACTGTTCGTCGAAGTCCGCCAGCACGTCACCGAGCAGCTGGAGCCGGAAGACCGCAGCGAGAGCAACCGCTATTTCAGCGGCGCGGTGGTCTATCCCGAGCGCTTCACGCAGGACTGGAACCGTTCATACGTGCTGGAGCCGGACGCGGACCCCGTCGGCGCGGTGGTCCTGCTGCACGGGCTGACCGATTCCCCCTACAGCCTGCGGCACATCGCGGCGCATTACCGCGACCTGGGCTATGCGGTGGTGGCGATCCGCCTGCCGGGCCACGGCACGGTGCCGGGCGGGCTGACCGACGCCACCTGGGAAGACTGGGCCGCCGCGACGCGGCTGGCGGTGCGCGAGGCGAGGCGGCGCGTGCCTGCGCCGCGGCCGCTGCATATCGTGGGCTTTTCCAATGGCGGGGCGCTGGCGCTGATGTACGCCATGGAGTCGATCGACGACCCCAGGCTGGCCCGGCCGGACCGCCTCATCCTGATCTCGCCCATGATAGGCATCACGCAGTTCGCCCGGTTTGCAGGGCTGGCGGGCCTGCCCGCGATCCTTCCGGCCTTCGCCAAGGCGGCCTGGCTGAGCGTGGTGCCGGAATTCAACCCGTTCAAGTACAACTCCTTCCCGGTCAACGCGGCGCGACAGTCGTACGAGCTGACCCGCGTGCTGCAGGAGAACATCGCGCTCAGGCAGCGGCAGGGCAGCCTGGAGCGGCTGCCCCCCATCCTGACGTTCCACTCGGTGCTGGACTTCACGGTCAGCACCCGCGCGCTGATCAATGCCCTCTATGCCCGCCTGCCGGCCAACGGCAGCGACCTGGTGCTGTTCGACCTGAACCGCGCCACCAAGCTGGGGCCGCTGTTCCGGCGCGGCGTGGAATGGTCGTTGTCGGGCACGCTGCCCGGCGAGCAGCGCAACTACCGCCTGACCATCGTGACCAACGCGTCGTCCGTGTCCAGCGACATGGTCGAGCGCATCAGCGAGGCCGGCGAAACGCGGCTGGTCGAGCGCGCCATCGGCATGCAGTATCCGCGCGAGATCTACTCGCTGTCGCACGTGGCCTTGCCCTTTCCGGTCAACGATTCGCTGTATGGCCAGCACCCCGACAACATCGAGGAGTACGGCGTCAGCCTGGGCGCGATGTCGATCCGGGGCGAAGTGGGGGCGCTGGTCAGCGGCATGGATACGCTGGCCAGGCTGACGTCCAATCCGTTCTACCCCTACCTGATCAAACGCATGGACGGGGTGATCCCGCGCTAGGGCCTGTGCGAGGCTCCCTTTAGTGTCAACAGGCCCTAGCCCAGCGCCGCGGCCAGCCTGCCGACTTCGGCGATGATCCCGTCGCGCTCCGGCATGGGGACGGCCGTGGTTTCCAGATAGGCGCAGACGAGGATCGGCGCGCCGCCGGGCGCTTGCGCGTAGCCGGCGTCGTTGGCGCCCACCTTCGAGTAGGTGCCGGTCTTTTCCCCGACCTTCCAGTCCGGGGGAAAGCCCGCGCGCAGGCGCTTGCCGCCGGTGGTGTTGGCGAGCAGCCAGGATCGCAGCAGTTGTTGCGAGGCGGGCTTGAGGGCAGCGCCGAACAGCAGCGCATTGAGGGTGCCGTTCATCGCGTTCGGGCTGGTGCTGTCCAGCGGTGCGCCCGCATGCGGGCGGTTCAGCTCGGGCTCGTAGCGGTCATGCCGCGTGACGGTATCGCCCAGGCTGCGGATGTATCGCGTCAGCGCCTGGGGGCCGCCGTAGCTGCGGTGCATGAGATTGGCGGCCGTGTTGTCGCTGGTGGTGATGGTGGCTTCGCAGAGTTCGGCCAGCGTCATGCCTTGCGGGCCGACGTGCAGCCGCGTGACCGGGGCGTGTTCCTGCAGGTCGGCCTCGGTGATCGGGATGCGCCGGGTCAGCTGGTCTTCGCCGCGATCCGCGCGCGCCAGGATGTAGGCCGCGGCCAGCGTCTTGAAGGAACTCAGCATCAGGAAGCGTTCGTCGCCGCGATGGCCGGCGGCCTGGCCGCTGGCCGTGTCCAGCAGGGCGACGCCCAGCCGGCCCCGGCTGGCGGTTTCCAGCCGGACGAGTTCGCGGCTCAGCGTGGCCAGGCGATCGGCCGTCCATCGATATTTCTTATCCGTCCGGGCGCGCGCCAGCGCCGGCATCCCGCCGGCCAGGATGGCGGCCGCCGTGAAGTTTCTTCTCGTGATCAAGGCGTTCTCCTTTGAAAAACGCTTGCATGCTAGGGGCTGGACGGCATCGGGAACAAACGGGAATAATTGTGGCCATTCCATAGAAAAACTTATACCGCGCCATGGATCTCCCGCTGAATGCCCTGCGCGCTTTCCAGGTGTCGGCGCGACACCTGAGTTTCACGCGCGCGGCGCAGGAGCTCAACCTGACGCAAGCGGCGGTCAGCCAGCACGTCAAGAACCTGGAGGCCAGGCTGGGCGTGGCGCTGTTTCGCCGCGTGCCGCGCGGCCTGGTGCTGACGGACGAGGGCCTGGCCCTGGTGCCGGTGCTGTCCGAATCCTTCGACCGCATCGCCACGGCATTGCGGGGCTATCGCGGCAAGGTCAGGCGGCAGGTCCTGTCGGTGGGCGTGGTCGGAACCTTCGCCGTGGGTTGGCTGCTGCCCCGCATGCGCGACTTCCAGGCGCTGCATCCGCACGTGGACCTGCGCGTGTTCTCGAACAACAACCGGGTGGACCTGGCCGCCGAGGGGTTGGACCTGGCGATACGTTTCGGCGACGGCAACTGGCACGGCATCGACGCGCAGCCGCTGCTGTCGGCGCCCTTGTCGCCGGTCTGCTCGCCCGGGGTGGCGCCGCGGTTGCGCGCGCCGCGGGACGCGCTGCGCGAACCCCTGCTGCGCTCCTATCGGCCGGACGAGTGGCCCGCCTGGTTCGCGGCGGCCGGCCTGGAGCCGCCGCTGGTGCAGGGCTCCATGTTCGATTCGTCGCTGGTGCTGGCCGACGCGGCGGCCCAGGGCGCGGGCCTCGCCTTGCTGCCCGTGCGTCTGTTCGAGCGCGAGTTCCGTTCGGGCCGGCTGCTGCGGCCGTTCGCGCTGGAGGTGGAAACGGGGCGCTACTGGCTGACCCGCATCGCCAGCCGCCGTCCGAATGCCGCCATGCAGGCCTTCGGCGCCTGGATGCGCGGCGCGCTGGAAATCTGAGGCCTCTTCGGGCGATAGCCGCCCACGGACTTGGGGCTAGCGGGCGGCGCCCGCCGTTTCGATCAGGGTCTCGCGAAACGTCTGCACCAGCGGCCTCAGGTTGATCTTGTGCCAGGCCGCCCAGAGCGGCGTCCGGTAGGTGAATCCGGGCAGTTCGCGCATGACGACGCCCGCGGGGGCCTGGCGGCGCAGGCTTTGCTGGACGGTGGTCACGCCCAGCCCCGCGGCGACCAGGCCCAGCGCGGCCAGCGGTTCGGTGGCCTCCATCGAGATCGTGGGCGTGAAGCCGGCCTGGGCGCAGGCCGCGATGAACGTATCGTGCCGCAGCGCGCTTTCCTTGTGCGTGACGCCTATCCACTTCTGCGCCGCGAGCTCGGCCGGGGTGATGGATGCCGCGCCGGCCAGGGGGTGCCCCGCGGGCAGCGCCAGCAGCATCGGGTCGTTGAGCACCTGGGCCGATTCGAGGTCGGGATCGTCGGGCAAGGGCGGCTCGCACACGAGCGCGATATCGAGGCTGCGCTGGCGCAAACCCTCCAACTGGGCTTCGGATTGCTGGTTGTACAGCGCGATATGCACCGCCGGGCGGCCTTCATTCAGCGCGCGCAGCGCATTGGGCAGCACGCCCGAATGCATGGCGTATTCCAGGTAGCCGATGCATAGCCCGCCTTCGTCGCCGCGGCCCAGCCGCCGGGCCAGGGATTCGAGCCGGTTGGCGTGAGTCAGGAGGGCCTGCGCCTCCGCCAGGAAAGTGCGCCCGTCGCGGGTCAGGCGGATCCGTTGCTGGGAGCGTTCGAACAGCACCAACTGGAGCTTTTCCTCCAGCTGGGCGATCTGGCGGCTGAGCGGGGATTGGGAGATATGCAGGCGTTCGGCCGCGCGCCCGACGTGTTCTTCCTCGGCGACGGCGACGAAATAATGCAGTTGGCGGAGATCCAGCACGTTAAGACCTTTAGTGACTCATATTGTGCAAATTATGTCTTGGACAGACTTAACTGGCAATCCTAGACTGGCCGCACCTCAACAAATTTGCGTAGAGAGCAATCATGAGCATCAAGGAAAAACTTGCCGGAAACGTACTGGGTTTCGGCACCGCCCCGCTGGGCAATATGTTCCGCGACATCCCGGAAGCGGAAGCGCAGGCCACGGTGGACGCGGCCTGGGAGCAGGGCGTGCGCTACTTCGATACGGCCCCGTTCTACGGCGCCGGCCTGGCCGAAATCCGGCTGGGAGAAGCGCTGGCCCGGCACAAGCGCGACGACTACGTGCTGAGCACCAAGGTCGGCCGCCTGATCCTCGACGAAGTCGAGGACGCCAGCGCGCGGGCGCTGGGTGAGAAGAGCGGCCTGTTCGCCGCCGGCCGCCCCAACCGCCTGGTCAACGACTATTCCGCCGACGCGACGCTGCGCTCGATCGACGACAGCCTTGCGCGGATGAAGACCGACCGCCTCGATATCGTGTGGATCCACGACATCGCCCAGGACTTCTACGGCGATGAATGGCTGTCGTACTTCGAAGTGGCCCGCAAGGGCGCCTTCCGCGTCCTGACCCGCCTGCGCGAAGAGGGCGTGATCAAGGCCTGGGGCCTGGGCGTGAACCGCGTGGAGCCGATCGAGCTGACGCTGGATCTCTCCGAGGCGCAGCCCGACGGGTTCCTGCTGGCGGGCCGCTATTCGCTGCTCGACCACGAGCGCGCGTTGCAGCGCCTGATGCCGAAGGCGGCGGCGCGCAAGACCGAGATCGTGGTGGGCGGCCCGTACAGTTCCGGCATCCTGGCCGGCGGAACGCACTTCGAATACCAGCAGGCGCCTGCCGACATCATCGCCAAGGTCGAGCGCATCAAGGCGATCGCGCAACGGCACGGCGTGAGCGTCAAGGCGGCGGCGCTGCAGTTCGTCCTGGCGAACCCGGCGGTGGCCGCCGTCATTCCGGGCGCGAGCCGGCCGGCGCGGGTGGCCGAAGACTCCGCCGCGCTGAAGGAGGCCATTCCCCCCGATTTCTGGCATGAACTGCGCGAGCAGCGCCTGGTCGCCGCGAACGCGCCGCTGCCCGTCGACCGCATCTGATATCCGTCAGGAGGAATCCATCATGGCTCAAGCTTCCGCAACGATCACGCTGCCGGTCGCGCCCGGCGCGGTATGGCAATTGATCGGCGGCTTCGATTCGCTGCCCGACTGGCTGCCGTACATCCCGAAGAGCGAAACGAGCGAGGGCGGCCGTGTGCGCCGTCTCGCCAACCCCGACGGGGACGCCATCGTCGAACGGCTGGAAGCCTTCGACAACGCGGCGCGCAGCTATACCTATTCCATCCTCGAAGCGCCGTTTCCCGTCACCGGATACCGCTCCACGCTGCGCGTGGTCGGCCTGGACGGCGACCGGGCCTCGCGGGTCGAATGGTCCGGGGAGTTCACGCCGGCGGGCGTGAGCGACGAGGCGGCCCAGGGCCTGTTCCAAGGCATTTACCGGGATGGGCTGAAGGCGCTGGAGGCCACCCTGTCCACGGCGGCCGGCGCCCGCTCCTGAACCCGCGGAGGCTGCGCGCCGCGGCCCGGCGAGAGAGCCGGGGCCGGGGGCGCGCAGCCTCATTTTTGATTTGAAATCAAAAGAATTTGGATCATCCTGGGCTTAATCAACAAATATAAAGCGCGCACACTGCGGTCCATTCAAGCTTCTCATTGGAACGCTGCCATGCCTCTAGCCCTGTTTGCCCCGACCCTCGCGGCCTTCGCCATCGGCACCACCGAACGCCCTGGATCGCCGCGCTGGTGACGCTGGCGGCCTTGGGGCTGACGGTGCTGTCCGGCAGGCTGGACCGCCGCGCCGTGGCCATGCGCCCCGCGCAGGCCTGATTCCGTCTCCGAACCCGATCGAGGAACCTATTCATGAACATCCTGGAACGCAACGGCCGCGAGGCCGATTCCGAGGGCGGAGCCATTCCCTCGGCCCTGGCCCGCCTGGGGGCGGGCGGCTTCAGCGTCGGCATCGAGGCGCCGCTGGACAACGACTGGACGCACGCGGGCGAGCTGGCGCGGCGCCTGGCCGGCCGCCTGCCGGGCGAACCCGATCTGCGCCGCCACGCCGAACTGGCGCAGCTGGCCGACCGGCTCGGCTTCCGGGCCCTGTGGGTGCGCGACGTGCCGGTGTACGACCCCGCGTTCGGCGACGCGGCCCAGGTCTTCGAGGTGTTTTCCTACCTCGGCTACCTGGCCGGCATCACGCGCGACATCCTGCTGGGCACGGCCGCCGTGGTGCTGCCGATACGCGAGCCCTTGCTCACGGTGAAATCGGCGGCCACCGTGCAGCGCCTGAGCGGCAATCGCCTGTTGCTGGGCGTGGCCAGCGGCGACCGGCCCGTGGAGTATCCGCTTTTCGGCCGCGATTTCGCCGGCCGGGGCGAGAATTTCCGCGAGCAGGTGGCGCTGCTGCGCGAAGGCGCGCCGTCCCGCCTGCCGCCGGGGCTGGACGTGCTGCCCAGGCTCGATGCCGCGCCGCCGCTGCTGGTGGCGGGCCTGGCCCAGCAAACCCCGGAATGGATCGGCGAGCGCATGGATGGCTGCCTCGCCTACCCTGGCACCCCCGACGACCATGCGCGTCGGGTGGCCGCCTGGCGCGCCGTGGCCGGCGCCAAGCCCTACGCCAGCTTCATCCATCTGGACCTGGCCGAACGCCCCGATGAACCCCTGCAGCGCTGGCGCTTCGGCCTGCGCGGCGGCCGCGAGGCGCTGGCCGCCGAATTGCGCGCCCTGCGCGCGGCCGGCGTGGACCACGTCGGCCTGCATTTCCGCCGCAACCAGCGGCCGCTCGCCGAGACCCTCCACGAGATCGCCGAGCACGTGCTGCCCCTTTTCCACACCCCATCGCCTGCCGCCATCGCGGCCGCCGAGGAGACCTGCAATGCCTGACATCCAAGATCCCCTGTTCCAACCGTATACCCTGGGCGGCCAGCCGCTGCCCAACCGCATCGTTATGCCGCCCATGACGCGCTCGCGCGCCAGCCAGCCAGCCGGGCGACGTGCCCAACGCGCTGATGGCCGAGTACTACGCCCAGCGCGCCGGCGCCGGCCTCATCGTCAGCGAAGGCGCCTGGATCTCGCCGCTGGGCAAGGGCTATGCCTGGACGCCCGGCATCCACACGCCCGAGCAGGTCGCCGGCTGGCGCAAGGTGACCGAGGCTGTGCACGCGGCCGGCGGACGCATCTATGCCCAGCTCTGGCACGTCGGCCGGCTGAGCCACGTCAGCCTGCTGGGCGGGCAGTCGCCGGTGTCGTCCTCGGCCATCCAGGCCGAAGGCGTGAACGTGTTCGTCGCGGAGAACGACGGAACGCCCGGGTTCGTGCAGGCGTCCCGGCCGCGCGCGCTGGACAAGGCGGATATCGGCGCCATCGTCCAGGAGTATCGGCAGGCGGCGCGCAACGCCATGGCCGCCGGATTCGACGGCGTGGAGTTGCATGCCGCCAACGGCTATCTCGTCAATCAATTCATCGATTCCAACGCCAACGACCGCAAGGACGAATACGGCGGTTCGCTGGAGAACCGCCTGCGCTTCCTGGACGAAGTGGCGCGCGCGCTGGTCGAAGGCGTGGGCGACGCGAGCCGCGTGGGCATCCGCCTCGCGCCGCTGACCACGCTCAACGGCTGCTCCGACGCCGATCCCGAAACCACCTACCTGGCGGCCGCGCGGCGGCTGGGAGAGATCGGCGTGGGCTATATCCACATCGCCGAGGCCGATTGGGATGATGCGCCGCTGATGCCGGCGGTCTTCAAGGAGCGCCTGCGCGCCGCCTATCCCGGCACCCTGATCTACGCCGGCCATTACACGGCGGAGCGCGCGCGCGAGGCCTTGCGGCAAGGCTGGGCCGACCTGATCGGATTCGGCCGTCCTTTCGTCGCCAATCCGGACCTGCCCGAGCGCCTGCGGCTCGGCGCGCCGCTGAACCCGCACGACCGGGCCACGCTGTTCGGCGGAGACGCGCGCGGGCTGACGGATTACCCGGCGCTTGAAGCCGCGGAGGCCTGAATCATGGAAAATCAAAACACCCTCGACCTGCCGCCTTTCGCCGGGCGCCGCTTTCGCGTCGACTACGAAGGGCTGTCGGCCCGCAACTGCTATTCGGAGGACGGCGGGACGATCCGCTACGAGATCGTCTCCGGCCCGTATGCCGGCGCCAGCGGCGAGGCGGCTTGCCAGTGGAGGCGGGTCGGCGAGGGCCTCTACGCGATCTCCTGGCAGGAAGCCGACGGCGCCACCGTCGTGCACCTGGACGATTTCGTCCAGGGCCGGTCGCAGGCCTATTTCACGGCGGCCGACCTGGGCTTCTACCGCATGGAGGGGGCGCTGACGGAACTGGCGCCGGAGTAGGCGAGGGGGGCGTCGCGGCCTCAGACCCCCAGGTACGCCTGCCGCACCTTGGGATCGGTCAGCAGCGCCGCGGCGGGGCCGCCGTGCACGATGCGGCCGGTCTCCATGACGTAGCCGCGATCGGCGCCGGACAGCGCCAGGTGGACGTCCTGCTCGACGAGCAGCACCGTCACGCCTTCGCCCCGGATGTCGGCCAGCACGCCCATCAGTTGTTCGACCACCACCGGCGCGAGGCCCAGGCTCATCTCATCGATCATCATGAGCACGGGCTTGGCCATCAGCGCGCGCGCCATGGCGCACATCTGCTGTTCGCCGCCGGACATGCTGCCGGCCAACTGCCGGCGCCGTTCCGCCAGGCGCGGAAAATAGCCGTAGACCTTGTCCAGGTCGCGCGCGATGCCGGGCTTGTCGCCGCGCCGGTAGGCGCCCATCAGCAGATTGTCCTGCACCGTCATGCGGTCGAACAGCTGGCGGCCCTCGGGCACCTGCACCATGCCGGCGGCGAAGGCCTGGTCGGGCGCCGCCCGGGACAGCTGGCGTCCGTCCATCACGATGCTGCCCGTGCTGGGCAGCACGCGCGACAAGGCGCGCAGCAGCGTGGTCTTGCCCGCGCCGTTGCTGCCCACCAGCGCCACGATCTCGGCGCGCCGCACGTCCAGCGAGACGTCGTTCAGCACCGGCAGTTCGCCATAGCCGGCGCTCAGGCCCTCCACCTTCAGCAGCGGGGCGGCGGTCTCGTTCATGAGCGCTGCCTTCCCAGGTAGGCCTGCACCACCTCGGCATCGGCCAGCACCTCGGCCGGCGCGCCGTCGGCGATCTTCTCGCCGTGATGCAGCACCAGCAACCGGTCCGAGAGGGTCTTGATGGCCTTGATGACGTGCTCGATGACCAGCACGCTGATGCCGGAGGCGCGCACCTTGCGGATCACCTCGATCACTTCCTCGATCTCGACCAGGTTCAGGCCCGCCATGACTTCGTCGCACAGCAATATCCGGGGCTGCATGGCCAGCGCCTTGGCCAGTTCCAGGCGCTTGCGGCCCGGCCCGCCCAGTTCCTCGGCGCGCTGGTCGGCCGCCCGGCCCAGGCCGACGAAATCCAGGCAGGCGCGGGCCTGCTCGCGGGCCTTGGCGAGTTCGGGCTGGCCGCCGCCGCGGCCGAACAGCGCGCCCACCGCCACGTTGTCCAGCACGGACAGGCCGGGAAAGGGGCGCATGATCTGGAAGGTGCGGCCGATGCCGAGGCGCGCCCGCCGGTACGCGGGCAGATGGCCGATGGGCCGGCCCTGGTAGAGGATGTCGCCATGCGTGGGCGCGAGCGTTCCGCTGATCAGGCTGACCAGGGTGGTCTTGCCGGCACCATTGGGGCCGATCAGGCCCAGGATCTCGCCTTCGGCCAGCGTGAAGCTGACCTGGTTCACGGCCACCAGCCCGGCGAAGCGCCTCGTGACGTCGCGGATTTCCAGGATGTCGGTCATAGCTTGTGCGCCCGGATGTTCTCGGCGAAGTAGCGCCAGCCCGACTTCCGGTAGCGGCGCAGCAGGTCCGTCAGCCCGCGAGGCATGAGCACCACCGCGGCGACGATGACCGCGCCGTAGAAGAGGCCCGCGGCGCTGGTGACCTCGCTGGACAGCAGCTCGGAGATGGCCGACAGGGAAAAGGCGCCCACGACGGGGCCGAGCACGGTGCCCGCGCCGCCGAACACCGCCATGATGATCATCTTGACGTTCAGGCCGATGTCGAAGGCGCTTTCGGGGTCGAGAAAGGTGATCCAGTAGGCGTGGATGCCGCCGGCCAGCGCGCTGAACGCGCCCGACAGCGCGAACGCCGCGACCTTGTACAGCGTGGTGTTCACGCCCATGACGGCCGCGCCTTCCTCGTTCTCCCGGATCGCGATCAGGCCGAAGCCGAACCGGCTGCGCGTCAGCCAGGCGACCGTGAGCGTCGCCAGCACCAGCAGACCCAGCGACAGTTCGTAGAACAGCGGGTCGTTGTTGAGCGGGGGCAGGACCAGGCCGATGTTCTGGCCGGCCAGCTCGATGTTCGACACGATGGCCGTCATGACCTGGGCCAGCGCCAGCGTGGCGATGGCGAAGTAGTGGCCGCGCAGCCGCAGCACCGGCAGGCCCAGCAGCAGGGCGAAGGCCACGGCCAGCGCGACCCCGAGCGCCAGGCCCGCGGCGAAGGGCAGCTCCCACTGCACCATGGCGATGGCCACGCCGTAGCTGCCCAGTCCGTAGAACACGGAATTGCCGAAGGACGCGTAGCCGGTATAGCCGCCGATGATGTTCCAGCCTTGGGCCAGCACGGCCAGCAACAGGGTGTTGATGCCGAACTGCACCAGCACGTCCGAGCCGTACCAGGGAACGCCGGCCAGCGCGGCCACCGCCGCCAGCGCCAGGATCGCGCGCCAGGCTTTCATGCCGCCCTGCCCAGGAGGCCGCTGGGCCGCAGGAACAGCACCAGCACCAGGATGCCGAAGCTGGTGACGTCGGCGAAGGTCGGCCCCACGTACAGCGTGGTGAGCGATTCCACGATGCCCAGGAACAGCCCGCCCACCATGACGCCCAGCGGATTGTCCAGGCCGCCGATGATGGAAATGGCGAAGCATTTCGCGGTCAGGGTCGCGCCGATGTAGGGGTTGATCTGCGAGACGGTGCCGTACAGGCCCCCGGCCGCGCCAGCCAGCGCCAGGCCCAGCCCGAAGGTGACCGCGTAGAGATGGCGCGGCTCCACTCCGTAGAGGCGCGCCGCCACGAGGTTCTGCGCGGTGGCGCGGATGGCGCGGCCCAACCGGCTGTGCAGCAGGAATAGCCACATGCCCAGCGTCAGCGCCAGCGCCACGCCGAAGGCGGCCAGCCGCGCCAGCGGCAGCGTCACCGGCCCGAGGGCGTAGCTGGCGCCGGCGTACGGCGGGTTGATCGTGCGGAAGTCCGCCGAGAACGCCAGCTGCGCCAGGTAGGTCAGCACGACTTCCAGGCCGAAGGTGATGAGTAGCGTATTGAACATGGGCGCGCGCACCACCAGGTTCAGCAGCCCGCGCTGCAGGCCGTAGCCCAGCGCGAACAGGGCGGCCGCCGTGATCGGCAACCCCGCGAAAGGATCCACGCCCAGGTCCGTGTACAGGTACCAGGACGCGTACGCGCCCAGCATGATGAAGGCGCCGTGCGCGAGGTTGACGATGTTCAGGACGCCCCAGACCAGCGCCAGGCCCTGCGCCATCACGGCGTACAGCCCGCCGAGCAGGACGCCGTTGACGAGGATTTGCGCGAGCAGGTCCATCGCGGTTCCCGAGGGCCGCCTAGCGCGCGTTCCAGGCGGGCATCGGATACCGGGGCTGGGTGATGAAGCCCTTGGCGCCGTAGATCTCGGCCAGCTTGTCGCCCTGCACCTGGATCACCACCTGCGGCAGGTCGATCTGGCCCTGCGCGTTGAACGCCACGGGGCCGTAGAGGCTGTCGAAGCGGATCCCGGCCAGGGCGTCGCGCACCTTCTGCGGGTTCAGGCTGCCGGCCTTCTCCATGGCCTGGGCCAGCGCTTCGACGTCGGCCACGCCCGAGGCCGCGTGGTAGTCGGGGTCATAGCCGTACTTCGCCTTGTAGGCCTGGGCGAACTGCTCGGCGTCGCCGAACCAGCGGTCCTTCAGCGCCGCCGAGGGCAGCCATGCCGTCATGCCGAACGCGTAGTCGGCATCGGCGCCGAGCGCCTTGCGGAAGTCCTCCGAGGGCACACCGACCGTGAACGAGTACATCTTGGGCGCCACGGCCAGGCTCTTGGCCTGGCGCACGAAATTCAGGATCTCGGTTTCATGTCCGGCCACCAGCACCGCGTCCACCTGCTTGCTCTTGATCTGCGACAGCAGCGAGTTGAAATCCGTGGCATTGGTGCTGTAGCGCTCGTCCATCGCCACGCGCAGCCCGGCCGCCTTCAGCAGCGGGCGGGTGCCCTGGGCGACCGACACGTCGAACGAATCGTCCGCGTACAGCAGGGCCACGCTGGCCGGCGCGGGTTTGAGCGCCTTGAGCATTTCGACCGTGCTGCCGAAGTAGTTGCTGGCCGGCGCCAGGGTGCCGAATATGTACTTGAACTTGCGCGAGAAGATCTGGTCCGACGCGCCGCCGCCCTGGACCATCGGCACTTTGTATTTCTCCGAGACGGCGGAATCGGCCAGCGCGAAGTTGCTGGCGAAGGGCCCGAGCAGCAGGTTGACCTTGTCCTGCGTGACCAGCTGCGTGTACTGGCGCACGCTCAGGTTCACGTCCGACTGGTTGTCGTAGATCTTGAGCGCCAGCTTGTGCGGCACGCCGGCGATCTTCACGCCGCCGGCCGCGTTGATCTGGTCGACGGCGATCTGGTAGGCGTCGCGGTAGTAGCGCCCGGTGTTGGCGACGGGGCCGGTCAGCTGGATGGATGCGCCCAGCACGACTTCCGGCGCTTCGGCGGCTGCCGCCATGCCCGCGGACAGGGCCAGGGTCAGGGCGGACAGCGCATGCAATAGTCTCCGAGACATGATGATGTCTCCTCAATGGACCTTATGGCTTCCATTCTCGGACTCGATTGGTTACGTAAACCTGAACCTCGCGAACGCGGCGGCGCCGGCCCGCGGGGCGGGCATGACGCTTGCTGGGGGCCTTCGGTGCCGTCACGCCCCGGAGGGATCATGCGCACTTTCAGCGCCCGGCGCGCCGAGCGCCGGCGGCGGCCGCTGGCGCGGCTGGCGACCGCCTTCGATCATTTCGCCGCGGCTTTCACCGCATGGGCGGGCTCGTCCATCGCGTTCGGCCTGGCCGTGGCCGTGGTGGTGGTCTGGGCCCTCACCGGCCCCATCGCCGGCTATTCCGAGAATTGGCAGTTGGTGATCAATACCGGCACCACCATCGTCACTTTCCTCATGGTGTTCCTGATCCAGCAGAGCCAGAACAAGAATGACCGCGCGCTGCATCTGAAGATCGACGATCTGCTCATCGCGCTCAAGGACGCGGACGAAAACCTGGTCGACGCGGAGCGCCTGGACGAGGACAGGCTGGTCGCGCTGGCCACGGCCTTGACGGCGCACGCGAAGCGGATCGCCCGCGACAAGCGCAGGCGGCTGGCGGACGAAGGCAAACGGGTGCCTGGCGACGCCTCCACGGAGCAGGCGGGGCGCGCGCCGCGAGGCAAGGCAAGGCCGCCGCGCGCAAGCGGGACGGGCGGGCGCTTGCGCGCCAAGCGGCGTGTCGGGGCCGGGCTGAAAGGCATGCGCTGAGCGCGAGCCGCCACGGCCGGCGCGTCCTCCTCAGCTCAACCGCTTCATCACTCTCGCCAGCCTGGCGATGCCGCCGGTGCCGCTGGCCGCGCGGCCGATGAGAGCGGTGCCCAGCGCGGTCAGCGCGAGGCCCTTCAGGCCGGGGCCGCTGCGCATGCCGGCCAGCATCAGCCAGGCGCCCGCGCCGAACACGATCAGGTGCTCGCCGGGAAAATCGGGGCGCCGGGCGTCGAGGCGGCGCAGGCGCGCCGCAGTGCGGGGGGCGGTCGGGACGGGATCGGTCGAGTGCATGAGGTAGCCTCCTTGGCGTGGAAGCCCATGCGGGAGCAAGCCGCGTGCCGGCCCGCTTCGACCGGTTATTGCACGGTGGTCGGCGTGGCCGTGCGCGAGGCCTGGTTGGGCACGCGTTCCACCGTCAGGGTGCCGGGATCGCCGGTGGCGGGGCGCACCACCACGGCCTTGCCGGCGTTGTTGGCGCCGAGATTGGGCAAGTCCGCGGGACGCGCGGCCACGGCGGCGAAGGCGCCGCCGCCGCTGGCCGGCACGCCGTCCAGCGTCAGGCTGCCCGCCCAGGCGCCGTCGCGCCGCGACAGCACCTGGTAGCGCTGCGGTCCGCCCGCGGTGCGCGCGACCACGTACAGCGTGCCGTCGATAATGTTCATCGCGGGCGGCGAGGCGGCCTCGGCGTCGAGCCGCGCCGGCTTGCCGTGCTCCACGAGCCAGAGGTGTCCGCCGGCGCGCTCCAGGATCGCGAGCATGACGTTGCCCTGGGCGTCGGCATTGATGGCCGGGCGCCCGATATAGGGCACGCCCAGGTCGGCCGGGGCGCTCCAGTCCATGTCGAGGTCGGTGGTGTCGCCGGTTTCCAGCAAGCGGGTCAGGTGATTGTTGCCGCGCTGGCGGAAATAGAGTTCCACGCGCCCCTCATGGTTGCGGATGGCCGCCAGGCCGCCGGCGGCGTTGGGCGCCGGCACCGGGCGCCAGCTCTGCCACTCGGGGCGGTGGCCCTTGGCGGCCGGCAACTGGCGCGTGTAGAAGAGTTCACCCGCGGCCGTGACCGCGAAGACGACGTAGCGCCCGTCGGCGCCGCGCGCGGCGGCGGGGCCGCCGGTGGCGCCTTCCAGCAGCGGCAGGTCCTGCCAGGTGCTCCAGCCGCCGTCGATGCCCGAAGGCGCGATCCAGTGCAGCCGGCCGTCGTAGCCCAGGGCCACGGCGGCGGCCTCGCCGCGCGGCGCCACCGCCGGGATCTGCGTGACGCGCACGCCGCCCAGCGCCTGCCAGCCCTGCCAGGTGCCGTCATGGCGCTGCTTGTTCGCCCACACGCCGCCCAGCGGATCGCGCGCCATCAGGCCGGCGGTGCCGTCGGCGTGGGTGAACGAGACCAGCGGGCCGCTGGTGCGTCCGCCCAGACTTTGCCAGCGCCGCTGGCCGGAGTCCCAGCGATTGACGGCCGCATTGGTTTCGCCGGCGGCGAACACGACGAGGCCGCCGCGTCCGTCCGGATACAGCTGCGGCGCCATGTCCTGGCGCGACACGTAATAGGCGCGCTGCACCCAGGCCGCGGCGGGGCCGGCGGGCTCCTTGCAGCCGGAGGGGCCGGCGCAATAGTGGTAGTCGTTCCAGGCGTAGTGCTGGAAGATCACCGATTTGGTGGCGATCTCCGTTTCGGTCAGATTGCTGGCGCGCTCCTGGCTCGGATAATCGATGTAGCCCGTCTCGGCGTAATTGCCGGGGACGCGGACCATGGCTTCGCGCACCAGCCGCGCGCTGGCGATGTGGTCCGGATGGCCGTGGCCGGCGCAGCGCCAGCACAGCTGGGTGTAGGGCACGGCGATCGTGTCGTCCAGGTGGCGCACGGTGGTCGGGGCGTACTGCCGGATCACGTCGGCCAGGGTGTCGATCAATTGTTCGCGCGTGTAGACCTCCGCATAGGGGCCCAGCGTCTCGACGCTTTGCCCCGGTTCCGATTCGGTGCGGCTCAACGGCGTCAGGCTGCCCCATCCCTTGCCCAGCCAGGGATCCTTCAGGCGCATGTGCCAGAGCTGCACGCGCGGATTGCCCTGCAGCGTGAACCGCGCGAAATGATGGCCGCCGGCGGTGCCGACGTCTTCTTTCCAGACGTCGGGTTGATGCGCCATGTAGGCATAGGCGGCGCGCACGCCGCGCTCGCGGCCCAGCATGTAGCCTTCGCCTTCGCCCGCGTCGCTGGCGGTCAGGTAGACCACGCGCACGCAGCCGCCCGCCTCGATGTTGGAAGCGATGTCCGGGTTCATGAACAACAGGTCGTCGTCCAGATGGGCGACGAACGCCAGGTCCTTGACGCCTTGGCATTGCGCCAGCGTGGGAGGGGATGCGAACGCTTGGTTGGAGAGCAGAACGGCGAGAGTCAGGAAAAGCGCCTGGCGAACGGGGCGCAGCAAGGCCATCAGAACGGACATAACAGGGCGCGGCAGAAAAGTCGTCGCGCGGCAGGGGTTAAATAGTCCGAAAAGTATAGCGGCGACGGGCGCGGGGCTGTTGACGGGATATGGGGCCGGATGAAGGCGCCCAGGGCGCGCTAATTCGCGGCCGCGCTGTCCAGCAGCCAGCCTCGCAAGCGGTCCAGCGCGGCGTCGGCGCGGGCCGGGTCCTTGCGCGTGCACAGGGTGAAGGAGGCGCCGCTTTCGACGAAGCCCAGCGGGGCGGCCAGCCGGCCCCGGTGCAGGTCCGCCTCGACCAGCACGGCCGGCGCGATGGCGATGCCCAGACCGGCGGCCGCGGCTTCGAGCATGTGGCCCAGGTGGTCGAATTCGCGGCCGTGCTGCGGCGGGGCGAGTTCGATGCCCTGGCGCGCCGCCCAGTCTTTCCAGGCATCGGGCCTGGAGGTGGTGTGCAGCAGCGGCGCGTCCAGCACGTCGGCCGCGACCCGGATGCGGGCGGCCCGGGCGGGGGCGCAGACCGGGCCGATGGTTTCGGCGAAGAGCGGGGTGACGTTCCATTCGCGCGGCCAGTCGCGGCCCGCCAGGATCAGCGCGTCCACGCGTTGCGTGTTGAGCAGCGCCGCGTCGGCCGCGGTCTGCAGGCGGATCCGGATATCGGGATGCTGGGCTTCGAAGCGTTCGAGCCTGGGGATGAGCCAGTTGGAGAGGAAGCTGGCCGGCGCGCCCACGGCCAGTTCCGCCGGTTGCGTGCTGCGCCTGAGCTCGTCGCAGCGGCGTTCCAGCAGGTCGAACGCTTCCTGGGCGGCGCGTTGCAGGCGCAGGCCCGCCGCGGTGAGGTGGACGCCGCCCGCGCGGCGTTCGAACAGCGCGCAGCCCAGCCATTCTTCCAGCTGCCGGACTTGCTGGCTGACCGCGCTGTGGGTGACGCACAACTCCTTGGCCGCGAGGCTGAAGCTCGATTGGCGGGCGGCGCTGTCGAAGAAACGCAGCGCGTTGAGAGAGGGCAGTCGTCGCATGGTTTGATGTTAGCTCAGCTTACATGGAAGCTAAACAAATCATTGATTCAAATAAGTTTTCATCAAAGATAGCATAAGGAAAAATTCCTGATTTCATTGCCACGGAAACCGCCAGCCCATGCCATCCGCCTCTCATCCGGCCGCGCCCGACAGCCGCGGCCAATTCGGCCCCTACGGCGGCCGCTACATGCCCGAAACCCTCATTCCCGCCCTGGACGAGCTGGAGCGCAGCTTCAAGGCGCTGCTGGCGGACGACGCGTTCTGGCGGGACTTCCGCGAGATGCTGGCCGACTATGTCGGCCGCCCGAGCCCGCTGTTCCTGGCCCGGGGCATCTCGGAAGAACTGGGAGGCGCGCAGGTCTATCTCAAGCGCGAGGACCTGAACCACACCGGGGCGCACAAGATCAACAACTGCCTGGGGCAGGTGCTGCTCGCCCGGCGCATGGGCAAGCGGCGCGTCGTCGCCGAGACCGGCGCCGGCCAGCACGGCGTGGCGACCGCGACGGTCTGCGCCCTGCACGGTCTGGAATGCGTGGTCTACATGGGCGCGCAAGACATGGAGCGGCAGTCCGTCAACGTCCGCCGCATGCGCATGCTGGGGGCCGAGGTGCGCGCCGTGCATACCGGCGCCGCCACGTTGAAGGACGCGATGAACGAAGCCCTGCGCGACTGGATCGCCAATCCGGCGGATACCTATTACCTGCTGGGCACCTGCGCCGGGCCGCATCCTTATCCCTGGCTCGTGCGGGAGTTCCAGAAAGTGATCGGCGAGGAGACGCGCCAGCAGATCGCCGCCAAGACGGGCCGCATGCCCGACGCCATGATCGCGTGCGTGGGCGGCGGCTCCAACGCCCTGGGTTTCTTCTATCCCTTCGTGGCGCAGCAGGACGTGCGCCTCTATGGCGTCGAGGCCGGCGGGCTGGGCCTGGCCAGCGGCGCGCACGCGGCCAGCATCGGCGCCGGCGAGGCGGGCGTGCTGCACGGCTGCCGCAGCTATTACCTGCAGGACGAGGACGGCCAGATCCTGGACGCGCATTCGATATCGGCCGGGCTCGATTATCCCGGCGTCGGCCCCGAGCACGCGCTGCTGCATGACAACGGGCGCGTGGACTACGTATCGGTGACGGACGCGGAAGCCGTGTCCGCCTTTCATTGGCTGACGCGGCGCGAAGGCATCCTGCCCGCGCTGGAAAGCGCCCATGCGCTGGCCTATGCGCGCAAGCTCGCGCCGACGATGGGGCGCGGCGAGATCCTCGTCGTGTGCCTGAGCGGGCGCGGCGACAAGGACCTGGACACGGTGACTCAATTCGGCGAGGTGGCGCAATGACACGGCTGGACCACACCCTGATGGCGCTGCGCCAAGCCGGCCGCAGCGGCCTGGTGACGTACTTCGCGGCGGGCGATCCCGATCCGGCCGCCTGCCTGGCGCTGCTGCGCGGCCTGCCCGCCGCCGGCGCGGACGTGATCGAACTGGGCATGCCATTCAGCGACCCGGTCGCGGACGGTCCGGTGCTGCAGCAAGCCAACGCGCGCGCGCTGGCCGGCGGCCAGACCCTGAAGCGCACGCTGGCCTTGCTGCGCGAATTCCGGGACTCGGGCTGGGAGACGCCGGTGGTGCTCATGGGGTACCTGAATCCGCTCCTGCGGTACGGCGTCGAGGCGTTCATGGCGGACGCCGCCGCGGCGGGCGCGGACTGCCTGATCGTCATCGACCTGCCGATCGAGCACGCGGACGACATCGGCCGGGCCGCGCGCGCTCGCGGCATCCATCTCATCCGCATGTCCGCGCCGACCTCCGAGGACGCGCGGCTCGCCGAAGTGCTGCGGGACGCCAGCGGCTTCGTCTATCACATCATGCTGGCCGGCACGACCGGCGCGAGCCTGCCCGACGAGCACCGGATCGCCCGGGACCTGGAGCGCCTGCGCGCGCATACCCGGCTGCCGGTAGCCGCCGGATTCGGGGTGCGTTCGCCGGAAGAGGCGCGGCGGGTGGGCCGGCATGCCGACTTGGTCGTGGTTGGCTCGCGCCTGGCCGAGGCGCTGGCCGAGCGCGGCGTGGCGGGGGCCCTGGACGAGGTGCGGGGCCTGGCCGCCGCCCTGCGGCCCTAGGCGTAGCGCTCCAGCCGGAACGGGCGGATGTCCACCGGCGTGTCGCGCCCCTGGATGAGGGCGGCCAGGGTTTCGCCCACGGCCGGGCCGATGCCGAAGCCGTGGCCGGAAAAACCCGAGGCCAGGTAGAGGCCGGGCGCCTGCGTGACCGGCGCGATGACGGGCATGGCGTCCGGCGTGACGTCGATGTACCCGCCCCAGGACTGCGCGATGCGGGTCTGGCGGAATACGGGGAAGGCATGCAGCAGCCGTTCCCAGGCCTGGTCGACGCCGCGCGCGTAGGGCGCGGGGTCGAGCACGCGGCAGCGCTCGTAGGGCGTTTCGCGGTCGGCCGGGAAGCGGCGCGGCGTGGCCAGTTCCTCGAAGAACCGTTTGCTGAAGCGCACGCGCACCAGCGCGTTGTTTTCGATCCAGGTGCGCAGGAACTTGCCCATCAGGCGGAAGCTGTCCGGCACCAGCTCGGCCAGCGAGGCCGAGAACTGGGACACCGTGTAGCCGCCGTCGGCGCGCTTGCGGCAGGTGAAGTCCTTGCCGTTGATGGCGAGCGCCACGCCGGCGTCGAACGGGTCGGTGCGCAGCACGGAACCGCGCACCTTGAGTTGGGGAAAGTCCACGCCGAGGTTGCCGCAGAACAGGCGCGACCAGCCGCCCGCGGCCACCACCACGGCCTGGGCGCGCAGCGTGCCGCGCTCGGTGATGACGGTGTCGACGCGGCCGGCGGTCTTTTCCACGCCGCGCACCGCGCAGCCTTCGAATATCAGCGCGCCGGCCTGGCGCGCGAGCGCCGCCACGCCCTGGGTGGCGATCTGCGGCTCGGCGACGCCGTCTGCCGCGCTGTACAGGGCGCCGGTCCAGGGGCGTTCCGAGCGCGGCAGCAGGCGCAGCGCCGCCTCGCGGCCCAGCATCTCGGCCTGCACGCCGTGGGCGCGCGCCTCGCGCAGCCAGGTTTCATGCCCGGCGGCGTCGGCCTCGGTTTCCTGGAGATAGACCAGCCCGTTGCGGCGGTAGCCGACGTCGACCTGGGCCTGGATTTCGCTCCAGAGCCGGTTGGCGCGCAGCGCCAGCGGCACTTCGGGCTGATCGCGGCCCAGCGTGCGCACCCAGCCCCAGTTGCGCGAGGACTGCTCGCAGGCCAACGTGCCTTTTTCGAACAGCGCCGTGCTCACGCCGGCGCGCGCCAGCGCGAGCGCGGTGCTCGCGCCGATGATGCCGCCGCCGATGATCGCCACGTCCACGGTGGCGGGAAACTGCGTTTGAGTCGTCATGACGTTAGGAAGATGTCCGCGGTTGCGGCGGGGCTCAGGCGGGAACGCCCAGCGCGTCGCGCAGGCGGTACCAGTTGATGGCCAGCGTGGCGCCGAATTGGCGGGCCGGGTAGAAAGGCATGCGTTCGATCGGCGTGACGGGGAAATCGAGATCGCCCTCGGGCACGCCGCGGATCGCGTCGGTCAGGACGCGGCCCAGCGCCGTGCCCATCGCCACGCCCCGTCCGCAATAGCCGTAGGCCGTCCAGACGCCGGGCGCCAGGCGATGCACGCGCGGCAGGTCGTCCATGGTCATGCCCACGCGGCAGGCCCAGCCGTGGCGCCAGGTCGCGTCGGCCAGGTCGGGAAAACGGGCCACGGCCGCGCGGCGCAGCTGTTCGCTGGTGGAGGGGTCCAGCTGCTCGGACGAGTGCCCGCGCCCGCCGATGACGAAGCGGCCTTCCGGATCGATGCGGCAGTAGTAGGTGATCTTGCGGGTTTCGGAGATGCCGGCGCGCAGCGGCAGAAGCTGTTCCTGCAACGCGCGCGGCAGCGGATCGGTGGCGATCTGGGCGCTGGAGACGTTGACGTAGGATTGCGCCACGGCCGGCCACAGCCGGTCGGTATAGGCATCGGTGGCCAGCACCACGTGGCGCGCCTTGACGGCGTGGCCGTTGACGGTGAGCGTGGCGCCGCCGCCGGGCGCGGGCGCGATGGCCGTGACCGGGGAGCGGTCGTGGATCGCGGCGCCGGCGTCCGTCGCGGCGCGCGCCAGCCCGCGCGCAAACGCCAGCGGATGCACCGCGCCGGCGCGCTTTTCGCGCAGCCCGGCCGGCCAGAAGGCGGAGCCGGTCGCGGCGCGCATGGCGTCGGCGTCGAGGTATTCGACGTCGCCGCCGTGCGCGTTCAGTTCCTGGGCTCGGCGCTTGAGGTACTCGCCGGACGCCGCCGAGAAGGCGCCCTGGATCCAGCCGTTGCGGGTGGGCGCGCAATCGATGCGCAAGCGCTCCACCAGCTCGAACAGATAGTCCGCGTTGCCGTAGGCGAAGCGCGTCATCCGCGCGGCGGTGTCGGCGCCGAACCGGCGGATCAGCGCGGCCGGGCCGGGCTTGAAGCCCGGCACCACCTGGCCGCCGTTGCGGCCGGAGGCGCGGTGGGCGATCTCGTAGGCCTCGAACAACGCCACCCGGAAGCCGGCCCGGGCCAGGTGCAGGGCGGCCGACAGGCCGGTGAAGCCGCCGCCGACCACGGCGGCGTCCACGTCGAGCGGGGCGGCCAGCGCCGGCGACGCGGAGCGGGCAGGCGTGGTCGCGGCCCACAGCGAGGCTGCGGGCGAAAACAGATCGTTGGTCATGGTGCCGGGGCTATTGGGCGTGGGTAACGCGCTTGAGGAAGTCGCGCATGCGTTCGTTGCGGGGAGTGGTCAGCACTTCGCGGGACGGCCCCTGTTCGGCGATCCTGCCGCCTTCCAGGAACAGCACGCGGTCGGAGACGTTGCGGGCGAAGTCCATTTCGTGCGTCACGATGACCATCGTCATGCCTTTCTCCGCCAGCGTGCGCATGACGGCCAGCACTTCGCCCACGAGTTCGGGGTCCAGCGCCGAGGTGGGCTCGTCGAACAGGATCGCCTCGGGCTCCATCGCCAGCGCGCGCGCGATGGCCACGCGCTGCTGCTGGCCGCCGGAGAGTTGCTGCGGATAGTGGTTCATCTTTTCGGCCAGCCCCACCGAGGCGAGGATGTCGCGGCCGCGCGCGGTGGCCGCCGCCAGGCTCTCGCCCTTGACGTGCACGGGGCCTTCGATGACGTTCTCCAGCGCCGTGCGGTGCGGGAACAGATTGAATCGCTGGAACACCATCGCCACGCGCTGGCGGATGTTCTGGATATCCTTGCGGCGGGCGTCCACCGTCACTCCGTCGACCGTGATGCGGCCGCCGTCGTAGCGTTCCAGGCCGTTGATGCAGCGCAGGAGCGTGGACTTGCCCGAGCCGGACGGCCCGATCAGGCAGACCACTTCGCCCTGCCGGATTTCGGCGTCGATGCCTTCCAGCACGCGATGGGCGCCGAAGGACTTGCTGAGGTTTTCGATCTTGATCATTGGCGGCGCCCCAGGCGGCGTTCAAGTTTGCCGATGCAATACATCATGGGCAGGCTCATGGCCAGGTACATGAGGGCGACCAGCGTGAAGATGGTGGCGCTCTTGAAGGTGGCCGAGGCGATCAGCTTGCTCTGCATGGACAGTTCGACCACGGTGATGACCGCCGTCTGCGACGAGTCCTTGAGCATCATCACCACGTTGTTGCCATAGGGCGGCAGGGCGACCTTGAAGGCCTGCGGCAGCACGACGCGCCGCATCAGCTTGGCGCGCGACATGCCCAGGGACTGCGCCGCCTCGAACTGGCCGGGGTCGACCGCGTCGATGCCGGAGCGGAACACTTCCGACATGTACGAGGAGTACGCCACGCCCAGGCCCAGCGCGCCGGCCTGGAAGGCCGTCAGGCTGATGCCGATCTCCGGCAGCACGAAGTACATGTAGAACAGCACGACGATGATGGGCACGCCGCGGATGATGTTGGTCAGGATGCGGCTTGCGTGCGAAAGCGGGCCGATGCCGCTGACCCGCAGCAGGGCCCAGAACAGCCCGAGCACGGTGGCGATCACCAGAGCGGCGGCGGTGATGGCGATGGTCGTCAGCACCCCCTGCATCAGCACGGGGAAGAACTCCGTGGCGTCACTGAAAAAAGACTGGAACATCTTGAGTACCTGTTATGGCGCGCCGCGGCGGACCCGGCCGCGCGGCGCGCGGAATCGGCGCGATCGGCGGGATCAGTGCGAGACGCCCCACTTCTTCATGATGGCGGCGATGGTGCCGTCCTGCTTGAGCGCGTCGATGGCGGCGTTGAGCTGCTTGGCCCGCTCGGTATCGCCCTTGCGCACGGCCAGCGCGATATTGGTCGGCATGGACGGCTGGTAGCTCTCGACGTAGCGCACGTTGCGCACGCCCTGGGTGCGGACCTGGTAGGAGATCACGGGGCCGTCGCCGAAGGCCGCGTCCAGGCGGCCCAGCGCCACGTCGCGCACCAGGTCGGCCATGGTTTCGTACATCTTCACTTCCTTGAGGCCGGGCGCGGACTTCAGCGGCTCGACGTAGAGCGTGCCGATCTGCACGCCCACGGTCTTGCCCTTCAGGTCGGCGATGCTCTTGTAGTCGGCCTTGTCCTTTTCGGGCACGATCAGCGCCTCGCCGTACTCGACCACCAGCTGAGTGAAGTCCACGACCTCGGCGCGCTGCGGCGTCTTGGCGAAGGCCGAGGCGATGATGTCGATCTTGCTGGTCTGCAAGGCGGGCACCAGCGAGGCGAACGGGATGGGCATGACTTCCGCCGTGAAACCTGCCTGCTTGCCCACGGCGTTGGCGATGTCGATCATCACGCCCTGCAGGGTGTTGGTCTTCGGGTCTAGGAAGTTGAAGGGCACCGCGGTGGGCGTGGCGCCCACTTTCACGGACTGGGCGTGCGCGCCCGACAGCGCGGCGGCGCACAGCGCCGTCGCCAACAACGATTTCAACGTTTTGTGCAGCATCGGAATCCCCTGGGAGGCCAGAATCTCGCGCCCTGACGGTGTATCGGACGTTCGAAATCGTCCCGTTTTGGTGCGCATTATCGTATCGAATAGCGATATGCGTATATCGCAGGTAGATTTTATAATCTGGGCGAGGAAAACCTGTCAACACACAGGATTCGTTGCTAAGCGCTTTTTAATTAAGGGTTTTCCCGAGATTTATTTTTGCGATTCAGCAAGAATTCCCAGAAGAAACACGTGCTTTTTCTTGCATTCATTTGAATTGGAATGCAATCTGTGCGTATCGAATAATTGTGACCGCGGCCGCTGCCGCCATCCCCGATCCATGAACCCGGAATCCTCTACGCTGTACGTCCAATCGCTCGCCACCGGCATCGCCGTGCTGGATGCGTTCACCGCCGAGCGCGCCTCCATGAGCCTGCCGGAAATCGCCGCGGCGGCCGGGATCACTCGCAGCGCCGCGCAGCGTTTCGCCTTCACGCTGGAGGCGCTGGGCCTGCTCAACAAAGACCCGGTCACCAAGCGCTATTCGCTGTCCTCGCGCACGCTGGACAGCGGCTGCCGCTATCTCGAATCCCATCCGCTGCTCGACCGGGCCAATCCGTTCCTGCTCGAACTCAACCGCAACGCCGGCGAAACGGTCAACCTGGCCGAGCCGGCGGGGCAGGACATGATCTATATCGGCCGCTTTCCCAGCCCCCTGCGCCTGCTGGTGCACATGCCGGTGGGCCGCCGCATCCCGATGTACTGTTCGTCGACCGGGCGCGTGTACCTGGCGGGGCTGAGCGACGAGGAAGCCTACGCGGCGCTGGCGGCCTGCGAGCGCGTGAAGTACACCTCCAATACCCTGACGGACCTGGACGAACTGATGGCGCAGGTGCGCGAGTCCCGCGAGCAGGGCTACGCCTACTGCAAGGAGGAGTACTACCGGGGCGACCTGGCGCTGGCGGTGCCGGTCTACGACCTGAACCAGCGCGTGGTGGCGGGCCTGCAGCTGTCGGTGTCGGCCTCGAAGTGGACGGTCAAGCGCGCGCTTTCGCGCTTCATCCCCATGATGCTGGAAACGGCCCGGCAGATCTCCACCTCGCCGCCCACGCCGCGCGCGTTGGCGCCTTTCGGCGGCGGCGCGGCGCGCGACCTGCATGCCCAGCCGCCGGCGCGTCCGGGCGGGCGCAAGCCCTGATCGCGGCGGGCGCCGCGCTCAGTCCAGCGCTTCGTATTCCGCCATGGTGCGGTACCAGAGGTCGCTGACCTTGGCGGCCAGGCTGCGGGCGGTGGGGAAGGCTTCGGTCAGCAGCATGTCGTGGTTGACGAAGCGTTCGCGCAGCGTATCGATGGTCATGGTGATCAGGATGCGGATCATGCCCGCGTATTCCCGGCGCTGCAGCTTCGTGAACGCGCGGCCGCGGCGCCGCTCGGACACGTGCAGCACTTTCATCGTCCAGTTGGCGTTGCGGTCTTCGCGCAGCTTGGTGATCGCCGCGTTGCGATGCACCGCGGCGTACAGGTTGGCGTTGGCCTCGTAGGCGCGGCAGTACCAGTCGTTCGCTTCGAGGATCGCCTCGTAGGTGGACAGGTTGCGCGAGTTGCTGACGCGGGCCGATTCGATGTATTCCAGGAACAGGCTGAGCATCTCGAAGATGCAGTCGTCCACGTCCTTGAAGTGGTTGTAGAAGGTGCCGCGCGACAGGCCCGACTGGTCCAGCACGAATTCCACGGTGGGATTGCGCTGGGGTTCTTCCTGGACGCAGCGGGCGGTGATGGTCAGGAACAGGTAACGGGTGCGCTCGCGCTTGGGCAGCGAGCGGTCCAGGCTCTTGTGGCCGAGCATTTCCTCGAAGCGCAGCGACGTGGGGATGTCGTCCTGCGGATCGATTTCCGCCTTCTGGGCGGCGATGGTCTTGTTCTGTGTCACGCAATGTCCTTTCACGAGGCGCGTGCGCTGCCGGCGCCCCGTGGCTGCCGCCGGCCTCGACGCTGCCGCATTTTACTGTCCCGTAAACGCGGCCTGCCGCTTTTCGACGAAGTGCGCGACGCCTTCCTGGAAGTCGGCGCTGCGCAGGCTGTCGACCATCTCGTCGTTGGCCAGCCGCACGGCGCCGGCGAGGTCCTGGAACGGCGCTTCCCACAGCTGGCGCTTCATGACCCGCAGCGACCGGGGCGAAACCTCCGTGGCCAGGGTGGCGGCGAGCGCCAGGGCCTGTTCCAGCAAGGCGTCCGCCTCCACGACCCGGTGCACCAGCCCGATGCGCAGCGCCTCGGCCGCGTCGACGCGGCGCGAGCTCATCAGCATGTCGGTGGCGCAGGCATGGCCGACGATGCGCGGAAGCATCCAGGCGATGCCGTGCTCGGCGACCAGCCCGCGCCGGGCGAAGGCGGTGGTGAAGACGGCCTGCGCGCTGGCGTAGCGGAAATCGCTGTAGAGCGCCATGACCAGGCCCAGTCCGGCGGCCGCGCCGTTGACCGCCGCGATGACGGGCTTGGGGCAGGCGGGGAAGTACGAATAGCGCGTCTGGTAATCGGGGCGGCGGCTCATGTCGAAGGGGCGCATCCGGGCCGGGTCGCGGATGTCCTCGGGGGGGAGTTCCGCCAGTTCGGCCATGTCCATGCCGGCGCAGAAGGCCCGGCCCGCGCCGGTCAGCACGACGGCGCGCACGGCGGGGTCGGCGCCGGCCCGTTCGATGGCGTGGCGCAGCTCGGCTTCGAGCCGGCGGGTCAATGCGTTCATCTGCTGCGGGCGGTTCAGCGTGATGAGCGCGGTCCAGCCGTCGCGCTGGTAGTGGAGTTCGGCGTAGTCCATGCGGGGTCCTTTCAGGCGTGGGGCTGTTGCAGGCCCGGATAATCGGGCGGAAGCTGGCAGGAGATGGTGTCGGTGAATTCCTCCAGCCCCTGCGGCCCGTTCTCGCGGCCCATGCCGGACTGGCCGAAGCCGCCGAAGGGCGCGTCGGGGTTGAAGGGGGCGCCGTTGATTTCCACCTGGCCGGCCCGCAGGCCGAGGGCCGCGCGATACGCCTCTTCCGCGCTCGCGCCCCAGACCGAGGCGGCGAGCCCGTAAGGCGTGCCGTTCGCGATGGCGATCGCCTGGGCGGGCGTGTCGTAGGGCAGCAGCACCAGCACGGGGCCGAAGACCTCCTCCTGCGCAATCGCGGCATCCGGCGCGACCGAACCCAGCACCGTCGGGGCCACGAAATAGCCGCGCGCGGGCGGCGGGCACGCTTGCGGGCCGCCGGCGACGATCCGGGCGCCGCCGGCCAGCGCCTGCTCCAGCATGGCCTGGACCCGCCGGCGCTGCGCGGCGCCGGCCAGCGGCCCCAACCGGGTGGCGGGGTCCGCCGGATCCCCCATGGCGTAGGCACCGATGTACTGGCCGGCGAGGTCGCACGCCCGGGCATAGTCGGCCGCGGGGACCAGCAGGCGGGTATACGCCGAGCAGGTCTGGCCCGAATTGAGGAAGCCGCTGGCCAGCGTGGATTTGACGGCCGTTGCCAGGTCGGCGCCCGGCAGCACGATGGCGGCGGACTTGCCGCCCAGCTCCAGGCTCAGCCGCTTCAACCCGGCGCCGGCCGCCGCGCCGATTTCGCGTCCGGCGCGGGTAGACCCGGTGAAGGACACCATGTTGATGCCGGGATGCCTGACGAGCGCCTGGCCCACGTCCGGGCCGGCGCCGTGGACCAGGTTGAAGACGCCGTCCGGCAGCCGGGCTTCGGCGATCGCCTCGGCCAGCAGGAAGGCGCTGAGCGGCGCGATTTCGGAGGGCTTGAGCACCACGCTGCAGCCGGCAGCCAGCGCGGCGGCCGCCTTGGCGGTGATCTGGTGCAGCGGATAGTTCCAGGGCGTGATGCAGGCGACCACGCCGGCCGGCACGCGGCGGACCAGCGAGTGGCCCAGGCGGGAAACGCGCTCGGCGTCTTCGCACAGCGCCGCGTAGCGGCGCCAGGCCGCGATCGGCGCGGCCACCTGGATGCGCTTGACCAGCTTGGCCGGCATGCCGACCTCGCGCATGATGGCGTCGGCCAGCGCGTCGGTCCGCGCTTCCAGCGCATCCGCCACGGCGCGCAGCCGCTCGGCGCGCTGTGCGGCGGGCAGGGCGGACCAGCCGGGCCAGGCGCGGCGGGCGGCGTCGACCGCGCGATCGACGTCCGCCGCGGAACTCGCGCGCAGCGTGGCGAAAGGCGTTTCGGCGTAGCTGTCGACCACTTCGGTCGTCGCGGTTCCGCTGGCGGCCTGCCAGCGGCCGTCTATGTAGGTCTGGGTGTATTCCACGCGGGATTCCTCAATGCAGATAGCGGGTGGGATCGAGATGGGCGACGGGCAGGCCGGCGCGGCCGTCCAGCACCAGCCGGGCCGCGGCTTCGCCGATGGCCGGCGCGAACTTGAATCCGTGGCCCGAGAAGCCGCAGGCGACGATCAGCCTGCCGGCGGGGTCCAGCGGGCCGAGCAGGCCTTCGCCGTCCGGCGTGAAGGCGTCCATGTAGATGCCGACGCGAACCGGGTCGGGGTAGATGCCGCGCAGGCTTTGCGCGGCGGCGGCGCGCAGCCGGGCCAGCTCGGCCTCGGGCAGGTCGCGGGGCAGGACGTCGGGATCGTCCACCGCCGGCCATCCGCCGGCGTTGCAGCTGCCCTTCAGGGTGGCGCCGTCGGCGCTGGGAAAGCAGTTGAAGTAACCGTCCGGGAACACCCGCATCATGACCAGGGCGCGGTCCCCGGCGAACGGCGTCATGTCGGGGGCGGCGAACCACGACAGCGCGATGCGGCGCGGGGTCAGCGGCAGCGCGGACAGCGCCGCCAGGCGGTGGCCCCAGCCGCCGGGCGCGGCGACGACGTGGGTGTATCGCTCCGGGCCGTGGTCGGTGCGCAGCGTGACGCCGCCGGCATCGGGCTCCAGGGCCCGGACCGCCGTGCCGGCGCGCAGCCGGGCACCCAGCGATTCCGCCTGCGCCACGGCCGCCAGCACCGTGTGGTCGGCGCGGATCACGCCGCCGTCGGGATCCAGGTACAGGCATTCGTCGGGCGCGACGCGGAACTGGGGATAGCGCGCGGCGGCGGTCGCGCCGTCCAGGACTTCCAGCGGCAGGCCGAGTTCGCGGGCGGTGGCCAGCGTGGCGCGCATGCTGTCGTGCCCCGGCAGGCCGATGGAGGCTACCCCCGTGCGGGTCAGCAGCTTGCGGTTGGACGCGGCTTCCAGTTCGGCCCATAACGGCAGGCCGGCGCGGATCAGGGGCACGTGCGCCGCGCCTTCCTTGCACGCCACGCGGAAAATGCGGGTGTCGCCGCCGGCCGCGCCCCGGTCGTGCGCGGGGGCGTGGCGCTCGAACAGGGTGACGGGCACGCCGCGCCGCGCCAGCCGCCACGCGGCCATGGCGCCCATCACGCCGGCGCCGACCACGGCCACGTTCAGAGAGCTTGCGGGTTGTGCGCTCATGAAAGTCTCCTTGCCTGGGCTCAGGCGAAATGGCAGGCGACGCGCTGCGGCGAGCCCGAGCGGGCCACCAGTTCGGGCGCCGATTGCGCGCAGGCCTCGCGCGCCATCCAGCAGCGCGTGCGGAAGCGGCAGCCGCTGGGCGGGTTGATCGGATTGGGCAGTTCGCCGGTCAGGACCCGCGGGCTGCGCTCGCGCTCGCGCCGCGGATCGGGGGTGTTGGCGCTGTCCACCAGGGCCTGGGTGTAGGGGTGCCGCGGCGCGCCCAGCACGTCCCGGGCGGCGCCCAGTTCCACCACGCGCCCCATGTACATCACGGCGATGTCCCGCGCGATGTTGGCCACCACGCTGAGGTCGTGCGACACGAATACGTAGGACACCCCCAGCTCGGCCTGCAGGTCGCGCAGCAGATTGATGACCTGCGCCTGCACCGAGACGTCCAGCGCGGAGACGGGTTCGTCGCAGATCACGACCTTGGTGGGGCGGACCAGGGCGCGGGCGATGCCCACGCGCTGCTGCTGCCCGCCGGACAGGGCGTGCGGATAGCGCCGGGCATGGTCGGCGTTGAGCCCGACCTTCTCCAGGATGGCCATGGCGCGGTCCTGGCGTTCGGCGCGCGGTAGCGCGGCGTCGTGGATGTCCAGCGGTTCGCGCACGATCTCGCCTATCGTCAGGCGCGGGTTCAGCGCCGTGTACGGAGACTGGAACACCATCTGCACCTCGCGCATTACTTCCCGCCAGCGCGGGCCCTTGAGGCGCGAGATGTCCTGGCCGTCGATGCGCAGCTGGCCGCTGGTGGGCGGCAGCAGTCCCACCAGCATGCGCGACAGGGTGGACTTGCCGCAGCCGGATTCGCCGACGATGCCCAGGGTGGCGCCGCGGGCGAGGGTCAGGCTGACGTGGTTCACCGCGTCCAGCAGCAGGGGGGCGGACGGCCAGGGGCGCGGGATGCGGTAGGTCCGTCCCAGGTCCTGCGCCTGCAGGACCGGAACGGCCGCCGGGCCGGTCGCTGCCGGTTCAAGCGGGCTGGGCATGGGCAACCTCCTCGGGCGTGAAATGACAGAGCGATTCGCGCCCGTCGCCGAAGCGGATCGCGGGCGGCGACACCTGGGCGCAGCGCGCCACGGCGAGCGGGCAGCGCGGGTGGAAGGCGCAGGCCGGCGGCAGCCGCTGCGGCGAGGGCGGCGCGCCCACGATCGCCTGCAACGGCTCTCCGGTGTGGTCCAGGCGCGGCATGGCGTTGAGCAGCGCGCGGGTGTAGGGATGCGAGGGGGCGTCGAAGACCTCCATGACCGGCCCCATCTCGACGGCGCGGCCGGCGTACATCACCAGCATCCGGTCCGCCATCTTGGCCACCACCCCCATATCGTGGGTCACGATGAGGATGGCCATGCCGAGCTGGTCGCGCAGGCGCAGCAGCAGTTGCAGGATCTGCGCCTTGATGGTGGCGTCCAGCGCGGTGGTGGGCTCGTCGGCGATCAGCAGGTCGGGCTCCAGCGCCAGCGCCATGGCGATCAGGGCGCGCTGGCGCATGCCGCCGGAGAACTGGTGCGGATACTGCCCCGCCCGCTCGGCCGGAGAGGGGATGCCGGTCAGGCCCAGCAGTTCCACCGCGCGCGCCCAGGCCTCGCGCTTGGGCGTGCCCCGGTGGACCATCAACGTTTCCGCGATCTGGTAGCCCACGGTGGTGCAGGGGTTCAGCGCGGCCAGCGCGTCCTGGCTGATCAGCGCCATGCGCTCGCCGCAGAGGCGGCGCCGGGCGCGGGCGGGCAGGGCCTGGACGTCCTGCCCGTCCAGTTCGATGCGGCCGGTCGTGCGGGCCTGCGACTGGAGCAGGCCCATCACCGCCTGGACCAGGGTGGACTTCCCCGAGCCGGACTCGCCGATGACGGCGTAGATCTCGCCGCGCCGCACCTGGAAGGCGATGTCCCGGACCACCTGGACGTCGCCCGCCGCGCCGCGGAAGGCCACGTTCAGCGCCGACACCGACAGGATCGGCGCCGCGGGGCCGGACGGCAGGATCGCGCCGTTCATTTCCGGACCACCTTCACGGTGGCCAGGTCGAAGTTGTCGCCGTCCAGCGCTTCCCACTGGAGCCGCTTCGAGAAACCGTAGACGGATGCCGCCTGCCACACGGCGGCGATGTAGTAGCGGTCGTGCACGAGCTTCTGGGCCTGCTTCCAGAGTTCGGTGCGCTTGGCTTCGTCCATTTCGGCGCTGGCCTGCTCGGCCAGGCGGTCGTACTCGGGATCGGCGGTGATGCTGAGCGCGGAGTTGGAATTCAGGAACGAGTTCATCTTGCTGGCGTCGCCTTCGCCGAAGTCCCAGCCGATGATGTAGAACGGGCCGGCGCTGCGACTTTGCATCATGCCGATCAGGCGGCCCCATTCCATGACCTGCGGCGAGATCTTGAAGCCGGTCGAGCCCAGCTGCGCATTGATGGCCTGGTAGATGTCCCGGTCGGCCACGTAGCGCCCGTCGGACGTATAGGTGTTGAGCGCCACGGTCTTGCCGTCCATCAGCTGCTTGGCCAGCTTGCGGTCGGGGCGGTAGGGCTGGATGCTCTTGTCGACCTGCACCACGTTCGGCGCGAGCGGCGTGGCCAGCACGCGGCCGTACTTGCCCAGCAGGTGCGTGACGACGTTATTGATGTCCAGCGAGGCGACGAAGGCCTGGCGCACGCGGATGTCGTTGAACGGGGGCTTGCGCGAATCCAGCAGCAGGGTCTGCACCAGCCCGTTCATGCTGGCCACGATCTTGGCGTTCTCGGCCTTCTCGATGCGCTCGACGTCGGCGATTGGCACGCGCTGGATGATGTCCACCTCGCCTTGCAGCAGGGCATTGACCCGCGTCGAGTTCTCGGGAACGAAGGTATAGCGGCCGCGGGCGACCTCGGGCGCCGGGCCCCAGTAGTCCGGGTTGCGCTCCAGCGTGAGGGAAGTGCCCTTGCGCCATTCGGCCAGCCTATAGGGGCCGGTGCCGATGGGCTTGTCGTTGACTTCCTGGTTGCTGTGCGTCTCGAAGTAATGCTTGGGCACGATGAAGACGCGGCCGCTGCCGCCGATGGGCTGCATGCGGCGGCCCAGCAGCGGGTCGGGCGTCTTGGTGCGGATCTGCACGGTGTGCTCGTCCACGACCTTCACCTCCGAGATCGAGGCGATCTGGGAGTAGTGCGGCGAGTTCAGCGTGGGCGTCAGCAGGCGGTCCAGCGAGTACTTCACGTCCTGCGCCGTCAGCGGCGTTCCGTCATGGAACTTCACGTCGTCGCGCAGCTTGAACTCCCACAGCGTGGGCTCCTTCAGTTCGAAGGACTTGGCCAGGTGCGGCTTGAGCTGGCCGGTCTGCCGGTCCAGGACCAGCAGGGTTTCGTAGATCTGGGTCATGATCGCCACGTCCGGCCCGTTGGCCGTGCGGCTGGGATCGAGCAGGTCGATGCCGCCGCTGAGCGCGATGCGGACTTCCGCGTCGGGCGCGGCGTGGGCGCCGGCCCCGGCCAGCAGGGCGGCGGCGAGCAGGCCGCCGCGGCACCAGCGCGCGCCGGCGCCGAACGATCGTGTGGCTGCGAATACTGCGGACATCTTCATGGCGAATCCCCTTGGGTTTGGAATGGGATGCTGCGGTAGGAGGAAAGACACTAGCGGCCGGGCTAGCCCCGGTTCAGCTTGGGATCGGAGTAATCCCGCAACTGCTCGCCCAGCACGTTGATGGACAGGACCAGCAGGAAGATGCAGCCGCCCGGGATGACGGTGAGCCACCAGGCGGTCTGCATGTAATCGCGGCCTTCGCTGAGCATGCGGCCCCAGGTCGGCGTGTCGGTGGGCACGCCCAGGCCGACGAAGCTCAGGCCGCTCTCCATCACGATGGCCGTGCCCAGCGCGAAGGTGGACAGCACCAGGACGTTGGGCAGCACGTTGGGCAGGATGTGGCGCGCCAGCACCCGCAGGGTGGTGCCGCGCATGACGTGCACGGCCTCGACATACTCCAGCCCCTTGATCTGCGTGGTATCCGAGTAGGTGACCCGCGCGAACGGCACCCAGCTTCCGAGGGCGATCACGCCGATGACCAGCGGCACGCTGGGCCTCAGGATGCCGACGATGGTGATCGCCAGCAGGAAGAACGGAAACGACAGCTGGATATTGGACAGATAGAGCAGCACGTCGGCCAGCCGGCCGCCGCGGTAGCCGGCGCAGACGCCCGCGCAGATGCCGGCCGCGGCCGCGAGGAACACGGCCACGATGGAGACGAACAGCGCGGGCCGCGCGCCGGTGATCAGCATGGACAGCACGTCGCGCCCCAGCGCTTCGGTGCCCAGCCAGTAGCGGCCCTCGGGCCCGATGGCGCCAGGCGGCAGCAGGCGGGCGCCCAGGTCCTGGTAGGTGGGGTCGTGCGGGGCCAGCGCCTCGCCGCCGATCGCGGCCGCCAGCACCAGCAGCATGAATATCGCGGCGGCCACGATGATGACCGGCTGCCCGGCCAGCGCGCGCCGCATGCCTTGCAGCGGCCCCATCGTCATTGCGTTCTTCATCATTGCTGCCTCAGTCGGGGGTTGACCATGCGGATCACGATTTCCACCAGCACCGTGATGGACGCGAAGATCACGGCGACGTACGCCACCACGCCCTGGATGATGGGATAGTCGCGCCGCTGGATGGATTCGATGGCGAGCCGGCCGATGCCGGGCCAGGAGAAGACGGTTTCGGTGAGGACGGCGCCGCCGAACAGCGTGCCGATCTCCAGGGCGATCAGCGCCAGCACCGGCACGATGCCGTTGCGCATGACGGTGCGGAAAATCACCCGGTGCTCCGGCATGCCCTTGGCGCGCGCCGCGCTGACGTAGCCCGAGGGCAGCACTTCCAGCATGGAAGAGCGGGTCAGCCGGGCGACGCTGGGGAAAACGTAGAGCGCCAGCGTGGCGGCCGGCAGCACCAGGTGCTGCCAGCCGCCGATGCCGTAGGTGGGAAACCACCCGAGCCCGACGGCGAAGATTTGGATCATCAGCAGCGCCATCCAGAACGAGGGCACGGACGCGCCGATCACGCTGACCACCTGCACCGAGCGGTCCAGCGGGCCGCCGCGCCGGGTGGCCGCCAGCACGCCCAGCGGGATGGCGAGGACCAGCGCCACGGCCAGCGAGGCGCCCGCCAGCAGCGCCGTGTTGGGCAGGCGCCGCATGATGATGGACGTGACCGTGTCGCCGTCGAAGTACGACCGGCCGAAGTCCCCGTGGGCGGCGCCCAGGATGTAGCGGAAGTACTGCGTGGAGACGGGCTGATCCAGCCCCAGCTCGCGTTGCAGCGCGGCGCGCTGCTCGGCGGTGGCATCCTGCGGCAGGATCTGGGTGGTGGGGTCTCCGCTCAGGCGCACCATGAAAAAGGTGAGCGTGATCGCCGTGATCACCACGCAGAATCCCAGCAACAGTTGTTTTCCGATGAGGTGGATCATTGCCGTCTCGGTCCTAGGAGGCGTTGCCGGTCTTGTAGTAGCTGGTGCGCCAGGCGATGCCCGCGCCCGGGCCGTCCTGCATCACGCGCTTCTGGAATTCGCTGCGCGCCGCGTCGTCGATGTACGACAGGTAGGCGGCCGCCTCGACCCAGCTGTTGATGTGCGGCCCCATGCCCATGGTTTCGTAGGCGCGGTTGATGCCCGCCTTGGTGATGCGCAGGGCGGCCGAGGGCAGGCGGCTGAGCGTCTGCGTCAGGTTGTCGACCGCGGCGTCCAGGCCGTCGTCGGGCACCACGGTGCTGACGATGCCCATGCGCAGCGCCTCGGGCGCCGTGAACTGCCGGCCGGTCAGCAGGATGTCCTTGGCGGTCTTGTGGTTGACCATCCAGGGCACCATCATGAAGGCCGGACCCGCGCCGAACAGGATCTCGGGCTCGCCCAGGCGGCAGCTTTCGGTGGCGATGGTGAAGTCGCAGGGCAGCACCAGTTCGAAGGCGCCGCCCATGCAATAGCCGTGGATGCCGGCGATGACGGGCTTCTTGCAGTTCCAGACCGCCCAGCGCGCGCGGTTGGCGACTTCGTGCAGCGCATGCAGCTTGTCTTCGTGGGTGCGCTCGCCCATCTCCAGCTTGAGGTCGAAGCCGGACGAGAAGGCGCGGCCGTTGCCGCGCAGCACGACCGCCACGCACTCGGGATCGCTGCTGGCCTGGGTGACGCGGTCGCCGATGAAGGTATAGATCTCAGGCGTCAGCGCATTGAGTTTTTCAGGGCGGTTCAGGGTGATGGTCAGCACCCCATCGCGCATTTCCTGCAAGGGCATTTCGATTTTCACGTTCACTCCTTGTTGTGCGCCGCGATCGCGGCATCGACGGGGATGACCTGTTCATCCACCACCATGACGGGGTTGCACTCGACACTGTCGATCGCATCGTCGGAGAGCAGGGCGGATTGCAGGCGGTTGAGCAAGTCGGCGACGGCCTGCGCGGGCACCGCCGGCTCGCCGCGGAAGGCGCCCCAGGCGCGGGCGCTCTTGAGCCGGGACAGCGCGCGTTCCACGCGTTGCGGCGTCGCGGGCAGCAGGCACACGGCCACGTCGTCCAGCGCCTCGGTCAGCACGCCGCCCAGGCCGATGAGGCCGAGGGTGTCGAGCGAGACGTCGCGCCGCACGCCGACGATCAGTTCGCGGCGGCGGCCCAGGTCGCGGGTGACCATGTAGCCGGCCAGCGCGCCGGCGCCGAGCGCCCGCTCGACGTCCGCCGCCATCTGTTCGGCGGCGCGCAGCAGCGAGCCGCTGTCGCCCAGGCCCGTGCGCACGCCGCCCACGTCGCTCTTGTGCGCCACGCCGGGCAGCACGCCCTTGAGCACGACGGGGTAGCCCAGCCTGTCGGCCAGGGCCGCGGCCTCGGCGGGCGTTTGCGCGGTGAGCACCTCGGGCGTCTGGACGCCGTGGCGCGCCAGCAGGGCATAGGCGCCGACCTCGGTCGCGTAGTCGTCCAGGGCCGGGTTGCCGGCCGAGACGGGCGGGCGCGGCGTCGTCGCGGGCGTTTCGGCGGCGCGGGCCAGGAAGCGGCCGCGCTTGCGCAGGGCGGCCAGCGCGGCGCCCACCGCGGCGACGGATTCCAGGCAGGGCACGCCGGCCTCGCGCATGGCGGTGAAGGAGGCGTGGGGGCGGTCCGCGTAGGGCGTGTAGAAAATGATGGGGCGGTCCAGCCGGGCTTGCAGCTGCCCGATGAGCGGCGCCGCGCTGACGTAGTCGTACTTGCTGTCTTCGGCGACCTGGCCGTCCTTCCAGAGGCCGTAAAGCCCGTAGTTGACCGCGGCGCTGAAGCGCGGGTCGCGCTCGATGACGAGCTCGGTCAGGGTGGCGAATAGGCTGGGATCCTTGGTGTAGGCGCCGGTCATGTCGACCGGATTGCGCTTGGGCGCCCATTCGGGCAGCCGCCGTCCGAGTTCTTCCTGCAGGCCGTCCGAGAAGGCGGGAACCAGCAGGCCGACCGATTCGACCTCGTCCGTGCAGACGGTCGAATGGCCGCCGCCCGAGCCCACGATGGCGACGTCGTCGCCGCGCATGGGCGGGCAGCGCATCAGGGCCTCGGCCACCGGCAGCATCAGTTCCATCTGCTGGACTTCGACGATGCCGGCCTCCTCGAACAGGGCGGAGTAGACGCGTTCCGACGAGGACAGCGAGGCGGTGTGCGATTCCGCGGCGCGCCGTCCGGCGTCGGTGCGGCCGCCCTTGAGCACCACGATGGGCTTGACGCGGCTGACGCGCGCGCAGGTCTCGAAGAAGGCGTCGCCCGAACCCGGACGCAGGCCTTCCAGGTAGACCGTGATGACCTTGGTGGGCTCGTGCTGGCCCAGGTAGTCGATGTACTCGTGCATGGGGATGTCGGCCTGGTTGCCGAAGCCCACGAAGCAGGAGAAGCCGACGTCGTGCTTGCGCGCCTGGTCCCACAGGGTGACGCCCACGTTGCCGCTTTGCGAAACCATGGCGATCGGACCCGCGGGCAGCGGGCTGATCTCGGTGAGGTTCAGCCCCAGGTGCAGGTTGAACAGGCCCATGCAGTTCGGCCCGACGATGCGCATGCCGCTGGCATTGCAGGCGCGCACCATGTCTTCCTGCAGCGCTGCGCCGGCCGCGCCCATTTCGGCGAAGCCGGAGGTGAACACCACGCTGAAGGCCGCGCCGCGGGCCGCCACGGCCTTCAGCACCTCCGGCGTCTGCGCGGGGCCCAGCAGGTTGAAGGCCACGTCGATGTCGCCGGGCAACTGATCGGCGCGGGTGTGGATGGGCAGGCCCTCAAGTTCGCCCGCCTGCCGGCCCAGCAGGGAAATCCTGCCTTGGTAGCCGGCGTCCAGCAGGGAACGCAGGAATTTGTAGCCGGCCTTGCCGGTGTCGCGGGATACGCCCAGCAGGGCCACGTGACGGGGTTCGAACAGCCGATGCAGGGGATGGGTCGACGCCATTTGATGCTTGCTCCCAGGTGGGTTGGACGGAGACGGGTCAGGACGCGTCGGCGAATCGCGGCGCGCGTTTTTCCAGGAATGCCGCGATGCCTTCGCGGGCATCGGCGCCGCTATGCAGCGTGAGCGCCATCTGCGCTTCGTACTGCGAAGCCTTTTCGCTGCCTTCCCACAGGCCCAGGTTCATGCCCACTTTCACCGCGCTCACGACGGCGGGCGAACGTTCGGCGATGGTCTGGGCCAACTCCAGCGCCGCGGCCAGCGCCTGTCCGGGCGGCACCAGGCGCGAGACGAGATCGCAGCGGGCCGCCTCGGCGGCATCCATGGGTTCGGCGGTCAGCATCATGGTCAGGGCGCGCGCCGGCGGGATCAGCTGCGGCAGGCGGTACAACTGGCCGCCTTCGGGCAGGATGCCCAGGCGCGCGCCGGGCGAGCCGAAGACGGCGTTTTCGCTGGCGACGCGCAGGTCGCAGGATAGGGCCAGCATGAAGCCGGCGGCCCAGCAATGGCCGTTGACGGCCGCGATGACCGGCTTGCGCATCGTCAGGGGCCGTACGAAGGGCGCTTCGCCCACGGTGCTCTGCGCATGCTGGCCGGACGCCAGTTCCTTCAGATCGTGCCCGCTGGAGAAGGCCAGGTCGCCCGCGCCCGTCACCACCACGACGCGCACGCTGGCATCGGTGTCGGCGGCGTCGAATGCCGCGAGCAGGTCCTCCGCCATGGAACCGCTGAACGCATTGCGGATGCGCTCGTTCTGGATGGTCAGGAGCCGCACTGCGCCCCGGTTTTCAATGTGGATCTTGCACATCGGTACGACTCCTGCTCGTGGGGGAAAGCCGCCGGCGGCGATGCCTCTCGCGGCTTATGACGTTGAATTCAAAATTGGCTTAGCGATTAAAAATGGATTGTATGTATAAAAATAAGCCGAACAATGAGGGAATACCCGCGAGGTTTGGCGGGATCGGGAAAAGGGAGGGGAGATGGGGGGACGGGAAGCGGCCCGGCAAGCAGGCAGAGAAGCGGGCGGAGAAGCGGTCAGAGAAGCGGGCGGAGAAGCGGGCCGACGATGAACCGCGGGCGCCTGCGAATCGCGGTCGGCGCAATGGGGCGGCCCGGCGGCGCCGCCCCGCGCAGGAAGGCCTGCGCATGCGCGTGGCTCAGGCGGGCGGCTGGCCGCCGGTTTCTTCCATGAGGATGGGAATCGCCAGGTTGCAGGAATGGATGCCCATGACGGTGGTGAGCTGGATTGCTTCGAGCAGCTCTTCGCGGGTCGCGCCCGCATTGAGGGCGTTGCGCATGTGGCGCCGCACGCCCGGGGCGTACAGGTGGGTCGTGGCGGCGTTGATGGCCACGAGGATCAGCTCCTTGTATTTCTGCGGCAGCGGGCCGTTGCGTTGCGGCACGCTGCGAAAGGCCAGGTAGGCCTCCATGAACTCCGGGTCCAGCGCGCGCAGCTGGTCCCAGAGCGGGTTCCAGTCGCCCTTGGCGATGTGCGCTTCGCACTGCGGCGTGGCGATGGGCGGGCGGTTCTTGTCTGGCATGGTCGAGGCTCCTGGGTCGGGTCAGCCGGCGGCGTCGGCAAGCATGAATTCGGCCGCGCGCTCGCCGATCATCATGGCGGGGGCGTTGGTGTTGGACGAGGCGATGGTGGGCATGACGGAAATGTCGGCCACCCGCAGCCCTTGCAGGCCATGCACTTTGAGCCGCTCGTCCACCACGGATTCGCCCGGCCGTCCCATGCGGCAGGTGCCGACGGTATGCCACGCGGTCTGGCCGGTCTGGCGGGCGTAGGCGAGCAGGTCCGCGTCCGAGACCGCGGCGGCCCCCGGCCGTTCTTCCTGCACGATGACCGGTTGCAGCGCGGCCTGCCCGGCGATGTCGCGGATCAGGCGCAGCATGGCGATGGCCGTGGCCCGGTCGTGGGGATCCTGCAGGTAGTTCGGATTGATGGCGGGCGCGGTCCGCGGGTCGGCGGAAACGGCATGGATGCTGCCGCGCGAGCGGGGATACAGCATGAAGCCGCCGATGGAAAAGCCGGGGAACTTGTCGATGCCGCCCACGCCGTCGCGCGAATAGCGGTCCTTGCCGCTGATGTGATAGATGCGGATCATGACGTCGGCTTGCGGCAGGCCGGCGGCGCTGCGCGTGATCGCATGCGCGGTCGAGGACGTGCCCGCCAGCAGCCCCTTGCGGCCGACGAGATAGCGCAGCGCCGCCTTCACCTTGTGGTATGGGCTGCGCATGATGTCGTTGATGGTTTCGGCGATGGACGAGCGGTACGTGCAGCGCACTTGCAGGTGGTCGCTCATGTGTTCGCCCACGTCGGGCAGGTCGCGCACCACGTCGATGCCCAGCGACCGCAGCCGCGCCGCGTCGCCGACGCCCGACAGTTCCAGCAGCTGAGGCGATTGCACGGCGCCGGCGCAGAGCACGGTTTCGCGATGGGCGCTGGCGGCGCGGATGGCGCCGTTCCAGTCGTATTCCACGCCGGTGCAGCGCAGGCCGTCGAAGCGCAGGCGGCGCACGAAGGCCCGCGTGCGCACGACCAGGTTGGCCCGCTGCCGCGCCGGCCGCAGGTAGCCGACGGCGGCGCTGCAGCGCCGGCCCGCGTGCGCGCTTTGTTCCAGATAGCGCACGCCCTCGTAGCTGACCGCGTTGTAGTCCTCGGTCGGCGCGATGCCGGCCTGGCGGCATGCGGCGATGTAGGCGTCCGAGATGCGGTCGGGATCGCGCGCGGCGCGGTCCGTGATTCGGATCGGCCCCGATCGTCCGCGCAGCGGATTGCGGGAATAGGGGTTGTTCTCGATCTTGCCGAAGTACGGCAGCAGGGTCTGGAAATCCCAGCCCCTGATGCCGAACGCCTGCTCCCAGCTATCGTATTCCGCGGGATCGCCCCAGACGTAGGCCATGCCGTTGACCGAGCTGGAGCCGCCCAGCACCTTGCCGCGCGGCCAATAGATCTGCTGGCCAGCGAGGTTGGCCTGCGGCTCGGTCTTGAAGGGCCAGACCACCTTTTCGTTGGTCAGCAACCTGCCCACGCCCAAGGGGATGTGGATCCACGGGTTGCGGTCCTCGTCGCCGCCTTCGAGCAGCAGCACGCGGTGCTTGCCCGAAGCGCTCAGGCGGTTGGCCAGCACGCAGCCCGCGGAGCCGGCCCCGACCACGATGTAGTCGAATTGTTCTGCTGTCATGATTACTTTGCGCGGTTCTTGAAGGAGTCCCTACGGAAGCTGTAGAGCGCGTTGGGATCGACCTGGATATCGACCACCGCGGGCCGCCCGCAGCGTATGGCCGCGTCGACGGTGCGCGCCAGATCGGCCGCGCGGTCCACGCGGAAGCCCTGCGCGCCCCACAGCTCGGCCAGCTTGTCGTAGGGCGGATTGGGCACGTCGGCGCCCAGGTAGCGCTGGTCGAAGAAGTCGCGTTGATAGGCTTTTTCCGCGCCCCAGCAGCCGTTGTTCATGACGAGGCAGACGGTGTTGATGCCGTTGGCCACCGCCGTGCCGATCTCGCTGCACGCCATGCCGAAGCCGCCGTCGCCCATGAGGCTGATGACGGTGCGCTGCGGCTGCGCCAGCTTGGCGCCCAGGCCGCAGGCGTACGAGAAGCCCACCAGGCCGAAGTCCAGCGGCGTGAACAGCGCAGGCGTCTGCGCATAGCGCATCTGGTCGGTGGCCTGCAGGCAGAGCGTGCCCGCGTCCATGGTGTAGATGGCGTCGTCGGGCGCCACTTCGCGCAGGGTCTTGAACAGGAAGGCCGGTTGCAGCGGATCGGCGGCCGCGCCGGCGGCCTGGTCGCGCTGCTCCAGCAGCGCGCGACGCTGTTCGGCGAAACGGGCGGCCCAGGCCGCGCTCCCGGGATGGGCGGGCAGGCCTTGCAGCGCGGCGACGAGGTCCTGGGCGACGGTGTCGGTGTCGCCCAGGATGCCGACGTGCACGGGGAAGAAGCGGCCCAGGGCGGTGGGCTCGATTTCCACCTGGATCAGCTTGGCGGCGGGATTGAGGCTGTCGCGCTGGTAGAAGGTGGTATTGAAGCCGAGCCGCGTGCCCAGCGCCAGGATGACGTCGGCCTGCTTGGCGAGGTCGGAGGCCACCGCATTGCCGCGCGGCCCGACCTGCCCGGCATACAGCGGATGGTGGCAGGAGATCGCGTCGCCGTGGCCGGGCGACATGGCGATGGGCGCGTTCAGGCGTTCGGCCAGCGCCAGCACGGCGCGCTGGCTGCGGGCGTTCTTGACGCCGCCGCCGGCCACGATCAGCGGCCGTTCGGCCTGCGCCAGCATCTGCGCCGCCTGTTCCAGCACGGCGCGCGGCGCCGTCAGCGCGTCGAATACCTGGGCGCGCTCGAACTCGCCGTAGGCCGAGGTTTCCAGCGCATCCGCCAGCAGGTCGCGCGGCAGGTTGAGCATGACGGGGCCGCGCCGCGGCGACAGGGCCGTCCTGAACGCTTCGCCCACCATCTCGGGAATGCGGGCGGTCTGCGTGAGCGTGTACGTCTTTTTCGTGATGGGCTTGAACAGCGATTGCTGGTCGACTTCCTGGAAGGCGTCCCGGTAGATGTGCGCGGAGGACAGCGAGCCGCCCAGCGCCACCACCGGCGAGTACGCGGCGTGGGCCTGGGCCAGCCCGGTCACCAGGTTGGTCGCGCCCGGGCCGTTCTGCCCCGCGAGGAATACGCCCGCCTGGCCCGATGCGCGGGCGTAGCCGTCGGCCATGTGCACGCCGGTGCGCTCGTCGCGCACGCCGATGAAGCGGATGTCCCGCGCGTCGTACAGGGCGTCGAATATCTCCATGCCCGCGGATCCGATCAGGCCGAATACGTGGTCGGTGCCCTGGGCGCCGAGCGCCGCGACGACCGCCTGGCCGCCCGTCATGTTCTTCATGTGATTCTCCTTCAATGCACTGCGGTTAGGGGGTGGCCTTCAGGATCTTGTTGAACTTGTCCATCTCGCGCGCGATGTACTCGTCGAAGACCTTGAGCTGACGGTTGTCCGGCACCAGGCCCTGGCGCGTCAGCTGCTCCTGGACCGCGGGGTCGCGGCTGACCTGCGCGATGGCGTCGGCCAGCGCCTGTTTCACGGCGGGGGAGGTCTTGGCGTTCATCACCACCCCGTACCAGATGCTGTAGTCGAAATCGCCCAGGCCGATCTCGGCGACGGTGGGCGTGTCGGGCAGGAGCGCGGAACGCTTGGGGCTGGTGACGGCAAGCGCCTTCAGCTGGCCCGACTGGATGAAGGGCAGGGCCAGCGCAATGGGTGGAAACGACACGTCGACGCGTCCGGCCGCCACTTCGGCCACGCCCTCCTGCACGCCCTTGTAGGGGATGTGTTCCAGATGGACGCGCGCTTCCTGGTTGAAGTAGCGGCCCACCAGGTCGGTCGCGGAATTCACGCCGGCCGAGCCGTAGGTAAAGCGGGCATCCGGCCGCCGCGCCGCCTCGACGAAGTCGCCCAGCTTGTCATAGGGGCTCTTGCGGTTGAGCACGACCAGGGTGGGCGAGGAGGCGATCGCGGAGATGCCGGAGAAATCCTTGAGCGTGTCGTACGGCATCTTGTCGTTGACCGCCGGGATGACCACGTAGGACGAGGACACGAACAGCATGGTGTTCTTGTCCACCGGCTCGTTCAGCGTGCGTTGGGCGCCGACCAGGCCGCCCGCGCCCGGCTTGTTCTCGACGACGACCGGCTGGCCGAGCAGCGGGCCGAGCTTCTCGGCGTAGATGCGGGCAATGATGTCGATGAGCGCGCCGGGGCTGAACGGCACGATGATGCGCAGGGGCGCATCGAACTTGACCGGTGCCGGCGCGGCCAGGGCCTGCGAGGAACCGGCGAGGAAAAGCGCGGCGGCGAGGCCGGCCGTCAGGCGGCGGTGGAGTGAAAACATGGTTGTCCCCTTGTTGGATGTCATCATTCTAAATGTCGACATTTTTACTTTAATGGATAAGTCCAGCGACGACAAGGGGGTTCAGGCCTGGCCGTTGCGCGAAAGTTCTTCCAGCACGGCGTCGCGGTTCTGCACGGCCAGCCGGTAGTGGCAGGCGGCGGCGCGTTCGGGCTCGTGCGCGGTGATGGCCTGGATCGTTTCTTCCCAGGCGCGCAGGGAGCGCTCGCGCCGCTCCGGGGTGGCCAGGCTGATGCGGACGTAGCGGCCGATCTGCTTGGCGATGTCGCTGGCGTAGCTGGCCAGGATGGCGTTGTCGGCCAGGCTGGCGATGTACTCGACCATCTCGCGGCTGTGCCGGGTGTATTCGGCGGCATCGCCGATGTTGTCGGCAAGCAGGCGCAGCCGGCCTTTGAGGATGTCGGCCTGGGCCGGGGTGCAGCGCTCGGCGGCCAGGCGCGACGCGGTCGACACCATGGCGGCGCGCACCGCGTACAGGTCCAGGATTTCCTTGGCGGACAACAGCGTGACACAGGCGCCGCGCTGCGGGCGGATGGTGGTCAGGCCGCGGATCTCCAGCAGGCGCAGGGCCTCGCGCACGGTCGCGCGGCTGACGCCGTAGGTCGAGGCCAGCTCCGTCTCCCGCAGCCGGTCGCCCGGCGCCCACTGGCCGTCGGCGATCTGGTCGGCGAGCAGGTCCGCGATCTGCAGCGGCAGGGTCTTGAGGAGATTCGGGTTTTGCAGCGGCTGAGGCATCTTGTGGGGCGGGGCTTCCGGGAATTCAGGCGCCCGCGCGGGGTGGGCGGGGCCGGGAGTTTCCGCATTTTATGCTGGAATGTCGACATCGGCTGCGCGCAGCGTGGCGCGGCGCTCAGGGCTTGCCGCCGGGACTGCGCCGCTTGCCGAAGAGCGCGTCGGCTTCGTCGAATCGCAGCGGCGCGCCGCCATGGTCGGCGGCGTCGAACAGGCGGCGCAGGTTCTCTTCGGTTTCGTCGATGTATTTGCCGACCACGCCCGACAGATCGAGATGGGAGGGCGGCGCCGGCTCTTTCAGCGCCGGCGCATGGGCGGGCCCCTGCGCCGCGGCCGTCTCGCGGCGTTCCCATTTCGCGCGGAATCGGTAGTTTTTGTAGGGGTCGAAGCGCTGCGGATTGACGGTCGATTGCGCCATGGCGGCCTCCTGTTGCCGCGCCCGGGTCAGGCCGAAATCGGGCCGGCCGATTGCCGGATGCGGATGATGACGAACTCGGCGGGCTTCAGCGCGGCGAACCCCGCCACGATATTGAAACTGCCGTTGTCGATGTCGTTCCGCGTGGTGGTCTCGCGGTCGCATTTGACGAAGTAGGCGTCGCGCGGCGCGCTGCCCTGGAAGGCGCCCTGGCGGAACAGCGCGTGCATGAAATCGCCGGCGCTCAGGCGCACCTGCGCCCACAGCGGTTCGTCGTTGGGTTCGAACGCGGCCCATTGCGTGCCGTCGCGCAGCGATCTTTCCAGGTACAGCGCGAGGCGGCGCACGGGCACGTACTTGTATTCCGAGGCCAGGCCGTCCGCGCCCCGCAGGGTGCGGGCGCCCCAGCAGACCGGGCCATGGCCGGGGAAGACGCGCAGGCAATTCACGCCCAGCGGATTCAGGGTCCTGTTGTCGCCATCGGTGACGGGGGCGGCCAGGGATTCGACGCCGGCCAGGCGTGCCCCGGTGCCGGCGGGCGCCGTCCAGACGCCGCGCTCGGCGTCGCTGCGGGCATACAGGCCGGCGATCGCGCCGCAGGGCGGCGCCAGCCGGCGAGCGCCGGCCGCTCGCGGATCGGACACGTAGATCCAGGGGAAGTACACCGCGGCATGGCTGGACGCGGGCAGCGCGCCCTCGGCGGCCGCCTGGGCCATCGAAACCGCGTCCATGGCGCTGGCGGGCGCGTCGGCGATCAGGAAGGCGTGCCGGGCTTCGCAGCAGGCCGCCGCTTCGGCCAGCACGTCCGGGCGCGTGATGCCTGGCAGGCACAGCAGGTTGAAGTCCACGTCCCGCAGCATGTCGAGGGCGGGGCGCTGCGTGGGCGCGGACTCGTCCTCCACCCGCAGCACCCAGGCTTCGATGCCGCCGTTCAGGAAGAACAGGCGCACGGCGCTGCCGAGCCGGGTATCGTCGTCGGGGCCCCCGAAAGCCGCTTCGTAGCCGGCCGGGCCGAGGATGCGCATGGGCTGGCCGACGGGGCCCCGGGGCGCCGTCCCGAGGAAGGCCGTGACCGACGTCGAGGCGCCCGCGATGGCGCGCGCGCCTGCCGGGACTTCCTGGATATAGACGCCGGGAGAGGAATGGGCGGGGGCCATGGTCTGCTCCTTGCAGGAAAGGAAGCTGTCCTGGTGTGAGGCTGTTATAGCGCATTCCGGCGCGCCCGGCCCCGTGTTTGCGCGATTGAATCGGCGACGGAGCTGGCGTATAAACCGAAGCGACGCCGACGCGGAACACGTCCGGGTGGCGAGCGCGCCGCCCGCTGCGCGGGCTGCCCAACCCTTGAAAGGAGCTTCACATGGTGGAAGGCTTGTTCCGATGGTGGCGTCCGCACTCCCGGCCCCTGGCCCTGGCGGTTCCTGCGGGCCGGCGCAGGCGCCGCTTGCGCCTGAGCCGCGCCCTGGCCGGCGTGGCGGCCGGAGCGAGCGTGGCGCTGGCCGCGACGGCGCAAGCGCAGGGGCAGGAACCGGCCCAGCCGGCCGGCCAGCCCGCGGCGCAGGCCGCTGGCGAGCAAGCCGATGCCGTGCGCTCGCTGCAATGGCCGCGCAGTTTCAACGCGCCCGACGGCACCCGGATCGAGCTGTACCAGCCGCAGATCGATAGCTGGACGGCGGATCGCATCGCCGGCCGCATGGCGGTGGCGGTGGGACAGGCCAAGGGGAACCCGACCTACGGCGTCGCCGAGTTTTCCGCCCGCGCCGATGTCAACAAGCCGGCGGGGCTGGTGCGCCTGTCGGACATCCGCGTCGAGCGCGTGCAGGTGCCGACGGCGCCGCAGGAGGCCGCGCGCCTGCGCAGCGAGCTGGAGGCCAGGCTGCCCGCCTCGGGCGTGGTCACGCGGCTCGACGCGCTGCAACTGAGCTACACGCTGTCGCAAGACAATCCGGCCATGAAGCCAGTGGCCGTGGACAACGCGCCGCCGCGCATCGTCTATCGCACCGTCCCGACCGTGCTGGTGCTGGTGGACGGCGCGCCCGCCTGGGCCGCCGTGCCCGATACGTCCGGCTGGCGCCGGGTGGTCAACACCCGCGCGCTGATCCTGGTCGACGGCGCCAACCGCCACTTCCTGCAGGCCGCGGGGCATTGGTACGAGGCGGCCGGCGTCGACGGCCCGTGGAAGGCCGTCGCGCAGCCCTCGGCCGACTTGCTGGCGGCCGCGGAGGCGGCGCATCGCAAGACGGCGTTCGATCCCTTGCTGCCCCATGACGGCAAGGCGCCGCAGCGCGCGCCGGCGGTCGCGGTGTCCACCGTTCCGGCCGAACTGCTGGTGACGGTCGGGCAGCCCGAGTTGCGGCCGGTGCCGGAAACCTCGCTGCTCTCGGTGACGAACGCCGATCACGCCCTGTTCATGAATCCCGCCGACAACCGCTACTACCTGCTGGTGTCCGGCCGCTGGTTCCGCGCCGCCCAGCTCGACGGGCCCTGGTCCTACGTGCCGGGCAAGAGCCTGCCGCGGGACTTCGCGCGCATACCGGCGCGCGATCCGCAGTCGGGAGTGCTGGCGTCGGTGCCGGGCACGCCGCAGGCGAAAGAGGCGGTGATCGCGTCGACCATTCCGCAGACCGCGACGGTGTCGCGCGAGACGGCGACGCTGAAGGTGGAGTACGCGGGCGGCTCGCCGACGCTGCGCCCCATCGCCGGCACGGCGCTGTACTACGCCGCCAACTCGCAGGTGCCCGTCATCCAGGCCGAAGGCCGCTACTACGCCTTGTCGCACGCGGTGTGGTTCGTGTCGGATTCGGCCTTCGGCCCGTGGCGCGTGGCCGACCACGTGCCGCCGACGATCTACGCCATCCCCGCCAACTCGCCGCTGCACTACGTGACCTACGTGCAGGTCTACGGATCGACGCCGCAGAGCGTGGTGTTCGGCTATACGCCCGGCTACATGGGCGTGGTGGTGGCGCCGGACGGCACCGTGGTCTACGGCACGGGCTACGCCTATCCGCCGGTGATCGTGCAGGACACCTGGGTCGGCTATCCGCCCAGCTACGGCTACGACGCGGCTTTCGATACGGCCGCCGGCTTCGCCTTCGGGTTCGCCGCGGCGGAGGTCTGGGGCGGCGCGGCGCCTTACTGGGGGCCGTATTGCTGCGCGCCGTACTGGCGCGGCGTGAACGTGAACCAGGTCGACGTCTATGGCGCCTGGGGCGGCTCCGGCGTGGTCACGCACGCGGCCGGCTGGAACGGCTGGACCGGCACGCAATGGCAGGGCACCCATGCCGAAGGCTACAACCCGCAGACCGGCGCCGCGTTCGAGGGCTCGCGCGGCGCGGCCTACAACGAGTACACCGGCAACGCCGCGGCCGGCCGGCGCGGCGCCTACACCAATCCGGTCACGGGCGCGTCGGGCGCGGGCAGGGCGGGCGTGGTCTCCAACGACGATGGGCAATGGGCGGCGGGCCGGCAGGACGTGCGCACCAATACCCAGACGGGCCGCAGCACGATTTCCTCCGCCACGGCCACCGGCACGGCCGGCGAGGGCGTGGACAACGTGAATCGGCGCGGCGCGACGTACAACCGCAACACCGACAGCGGCATGGCCTGGAACAACGGCAACGTCTACGCCGATCACAACGGCAACGTCTACGAGCACAACGACAACGGCTGGCAGCAGCACACGTCCTCGGGCTGGCAGCCGGTGCAGCCCGGCGCGCAGTCGGGCGGCTCGGACTATCTGAACCAGCAGCGCCAGGCGCGCGACTATTCGACCCAGCGCGGCGCCGATTTCCAGGGCGGCGGCTGGCAGAACCGCATGGGCGGCGCGGAGGGCGGCGGCTGGCGCGACCGGGGCATGGGCGGCCGCGGCTGGGGCGGCGGATTCGGCGGGTTCCGGGGCGGCGGCTTCCGCCGCTGATCCCGCCCGGGGCGGCGCCTCGCCGGCCCCCGGGGCCGGCGCATTTGCGCCCGCCCCGCGCCCGGCGCTAGACTGGCCGCTCTCCCCACTTCTCTCCGGCCTATCGCCATGGCGCTGCATAGCTGGCTCATCTACCTGGTCGCGGTCATCGGCCTGTCCGTGACCCCCGGCCCCAATACGCTGCTCGCGCTCACGCACGGCGCGCTGCACGGCCATCGCAAGGCCTTGTGCACCATCGCCGGGGGCGCGGTCGGATTCGTCGCGCTGATCGCGCTTTCCATGTTGGGCATCAGCGCCCTGCTCAAGGCCTGGGGGCCCGCGCTGATCGTGCTGAAATGGGCGGGCGGGGCCTATCTGATCTGGCTCGGCATCCAGCTGTGGCGCTCGCCCGGCGTGCAATTGCGCCCGGCGCCGGACATGCCGGCGATGCGCGGCATGCGGATGTTCAGCCAGGGTTTCCTGTCGGCCATCTCCAATCCCAAGGCGCTGCTGTTCTACGGCGCCTTCCTGCCGCAGTTCATCGATCCGGCGCGCAGCCTGCTGACGCAGTTCGCGATCATGGCGGCGACGTTCGCCGTCATCGAGTTCCTGGTCGAGTACGTGCTGGCGCGCCTGGCGCACCGCGTGCGCCCCTGGCTCGAACGCGCCGGCCGGCGCTTCAACAAAGTGTGCGGCGGGCTCTTCGCCGCCATGGGTGCGGCCCTGCCGGGCTCGTGATCCGCCGGCCCCGCGAGGGCCGTTTTTGCCGCCTTCAGGCGGCCTGCCAGCGTCCCGATTCCGGATCGACGGCAACACGCAGGCCATTTTCGCGCACCTGTTCCTCGTCCAGCCGCGACGCGGCCGCCGCGTCGACGTCGAAGGCGATGCCGAGCAGCCGCGCGACGCTGTCGGCTTCGATGGGCAGCTCCCAGGTCAGGAACAGCTGCGCAAGATCCCGCCCGGACGGGAAGTCGGCCTCGCGGAAGTCGCTCCGGCCGCGCGGCACCACGCCGTGGGGCTGCGCGGTATCGAAGATCATCGCCGTGCCGCGCGTCAGCGCGATGCGCTGGCCGGTGCCGGGAAACAGCACGTCCAGCCCCTTGTCCTCGCTCAGGAACAGATTGCAGAACGCGGCCCCGCCGTATTGCGCGGCGTCGTGGTGGTAGCGCGCGCCGCGGCAGGCCATGAGCGCGATGTCGGCGTCGGCCAGCGTTTCCTCGTCCAGGCCGAGCGCGCCGGTCCAGGCGCGCATCGCCCGCGGGCAGGCCGGGTACTCCGGCCAGCGCGCCTGCGTCCGCGCCAGGGGCATCTGTTCGACGTCGCCGGGATCCAGGCGCAGGCGCGTGGAGATTTCCCTATTCCAGTCGGCCAGCACGCGGGCGTTCGGCGCGGGCAGGTCGAGCGTGCCGGTCAGCACCATGCCGCCCACGCCGCGGCTGCGCATGGCCTCGCCGTTCCGGTAATAGGCAATCAGGCGGTCGGGCGGCGGGGAAGGGCGGTCGACGGGCATCAGGCGCGGTTCGAGGGCGGCGCCGTTTCAAGCGCGGCGAAGGTTTGTTGCACGCATTGCGCCATACGCCTGGCCAGCGCGCCCATCGGAAAGTGATCCGAGCTCACGGCATAGCTGTGGAAATCGATCTTCCGGGAGAACGGGATCTCGCGCAGGTCGGGCAGGCGCAGCGCCCGCGACACCACCGGATTGACGATGGAGACGCCCAGCCCCTTGGCGACCATGGAGCAGATGGTCGTGGCGTAAGGCGTTTCGATCGAGACGATGCGGGCGTCGTCCGGGAAATGGCGGTCGATCGCCGCGCGGTTGAAGCTGCCGGCCGGCAGGGAGATGAAGTTCTCGTCGTTGAAATCGGCGGGTTCCAGTTTCGCTTTCGCGGCCAGCCGGTGCGAGGCGGGCACGATCCCGGTGCCGTAGGCGGTGTTGATCCGGTCGTAGCGCAGCCCGGGCACGTCGGTCTGGATGGAGCAGAAGCCGATGTCGCAGAATCCGGTGGCCATCCACTTGGCGACGACTTCGGAACCTCCCGTGTGGACCACCACGGGCATGTCGGACACCTGCTCGCGGAACAGGCGGATGGCGTCCGGCAGCACGCATTGCGTGATCGAGCCCACCGCGCCGATCCGGAGCATGCCGGTGCCGCGGCGCCGGATCGAACTGGCGCTGTCGTTCAGCGATTCCAGGCCGATGAAGGCGCGTTCCACGTCGGCGTAGAACGCCTCGGCCTCGGGCGTGGGCAGCAACCGCGTGCCGACGCGCTGGAACAGCACGAAGCCCAGTGTTTTTTCCAGCAGCGCGATCCATCGGCTGACGTTCGGCTGCGAGGTATGCAGCAGCCCCGCCGCCGTGGTCATGGAGCGCGTCATCATGACGGCGCGGAACGCCTCGACTTGCTTGAAGTTCATGCGGGTCTCGGGAGGTCTGGGGTGGAGCATATCATTTTTGTATGAATAGCCGTAAGTATTTGATTTGACGTATGGATTGACGCGGACGGAGACTGTGGCTTTCCCAGCCACACGCAGACCCGCCATGCCATCCAAAGTCAGCAGCCGCCTGAAGCAGCCCCTCGCGCCCGAGGTGCTCCAGTACCTTTTCCTTCCGCGCCTGAACCGCGAGTTCCACGCCAACTTCGAGATGCTGACCCAGATCAACCTGGCCCATCTCTCGATGCTGCACGAGCAAGGCATCCTGGACCGGGACGCGTCGGCCAGCCTGGCCGCCGCGTTGCTGAGGATGCAGGCCGAAGGCCCGGACGCGGTGGAACTCGACCCCGCGCGGGAAGAGGCCTACTTCAATTACGAAGCGCACCTCATCAAGCTGGTGGGGCAGGAGCTGGGCGGCCGCCTGCACACGGCCCGCAGCCGCAACGACATCGGCGCCACCATCGACCGCATCCGCGCCCGCGATTTCGGGATGCGCATCGGCGCGGCCCTGATCGGCGTCGCGGAGGCGGCCCTGGCGCAGGCCGAGAGGTTCGCCGACTGCGTGATGCCGGGCTACACGCACATGCAGGCCGCGCAGCCCATCACCTATGGCTATTACCTGTCGGCGCTGGCCGACGCCTGGTCTCGCGACGTGGACCGCATCCTGCATGCGCTCGATACGGCGGACGCCTCGCCGCTGGGCGCCTGCGCGCTGGCGGGCACCTCTTTTCCCATCGACCGCGCCGCGACCAGCGCGATGCTGGGCTTCAGCCAGCCGCTGGCGAACGCGCTGGACGGCGTCGCGTCGCGCGACTTCGCGCTGGAGCTGAGCGCGGCGCTCTCGATCATGATGATCACCTGCAGCCGCATGGTGCAGGACTTCTACATCTGGTCCACGCCGGAGTTCGGCTACCTGTCCTTCCCGGACAGCATCGCCAGCACCTCCAGCATCATGCCGCAGAAGAAGAATCCGGCGGTGCTGGAGTACCTGCGCGGCAAGACGGGCCATCTGATCGGCTTGGCGTCGGCGGCCCTGGCCACGGTGAAGTCCACGCATTTCACGCACTCCGGCGACAGCAGCCGCGAAAGCACGCGCACGTGCTGGGAGGCCTGCGACGAGGCGCTCAAGTCCCTGGCGCTGATGAAGCTGCTGGTGGAGCAGGTCGAGCCCGCGCCAGCGCGCATGGCCGCGCGCGCGGCCGAGGATTTCTCCACCGTCACCGACCTGGCGGACCTGCTGGTGCGAGACGGCGGCGTATCGTTTCGCGACGCCCATCACATCATCGGCGCCGTCGTCCGGGAAGCGATCGATGCGGGAAAGCCGGCCCGTGAGATCACCCCGGCCATGATCGACGCCGCGGCGCTCCAGGAGGTGGGGCGCGCGGTTCCGCTGGCGCGGGAAGCCATCGACGCCTGCCTCGATCCGGCGCGCAACGTCGCCGCGCGCCGGTCGCTGGGCGGGCCGGCGCCCTCCCTGGTCCGCGCGCGCATCGGCGAACAGCGCGAGGCGCTACGCAAGCGGCGGGGCGTGATCGAAGCGGCCGGACATCGGACCCGCGAAGCCCAGGCATTGCTGCAACGGCGCATCGGCGCGCTGATTTCAACCGAAACCGGGCTGCCCGCCGTCCAGGGCGCCTGATCAAGCCAAACCAACAAGGGGAATTCGATGATGCTGAAAATGATCGCGGGCCTGGCGGCCGCGGCGGGGCTCTGCCTGAGCGCCCAGGTCCAGGCGCAGGCCTATCCTTCCAGGCCCGTCACGCTGGTCGTGCCGTTCGCGCCGGGCGGCACCGTGAACCTGATGGGGCGGCTGCTGGCCAACCATATGTCCGAAAAACTGGGCCAGCCCGTCATCGTCGAGAACAAGCCGGGCGGAGGCGGCAGCATCGGTGCCAACTTCGTCGCCAAGGCGCCGGCCGACGGCTATACGCTCCTGCTCGCGACCATGGGGCAGCAGTCGATCCAGCCGCTGCTGACCCGCAATCCGCCGTATGACGCGGCGCGCGACTTCGCGCCGGTGGCCTTGTTTTCCACCGTGCCGAATGTGCTGGCGGTCTCGCCCGGCACGCCGGCCAAGACCGTGGCGGAGCTGGTGGCCTACGCGAAGGAAAACCCCGGCAAGCTGAATATGGCCTCGGCCGGCATCGGCTCGGTCAACCATATGACGGGCGAGCTGTTCATGTACCGCTCGGGCGCGCGGTTCGAGCACGTGCCGTACCGCGGCGCGGGGCCGGCCACGGCGGACCTGCTGTCGGGGCAGGTGCAGGTGCTGTTCGCCAACCTGCCCAACGTGCTGGCCTACGCCAAGACGGGCCAGGTCCGCGTGCTGGCGGTGGCCAGCGAGAAACGCAGCCCGGCCCTGCCCGACGTGCCGACGCTGGCGGAAGCGGGCGTCCAGGACGCGGTGGTCGAATCCTGGTACGGCGTCATGGCGCCGGCCGGCACATCCGCCGAGATCATCCGCAAGCTGCAGGACACGGTCGTCGGCATCGCCCGCGACGACTCGCTGACCGCGCAGCTGGCGGAGCAGGGCGCGGTGCCGTTTCCGGGCAGCAGCGCCGATCTGGAGAAGCTGTCGAACGAGGAAACGGCGCGCTGGACGGCCATTATCAAGAACGCGAAGATCCGGGCCAATTGAAGGGAACGCGCGGCCCGCGGCGCATCGCGCCGGGGCCGCGGGGCGCGCGCTAGAGCGCCGCCGCGCGTTCGGCCTCGACGGCCAGCCGGTAGGCGCGCTTCAGGTAAAGCTGGGCGTCGTGCTCCCAGGAAAAGCCGATGCCGCCATGAACCTGGATGGACAGCTTGACGGCGCGTCGCGCCGAGGCCGCCGCCACCCGTGTGGCCAGGGCCGCCAACGCGGCATCGGGCTCGGTGCGCGCCCGCAGCATCGCCTCAATGGCGTAGCGGCTGTTGTCCAACCCGATCCAGGCGTCGACCAGCGGATGCTTGATCGCCTGGAACTGCCCGATCGGGCGTCCGAACTGTTCGCGTTCCTTGGCATGGGCGATCGCCAGGTCCAGCGCCGCGGCGGCCGCGCCGGTCAGTTGCGCCAGCAAGAAAGCATGGTGGCAGTACAGCGCGGGCCGGACCTGTTCGTCGCGCAGTCCCACCTGCGCCTGGGCCGGCCCGCGCAGGCGGGCCAACGCCACGGTCGGATCCAGGCTCTGCACCGGCTCCAGCAGCGCCGGGTCATGGCGCGCTAGCGTCCAGCCGCCGTCCTGCCGGCTCAGGCGCAGGTACTGGGCGGACGGGCCGTGGTCGTCGATCCAGCCGGCGTCGTCGTCGGCGCGGTCGCAGCGGATGCCGGCGGGATGCGCGGCCAGGTCCAGCACCACGTCGCCGGCGCCGGGCGCCTGCTCTTGCAGCACGCGGGCCAGGAAGGCCGAGCCGGCATAGGGCAGGGTGAGCAGCGCGCGCCCGGCCCATTCGCCCATGGGAAGCATGCCGGGGCCGTACTCTTCCTGGAACGCGTCGGAACCCGCTTCCAGCCAGCCGCCGTCCACCAGTTCCTTCCACAGGGCGCGCTGGGCCTCGTGATGCGCCGGCAGCGCGCGGCGCGCGTACGCGGCCGGATGCTGCTCTTCGAGCAGGCGGCCGAAGGTCGAGGACAGCAAGGTCCTGATTTCGCTATGCATGTTGTCCCCTGTCCTTGGGCAGGCCGAGCAGGCGCTCGCCCACGATATTGCGTTGGATTTCCGAGGTGCCGGCCACGATGGTCTCGGCCCGGGACCACAGGAACTCGCGCAGCACGCTGGCGGGCCCCGCGTACGGCGCGGCGGCCTGCGGGCCCACCAGGGCCGCCTCGCCCAGCAGCTCCACGCGCTGCTCCCACACCTGCTGGCGGGTTTCGCTCCACATCAGCTTGAGCATGGCGCCATCGATGCCGGGGGTTTCTCCCGCGGCCACCTGGCTCAGCACGCGGTCCACGCGCCAGCGGATGACCTGGCAGGCATCGGCCAGGCCCTGGACGCGCCGGGCATGCACGGCGCGTTCGTCCGCCGCCAGCGGCGCTCGCTCCAAGGCCGCTTCCAGTTCGGCCAGCTCGTCTTCCAGCTGGACCACGCGGGGCATGAAGTAGATGCCCCGCTCGTACTCGGCCGCCGCCATCGCGATGCGCCAGCCGTCGCCGGGCTCGCCCAGGATGCGGCCTTCGGGCACCGCCACCGCTTCGAACAGCACTTCGTTGTAGTCGGCTTCGCCGGTCATCTGGCGTATCGGCTCGACCCGCACGCCCGCGGCGCGCATGTCGATGAGCATGAAGCTCAGCCTGCGGTGGGCGCGGCTGTCCGGATCGGTGCGGATCAGCCCGAAGCACCATCGCGCCAGGTGCGCCTGGGTGGTCCAGATCTTGCGGCCGTCGACCCGCCAGCCGGCGGCGTCGGGCCGGGCCCGCATGCGCACCGACGACAGGTCGGAGCCGGTCTGGGGTTCCGAGTAGCCCTGGCACCATATCTCGCTGCCGTCCCGGATGCCGGGCAGGAACAGGGACTTCTGTTCGGGCGTGCCGAAGCGCAGCAGCGTGGGCGCGAGGATCGCGTGCGCGATGCTGTTGATGGGCTGCGGCGCGTGCAGGCGCGCGCAGAGTTCATGGAAGGCGATCAGCGTGGCCGTGGCCAGTTCGCGGCCGCCGTATTCGCGCGGCCAGGTGAGGGCGATGAGATCGGCCTCGCACAGCATGCGGTTCCAGGCCTGGCGGCATTCCGGCGTGTGCGAGGCGGTTTCGGGGTAGCGCTCGCGCAACTGCGCAAGCGCGGTCCGCAGCCAGGCTTCGGCGTCTTCGAGAAAATGTTCGGTGCGTATCATGGCGATGGCGGGTTCAAAGAGGGGGAACGTGCAGGACGCGGGGCTCGCCGTCGAAGCGCAGCGGCGCGTCGATCCAGCGGCCCAGTTCGGCGGGCGGCAGGCCCGCGACCAGGGCGATGGGCACGAAGGCCGATCCGCGCACCTCGAAGATGCCGATGTCGGCATACACGCGGCCGACCACGCCGGCGCCGGTGAGCGGCAGCGTGCAGCGGCTGCGCAGGCGGGGGCGGCCCTCCCGCGTGAGCGCCTCCATCATGACCCAGACGCCGCGCGCGCCCACGGCCAGGTCCATGGCGCCGCCGACCGAGGGCATGGGATCGTCCTCGCCCAGCGACCAGTTGGCCAGGTCCCCGTCGCAGGACACTTCGAAAGCGCCCAGCACGGTGATGTCGATGTGGCCGCCGCGCATGATCGAAAACGAATAGACGTGATCGAAAATGGCCGCGCCGTCGGTGAGCGCGATGGATTGCTTGCTGGCATTGATGAGATCGCCGTCCGCGGTCTCGTGGGCTTGCAGCAGGCGCATGCCCAGGATGCCGTTTTCGCTGTGCAGCTGGACGCCGCGAGCGGGGTCCAGGCGGTCGGTGACCAGGGTCGGCATGCCGATCCCCAGGTTGACCACGGCGCCGGCGGGCAGGTCGGCGGCCACCAGCGCGGCCAGGTGCTCGCGTGTCAGTCTTTGCATTGAGGGCTCCCCAACAGCCGGTGCACGAACAGGCTGGGCGTGACGATGTGATCGGGATCGAGCGCGCCGCAAGGCAGGATCTCGTCGACCTCCGCGATGGTGGTCCGGGCCGCCGTGCACATCACCGGCCCGAAATTGCGCTGGGCGCGCCGGTACACCAGGTTGCCCAGCCGGTCGGCGCGATGCGCGCGCACGAAGGCGAAGTCCGCGCGCAGCGGCGTTTCGAGCACGTAGCCGCGGCCGCCGTACACGCGGGTTTCCTTGCCTTCTGCCAGGGGCGTGCCGTAGCCGGTGGGCGAGAAAAACGGCCCCATGCCGGCGCCGCCGGCCCGGATGCGTTCGACCAGCGTGCCCTGGGGCATCACCTCCACCACCAGGCTGCCTGCCCGCACGCGGTCCCGGATCACTTCGTTGCCGGGCATGCGGGGATAGGAGCAGACGATGCGGCTGACGCGGCCCGCGGCGACCAGCGCCAGGAAACTCGTTTCGCCGGCGCCGGCGTTGTTGTTGATCAGGGTCAGGTCGCGCACGCCGGGCTTGGCCAGCAAGGCCGCCAGCAGGCGGGCGGGAATGCCCGAGCCGCCGAAGCCGCCCACGAAAATGGCGGCGCCGGATTCCACGTCGCGCAGGGCGTCCCGCGCGTCGAGGCAAGTCTTGTCTTTCATTGCGTCTCCTCCGTTGTCCAGGCCGCGCGGCCCTGGGCGCACAGGGCGTCTTCCTGGTGGCACGCCAGCGCGACGCCTTCCGGCTCGCGCCACAAGGAGACCGCGACCGGCAGGCCGGGATAGACCGGCGCCAGGAAGCGCAGGTCCAGCCCCCCCAGCCGCCGTCCGGGCAACCGCCGCAGCGCGGGTTCGAGGGCGCGGTTCACCATGCCCAGCAGGGCCGCGCCGTGCAGGATGGGCCGCGCATAGCCGGCTCGCCGGGCGCTGGCCGGATCCACGTGCAGCGGATTGCGGTCGGCGTTCAGGCGGTACAGCGCGGCCTGGTTGCGGCTGGTGGGCAGGAGGACGACGCTGTCCGCGGGGCCTTCGGGCGGCGCGGGTATGGGCGCCGGCAGGGCGTCGTTCAAGGCGGCGTCGCCGCCCGAGTAGCCGCCGTCGCCGCGGCAGATGTTCAGTTGCTCGATGACGGCGAGTTCCCGCCCCGTCGCCGCGTCGCTCAGCGTGCGCCGCGTCACGACGAAGGCGCCGGGGCGCTTGTCGGCGACGTGGCTGACTTCCATGCGGCAGCGCACTTCGCCTTGCGCCGGCAGCGGCCGGACGAAGCGCATGCGCTGCTCGCCGTGCACCACCTGGCGCCAGTCCAGCCCATGGCGCGGATCGCGCATCCAGAAGCCGGGATAGGCCAGCACGGCGGCCATGGCGGGCAGGACGCGCAGGCCCTGCTCGTAGATGAATTGCGTTTCGTCGCCGACGTCCGCGTCGTCCGCCAGGCCGGCGCCCACGCCCAGCGCATAGAGGATGCAGTCATCCTCGCCGTAGGCCTGGCGCCCGGTTTCGAACGCATGGGACTTCAAGCGGTGATAGTCCAGCGCCATGGCAGTCTCAAACCGGATCCCAGGCGAACACCTGGGCCGAGGTGTCCAGCGGCATGAAGGATGCGCGCAGCGCGGCCATGCCGTGCTCGGCGATGCTTTGCGCGGTCCAGCCGTCCGAGCGGTGCACCGAGCGCACCGGGCGCGACTGGCTCATGAGGAAGATCTCGTTCAGGCGGATGGCGAACACCTGTCCCGACACTTCGGACGAGGCGTCGGAAGCCAGGTAGCAGATCAGCGGCGCGATCGTCTCCGGCCCCATGCGGCGGATCTTCTCGACGTGGCGGGCCTGCTCTTCGGTCTTGGCCGGGATGGTTTCCGTCATGCGGCTCCAGGCCAGCGGCGCGATGCAGTTCGAGCGCACGTTGAAGGCCGCCATGTCCAGCGCCATGGCCTTGGACAGGCCCACGATGCCGAGTTTGGCGGCGCAGTAGTTGGCCTGGCCGCGGTTGCCGATGACGGCCGAATTGGACGTCATGTTGATCAGGCTGCCGCCGCCCTGTTCGCGGAAGTGGCCCGCGGCCGCATGGCTGAGGTTGAAGCAGCCGTAGAGGTGGACCTTGACCACCGCGTCGAAGTCCTCGGGGGTGAGGCGGTGGAACATCTTGTCGCGCACGATGCCCGCGTTGTTCACGACGGCATCCACCCGGCCGTAGGTGTCGGCCGCGGCTTCGATGATGCGCTTCGCGCTGGCGTACTCCGCCACCGAATCGCCGTTGGCGATGGCGGTGCCGCCGGCGGAGCGGATTTCCTCCACCACCTGCGACGCGGTGCTCTGCGAGGCGCTGGTGCCGTCCAGCGACACGTTGAGATCGTTGACCACCACGCGGGCGCCCTGCGCCGCCAGGGCCACCGCGGCGGCGCGGCCGATCCCGTTGGCCGCGCCGGTGACGACGACCACTTTTCCTTCCAGCATCATGAGTCTCCTTCAGTCCATCCAATTGGTCAGCACGGTCGTGGCCTGGGCGCTCAGCACCCCGCCGTTGCCGTGCACGAGCGCCGTGCGCGCCTGTTTCACTTGCCGCTCGCCGCATTCGCCGCGCAGCTGGCGCACCGCCTCCACCAGCCCGAACATGCTGTACATGCCGGGATGCACGCAGGACAGCCCGCCGCCATTGGTATTCACCGGCAGCTCGCCGCCGGGCGCGATGCGGCCGCCGGACACGAAGGCGCCGCCTTCGCCCTTGCGGCAGAACCCCATGTCCTCCAGGAACAGGATCGGGTTGATGGTGAAGGCGTCGTAGAGCTGCACCAGGTCGATATCGGCCAGCGACACGCCGGCCCGTTCGCGCGCCTGGCCGGCGCTCTCGCCCGCCACGGTGCGCGTCAGGTCGGCCATGCAGGCGATCTGGCGGTGGGAGTGCGCCAGGGCCGTGCCCAGCACGTAGACGGGGCGGGCCACCTCGGCGCGCTCGGCGGCGGTCACCACGATGGCGCCGGCGCCGTCGGTCACCAGGCAGCAGTCGCGGGCGGTCAGGGGCGAGGAGATCACGCGGGCCGACAGCACTTCGTCGATGGAGAGCGGGCCGCGCTTGTAGGCCTCGGGATTCAGCCGCGCCCAGGCGCGCGCGGCCACCGCGACTTCCGCCAGCTGTTCGCGGGTAGTGCCGTATTCGTGCATGTGGCGGCGCGTCGCCAGCGCGTAGCTGGTGGGCGGATTGAAGGGCTGGAACGGCTCTTCGTACGGAAACGGATCCAGCTTGGCGCGGGCGCCCGAGGTCGCCGACACACCGTTGCCGCCGCGCGGCGTGGCGCCGTAGGCGATCACGATATTGCGGCACAGCCCGGCCTGGATGGCCGCCGCGGCGATCAGCAAATGCCCGACGAACGAGGCGCCGCCGATCTGGAGGCTATCCATGAAACGCGGATATACGCCCAGGTACTCGGCCAGCTTGTTCAGCCACATCGACGAGGACAGGCTGGCGCTCATCAGGCCGTCGATGTCTTCCATGCGCAGCCCCGCGTCCCGCACCGCCGCGTGTATCGCCAGCGAGGAGACTTCCAGGTCGTTCAGGCCGCCGGCGTCCCCGATGCCGGCCGTGGCGCAGCCGGTGATGGCGATCGAGCCGCGCAGGCTCTTGTTCCAGTCCGTCATGCGGCCTCCGGTTCGAACACGACGCGGGCGCGCTGCGGATCGGGCCGGGCCGTGAGCCGCATGCCGATGCGCGGCGCTTCGGGCCCGAGCAGCGTGGACATCATGCGAAAGCCTTCGTCCATGTCGGCCAGGATGACGTTGCGCGCGGGGGCCTGCGGCGTGGCCGGAATCTCCGAATAGGAATACAGCGTGGCGCCGGCGCGCATGGGGCGCCAGGCATATTCCTGGGAACGGCAGTGCGTGCAGTGGGTGCGCGGAAAGAAGAAGGCGCGCCCGCAACTGCGGCAGACCTGGACTTCCAGCCGCCCGGCGCGCAGGGTTTCGGCGAAATAGGCTTCCGGCGACGGAGAGCCCTTGCGGACGTCACTCATCCTTGACCCCGGCCTGCGTGATGACGGCTTGCCACTTGTCCATTTCGTCGCCGACGAACTTGCGGTACTGGGCGAGGTCCATGTCGCCGGGCTCGGAGCCGGTCGAACGGATGTACTCCTGGGTGGCCTGCTGCATCACCGCCTTGCGGATCTCGGCGTTCAGGGTCTGGACGATGTCGGCGGGCGTGCCGGCCGGCGCGTACACGCCGACCCAGGTATTCAGGTCGAAGCCCTTGTAGCCCAGTTCATTGAGCGTGGGCACGTCCGGGTAGCGGGGCTGGCGCTGCGCCGACGCGATGGCCAGCGGCACGATCTTGCCCGACTGCAGGTAGGCGTTGGCGGTCACGGACTCCGCCACGCCGAAGGGCACCTGGCCGGAGACCAGGTCCGTCATGGCCGGGCCGGCGCCGCGGTAGGACACGTGCATCAGCGGCAGGCCGCTCTGGGCGCGCAGCAGCTCGCCGACGATGTGGGGCGCGCCGCCGGCGCCGGCCGTGCCGTAGGGCACGGAAGGTTGTTTCTGCGCATAGCTCTTGAAGTCCGCGAAGGTCTTGATGCCCTGGTTGGCGTTGACCAGCACGAAGTTGGGGCTGACCGCCAGCAGGGCGACGGGCTCGAAATCCTTGCGCGCGTCGTAGGGCAGCTTCTTCAGGACGGGGTTGATCACGTGGCTGGTGGCGCCCACCAGCACGGTGTAGCCGTCCGGCTTCTGCCGCGACACGTATTCGGTGGCGATCTGGCCCGTCGCGCCCGGCTTGTTTTCCACTACGAAGGGCTTGCCCAGACGGGTCTGCAGGTCGGCGGCGATGCGGCGAGTCAGGATGTCCGTCATCCCGCCCGGCGCGTACGCGACAACCAGCGTCACGGGCTTGGCGGGATAGCTTTCGGCGGCGGCGATGGCGGGAAGGGCGGCGAGCAGCGTCAGCAGCTGCGTCAGGCGGTGCTTCAATTTCATGTCGGGAGTCTCCTCGTGCTGCGGGCATGTCTACCCTGCTTGGTTATGGCGTCGAGGGACCGTCCGGAGCGCGTGGCAGGCCGCCTGGGTAGCGGGCCTCGACGCGTCAATGATGGAATCGCGGCATCATTCCAACAATTGATTAATTGTCATGAAGGCATTCAAAAAGGCGATTAATCCCGTGGGGGCGCGGGTTGCCCCAGCCCGTCCAGGTGCGCTTCGAACGCGGCAAGAAAAGCGCTGGCCGCGCGCGGCAGGAGGTGGCCGGCGCGGCGCAGGATGGACAGCTCGTGGACGGCCTGCGGGTCGTCGGCGATGCACAGGGCATGCAGCCCCATTTCCTCGCACACGCTGCGCACGTAGGCCGGCATCACCGTGATGCCCATGCCGCCCCGGATCATGGCGAAGGCGGTGGTCAGGCTGCCGGTCTGCGCCACGCTGCGCACGGCCAGGCCCTGGTCCTGCAGGATCTGGTCCATCTTGCGGCGCACGGCGTAGGTGCCGCGCAGCAGGATGTGGGGATAGCGCGCCAGGTCGCGCCAGCGCGCCTGCCCGCGGGCGGCCAGGGGATGGCCGGCGGGCACCACCGCGTACATGGGGCCGCGGTAGACCACCCGGCAGTCCAGGCGGGGGTCCTGGCTTTCGACGGCCACCAGCCCCAGGTCGGCCTTGCCGTGCAGGACGTGCTCGGTGGCTTCGTCGCCGGTGAGCTCGTGCAGGTCGAAGACGATGTTGGGATGCCTGGCGTGGAACCGGGTGACCACGGGGGCCACCAGGGTGTGCATCATGATGGGCGAGGCGGCGATGGACACTTCGCCGCGCTCCAGGCCCGCCAGGCTGCTCAGGCTGCGTTCGGCCGCGCGCAGCGATCCGAACGCCTCCTGCGCGTAGGCATAGAGTTCCGCGGTGCCTTCCAGCAGCTCCACGCCCCGGGCCGAACGCTCGAACAGCGCCAGCCCGACGGCCTTTTCCAGTTCGGAGCAGAGCTTGCTGACGGTGGATTGCGTCAGGTTTAGCGCTTCGGCGGCGCGGGTGAAGTTCTTCAGTTCGTAGACGGCGCAGAAGGCCCGAAGCTGGCGCAGCGTGATGCCCATGGTACGACTCCGGCTGGAAGGCGGCTATCGTACCCAAGCCGGGGCGGTTCGGATCATTTATTCCGTTCTGGACTCATTCTATGAAAATTACTCGTTTGTTGTGATCAAACCAGGCCCGTAGCATCGCTGGCATCACCCTAGCTGGAGCTTCCATGACCGCGCCTATCCCTACCTTTGCCCACGCCCTCGTGACCCGCGACGAGCGGGGCGTCTACACGCTGCAGATCCATGACGCCAAGAGCCTGAACATCCTGGCCTCGCCGGTGACGCTCAGCCTGACCGAGGCCGCCCGCTGGATCGCGGCCCAGGACGATGCGCGCGCCGTCGTGATCCGCGGCACGGGCGACAGGGCCTTCGTGGGCGGCGCCAACATCTACGAAATGGCCGAGCTCGAACCGCAGGGCGCGCGCGAGTTCATCACGCGCCTGCGCGATCTCTGCGACGCCGTGGCGGCGATCCCGGTTCCCACCATCGCCCGCATTCCCGGCTTCTGCCTGGGGGCCGGCATGGAACTGGCCGCGGCCTGCGATATCCGCCTGGGCCAGGCCGACGCGGTCTTCGGCATGCCCGAAGTGCGCGTGGGCATCCCGTCGGTGATCCATGCCGTGCTGCTGCCGGCCCTCATCGGCCCGGGCCCCACCAACTGGCTGCTTCTCACCGGCGAGACGGTGAACGCCGCCCAGGCCTCGCAATGGGGCTTCCTGGAATTCGTGTGCGAGGCGGGCGAACTCGACGCGCTGGTCGAGCGCACCGTGGCCCCCATCGCCGAAAGCGGCCCGCTCGCCGTGCGCTCGCAGAAGGCCCTGCTGCGCTACTGGAGCGAGTCCACGGTGGAAGCCGGGCTGGACCGCAGCGTGGCCGCCTTCGGCGAAGCCTTCACCACCGACGAGCCGCGCCGCTACATGGCGCCTTTCGTCAACCGCAAAAAGCACCAGGAGGCCAAGTAATGGCCGGCCCGCTCGCGGGCGTGCGCGTCATCGACATGACTTCGGTGGCGATGGGCCCCTACGCCACGCAGATCCTGGCCGACATGGGCGCCGAAGTCATCAAGGTGGAGGCGCCCGAGGGCGACGTGTTCCGAGCGTCGGCGCCGGCCGCGCACGCGGGCATGGGCCCCGCCTACCTCAACCTCAACCGCAACAAGTACAGCGTGACGCTGGACGCCAAGGCGCCCGCCGACCGCGAGCGCCTGCTGGGCCTGATCGACGGCGCCGACGTGTTCGTCTCGAACGTGCGTCCGGCGGCCCTGGCGCGGCTGGGGCTGGACGCGCCCTCGCTGTGCGCGCGCAACGCCCGCCTCATCCATTGCTCGGCGGTGGGCTTCGGCCAGGACGGCCCCTACGCGGCGCGTCCCGCTTTCGACGACATCATCCAGGCGATGAGCGGGCTGGCCGATTTGCAGGGCCGCAACAGCGGCGCGCCGGCCTACGTCAACACCATCCTGGCCGACAAGGTGGCGGGCCTGACGCTGGCCTATGCCATCCCCATGGCGTTGTACGAGCGCGAGCGCTCGGGCCAGGGGCAGGCCATCGAGGTTCCGATGTTCGAGACCCTGGTGTCTTTCACGCTGGTCGAGCACATGAGCGGGCACAGCTTCGTCCCGCCGCTGGGGCCCATGGGCTACAGCCGCGTGCTCTCGCCGCAGCGCCGGCCCTACCGCACGCGCGACGGCTACCTGGCCCTGCTGCCGTACACCGATGCGCAGTGGCGGCGCTTCTTCGCGCTGGCCGAGCGCCCCGACCTGGCGGCCGATGCCCGCTACGTCGATGCGGCGGCGCGCGCGCGGCATTTCGACGAGCTCTACCAGGACCTGGCGGACATCGTCGCGCTGCGCGGCACCGAGCAGTGGCTCGCGCTGCTGGCGGACGCCGATATCCCGCATTCGCCGGTGAACACGCCCGAGGCCCTGTTCGACGATCCGCACCTGCGGGCCACCGGGTTCTTCCAGCGCGTGGAGCACCCCACCGAAGGGCCGCTGATGGCCGCCGGCATCCCGGTGCGCTTCTCGCGCACGCCGGGGGAGCTCGGCCGCCCGGCGCCGCGCCAGGACGCCGATCGCGATATGCTCCCGGTTGGGCGCTGAGGCCGGCATGGCCGGAGAGCGCCAGGCGGCGACTTCGACCATGAACATCACTCTCAAGCAATTGCGCGTCTTCTGCGCGCTGTACGAACTGCGCAGCTTCACGGCGGCCGCCCGCGCGGCCTTCGTGACCCAATCGGCCGTCAGCAAGCTCTGCGCCGAACTGGAGGCCGAGGTCGGCCAGCCGTTGTTCGAGCGGTCCACGCGCAGCGTCACGCCCTGCGACGGCGCCGCGGATTTCTACGCCTACGCGCAGGAAATCCTCGGCACGGTGCGCGCGGCCGAGCGCAGCATGTCGGGGCTGCGCACCCTGGAGCGCGGCACCGTGGGCGTGGCCACCTCGCCCCTCATGATGGTCGGCCTGCTGGGCGACGTGGTGGCGGACTACCACCGCGCCCATCCCAGCGTGAAGCTGGATCTCTTCGAACTGTCCACCGACGACACCATCGAGCACGTGCGCAACGGGCGCGCCGACTTCGGCATCGTCTCGGTCGAGACGCCGTCGGACGAACTGGCCACCCGCGTCATCTACCGCGACACCATGTACGCGGTGTGCGCGCCGCGCCACGCGCTCACGCGCAAGCGCTCGGTATCGTGGGCCGACGTGGCGGCCCACGACCACATCATGCTGCGCAACGTGTACAGCGTGCGGCGCAGCCTGGACCGCGTGGCGGCCGACCTGAACCTGGAATTCCGCTACCGCATCGAAGCCGGCATGCTCACGTCGGCGCTCAAGCTGGTGGGCGCCGGGCTGGGCATCACCGTGGTGCCCGGCTATGCCTGCGACCTGGCGCGGCAGCTGGGCCTGCGCATCCTGCCCATCGACGGCGCCCGGCGGCACGGGCACGAGCTCTGGCTGATCCAGCGCCGCAACGCGCGCCTGTCGCTGGCGGCGTCGGCCTTCCTGCAAGCCACCGAGGATTACCTGCGCTTGCGGCAGGCCGAAGAGCATTAATCCCGGTTTGGAATAAGTCTATGAAAATTAGTCCCTTGTTGGGATAAGCGCGGCGCACGCATCATACGGCTTGAGTTGAAGAGGCCGACCCGCGGCCCCTGACAGGAGACAAGCATGAACCAACCGTTAGGCGCACGGCGCCGCCTGCTGGCCGCCGGCAGCCTTACCGTCCTGACCGCGCTGGCAAGCGCGCTGCCCGTCGGCGCCGCGCAGGCGCAGCCGGCCTATCCCGACAAGCCCATCACCATCGTGGTGCCGTTCTCGCCGGGCAGCGCCACCGACACCAGCGCGCGCATCATCGCGGAAAAGCTCGGCCCGCGCCTGAACGTGCCCGTGGTGATCGAGAACAAGCCCGGCGCGTCCGGCACCATCGGCTCGTCGTTCACCGCCCGCGCGCAGCCCGACGGCTACACGCTCATCCTCACCAGCAGCTCGACGCACTCGGCCACGCCGGCGCTGTTCCGCAAGCTGCCGTTCGATCCCACCGGAGACTTCATCCACGTCATCCGGATCGCCACCATCCCCATGATGCTCGTGGTGCGCGAGGACGCGCCCTACAAGTCGCTGCAGGAGCTGGTCAAGGCCACGCAGGCCAAGCCCCTGAACTACGCCTACGGGTCGCCCACCAGCCAGATCGCCGGCGCCACCTTCAATACCGTGGCCGGCGCGGCCGCCAACGGCGTGCCGTACAAGAGCCAGCCGCCCGCCGTGACCGATCTGCTGGGCGGCCACGTGGACTACCTGTTCGCCGACCTGTCCGTCGTCACGTCCTTCATGCAGGCGGGCAAGCTGCGCGGGCTGGCCTACACCGGCCACCAGCGCGCCAAGGAATTCCCCGCGGTGCCGACCCTGGCGGAACTGGGCTACAAGAACTTCGACCTCGTCGTCTGGGTCGGCGTGGCCGCGCCGGCCAAGACGCCCGACGCCGTGGTGCAGAAGCTGAACCAGGAAGTCGCCGCCATCCTGCGCGAGCCCGACGTGCTGCAGCGCTTCGAATCGCTGGGCATGCAGGTTTCGCCCAACACCGTGGCCGAGCACCAGGCGTTCGCGCTGGAGCAGCGCAAGATCTGGACGCAGCGCGCCGTCGACGCCAAGATCGAACCGCAGTAAGCGGCGCAACGCCCGGGCGGCCCATGGCCGCCGGCCGGTGACCGGCCGGCGGACGCGGGGCGAGCCGGTTTCCGCCAAAGCGAATACAGTCCACGTCGAGGCCCGCGCGCGATCGCGGCGGGCAATATTCCCCCATAAGGAGACAGCATGGACACGGCAGGCAACACGGGCGCCAGCGTGCGCGAACGCGTCGGCGAAACGGAATGGCAGGTCCGCAAGGACCTCGCCGCGCTATACCGCCTGGTGGCGCTGTTCGGGTGGGACGACCTGATCTTCACCCACATCACGGCCAAGGTGCCGGGGACGGAACATTTCCTGATCAATCCCTACGGCATGATGTTCGACGAGATTACGGCGTCCAGCCTGGTCAAGATCGATCTCGACGGCCGCAAGGTCATGGAATCCGAATACGACATCAACCCCGCCGGCTTCACGATCCACAGCTGTATCCACGCGGCCCGCAAGGACGCCATGTGCGTGCTGCACACGCACTCCATCAACGGCGTGGCGGTGTCGGCGCAGAAGGCGGGGCTGCTGCCGCTGTCGCAGTTCGCATTCATCGTGCTGCGTTCTCTCGGCTACCATGACTACGAGGGCCTGGCGCTGAATCCCGAGGAACAGCCGCGCCTGGTGCGCGACCTGGGCAGCAACACGTATCTCATTTTGCGCAACCACGGCCTGCTGACCGTGGGGCAGAGCATGGCCGAGGCGTTCCAGGCCATGCACCGGCTGGAGGCCGCCTGCATGGTGCAGGTGCGGGCCCAGGCCGGCGGCGAACTGACCTACATCCCGCCCGACATCCTGAAGAACGCGACGGTCGAGTCGCAGGCCGACCGCGCGCACAAGGCCATGCTGGCCTGGCCGGGGCTGCTGCGCCGGCTGGACCGTCGCAACCCCGGCTACGCGGAGTAGGCGGGCGCGGGCCCCGCGCGGGGCCCGCGAAGTCGAATCAGTACTTGCCCATGTAATCGCGCTTGCCGATTTCCAGGCCGTTGTGGCGCAGGATGTCGTAGGCGGTGGTCACGTGGAAGAAGAACTGCGGCAGGCCATAGTGCAGCAGGTAGGCGCTGCCGCTCAGCTTCTTTTCCTTGGGCGTGCCGGGACGCAACACGATTTCCAGGGCTTCGCTCTGTTCGAACTGTGCGGGGCCGAACGAGGCCAGGTGTTCCAGCGTCTTGGCGATCAGAGCCTGGAGGCCGGCAAAGCTGGCCTCGCTGTCCGGCCACGACGGGACTTCCGCGCCGGCCAGGCGCGAGGCGATGCCGCGGGCGAAGTCCGACGCGATCTGCACCTGGCGCGACAGCGGGAACATGTCGGGGAACAGGCGGGCGCACAGATACGCCTGCGGATCGATGTTCTTTTCCGCGGCGTGGGTTTCCGCCTTCTTCAGCACGTCGGACAAGGCCGATAGCATTTGCGTCAGGACGGGAACGGAGGCGCTGTGCATGAAACTGCTCATTTCGTGTCTCGCTTGAAAAGGGCGCCGGCGCGGGAGGCGTCGGCAGGCCCCCGAAGACTACCAGTTGCCGGCTGCCGTATCCCTAATGCCCCTCAGGCCTTGCGTCATCATGACATCATGATGTTATGATGACTCATGCAAAAAAACGTCGAACATGCTCCTCTCTACGTCAGGGTGGAAACGGCGCTGGCCGCGGAAATCGCCGCCGGCATCCTGTCGTCCGGCAGCCGCCTGCCCACGGAAGACCAGCTGATCGAGCGGTTCGCCGTCAGCCGCACCACGGTGCGCAAGGCGGTGGAAAACCTGGTTTCGCGCGGCCTGGTGGAAATCCGGCGCGGCAAGGGCACGTTCGTCACGGAACCCAAGCTGACCCAGGCGCTGACGTCGCTGAGCGGATTCGTCGAAGACATGACCGCGCTCGGCCGCCAGGCCACGGCGCGCCTGCTGGACAAGCGGCCGGTGCCCGCCACGGCAGAGGTGGCGCGCCAGCTGGAAGTGGCTCAGGGCGCGATGGTCTACCGCATCGAGCGGGTGCGGCTGGCGGACGGCACGGCCATGTCGTTCGATGAAACCTACCTGCCGCTGGATATCGGCGAGAAGGTCGCCAGCAATGACCTGGAAGCCGAGCCCATCTTCGACCTGCTGGAACTGCGCTACGAGCTGCCGCTGATCGAGGCCCAGTACCAGCTCGAAGCCGTGACGGCGGACGAGCGCGTGGCGCAAGCCCTGGGCGTCGAGGCGGGCAGCCCGATCTTCCTCATCGAGCGCACGTCCTACAGCGAGGGGCAGCGCCCCGTCGACTATGAAAAGCTGTACTACCGCGGTGACCTGATCCGGTTCACCACCCGCCTGTCCCGGCTGCCGCGCAAGCGGGACTGAGCCGGCGGCCATGGCGGCATCCACCATCCTCTGGCTCTTCGCCGCGGCGTTCGGAGCCAGCGCCCTGGGCGGCGTGCTGGGCATGGCCAGCGGCATTTTCATCGTGCCCATCCTGACGTTGCTGTTCGGGGTGGACATCCATGTCGCCATCGGCGCCAGCATCGTTTCGGTGATCGCGTGTTCCTGCGGCAGCGCCGCGCCTTTCCTGAAGGGGCGGCTGACCAACCTGCGGCTCGCCATCGTGCTGGAGACGGCCACCACGCTGGGCGCGCTGACCGGGGTTTTCCTCATCGGCATCGTGTCCACGGCATTCCTGTACGGCCTGTTCGCCGCCATCCTGGCGTTGTCGGCGCGCCAGATGCTGGCGCGCCGGCGCGAGGCGGCGGATCCGAGCGCGCCCGAGGCCGGGGGCTGGGCCACGGCGCTGCGCCTGCATTCGAGCTTTCCCGATCGCGCGCTGGGCCGGGAAGTTCATTACCTCGTCGGCCGCGTTCCGCTGGGCCTGTCGCTGATGTACGGCGCGGGCCTGGTCTCGGCGCTGCTCGGCATCGGCTCGGGCGTGCTCAAGATCCCGGCGATGGACACCGCGCTGCGGCTGCCCATCAAAGTGTCCTCGGCCACTTCGAACTTCATGATAGGCGTGACCGCGGCGGCCAGCGCAGGCGCCTATTTCGTTCGGGGCGACATCGACATCGGCATCGCCGGGCCGGTCGCGCTGGGCTCGGTGGCGGGCGCCCTGCTTGGCGCCCGCCTGCTGATGGGCCTGCCGGCCGACAGGCTGCGCCTTTTCTTCGTCATCGTCCTGGCGCTGCTCGCCGTGCAGATGTTCCTGAGCGCCCTGGGCGTGTCATTGCCGGGCGGCCCCGCATGAGCGCCGCGCCCGACAGGCAGGCGCGGCGCGACCGCGTCATCGCGGCGCTGCTCTGGTACGGCACCTGGGTCGCCTCGGCCTGCATCGCCCTCGGCATGGCCTGGGATTTCCTGCTGCCCGAAGGCGGGCAGGGCGGCTATCGGCTGGTGCAGGCGGGCGTGGCGCTCTTCATCCTGTTGCCGGTGGCGCGCGTGGCGCTGATGCTGGCGCTTTTCCTGCGCGAGCGCGACTACGCGTATACGGCGATTTCCGCGCTGGTGCTGCTCATCATCGCGGCGGGCGTGCTGTCCGGGCTGCGGTAGGGCGGCGCGGCCGTCGCGATTTTTTATAATCCGGATGCGCCGCGATGCCGCGCTGCCCATTTCCCAGGATTCATTCATGCTTTCGATCACCAGCCAGGATGTCTACGTACCCACCAGCCAGGGCCGCCTGTACGCGCGGCGCTGGGACCCCGCGGGCGCGGACGCGGCGGGCGCGCCCATCGTGCTGATGCACGATTCGCTGGGCTGCGTGGAGCTGTGGCGCGACTTTCCGGAGCAACTGGCGCGGGAGACCGGGCGCAGCGTGATCGCCTACGATCGGCTCGGCTTCGGCCGTTCCGATCCGAACGCCGCCGTCTTCGAGACCGGCTTCGTCGAGGCCGAGGCGCGCGAAGGCTTTCGCCAGTTGCGGGAAGCGCTCGGCATCGGGCCGTTCGTCGCCTTCGGCCACAGCGTGGGCGGCGGCATGGCGATTTGTTGCGCCGGCGTATACGAGTCCGATTGCCAGGCCCTGATCACGGAATCGGCGCAGGCATTCGCCGAAGACCGCACGCTGGAAGGCATCAGCGCCGCGAAGCGCAACTTTGCCGAGCCCGGGCAGCTGGACCGCCTGAAGAAGTATCACGGCGAGAAGGCCGCCTGGGTGCTGAGCGCCTGGATCGACACCTGGCTGTCGCCCGAGTTCGCCGCGTGGAACCTCGACGAGCCGCTGCGCCAGGTGCGCTGCCCGGTGCTGGCGCTGCATGGCGAAGTGGACGAATTCGGGTCGTCCCTGCATCCGGAACGTATTGCGCGGCTGACCGGCGGGCGCGCCGTGCTGCTGGAGAACTGCGGCCACGTGCCGCATCGGGAACAGGGCCGCGTCGTCCTGGACCTGTTGGGCCAGTGGCTGAAGGCGGTGCGCTGATCCACGGCCTCGCGGCGCATGCCCCGGCCCGGCGCGCATCGCGCGGGCCCAGGCTACGCGGGCCGCGCGTCCCAGGTCTTGTCGTCGATCAGGCCGCGCGCCACCTGCCGCAGCGAGTCGGCCGCGCGGCGCACCGCGGTATCGCCCATTACCGCCCGGCGCTGCGCCAGGCAGATGGAGCGCGTGAACGTCGGTGAAAGCCGGCGCGTGGCAAGCGTGCCCTCGCGCACATCGCGCGCGACCGCGCAGGGCGCCAGCAGGCTGAACCAGGCGCCCGTCTTCAGCAGCTGTATGAGGTAGGTGCCGGCGTCGATTTCGATGCCGACGTTCAACGCGGTGCCGTGGCGCACCGCGTAGTCGTCGAGCGCCGAGCGTATGCCGTGGCGGCGCGAGGACATGGCCAGCGGATAGTCCGCCAGCGTCGAGACCGATACCGTCCTGCCTGCCTTCATACGCTCCGGAACGCCTACCAGGTGCATGTCTTCGTGCGCGATCGGCGCGCTGTGCACGCCGGACGTGGACGAGCGGTCGAACACCAGCGCCAGGTCGAGTTCGCCGGCCAGCAGCCAGCTCCACAGATAGCCCGAGAACCCGTCCACCAGCCGCAGCCGGATGCGCGGATAGTCCTGCGACAGCCTCGCGATCAGGGGCAGCGCCAGCACCGCCGCCGCCGAAGCGGGCAATCCGATGGAGACTTCCCCCTGCGGCTCGTGGGCGCTGGCCTGGATGTCTCCGAAGGCGGCTTGCGCGCGGCCGACGATGTCATAGGCGCGCGCCAGCAGCTCGGCGCCCGAGGGCGTCGGCGTGACCCCGCGTATGTCGCGCTCCAGCAGCTTGGTTCCCAGCGCGGACTCCAGCTTCGCCATGGTCACGGTCAATGCCGGCTGCGCGATGTGCAGCCGGCGCGAGGCGGCCGAGATGCTGCCTTCTTCGCAGACGGCGATGAAGGCGATCAGGCGGGGAATGTCGAGTTGGCGGGCGTTCTGCATGGCACGGATGCGATATCCATAGTTTCAGAATATGGCAGTATAGAAAGAAGATATTTTACGAATAGGGGGTGGGGCGGCAAACTCCGGCCTGTCATCGTCCGGAAGCACTCCATGTCCCAAGTCGTCCAGGCCCCCGAATCCGGGGCCGAACTGCCGCCATTCAGATCGATACGCGGCTTCCATGTCGGCGGTTCCATCGTCGAACTGAGCGACGCGCCCGCCAGGTCGCTGGAGACGGTGCCCGGCCTGGCGGCCCGCGCCTCCGACCCCAACGGCCGCCATGCGGTGGGGCAGCTGTACGTGCAGCATTTCGCGCTGGCGCGCCCGGCCCGGCGCCATCCGCTCTTTCTCTGGCACGGCGGGGGCATGACCGGCTGCACCTGGGAGGAGACGCCCGATGGCCGCCCGGGCTGGCACGAGTATTTCATGCGCGCGGGCTACGACACCTACGTGAGCGATGCCGTCGAGCGCGGAAGGGCCTCCTGGCCGGCGCAGGAACTGGGCGGAAGCGGACAGGCCGAGCACCGCACGATCGAACAGGCCTGGGAGCAATTCCGCATCGGCGAGCCGGGCGGCGGCGCCTACCCGGGCCAGCAATTCCCGGCGGACTGCATGCCGCAGCTGGCGCGCCAGTTCGTCGGCCGCTGGGTAAGCAACCGCGAGCGGGCGATTGACGCGTACGAGGAACTGCTGGTCCGCGCCGGCCCCGGGATCGTGGTGGCCCACAGCGAAGGCGGCCGGCTGGCGCAGAGCGTGCTTCAGCGCGCGCCCCGGCATTTCAAGGCGCTGGTGCTGATCGAGCCGGCCGGAGGCATCGAGGCCGACGCCGCCGCCCTGGCGCGCATGGCGGCGGTCCCGGTGTGCGTGGTGTGGGGCGACTACTTCGACAGCAGCCCGCAATGGCGGCGTTATCGCCAGCTGGCCGACGCCTGGCTCGACGGCCTGGAGCGGGCGGGCGGCAGCGTGACCCGGCTGGACCTGCCGGCCATGGGCATTGCGGGGAATTCGCATCTGCCGATGATGGATCGCAACAACGTCCGGGTCGCCGCCCTGGTGGACGCCTGGATCCGCGGCTGCGCCGATTGACGCCGCCGCGACAAGAATTTCATATGACAAGGAGACATCCCATGCAATTTCCCGCAATCGCCAAGCTGCTGACCCTGGCGGCCCTGGCGGCCGGCAGCGCGTTCGCGCACGCCGACTCCGCTTATCCCGACCGCCCGATACGGATGATCATCCCCTACGCGCCCGGCGGTTCGCTCGATCCGATCGGCCGCGTGCTCGGCGAGGAGCTGGCGCGCCGCCTGAAGCAGCCGGTCGTCGTGGAGAACGTCGCCGGCGCGAACGGCATGCTGGGCGGCAACCGCGTGGCGAAGGCCGCTCCCGACGGCTACACCTTGCTGATCGGCATCACGTCGAACGTGTCCCTCGCGCCGCTGGTGACTCCCGAGGCGCAATACCAGGCATCGGATTTCGATGCGATCGGGATGGTGGGCACGAGCGGATTGGTCCTCGTGGCGCGGCCGGACCTGCCCGCGGCCGACATGGCCGGCGTGCTCGCGCTGGCCAGGCAGAAGCCGGGCGGCCTTTCCTACGGCATCCCCGGCAGCGGCTCCCTCTATCACCTGGCGATGGAGGCGATCAAATCGGACACGCAGACCAATATCGTGGCCGTGCCGTACCGCGGAGCGGGACAGGCCAGCATCGACGTGATGGGAGGACAGATCGACGTGGCGCTGCTCGGCCTGCCGGCGATGCTGCCGCATATCGCCTCGCAAAAAATGAAGGCGCTGGCCGTGATGAGCAAGCAGCGGGATGTCGGCGACAAGAGTATTCCGTCAGCCTCCGAAACCGCGGGCCTGGAAGGGATCGACTACACGATCTGGACGGGGGTGTTCGCGCCCAAGGGCACGCCGGAGCCCGTGCGCCAGCGGCTGCACGAGGAACTCCAGGCCATCCTGCGGCAGCCGGAGGTGATCGAGAACTACCGCAAGATGGGCGTCGAGGTCGCGCCCGCCCAGACGATGGCGGAGTTCGCGGCGTTCATCGCCAGCCAGACGGACAAGCTCAAGAGCGACATCGCGCGCACGAAGTTCAATCCGGGTTCCTGAACGCGGCTTGCGCGGGGGGCGCCGGCCGGTCCCGGCCGCGGTCCTCGCGGAGTTCACACGCTGCGGATCCACGCTTAGAATCGGAGCAACCGCCATTTCCGCGCCCCGCGCCCGCTTTAGAGGTTCCTGCTCCGATGTCCGATACTCCGCCCCTCTCCCAAGCCGTCCACAACTCCACCACCCGCCACGCGATCTTCATGGTCGCGACCCTCAATGCCGGCGCGGCCGCGGCCGAGACGGTGCGCGGATGGTGCGAGGACGTCGCCGCCCTGGTGCGCACCGTGGGCACGCGAGCGCCCGAGCAAAACCTCTCCTGTGTCTGTGCGTTCGGCTCCAGCGCCTGGGACACGCTGTTCGGCGCGCCGCGTCCGGCCGCGCTGCATCCCTTCCGGGAATTCGGCTCGGGCGACCGGGTCGCCGTCGCCACCCCGGGCGACCTGCTGCTGCATATCCGCGCGGATTCGATGGACCTCTGTTTCGAGCTGGCGACGCTGCTGCGCAACCGGCTCGGCGACGCCGTGACGGTGGTGGATGAAGTCCACGGCTTCCGCTACTTCGACCGCCGCGCCATCATCGGCTTCGTCGACGGCACCGAGAATCCGGAAGGGCGCGAGGCGGTCGATTTCACGGTGATCGGCGACGAGGACGCCGGCTTCGCGGGCGGCAGCTACGTGCTGGTGCAGAAGTACCTGCACGACATGACCGCATGGAATTCGCTGACGGTCGAAAGCCAGGAGGGCATCATCGGCCGCCACAAGGTGTCCAACGTCGAACTCGACGACGATATCAAGCCGTCCTCGTCCCACAGTTCCCTCACCACGCTTGAGGAGAACGGCGAGGAGGTCAAGATCCTGCGCGACAACATGCCGTTCGGGCGGGCAGGGTCCGGCGAGTTCGGCACCTATTTCATCGGCTACGCCCGCTCGCCCGCGCCGATCGAGCAGATGCTCGAAAACATGTTCGTCGGCCGGCCCGCCGGCAACTACGACCGCCTGCTGGACTACAGCCGCGCGGTCACGGGCGGCCTGTTCTTCGTGCCCTCGGCCGACCTCCTGGAATCGCTCGCCTCGCGGGAGCCGGCCGCGAGCGAAGCCGCCGTCGCGCCGTCGCCGGCGGGGTCCGCGGCATAGGGGCATAGCACGTCGCCGATGCCGGCGCTATCGGAATTCGCTGACAGCCATATCGGCCAACGCTGACATTACGCCGGCCGGACGTCCGTTGCACACTGGCGCATACCGAGTCAGGAGCGGCAGGACGATATGAAAGACGGGCTTTACACGGCGCCTCAGCGCGATATGCAGTTTGCGCTTTACGAGGTCCTCGATGTCGAAACGGAACTGGGCCGGCGCGCCGGCGGCGCGCCCATGGACCGCGAGACCCTGGACCAGATCCTGGAAGGCGCGGACCGCCTGTGCCACGGCGTGCTGGCGCCGCTGAACGCCAGCGGCGACCGCGAGGGCTGCCGCCTGGAAGGCCACGAGGTGCGCACGCCGGCCGGCTTCGGCCAGGCCTACCGGGCCTACACCGAGGGCGGCTGGTCGGGCCTGTGCGCCAGCGAGGAGCACGGCGGCCAGGCGCTGCCCACCGTGGCCTCGGCCATCGTGGGCGAGATGCTGGGCGGATCGAATATCTCGTTCGCGCTCTACCCGCGGCTGTCCGAAGGCGCCTACCGCTGCATCCGCGCCAACGCCACTCCCGAACTCCAGGCCATGTACGGCCCCAAGCTGGCCAGCGGCGAGTGGACGGGCACGATGTGCCTGACCGAGGCGCAGGCGGGCACCGATCTGGGCCTGTTGCGCACCAAGGCCGTCCCCGACGGCGACGGCGCCTACCGCATCAGCGGCGGCAAGATCTTCATTTCCTCGGGCGAGCACGACCTGGCGCCCAACATCGTGCACATGGTGCTGGCGCGCCTGCCGGACGCGCCGGCCGGCACGCGCGGCATCTCGCTGTTCCTGGTGCCCAAGTTCCTGCCCGACGCCGAAGGCCGGCCGGGCGAGCGCAACGGCGTCTACTGCGATGCCATCGAGCACAAGCTGGGGCTGCACGCCAACGCAACTTGCGTGCTGCGCTTCGAGCAGGCCCGGGGCTACCTGGTGGGCGAGGCCAACAAGGGCCTGGCCGCGATGTTCGTCATGATGAATTCCGCGCGGCTGGGCACAGGCGCGCAGGCCCTGGGGCTGACCGAGACCGCCTTGCAGAAATCGCTGGCCTACGCCGCCGAGCGCCTGCAATCGCGCGCGCCGGGGCAGGAGAGGGCGGTCACGCGGGCCGATCCCATCCTGCTGCAGCCGGACGTGCGGCGCATGTTGCTCACGCAGCAGGCCTGGGCGCAGGGCGCGCGCATGTTCCTGTACTGGCTGGCCTTGCAGATCGACGCCGAGCAGCATGCGTCGGACCCGGCCGAGCGCGACCGCGCGGGCGGCCTGCTGAGCCTGCTGACGCCGGTGGCCAAGGCCTTCGTGTCCGACAACGCCGTCGAGTCGGTGAACCTCGCGATGCAGGTCCATGGCGGCAGCGGCTACATCGTCGAATCCGGCATCGAGCAGACGCTGCGCGACGTGCGCATCCTGCCGATCTACGAGGGCACCAACGGCGTGCAGGCGCACGATCTGCTGGCCCGCAAGGTGCTGGCCGACGAAGGCGGCAGGCTGGGGCAGCTGCTGACGCTGGCGCGGGCGCAGGCCGATGCGGTCGAAGCGGCCGGGGCGGGGGCGGAGTTCGGCGCGCCCCTGCGCGAGCTGGCCGGCCGCATCGAGGAGGCGGTGCCGCGCCTGGCGGCGCTGGCCGCCGGCGACCCGGCGCAGGTCGGGGCGTCGTCCACCGATTTCCTGCGCATCGTGGGCCACCTGGTCTACGGCTACTTCTGGAGCCGCGCCGCCCAGGCCGCCTGGACCCGGCTGCCCGAGGGCGATCCCCTGCGCGCCGAAAAGCTGGCCACGGCGCGCTTCTATTTCGAACATCTGTTTCCCGAAACCGAGATGCGCCTGCGGCGGCTGTTCGTGCCGGCCGAGCGCTACACCAATCCGTGCGCGCTCGCCGTGTGAGGCGGGCGCGCACCGCGTAAGAAGAAGATATGGAGACACCTCAATACTGGGTCCGCGCCGACCTGTCCACGGCCGAACGCATCCGCGCCTTCGAAGCGACGCCGCTTGCGGCGCGCGGCCTGCCCGACAGCACCTACGCGTTCCTGGCGCGCAGCTGCCGCCAGGCGCCGCAGGCCACGGCGATCCGCTATCTGCGCGATCCGTCCTGCCGCGATGCGCCGGAGGACGTCAGCTTCGGCCGCCTGCTGGAGCGCATCCACCAGACGGCCAACCTGGTGCGCGGAGAAGGCCTGGGCGCGGGCGACGTGGTCAGCCTGCTGCTGCCCAATACCCTCCAGGCGCAATACGCGCTGTGGGGCGGCCAGGCGGCGGCGGTGGTCAATCCGATCAACTGGATGCTGGAAGCCGAGGCCATCGCGGCCATCGTGCGCGCCGCCGGCGCCCGCATGCTGATGGCCTACGGCGGGGATCCGGAGATCGAGATCTGGGACAAGGTCCTGCGCGTGGCCGAGCTCTGTCCGCAACTCCAGACCATCGTGAGGCTGGGGGGCGACCGCGGGGGCGCGGCGCCGGCCGGCGCGCGCTTCCTGGATTACGACGCCGTCATCGATGGCTATCGCGGCGACGCGCTGGACTTCGAACGCGATTTCCAGCCCGACGACCTGGCCTCGCTGTTCCCCACCGGGGGCACGACGGGCGCGCCGAAGCTGGTGCGGCACAGCCACTGGAACGAGGTGGTCAGCGCCTGGCTGAGCGCGGCCGTGGCGGGCATCGTCGAAGGCGAGAGCCGCCTGTCGGCGACGCCGCTCTACCACGTGGTGGGCGCCTTCGCCGGTTCGCTGGCCACGCTGGCGCGCGGCGGCACCCTGGTGCTGGCGACCTCGGTGGGCTGGAAGCACCCGCAGTTGCTGCCGCAGATCTGGAAGGTCGTGGAGGCCTGCCGGGTGAATTACCTGACCATCGTGCCCACGATCATGAACCAACTGGTGCAGATGCCGATCGGCGGCCATGACATTTCCTGCGTCAAGGGCGTGTTGTCCGGCTCGGCGCCGCTGTCGGAAAACGTGGCGCGCCGCTTCCTGGCGATGACCGGCCTGGCGGTGCGCGAAGGCTACGGGCTCACCGAGACCACGTCGGTCTGCATGATGAACCCCAAGGGCGGCGAAGTGAAGACCGGTTCGGTCGGCCTGCTGTTCCCCTACCACCGCGCCCGCGTGGTGGCGCTGGACCGCCGCGCCGGCGCGCGCGATTGCGCGCCCGGAGAATCCGGGGTGCTTGCCTTGTCCGGCCCCACGGTGTTCAGCAGCTACGCGGCCGGCGGGCAGGAGGGCTTCCTGGAACCGGGATGGCTGGATACGGGCGACCTCGCCCGAATCGACGAGGACGGCTACCTCTGGATCACCGGACGGACGAAGGACCTGATCATCCGCAGCGGGCACAACATCGATCCCAAGGCGGTGGAGGAAGCCTTCTACCGCCATCCCCAGGTGCTGGAAGCGGCCGTGGTGGCGCGCCCCGACAGCTATGCGGGCGAAGTGCCCGTGGCCTACGTGCAGCTGGTGGCGGGGGCCGACATCGACGCGGCCCGGCTGCTGGACGAGGTGCGGCCCGCGATCTCGGAACGCGCGGCCGTGCCCAAGGACTGCTACATCATGGCCGGCCTGCCCAAGTCGCCGGTCGGCAAGATCCTCAAGAACCGCCTGCGCGAGGACGCCACGCTGCGCGGTTTCGACAAGGCCCTGCGCGCCGCCGGCATCGAATCGGGCTACACGCTGGCGCTGGAGCCCGGCGAGCCCGTGCGCATCCGCCTGGACGGCGCGCAGCCCGATGCGCAGCGCGTGCGCGATGCGCTCGCCAGCTTCACCGCCGCCTATCTGATCGTAACGGCCGACCCGGCCTCTGTGTAGGAGATCGTCATGTCTTATGAACTCATCCGCGTCGAGCGCCTCGGCCCGGTCTGCCGCATCTACCTGAACCGTCCGGAGGTGCGCAACGCCCAGGACCGCAGCCTGCTGCGCGAGCTGGACGGCGCCCTGCGCGAGGCCGAGGCCGACGAGGCGATTCGGGTGGTGATCATCGGCGCCGTGGGCGACCATTTCTCGGCCGGCCACGACCTGAAGTCGGCGCGCGTGGAGCGCCCCAATCCCACCGTGGAGCAGCGCTGGAACTACGAAGAGGAGCACTTCCTCGAATACTGCCTGCGCCTGCACGACCTGAAGAAGCCGACCATCGCGCAGGTGCAGGGCGCCTGCATCGCCGGCGGCTACATGGTCGCCAATATGTGCGACCTCATCGTCTGCGCCGACAACGCCTTCTTCTCGGATCCGGTGGCCCATTCGATGGGCACGGCCAGCCTGGAGGTGCTGATCCATCCCTGGGTGATGGGCATGCGCAAGGCCAAGGAACTGATCTTCACGGGCGCGCGCTTGCCGGCGGCCGAGGCCCTGCAGATCGGCATGATCAACCGTGTGGTTCCCGTCGCGGAACTGGAGCAGGCGACGCTGGAGCTGGCCAACACCATCGCCGCCGCGCCGCCTTACGGCTTGCGGTTCACCAAGCGGTCCTTGAACCGGACCTGGGACGCGCAGGGCTTCCGGGCGGCCATCCACGCCCATTTCGACCTGCACCAGCTTTCCCACGTGACGGAGGAGTTCCAGGAACACCTGAAGCGCGGGCTGGATTCGACCATCAAGCGGGCCAAGGGCCTGGCCTGAGCCCGCCGCGAGCACAAGGAGACAGACATGGAAGAGAGCAGGAAGGTCGGTGAAGTGCGCATGGAGCGCGATGGCGCCATCTGCGTCATCAAGGTCGACAACGTGGCGAAGAAGAACGCGTTCTCGCCCGAGATGATGGAGCAGCTCGCCCAGCACCTGACGCGCTTCGAAGAAGACGACAGCCTGTGGGTGGCGGTGCTGTGCGCCGAAGGCGAGCACACCACGGCGGGCCTGGACATGCCGAAGTTCTTCGGCCCGACCGCCACCGCCCGCCCGCGGCCGGACGCCTGGGTGGACCCGTTCGGCTTGAAGCGGCGCACCACCAAGCCGGTGATCGCCGTGGTGCAGGGAATCACGTACACCATCGGCATCGAGATCATGCTGGCCTGCGACATCGTGGTGGCCGCCGACACGGCGCGTTTCGGCCAGCTGGAATCGCGCCGGGGCATCGCGCCGCTGGGCGGCGCGCACTTCCGCTACCTGACCCGCACGGGCTGGGGCAACGCCATGTACCACCTGTTCCTGTGCGAGGAATTCGGCGCGCAGCGCGCGCTGGAGCTGGGCTTCGTGCAGGAAGTCGTGCCCTGCGGCCAGCAGCTGGACCGGGCGCTGGACCTGGCGCGCCGCATCTGCCGAAACGCGCCGCTGGGCATCCGCGCCACCAAGGAAGCCGCGCTGAAATACCTGGAAGGCGGCGAGCAGGCCGCGATCGCCTGCATTCCGCAGATCCGGGAGAAAGTCTTCGCCTCCGAAGACTTCAAGGAAGGCATCCAGTCCTTCATCGAGCGGCGCGAAGCCCGCTTCCAGGGGCGCTAGCGTGAACAGGCCCTAGGGGACGTCGGCGCTTGCCGAGGCGCCGTCCGGGCTCGGGCGGCCGGGGGCCGGGATCCTGACCGTGAGCAGGGTGCCGCCGCCGGCGGCCGGCTCCACCGACAGGGTGCCGCCCATGCGGCGGGCCCGTTCGCGCATCCCCAGCAATCCATAGGCGCCGGGGCGCTGGCCGTTGTCCGCCATGCCCAGGCCGTTGTCGCGCACCGACAGCAGCACTTCATCGCCGTCGCGCCCCAGCCGCACCCAGACCTCGCTGGCCTGCGCGTGCTTGGCAACGTTGGTCAGGCTTTCCTGGAAGATGCGGTACAGGTGGCCCGTGGCGTCCATGTCCAGGCCCAGCTCGCCCGCCTCCGGCTCGTGGCGGCAGGCCACGCCGTAGCGCGCCTCGAACTGCCGCAGATGGTTGGCGATGGCCGCGGGCAAGCCCAGGTGCGGCAGGGCGCTGGGATGCAGGTCCTCGGAAATCTGCCGGACCGTGGCGATGGTGTCCTGCACCAGCCCCAGGCATTCGGCCACCTGCCGTTCCAGGTGGGCGCGGGGATCGCGGTGGGCGTCTCCGGGCAGGGTCTTGCCGATGTTGCGGGCCAGGCGGGAGATGTCGAACTTCAAGGCGGACAGCATGCCGCCCACGGCGTCGTGCAGTTCCATGGCGATGCGCTGCCGCTCGGCTTCGCGCACGGATTCGATGTGGCTGACCAACTCCGCCAGCGCCGCCTTCGACTGCTGCAATTCCTCTTGCCGCTGCAGGCGCAGCGTGGCGTCGATGCCGACGCCGATCACCGCGGGGTGGCCGCGGAAATCGATCAGCCGGCCGTGGATCTCGATCGCCCGCGCCTGCCCGTCGGGCAATTGCAGGTGCACGGTGAAGGTGGAGTCCTTGTCGCTGCCGGCCAGGCGCCGTTCGTATTGCCGCATCAGCGAGTCGCGCTGCTGCGGCGGCGCCACCCTGGCCAGCGGGCGGCCGATCAGTTTTTCGCGGGGCACGCCGCAAAGCCGCGCGAACGCCTCGTTCACGTAGATCAGGTGGTCGTGCTGCAGCAGGTAGATGCCGGCCACGGACTGTTCGATCAGGCCCTCGAACAGCAGGCGGTAGTTGGGGTCTTCGCGGCTCAGCGGCCAGCGGAATTCTTGCATGAGAGGCGCGGCGTAGGAAAACGATGACAGGACAATCGGCTAATTCCGACAGATCGATGGGCAAGCCTCTATTTACACTGTCCACACACTAAAGGACCCCAAGGTTGCGTGTCAATCCGAGGGGCACAGAGCAGGGCACTTGGAGACAGACTGTGCATAGACGTTCTTTCATGAAAATTGGCGGCGCCGCGTCGGTGGCCGCGCTGGGCCTGCCGTTCGGCGTGCGCGCGGCGGGGGGCTTTCCCGAAAAACCCATCCGCGTGATGGTCGGCTTCTCGGCGGGCGGCGTGACGGACATCGTGGTGCGCGCCCTGGCCGAAAGCGCCTCGTCGGTGTTCGGCCAGCCCATCATCGTCGAGAACAAGCTGGGCGCGGGCGGCGTCATGCCCGCCTACCAGCTGCAGAACGCCACGCCCGACGGCTACACCGTCGGCCTGATCGCGCACAGCGTTTTCCGCCTGCCCTACATCTCCAACATCAAGTGGGACCCGGCCGCCGACCTGGACTACATCATCCGTCTCACCGGCTTCACCTGGGGCCTGGTGGTGGCGGCCGATTCGCCCATCAAGACCTTCGAGGACTACGTCGCCTATGCCCGCAAGAACCCGGGCAAGATGACCTACGGCACCGTGGGCAGCCTGACCACGCAGCACCTCACGATGGAGCAGATCTCCGCCAGCCTGGGGCTGCAGCTGACCAACGTGCCGTACAAGGGCGTGGCGGAAGCGCTGCCGGCGCTCATGGGCGGGCACATCATGTCGGTGGCCGACGCGTCGTCCTGGGTGCCTTACGTGACGTCCGGGAAAATGCGGCTGCTGGTGGTCTGGACCGAAAAGCGCGTGCCGCGCTTTCCGGACGTGCCGACCCTGCGCGAAGTGGGCATCGACATGGTGCAGACCTCGCCCTGGGGCCTCGCCGCGCCCAAGGGCACGCCGCCCGAGGCCATCCGCCGCCTGCACGACGGCTTCAAGGAGGCCATGGCGCAAAAGCCCTTCCAGGACGCGCTCGCGAACTATGATATGGAACAGCAGTACATGGATGGAACCGCGTACCGGCAGTTCGCGCGCGAATCCATCGACAAGGAAAACCGCATTCTCGCGTCCCTCAACGTTCCCCGCGGCGGGCAATAGCGCCGCCGCCAGCCCCATGATCCGTGTCCTGATTGTCGATGACCACACCATTTTCCGCGACGGCCTGAAACGGCTGCTCGCGGAGGAAGACGATATCAGCGTCACGGGCGAGACCGCCGATGCGTCCGAGGCCCTGAGCCTGCTGCGCGCCAACAGCTACGACGTCGTCTTGCTGGACGTCAACCTGAGGGGGCGCAGCGGCCTGGACGTGCTGCCGTCCATCCGCGCGGAATGGCCGCGGCTGCCCATCATCGTGCTCAGCATGTATCCCGCCGAGCAATACGCCCTGCGCGCCTTCGAAGTGGGCGCCAGCGGCTACGTGGCCAAGGACATGGACTCCAAGGTCCTGGTGCTGTCCATCCGCCAGGCCGCGGCCGGCGGACGCTACTTCCCGGCCGAGCTCTCCGGCGACGCCGTCTCCGCCATCGCGCGCGGGGAAGTGCTGCACGACAAGCTCTCGCCGCGCGAGTACCAGATCATGATGCTGATCGTGCAGGGCATGCGCCTCACCGACATCGCCACCCAGCTCATCGTCAGCGTCAAGACCATCAGCACCTATCGCCAGCGCATCCTGCAGAAGCTCAAGGCGGGCAGCAACGCCGAACTGGTGCAGTACGTCATCCGGCATGGCCTGATCGACTGAGGCGGCGACGCGGCGCGTTTCGCACGCGCCGCCGCGCCGCCAAGCCGTTCCGGCGCTGAAGGCCAATTACGCAGGGCGTGGGCGGGCCCCCCGGGGCTTGCCATCCTCTTTGTGCCATGTCGATCTTCAAGGAAAACAGGGACGTACGTTGCCGTTGTTTTTACAACAATAAGAAAACACATGAGAATCATTTGCATTAAACTTTCTGCCGATTTGATGATTCAAAACGGGAAAGGAAGCCAACATGCAAGATCCACGGCCTGCCGGCCGCCGACTTTTCGTCGGCCGCCGTTTCGCGCTTCGGCGCACGCCCGCCCTGGCGTTGATGGCGCTGGCCTGCGGCGCGGCCGCCGCGCAGGAGGGCAATGTCGCCACGCTGCCCACGGTGCAGGTAGTGGGCGACACCGACATCGCCACCACCGAAGGCACCGGCTCCTACACGCCGCGGGCCACCGCCGCCAGCACCGGCCTGTCGCTCACGCTGCGGGAAACGCCGCAGTCCGTCACGGTGGTCACGCGCCAGCGCATGGAAGACGAGAACATGCTCTCGCTGGTCGACGTCATGGCCAGCACGCCGGGCATCTCGGTGCAGAACTACGACAGCGAGCGCTATTCGTTCAACTCGCGCGGGTTCAGCATCAGCAACTACATGTATGACGGCGTCCCCACGAGCTTCGACATCGGCTATGCCGCGGGCGAATCGGCGCTGGATCCCATCATCTACGACCGCGTCGAAGTCGTGCGCGGCGCCACGGGCCTGATGTCGGGCACCGGCAATCCCTCGGCCTCCATCAACCTCGTGCGCAAGCACGCCATCAGCCGCGAGTTCACGGCCGACATGAGCGTCAGCGCCGGCACCTGGGATACCTACCGCGGGACGCTGGACCTGTCCACGCCGCTGTCGGCCAACGGCAACGTGCGCGGCCGGATCGTGTCGGCCTACCAGGACAACCATTCCTACCTGGACGGCTACCAGAACCGCAAGAAGATCTTCTACGGCGTGGTGGACGCCGACCTTACCTCGCGCACCACGCTGAGCGTGGGCTTCAACTACCAGGACAACGAGCCGAAGCGCAGCAACTGGGGCGGCTTTCCGCTGTGGTACACCGACGGCGGCCGCACGGACTGGGCCCGGTCGCTGAACACCGGCGCGGACTGGACCTCGTGGGGCAGCACGACGCGGGGCGCGTTCGCCAGCCTGGAACACCGCTTCGACAGTGGCTGGACCGTGCAGGCCGTGGGCTCGCACTCCAAGAATGAGATGGACGCGAAGCTGCTCTACCTGTACGACTGGCCCGACCGCAACACCGGCCTGGGCATGGGCGCCTCGCCCGCCTGGTACCTGGGCGACCGCAAGCAGAACAGTGTGGACCTCAAGGCCTCGGGGCCGTTCACCTTGTTCGGCCGCCGCCACGAGGCGGTGGTGGGCGCGAGCTTCAACCGCCAGTACGCCGACTTCGATTACCGCTCGGCCATTTCGCCGGCGTCCGTGGGCAATTTCCTGGATTGGGACGGCTCCTATCCGGAGCCCGAATGGAACGACGCGTCCGTCAGCGCCACGCGCTACACCACCAAGCAGACCGGCTGGTACGGCGCGCTGCGCCTGAACCTGGCGGATCCGCTCAAGCTCATCGTGGGCGGCCGCTACAGCACCTGGAAGACGGATGCCACGGGCTTCGGCGGCGGCGATCGCCAGGCGTTCGACAAGAGCGAGTTCATTCCGTATGCCGGCCTGCTGTACGACATCAATGAGAACTACACCGCCTACGTCAGCTACACCGGCATCTTCAACCCGCAGAGTTTCCAGGACCGCAACGGCAATTGGCTGGATCCGCTCGAAGGCAAATCCTACGAGGCCGGCATCAAGGGCGAATTCCTGGAAGGCCGGCTCAATGCCAGCGCCGCCGTGTTCCAGGTGGACCAGGACAACGTGGCCCAGGAGGATCCGGGCCATATGGTGCCCGGCACCATCAACCCGGCCTACACCGCGGCCCAGGGCACCCGCAGCCGCGGCTTCGACCTGGAGGTCTCGGGCGAGTTGACGCCGGGCTGGAACCTGGCCGCCGGCTGGTCGCACTGGACCGCGAGCGATGGCGAGGGCAACGCCATCCAGACCGACCAGCCGCGCAGCCTGGTGCGGCTGTTCACCACCTACCAGCTGCCGGGCGAGTGGAACCGCCTGACCGTGGGCGGCGGCGTGAACTGGCAAAGCCATGTGTACAGCATCGCCAGCGGCCCGAACGGCAACGAACGCGTGGGGCAGGGCAGCTACGCCATCACCAACCTGATGGCGCGCTACCGCTTCAACCGCAATCTGAGCGCGCAGCTCAACGTCAATAATCTGTTCGACCGCAAGTACTACAGCCAGATCGGCTTCTACAGCCAGGGCGCCTGGGCCGCGGGCCGCAGCGCCATGCTGACGATGCGCTACCAGTACTGAGGCGGGCGGGGCGGGGGGCGGGCCCTAGCGCTCCTGCTCCAGCGTGGCTTTCATCCGCTGCATGCTTTCCTGGCTGACCATGATGACGCCGGAGGCGGGCTGGTCGACGTCCAGGATGAAAGTCAGCACCAGCGCGATCAGCGTGGCGAACAGCCCCGTCGAGATGAACCGCCTGCGCTTTTGCAGGCCGGTACCGTAGGCGATGTACGCCATGGCGCCCGAGGTGACGATGAAGAGCAGGTAGAACACGGGCTCGGGCACGTGGTTCTCCAGCGCGACCCGGCGCTTCTCGTTGACCTGGGCCATCTCGTTGATGGCCTGGATGAACATGATGCTGGAGATGGACGGCGGGGATTCCAGCACGCTGGCCGCCGTGGAGCGGATCTCGCGTTCGATGCGGCGCGAGGTGGCGCCCGCGGTGGCCAGGCGGACGCTGTCGTTGTCGGCGTCGTGGAAATCCAGCGCCGTGGTCACGTATTCCAGCAGCAGCGCGGCGATCGGGTCGCGGGCGGCGGGAGGCAGCAATTGCGATCGCCAGTAGGCGTTGCCGATGGCGTTGGCTTCCTCCAGCACCAGGTTCTTGCGCGCCTCGAAGCGCGTGACCGACATCGCGAAGGTGAACCCCAGCAACAGCGCCAGCAGGCCGAGCAGGGCGGTCTGCAGCCCGCCGATGTGGGTCTTGGCGGCCTCGTCCGAGGCCCGGCGCTGCCTGCGGCCGAGGCGGAAGCCGAGCTCGATGATCGCCAGGAAGACGACGACGCAGATGAAAAAGATATAGGTCTCGTCGATTTCCCGCAGCACGTCGGTTTCCCAGGGTCGGTCGGGAGTCAAGCGTATGCCGATTCGATCGGCGTCGGCAAGGGCGGCTTACCCGGATCCCGGCGGCGGCGGGCCGCCTTTGCCGGCATGCGCCTGTAAGGAATCTTGGAGTAAGGTGTCGGCTTCCTTGTAAGCGATCCCGCACGGAGCAGAACTTGAAATACCGCAAACTCGGCCGCACCGACCTGGATGTCAGCCTGATCGGCCTGGGCACCATGACCTGGGGCGAACAGAACACCGAAGCCCAGGCGCACGAGCAACTCGACTACGCGCTGGAGCGCGGCATCAACCTGGTCGATGTCGCCGAGATGTATCCGGTGCCGCCCAAGCCGGAAACCCAGGGCCTGACCGAGACCTATATCGGCACCTGGCTCGCGCGCAGCAAGCGTCGCCATGACATCGTGCTGGCCAGCAAGGTGGCGGGCCCGGTGCGCGACGCCAAGCGTCCCGGCCACATCCGCGACGGCAAGACCTTCCTGGACCGCAAGAACCTGACGGCGGCCCTGGACGCCAGCCTGAAGCGCCTGCAGACGGACTACCTGGACCTGTACCAGCTGCACTGGCCCGACCGCAGCACCGCCACCTTCGGCAAGCTCGCGTACCCCTGGGTGAAGGACGAGCACACCGTGCCGATCGAGGAAACGCTGGAAGTGCTGCAGGACTTCGTGCGCGCCGGCAAGGTGCGCCACGTCGGCGTGTCCAACGAGACGCCCTGGGGCGTGGGCCAGTTCCTGCGGTTCGCCGAGCACAAGGGCCTGCCGCGCATCGCGTCGATCCAGAACCCCTATAGCCTGCTGAACCGCGTGTTCGAGATCGGCCTGTCGGAATTCACCCATCACGAAGACGTGGGCCTGCTGGCCTATTCGCCGCTGGCGATGGGCATGCTCTGCGGCAAGTACCTGGATGGCGCCCGCCCGGCCGGCGCCCGCCTCACGCTCTACACGCGCTTCACCCGCTACAGCAACGAGCAGGCCGAGGCCGCCACGCGCCAATACGTCGAACTGGCCCGCGCGCACGGCCTCTCGCCCACCCACCTGGCCCTGGCCTGGGTGAACCAGCGTCCCTTCGTGACCAGCAACCTGATCGGCGCCACCACGCTGGAGCAGCTGAAGGAGAACATCGACAGCGTGGACGTGACCCTGTCGGCCGAGGTGCTGGAGGCCATCGACAAGATCCACGCCCGCCAGCCGAATCCGGCGCCGTGATGCGCTGATCCTCGTTCGCCGAGGCAGCCAGGACCCATGACGCTCCCCGGGGCGTCATGTTTTTTTTCACACTTTTTTTGCAACCGTTGTCGATTTCGCCTGGCGCGGTTCGTCGTGGGGATGGAGCATGCAAGTTCCACCATCCACGAGGAGACCGAGATGCGATTCATGGTTCAAGTCAGGGCGACCGCCGATAGCGAAGCGGGGGTGATGCCCACCGAGCAGTTGCTGGCCGACATGGGGCGATTCAACGAGGAGCTGTTGAAGGCGGGGGTGATGCTGGCGGGCGACGGCCTGAAACCGAGTTCCAAGGGGGCGCGGGTGCACTTTTCGGGCAGCAGCCGGCAGGTGATAGACGGCCCCTTCGCCGAAACCAAGGAATTGATCGCCGGCTACTGGATCTGGCAGTGCGCGTCCCTGCAAGAGGCGATCGAATGGGTCAAGCGCTGTCCCAACCCGATGCCGGGCCCGTCCGATATCGAAATCCGCCCGCTGTACGAGATGGAGGATTTCGGCGAGGAGTTCACGCCGGAGCTGCGCGACCAGGAGAAACGGATGCGCGATCAGCTGGAGAAAGCGTCCAAGCCGTGATCGCGGGGCCAGAGCGGGATGGGGAAGTTCGCAGTTGATAATATAATTGCGAATCAGTCCTATTTATAGAACTCCCCCATTCCTTCCCCTCCCGCTCTGGAGAATTCAACGTGGTCCGTCCCGCTTCCGCCAGGAAGAGCCGCGCGCGCAAGCAAGCGCGGCACGCCGTTGCGCCGTATGCCCTCGCCCTGACCCTGGGCATCGTCCATTCCGCGGGCGCTCATGCCCAGTCCGCCGCGGCGCCGCCGGGGGAGACGCAAGGGGTGGCCCAGTTGCCCGCCGTGACCGTCAATGCGACCTCGGTGGACGACACGCTGGAGCACCTGTCGGCGCCCGTGAATACCGGCGCGCTGGGCAACCGCAGCCAGCTGGAGACGCCGTTCTCCACCACGGTGGTTACCGCCGCGGATATCGAGGAGCGGCAGGTCAACAAGCTGGGCGACGTGTTCGCGCTGGATGCCTCCGTGACCGACAACAGCGCGTCGTACGGCGCCTGGGCCAGCTATCTGAGCGTGCGCGGGCTGCCGCTGGACTGGCAGAACTCGTACCGCATCGACGGCAAGCCGTTCCTGAGCTACGTCACGACCCTGCCGTACGACCATTTCGAGCAGATCGACCTGCTCAAGGGGGCCTCGGGTTTCATGTACGGTTTCGGCTCGCCGGGCGGCCTGATCAACTACGTCACCAAGAAGCCCACCGACGAGCCGGTGCGCAGCATCGAGCTGGGCTACGTGTCCAAGGGGCTGCTGCGCGAGCACGCGGACCTGGGCGGCCGCGTGGGAGAGGGCGGCCGCTTCGGCTACCGGCTCAACGCGACGCATGACGAAGGCAATACCTACAACGGCGGTTCGCTCTACCAGGATTCGGTCTCGCTGGCGCTGGACGCGCGCCTGACCGACAGGCTGACCTGGGATTTCCAGTCCATCTACCAGGATCGCAAGGCGATCCGCCAGGAGCCCACGATCTACGCGGGCGCGATGGCGGGCACCGAACTGCCGTCGCCGGTGCGCAACGACGACGGCACGATGGTGGGCGAAGGCCCCTACGCCGACAACAAATTCCGCTTCTATTCGACCGGGCTGAAGTATCGGCTGTCCGACGACTGGACGCTGCGCGCCGACTACAGCTACAGCTCCACGCGCACCCGGCGCAATGAATCGGTGCTGTTCCTGCAGAACCAGGCGGGCGATTACGACGATTACCGCTCGGACTACGGCGAAGCCTATGCCTACAACCAGTGGCAGGGCATGGTGGAAGGCCGGTTCGCCACCGGGCCGCTGAAGCACCAGGTGGTGGCGGGCGCGTCGTGGCAGAAGCAGAAGAACGACTACAGCGCCAACGGTGTGTACCAGCTCCAGGGCACCGGCAACCTGCGGTCGCAGAACACCAACACCTACTACAGCCAGGGCAGCCTGGACCTGTACCGCGCGGCCGAGATCACGCAGAAGGCGCTGTTCGCCAGCGATACCATCGATCTGACCGGCGGCTGGTCGGTGCTGGGCGGCGTGCGCTACACGGACTACGAACAGGTCGGCTTCGACGCCACCGGCGCGCGCGCTTCTCGCTACGACAAGAATGGGGTGATCACGCCGACGGTGGCGCTGATGTACAACGTCACGCCGCAGACCATGGCCTACGCGAGCTACATCGAATCGCTGGAGCCGGGTTCGTCGGTCGGCAATACCTACGCGAACTTCGGCGCGCTGCTCGATCCGCTCAAGAGCAAGCAGTACGAGCTGGGCCTCAAGACGAACCAGGACGGCTGGGCGGCGACCGCGGCGCTGTTCCGCATCGAGAAGAAGGCCGAGTACGCCAACGCGTCCAATGAACTGGTGCAGGATGGGAAGTCGATCTACCAGGGCCTGGAGCTGGGCGCTTCCACGCGCATCGGCACGAACTGGAACGTGGGCGGCAGCGTGATGTTCCTGGACACCGAATACAAGCAGGGCTCCGCCTTCACGGGCAACCGGGTCGCCGGCGCGCCCAAGTTCGTGGCCGCGGCCCAGGTCGCCTACGCGGTGCCGCAGCTGCCGGGCCTGAAGCTGCGCGCCGACGTGAAGTACACCGGCAGCGCCATGCTGGGCGCATCCAACCAGGTGCAGGTGGACGACTACGCCATCGTCAACATCGGCGCTACGTACGACACGCGGATCTACGGCTACGACACCACGTTCCGGGCCGGCATCAACAACCTGGCGAACAAGCGCTATTGGCTGTACCAGTCCTCGGATTACGTGAAGGCCGGCGATCCGCGCACCTACGGCCTGAGCGCCAGCCTCAAGTTCTAGGCGCGGCCAGGTCCCAGACGCGTTCGGGCGCGAAGGCTTCCTGCTCGCCCTTCTTGGCGTAGCCCAGCGGATTGGCGATCACCCGGCAGCCGTCGCGCACGTAGTCCTGCGGGCAGTGCAGGTGCCCGTGGATCCAGCAGTCGGCCAAGGGCAGCAGGCGGTCCAGCGCGTTGCAGAACCCCGCGGTGCCCGGGGTCACGCCGTAGCGCGGATCCGCGCTGGCCAGCGTGGGCGCGAAGTGGGTGATCGCCACCGTCGGGCCGTCGAACGGTTCGCGCAGGGCGGCCTCCAGCCACGCCTGGCAGGCCAGCCCTTGCTCGCGCATCTGCTCGGCCATGAAAGGCGCGCCATCGCGGCGCATCTCGGCCTTTTCCAGGTAGAAGTCGGCCGCGCGGAACGCCTTGGCGCGCTTTTTCATGACCTCGCCCAAGGGGTCGTTGTCGGCGGCCAGGGCGTCGAAGTCGGTCCAGAGCGTGGTGCCGACCAGGCGCGTGCCGCCGACGACCAGCGTTTCGCGTTCCAGCCAGTGGATGTCCAGGTCGCGGCACAGCGCGCGCAGGCGTTCGTGGGTTTCGTCGAAATCCAGGTTGTCGTACTCGTGGTTGCCCGGCACGTACACCACCGGCACGGGCCAGCCGTTGCGCGGCGAGTAGCTGCCCAGGCCGAAGTCGGGGCGTTCCAGGCGGGACCCCCGCCGATACGAGCCGATGTCTCCCGCCAGCACCAGCAGCTCGGCGCCGGGGGCGGGGCGCGCCAGGAAGTCGGGGTCGGTTTCGAGATGCAGATCGGAGAGCAATTGGATTTTCATCCCCCAATGTTAGGCGACGCCGGCCCCGCCAGCGGAACCCCGGCCATCCATGAGACACTTTCCCCATCTACCGGAACCCCGCAGCAGCGGGCGCCCGGACCGCGCAGACCCACAGGAGGAAACCCATGCGTATCGCAATCACGGCCGCGGCCGTACTTGCGCTGGCGGCCGCCGCCCACGCGCAGCCGCTGCCGCGGCCGCTGGACTGCGGCAAGGCGGCCACGCAGACGGACATGAGCCTGTGCGCCGACCAGGCGTACCGCAAGTCCGACGCCGATCTGAACGCCGCCTACCAGGAAGTGAACGCGCGCCTGAAGGACGACAAGACCGCCGCCACCCAGTTCCACGCCGCGCAGCGGGCCTGGCTCTTCTTCCGCGACGCGGAGTGCGCCTTCGCCTCGACCGGCACCTCGGGCGGCAGCGCCTATCCGATGGCCCTGAGCTCCTGCCTGGACAAGCTGACCCAGGCGCGCACCAAGGAACTGCGCGCGTACCTCAAGTGCGAGGAAGGCGACCTGACCTGCCCCGTGCCGGGCAAACGCTAGGAATCATCGTGGAGGACGAAGGCATGGGGGGCGCCGCTTCCGGCTTGATCACCGATGGCGCGGGCGTGGCGCGCTGCTTCTGGCAGCCGTCCATGCCCGACTATCACGATCACGAATGGGGGCGTCCGGTGGCGGACGACCGCAGGCTGTACGAAAAAATCTGCCTGGAGGGTTTCCAGGCAGGCATGGCCTGGATCACGATCCTGCGCAAGCGCGAGGCTTTCCGCGCCGCGTTCGACGATTTCGATTTCGAGCGGGTCGCCCGTTATACCGAGCGCGACGTGGAACGCCTCATGGCCGACCCGGGCATCGTGCGCAACCGCAACAAGATCGTGTCCGCGATCAACAATGCCCGGCGCGCGCGCGAGCTGGCCGAGGAAACGGGCTCGCTGGCGGGCTGGCTGTGGAAGCATGAGCCGGCGCCGCGGGAGCGGCCGTCCGCGGTGGACCTGGACTACTGGAACAACAACCCCACCTCGGCCGCTTCGGTCGCCCTGTCGCGCGCCCTCAAGCAGCGCGGCTGGACTTTCGTGGGGCCGACGACGCTGCACGCCTTCATGCAGGCGGTGGGCATGGTCAACGACCACCTCGACGGCTGCGTCTGCCGCGAAACCGTCGAGCGGGCCCGGGCGGACTTCAAGCGGCCGTCCTGAGGCGCCCGCGGCCACCGTGAGCGGCTTGCACGGCGGGGCTTGAATTGGTTGCGACTCGCAAGTATATTGGTTGCGAGTCGCAACTTTTGAGGCGCGCCATGGACCTTATCGACATTCCTTCCCAGTCGCGGGACAAGACCATCCAGGACCTGCGGGAGTTCTCCCGCAAGCTGGTGCGCGAGCTGGGCTTCATGCGTTCCTCGCTGGCCGGCAGCGAGCTGGCTCCGTCCGCGGTCCACGCCATCATCGAGATCGGCCTGCAGCCGGGCATCCAGGCGCGCGATCTGGCGGCCATCCTGCGCCTGGACAAATCCAACACCAGCCGGCAGGTGGCCAAGCTCGAATCGGCCGGCCTGGTGACGCGCGAAACCGACACCGACGACGCGCGCGCCTCGCGGCTCTACCTGAGCGCGGCGGGGCGCGACCTGCGCGGCCGGATCGACCAGTTCGCCACCGACCAGGTATCGCGCGCGCTGCGGCAACTGGCCCCGGCCGACCAGCAATCGCTGATCCGCTTCCTGTCGCTCTACGCCGACGCCTTGTCGAAAGAGAATCCCAACACGGCCCAGGCGCCGGGCAGCGGCGGCATCGAGTCGCAGATACGCGAAGGCTATGCGCCGGGCTGCATCGGCGACGTGGCGAGCCTGCACGCGCGCTACTACGCGCAGGCCTCGGGCTTCGGCGTGTATTTTGAACGCAAGGTGGCGACGGAGCTGGCGGCATTCGCCGAAGGCCTGCCCGCGGCGGGCAAGAACTTGTGGCTGTACGTGGATGGCGCGCGGACGCTGGCCTCCATCGTCATCGATGGCGACCTCGACGCGCGCCAGGCGCATCTGCGCTGGTTCATCGTCGATGAATCGCTGCGGGGAATGGGGGTGGGCCGGGCCTTGCTGGAACGGGCGCTGGCGTTCGCCGACGCGCACTACGACGAGACCTATCTCTGGACCTTCAAGGGGCTGGACGCCGCCAGGCACCTCTACGAATCCGCGGGCTTCGGGCTGACCGACGAATCGGAAGGCCGGCAGTGGGGCAGCGTGGTGACTGAGCAACGCTTCCTGCGGCGCGCCCCGGGCGCCGCCGGGCCGCGCTGAGCCGGCGGACGCCGAGCGCGTTCAGGCGGCCGCTTCGGCCTGCAGGCGGCCCAGGATGAAGCCGTCCACCGCGCTGGTCCGTCCGCGCCAGAGCGTGGGCTGCCCGGCGATGGGAGTGCCGTCGGCCGTGAAGAACAGGGCGTCCGACAGGTGGATGTAGTTCGGCAGCGGATCCGCGGGTTGCGGCACGCGGAAGACGTCGCCCAGCTCGGCCAGGGAGGCGTGCACCGTCGCGCGGGTGGCGTCGTCCACCGTGTTGAGCGAGCCGGTGAAACTGGCGGCGAAGCTGTCGAAGTATTCGGCGCCCGACACGATGGAGCCCGACACCAGCATGCCGCCCATCTGCAGGGTGACGCCGATGCTCTCGATCTGGCTGCCGTTGTTCACCAGGTTGACCAGGAATTGCAGGAAGGCGTCGGCGCTGGGCTGGGCGCCGGCGCCCGGGTTGGCGTTGGGAACGTTGCTCATGGAGGGATTTCCGGGATTGTTCGGGAAGCCGCCAAGATACTCGAATTGCCGGCGAAATACGCAGGATGAAATAGGCCGAAAAACGGCCAGATTCGGCCCTTATCCCCCTGCTTCGGGAGCCGGCGTTCTTTCCAGGCTGCGCGCCAGCCTTTCGGCCGCCAGCCGCCGGCTTGCCGCAGTTGCGGTAGTTGACGGCGAACCAGGGCTGCCCGCGCCGCGAACGTGCAAGAATGCCCGCATGCCGCGGTCCGCCATCGGGCCGATCGATCCACTTCCCGGAGATTCGCCATGCCAGTCGAAGATGCCCGTTTGACCGATGATGCCCTGATGCGCGAGGCCGTGGCCCTGGCGCGCGACAATATGCGCGACGGCGGCCGCCCGTTCGGCGCCGTGGTGGCGTTCGAGGGCAAGGTGGTGGCGCGCGGCGTCAACGAGATCCTGGCCTCGCACGATCCCACCGCCCACGCCGAAATCCAGGCCATCCGCCACGCCAGCCGCGCGCTGGGCCGTCCGCGCCTGGATGGGTGTGTGGTGTATGCCAGCGGGCATCCCTGCCCGATGTGCATGGCCGCCATGCACTTGTGCGGGATCGCGCGCGCCTTCTACGCCTACTCCAACGAGGACGGCGAGCCCTACGGCATGTCGACCGCCGCGGTCTATGCGCAGATGGCGCTGCCGCCGGATCGGCAATCGCTGCCGCTGCGGCCGTTGCGGCCCGCAGGGGAAGACGGCCTGTACGCCGAATGGAAGGCGGCGTCGCGGCCCTAGTCGGGCCGGCCGGGGGCGTTCAGCGCTGCTCGCGCCGCTGCGCGCGATGCGCGGCCAGCAACGTGGCGGCGACCGCGAGCCAGGCCAGGGACAGGGGCCGCGGCGAATCGAAGGGCAGCCAGGACGTGGCCGCAAGCCCCAGGCCCAGCAGGCTGTAGTAGGCCACGCCGAAGAGCGCGCCGGCGCGTCCCAGGCAGTGGCCGTAGTGCGTCAGCGCGGGACCCAGCAGGTTCGGGATGGCAAGCCCGTAGCCGGCGAACAGCGGCAGCGCGGCCAGCGCCCACAGCGGGCCGGGCGCAGGATCGAACAGGATGACGATCGCCTGGGCCGCCACGCCGGCCAGCACGCAGCGCAGCCCGTACGCCACGCGCCGCGCCGGCCCCGCGCCAGTCGGCAGGCGGCGATTGAACAGGGCCCCGAGGCTGCCGGCCAGCGCAACCGCCAGTCCGATCCAGCCGAATCCCAGCCCCGGCAGCGGACCCGTCATGAAGGGCCCGGCCGAATAGAACGAGAACACCAGCAGGTTCAGGCCGGCGACCTGCAGGGCCGCGCAGCGCAGCGATCGGTCGCCCAGCATCCGCCGGGCCAGGGCGGGCAGCGCGACGGGGCGGGCGGACCCGCCGCGGGTTTCCGGCAGCAGCGCGCAGCCGGCCAGCAGCGCCAGCCCGACGGCCAGCGCGATGGCCATCAGCACGCCCGGGTAGCCCTGCCGGTCCGAGACCAATTGCCCGGCCAGCGGCCCGAGGGCGGGCGACCACGCCAGCACCGCGCCCAGCGTCACGAAATAGCGGGTCAGCGGCGCGCCGCTCAGGCGGTCGCGCAGCAGCGTCTGCGTGGTGACCGAGCAGGTGGCCAGGCCCAGCGCCTGGATGAACCGCCCGAGCAGCAGCAGCTCGTAGCGGGTCGCTAGCAGCGCGGCCAGCGTGCCCGCCAGGCCCGTCGCCAGGCCGCCCAGCAGCGCGGGCCGGCGGCCCCAGGCATCGGCCAGGTGTCCCCACAGCAGCACGCCCACGGCGAAGCCCAGGAAAAAAACGCCCATGACGGATTGGGCGGTGCCCGCGTCCACGCGCCAGTGGCGGGCGAGATCGGGCAGGGCGGGAGCCAGTATGGTTTCGGCGATCTGCGGCAAGGCCAGCAGCGCGATGATCAGGCCGCGCGGCGGCAGGCCGTCGCGTGGGCAGCGGGCGGGAGACATCGTGGTCCTTCGGGCAAAAGGGCACTAGCGTATCCAGCCCGAACCCAGCAGAATCGCGATGTTCAGACATAAAACATCGCGAATCCGACATGCCGCATTATTCGCCGGACGCCGTGGCCGATCCGGACACGGCCGCCTGCCCCGTGGTGGGGCTGGCCATCGACACGCGGGCGCACGCCTCCGACTGGCATGCCCACAGGCGCGCGCAATTGCTCTACCAGGCCGAGGGCGGCGTCACGCTGTATTTGCCGGACCGCGTCGGCCAGCTGGCGCCGCTGCAGGCCGCGTGGCTGCCCGCCGGCTGCGCGCACCGCACCGCCATGCACGGCAGGTTCGCCTACCGCAGCCTGTATTTCGACGTGGACGCCTATCCCGGCCTGCCGGCCGAACCGATGATCCTGGACGTGAATCCCTTGTTGCGCGAACTGATCCTGCGCGTGACGCAGTGGTCCGCGGACGCCGCGCTGGACGCGGGCCAGGCGCGCATCGTGGATACGCTGCTCGACGAGCTGGCCGCGGCGCCGGCGGCGCCGCTGCACCTGCCCATGCCGCGCGACCGCCGGCTGGCGCCGATTGCGCGGGAGCTGCTGGCCGATCCGGCCTGCTCCTTGTCCATCGAGGACTGGGCCGGCCGCGTAGGCGCCAGCGGCCGCACGCTGGCGCGGCTGTTCCTGGCCGAGACCGGCCTGCCGTTCGGCCGCTGGCGCACGCAGTGCCGCCTGCTGGCGGCGCGCGCCCGGCTGGCCGAGGGCGCCTCCGTCACGGCCGTGGCGCATGCGATGGGATACGCCAGCGACAGCGCGTTCATCGCCATGTATCGGCGCACCTACGGCGAGTCGCCGGGGCGGAAGAAGGCGCCGGTCTGATCCCGGCGCCCGCATCCGCCGCGCAGAGGCTTAGAACGTGTGGCGCACGCCCACGCCCGCGGCCGTGCTCTTCAGGCCGTCGATGAAGGCGTAGTCCTTGCCGTAGGAGCCGTAGGCATACAGGTTGGTGCGCTTGGAGATGTCGTAGGTGTAGCCCACGCTCCAGACGTTCATGTTGGTATCGCCGCCGGTGAGCTTGTCGTTGTTCGGCGAGACGTGTTGCCACGAGGCGAAGAGGCTGCCGGCGCCGCCCGCGGGCAGCGTCGCGCCCAGCATGTAGGCATTGGCCTTGAAGCCATCGACGAAGCGGTTGGTGCCGAACTCGTCGCTGAACGGCGTGCCGGCGGGCAGGTCCTGGCCCACGAACCAGCCGTCGGTGGTGCGGCCGTAGGCGGCCGCCAGCTTGACGACTTCGAGGTCGTAGGACACGCCCAGGGCGTACTGGCGCGGGGTGGCGTCGTGGTCGATGGCGGCGCGGTTCGAGCCGTTGAGCTGGTCGTACGTCAGCGCGACATTGAGCGGGCCCTGGACGTAGCGCAGGCCGGCCGTGATGCCGCGGGTATTGTCGGCGGTGCCGAAGCCGGACTGGTCCGCGTTGGTGTCGTCCGCGTTGAACGAATAGCCCACGCCCATCTCGAAGCCGTTCACCGAGGGCGTGCGGTACATGACCATGTTGTCCCAGCGCATGGTGTTGGCGGCGCTGAAGCCCAGGCCCAGGTTGGACTGCGTGTAGCTGGTGTAGAAGGGGTCGATGTCGGCGAGGTAGTTCGAGCCGATGGTGGCCTGGCGTCCGAACTCCAGCGTGCCCCAGGCGTCGTTGGCCAGCCCGATGGTGGCCTGGCGGCCGAACAGCCGGCCGGATTGTCCGCGTTGCCCGTTGGCGGAGTCGAAGCCGCTTTCCAGCTTGAACACGGCGCGCAGGCCGTCTCCGAGGTCTTCGGAGCCGCGCAGGCCCCAACGCGAACCGGCCTGGATGCCGTTGATCATGCCGAGTTTGCTACCGTCGTATCCATCGCCTTTGATTTTGTTGTAGCCGATGCCGGTGTCGATGACACCATAGAGAGTTACCGACGATTCTGCCTGAGCGACGCCTGCAAAAGTGGTGAACATTGCGGCTGCGAGCAGCGTCTTTTTCATCCGGGGGACTCCTGTAGAGGGGTTGGAAAAACAAAGGGAACACCACGCAGCGCATCGCGCCTCATGGTGTTCCCGGCCCTCATTGTAGGACACCGGCCCCGGCGGGCGCGGCTCAGCCCTTGCGGCGAGCCCGCTTTTCCTCGCGCACGAAGATGAAGGCGCCGACCAGCACCATGGCGGCCAGCGCGTACCAGGTGATGGCATACACCAGGTGATTGTTGGGGAAGGACAGCACGGTCAGGCCGCCGACGGGGGCCTTGCGGGCGTCGGTCTCGCCGGCCACGGCGTCCGCGTCGATGAAGTACGGCGCCACGTCCGACAGGCCGCGCGCGGTGGCGATGGCGGGCAGGTCGCGCGAATACCAGAGATTGGCCGCGGGATCGTTGTTGCGCAGGAAGCCGCTGCCCGGCTCGCCCATGCGCAGCAGGCCCGTGACGCTGGCCTGCGCGGGCGCTTGCGCGGCGCCCGCCTGGGCCTTGCGCCATTCGGGCAGCACGAAGCCGCGGTTGACCAGCACCGTGCCGCCGTCGGCCAGTTGCAGGGGCGTCATGACCCAGTAGCCGCTGCCCAGCTCGGTCGCGGCCTGCACCAGCGTCTGGCGGTCGTACTGGTAGGTGCCGGAGGCGGAAACGCGGCGGTACTCGGCGTTGTCGGCGCTCAGCGCCGGCCATTCGGCGCGGGCCGGCGCGGGCGTGGCGGGCGCGTGGGCGCGCTGCTCGACCTGGGCGATCAGCGCGCGCTTCCAGGCCAGGCGATGGACCTGCCAGGTGCCCAGGGCGCACAGCCCCGCGAATATGGCCACGGCAAGCGCACCCAGGATGACCAGGGTGGTTGCGCTGCGCGGATTACGGGAGGTGTCGCCGGAAGAAGAGTCTTTTACTGCGGGCATCAGGGCATTTTGCGCATGTCATGCGTGGACATGGGCATCATATTGGAGTTCAAGTGATACATGATCCAGATGGATCCGCTGAGCGTGATGACGACCAGCACCAGCGTGAATATTAACGCCAACATGTTCCAGCCGTTTTCCGACTTGGTGTCCATGTGCAGGAAGTAGACGATGTGGACCACGATCTGCACCACGGCGAACGCCAGGATCACCAGCGCGGTGGTCCGGGAATCCTCGACAACGCGGTCCATGACCAGCCAGAAGGGGATGGCGGTCAGGATGGCCGCCAGCACGAAGCCGGTCATGTAGCTCTTGAAAGTGCCGTGGGCGGCGCCGTCGTCGTCGTCGTGATGCCCATCGTGGCCGCCCGGATGGGCCAGGTGATCCGTATGCGCGGTCATGGCAGGACTCCCATGAGATAGACGAAGGTGAACACCCCGACCCAGATCAGGTCCAGGAAGTGCCAGAACATGGACAGGCACATCAGGCGGCGGCGGTTTTCGGGGATCAGGCCGTGCATCCGCACCTGGATCATCATCGTCACCAGCCAGACGATGCCGAAGGTGACGTGCAGCCCGTGCGTGCCCACCAGCGTGAAGAAGGACGACAGGAAGGCGCTGCGCTGCGGGCCCGCGCCCTGGTGGATCAGGTGCGCGAATTCATACAGTTCCAGCCCCAGGAAGCCCAGCCCGAGGATGCCGGTCACGGCCAGCCAGAGCTGCGTGCCGCCGATGCGGTTGCGCCGCATCTCCAGCATCGCGAAGCCGTAGGTGATCGACGACAGCAGCAGCAGGGAGGTGTTCACCGCCACGAGCGGGAGGTCGAACAGGTCGGCGCCCGACGGGCCCGCCGCGTAGTTGCGGCCCAGCACCCCGTAGGTGGCGAACAGGCAGGCGAAGATGAGGCAGTCGCTCATCAGGTAGACCCAGAAGCCCAGCAGGGTGCCGTTCTGGGGGTGGTGTTCGCCCGGGACGTAGAACACGGGCTCCGCGGACGGCGCGGCGCCGGGGGGCAGGGTGGGGGCGACGGTATCAGACATGGTTTCTCGCCAACAATTGCGTGCGCGCGTCCTCCGTGCGCACGACATCGTCGGCCGGCACGTAGTAGTCGCGCTTGTAGTTGAAGGTATGAACGATGGATACCAGGATCAGCGCCGCGAACGACAGCACGGTCAGCGGCCACATGTGCCAGATCAGCGCGAATCCCATGACGACGCTGATGCCGGCGAGCACGATGCCCGCCCAGGTGTTCCGGGGCATATGGATGGGAATGAAGCCCTGCCGCGGCCGCTCGTAGCCGTGCTGCTTCATCTGCCACCAGGCGTCCAGGTCGTGCACGCGCGGCGTGAAGGCGAAGTTGTAGCTGGGCGGCGGCGAGGACGTGGACCATTCGAGCGTGCGGCCGTCCCAGGGGTCGCCGGTGTCGTCGCGCAGCGATTCGCGGCGGCGGTAGCTGACCACCAGCTGGATCAGGAAGCTGGCGATGCCGCAGGCGATCAGCAGCGCGCCGAAGGCGGCCACCTGGAACCAGATCTGCAGCGACATGTCCTCGAAGTGATTGACGCGGCGGGTCACGCCCATCAGGCCCAGCACGTACAGCGGCATGAAGGCCACATAGAAGCCGACCAGCCAGAACCAGAACGAGCATTTTCCCCAGAAGGGATCGAGCCGATAGCCGAAGGCCTTGGGGAACCAGTACGTGATGCCGGCCATCAGGCCGAACAGCACCCCGCCAATGATGACGTTATGGAAGTGCGCGATCAGGAACAGGCTGTTGTGCAGGGCGAAGTCGGCGGGCGGCACGGCCAGCAGCACGCCCGTCATGCCGCCGATCACGAAGGTCACCATGAAGCCCAGCGTCCACAGCATGGGGACTTCGAAGCGGATGCGGCCGCGGTACATGGTGAACAGCCAGTTGAAGATCTTGGCGCCCGTCGGGATCGAAATGATCATCGTGGTGATCCCGAAGAACGAGTTCACGCTGGCCCCGGACCCCATGGTGAAGAAGTGGTGCAGCCACACCAGGTAGGACAGCACGGTGATCACGACGGTGGCGTACACCATGGAGGCGTAGCCGAACAGGCGCTTGCGGCAGTAGGTGGAGACCACTTCGGAGAAGATGCCGAAGGCCGGCAGGATCAGGATGTAGACCTCGGGATGGCCCCAGATCCAGATCAGGTTCACGTACATCATGGCGTTGCCGCCGAAGTCCGCGGTGAAAAAGTTGGTGCCCACGTAGCGGTCCATGGACAGGAGCGCCAGCACCGCCGTCAGCACGGGGAAGGCCGCCACGATCAGCACGTTGGTGCACAGGGCGGTCCAGGTGAAGATGGGCATGCGCATCATGGTCATGCCGGGCGCGCGCATCTTGACGATGGTGACCAGCAGGTTCACGCCCGACAGCAGCGTCCCCACCCCCGCTATCTGCAACGCCCAGATGTAGTAATCGACCCCCACGTCCGGACTGTGCAGGATGCCGGACAGCGGTGGATAAGCCAGCCAGCCGGTGCGCGCGAACTCGCCCACGAACAGCGACATCATCACCAGGATCACGCCGCCCGTGGTCATCCAGAAACTGAAGTTGTTGAGGAACGGGAAGGCCACGTCGCGCGCGCCGATCTGCAGCGGCACGATGTAGTTCATCAGGCCCGTGACCAGCGGCATGGCCACGAAGAAGATCATGATCACGCCATGCGCGGTGAAGATCTGGTCGTAGTGGTGGGGCGGCAGGTAGCCGGCCGAATCGCCGAACGCCACCGCCTGCTGCAGGCGCATCATGATGGCGTCGGCGAAGCCGCGCAGCAGCATCACGATGCCCAGGATGACGTACATGATGCCGATCTTCTTGTGGTCGATGCTGGTGAACCATTCGTGCCACAGGTAGCCCCACTTGCGGTAGTACGTGATCACGCCCAGCAGGGCAAGGCCGCCGACCGCCACCACCAGGAAAGTGATGAGCAGGATGGGTTCGTGGTACGGAATGGCTTCCCAGGTCAGTCGACCGAAGATCAGCTTGGTGAGGTCTGATTGATCAGGCATCTCGATTCCACCATAAAGACCAGGATTTCATGAAGCCCGCGCCGTCCGCGGCCCGCTACAGCACCAGCCCCTGCGTGGCCGTGCACATCGCGCCCACGTACTTGCGAGGCGGCGTGCCGGTGAGGCCGAGGCGCTGCCGCGTTTCCGGATCCAGGGTCGTGACGTTGAGCGCGCCGGGGATGCCCATGCCGCCCTGCGCGTCGATGGCCATCGCGTCGCGCATGCACATGCGGTTGGGTTCCACGCAGCGGTTCACGATCGCCTCGAACAGGCCGGGCGCCACGGAGGCATAACGCTGCACGGGATTGCGCTCGCTGGGCTGCTCCAGCTTGAGATAGGCGTCGCGGCTGAGCGAGGCGCCCGACGCGCGCGCGTCGGCCACCCATTTTTCGAAGCCCTGGTGATCCACGCCATGGAACTTGAAGCGCATGCCGGAGAAGCCCGAGCCGCTGTAGTTGGCCGACAGGCCTTCGTATTCGCCGGGATGATTGATGACCGCGTGCAGCGTCGTCTGCATGCCGGGCATGGCGTAGATCTGGCCTGCCAGCGCGGGGATGAAGAAGGAGTTCATCACGCTCGACGAGGTGATCCTGAACTGGATGGGGCGGTCCACCGGCGCCGCCATTTCATTGACCGCCGCCACACCCTGTTCCGGATAGACGAACAACCACTTCCAGTCCAGCGCCACGACCTCGACCACCAGCGGCTTGGTGTCGGGCGGAACTTCACGGCCTTCGGACAGGCGCGCCAGCGGACGATAGGGATCGAGCTGATGCGTGCTGACCCAGGTGAGCGCGCCGAGCGCGATGATGATGAGCAGCGGCGCCGCCCAGATCAGCAGCTCCAGCACGGTGGAATGGTTCCATTCGGGGTCGTAGCGCGCGGCCTGGTTGCTGGCGCGGTAGCGCCAGGCGAACAGCAGGGTGAGGATGATGACCGGCACGATGATGAGCAGCATCAAGCCGGTGGAGATGAGGATCAGGTTCCGCTGCTGCACGGCCACGTCGCCCGAGGGCGAGAGCAGCACCGCATTGCATCCGGCGAGCAATGGCAGGGCGGGAAACAGGATCAATCCGCGGAGCCTTGGGAAGGACGGCATGGCCATACCCCGAAACGTAACCGTGGGAAGTAAACGCAACACTACGCTGGAAGCCGCGAAAAATCTAGGGTAAAAAGAACAAAAGTATGCGGGGCAAGGCATGCGGGCCAGGGCTGCATCCCAGGAATGGGGCGGGTCTGCGCGCAGCGGGCGCTCCGCAGGCAGCTGTGTTGCAGGATCGTAGGCAAGGCGTTTTTCGAACTTCCTTCAGCGAGCAATCACATGGCGACCACCACGCAATATCCGGGCCACGCTCCTTCTTTTCCGCAGCCGGGCGCGACGGGCGGCGGAGGCAGCCACGCCAAGGTGGCGCCAGGCGAAATCGCCGTGGGCGTGGTGGTGGGACGAGCCTCCGAATACTTCGATTTCTTCGTCTTCGGCATCGCCTGCGTGCTGGTGTTCCCGCAGGTCTTCTTTCCTTTCGAAGCGCCCCTCGAAGGCACGCTCTGGTCCTTCGTCATCTTCTCTTTCGCGTTCATCATGCGGCCCGTCGGCACGGCGCTGTCGATGGCCGTGCAACGGCGTTGGGGGCGCGCAACGAAGCTGACCATCGCCTTGTTCCTGCTCGGCACGGCCACGGTGGGCATGGCGTTCCTGCCCGGCTACAGCGCCATCGGCGGGCATGCGATCTTCCTGCTCGCGGCGTTCCGCTGCCTGCAGGGGCTGGCGCTGGGCGGATCCTGGGACGGCCTGCCCTCGCTGCTGGCGCTGAACGCGCCGCCCAATCGCCGCGGCTGGTACGCGATGCTGGGCCAGCTGGGCGCGCCCGTGGGCTTCATGGTGGCCAGCGCGCTGTTCCTGTTCCTGCACGTGACGCTGACCCAGGCCGATTTCCTGGAGTGGGGCTGGCGCTATCCTTTCTTCGTGGCTTTCGCCATCAACGTGGTGGCGCTCTTCGCGCGGCTGCGCCTCGTCGTCACCGAGGAATACACGCAGCTGCTGGAAGAAGGCGAACTCGAACCCATCAGCACCGGCCAGATGGTGCGCGAGCAAGGCTACAACCTGTTCATCGGGGCGTTCGCGGCGCTGGCCAGCTATGCCTTGTTCCACCTGGTCACCGTGTTTCCGCTGTCGTGGATCGCGGTCAGCGGCACGCAGCAGATCCCGGACGTGCTGATCGTGCAGATCGTGGGCGCGGTGCTCGGCATCCTGGGCACCATCGCCTCGGGATGGCTGGCCGACCGCATCGGCCGGCGCACCACGCTGGGCCTGCTGGCGGCGATGATCGGGGTGTTCGCGCTGTTCGCGCCCTGGCTGCTGGGCGGCGGGCCCAAGGCGCAGGACGCGTTCATCCTGGTGGGCTTCGTGCTGCTGGGCCTGTCCTATGGCCAGGCCTCGGGCACCGTCACCGCCAATTTCACCCGGCGCTTCCGCTACACCGGCGCGGCGCTGACTTCCGACATGGCGTGGCTGATCGGCGCGGCGTTCGCGCCCCTGGTGGCCCTGGGCCTGTCGGCGCGATTCGGGCTCGTCGCGGTCAGCGTCTATCTGCTGTCCGGGGCGGCATGCACCTTGATCGCCCTGCGGGTCAACAAGGTGCTGGAAACGCGCGACTGAAACGGAACGGGCCGCGCCGGCGGAATCTCCGCGGGCGCGGCCCGGGCATCGCGGCCGGCTAGCGTACCGGCCAGCCGTACATCAGTCCGCCGTCGCGCCACTGCGCGTTGAGCGCGCGCGGCAGCTTCATCGGGCTGGACATGCCGAGGTTGCGCTCATAGCTCTCGCCGTAGTTTCCCACCTGTTTGACGATGTGGTACGCCCACTTGTCGTCCACGCCCATGTTGCGGCCCATGCCGGGCGTGACGCCCAGGATGCGCTGCACGTTGGGATTGTTGGCCTGCAACTGCGCGTCCACGTTCGCCGACGAGATGCCGAACTCTTCCGCCTCCAGCATGGCGTAGAACGACCAGCGCACGACGTTGATCCAGTTGTCGTCGCCCTGGCGCACCATGGGGCCCAGCGGGCTCTTGGAAATGTTCTCTTGCAGGATCTCGTAGCCGTCGGGGTCTTCCAGCGTCATGCGCGTGGCGGCCAGCTGCGACTTGTCGGACGTGAAGGCGTCGCAGCGTCCGGCCGAGAAGGCCCGCACGATCTCGTCGAATTTCTCGATCACCACCGGCTTGAAGCGCAGCGAGCGCGAGCGGAACCAGTCGGCCAGGTCCAGCTCGGTCACGGTGCCCGGCTGCACGCAGATGGTGGCGCCGTCCAGTTCCTTCAACGCCTTGATTCCCAGCTTGCGCGAGACCATCACGCCCTGGCTGTCGTAGAAATTGACCGCCACGCTCAGCAGGCCCAGCGTGGTGTCGCGCGCCATCGTGGGCGTGACGTTGCGGGTCAGCACGTCGACCTCGCCGGACTGCAGCGCGGTGAAGCGCGCCTGGGTCGTGAGCGGCGTCAGGCGGAACCTGGTCGCGTCGTTGAACACGGCGGCCGCGATGGCGCGGCACATGTCGACGTCCAGCCCGCGCCAGACGCCCTTGCCGTCGGGCGCGGAAAAGCCCTGGATGCCGGTGGATACGCCGCATTGCACGTACCCCCGCTTCTTGACGGTGTCCAGCGTGGGCCCGGCGTGGGCCTGGCTGGACACGGCCGCCAGCGCCAGGGCGCAGGCGGCAAGTTTGCGTAGCGGCATGTCGTTCTCCTTGCCGGAGCGGGCCCGGCGCCGGATGGGTGGGCGGGGTGGGGCGTCAGGCGGCGCGGGCCGCCGGCTTCGACACTTTGTCCAGGCTCTCGGTCAGCGCCTGGTCCAGGATCGAGATGGCGCGGTCGATCTCCGCGTTGCTGACGGTCAGCGGCGGCGCGATCCGCCAGACCGAGCCGCGTTCCGGGCGGCGGCGGATGTTCATCGACAGGCCCAGCTCGAAGCAGCGTTGCGTGGTCAGGGCCCCCAGCTCGTGGAAGGGCTGGCGCGTGTCGCGGTCCCGCACCAGTTCCACGCCCAGCAGCAGGCCCAGGCCGCGCACGTCGCCGATGGCTTCATGGCGCTGCTGCAATTCCAGCAGGCCGCGGCGCAGATAGTCGCCCTGCGTGCGGGCGCGTTCGATCAGGCGCTCGCGTTCGATGGTTTCGAGCACGGCCAGGCCTACGGTGGCGGGCAGGGGGTCCGACACGTGGCTGGTGTAGAACGTGAAGCCCTTCTCGTGCACGTCCTGCTCGATGGCGGGGGTGGTGATGGTGGCGGCCAGCGGCAGGCCGCCGCCCAGCGTCTTGGACACGCTCATGATGTCCGGCGTGATGCCGAAATACTCCGATCCGCTGCGGTAGCCGATGCGCCCGAACGCGGTCTGGGCTTCGTCGAAGATCAACAGCATGCCGCGCGCGTCGGCGGCCTGGCGCAGCGCCTGCATATACGACTTGGGCGGAACCAGCACCCCGCCGGCGCTGATGACGGGCTCGACGATGATGGCGGCGGGGCGGCCCGCGGAGGCCATGTCGAACATCTTCAGGCCGATCTCCAGGCAGGCCAGCGCCGACTGCTCCGCGTCCATGCCCGCGATGTAGGGGCGGTAGGCGTTCGGCTCCGGCATGACGAATACGCCGGCCGGCGGCACGCCGTAGCCCTTGCGGTCGCTGGCGTACGACACCGAGCCGGCGCCGCTGGTCACGCCGTGCCAGGATCCGCCGATGGCCAGGATCTCGAAGCCGCTCTTGTGCATCTTCGCCATGCGCAAGGCGATTTCGTTGCTCTCCGAGCCCGTGTTGACGAAGATGGACTTGGTCAGGCCGGCGGGCATCCAGTCGCGCGCCATCGTGGCGGCCAGCTGGGCCACGGTTTCGGGGATCATCCCGCTGAAGAAATGGAAGGCGGTTTCGCCGGCGCGGTGCACGGCGGCGACGATGGCGGGGTGGTTGTGGCCGACGGTGGCGCACATCTGGCCGGAGGTGAAGTCCAGGATCTCGCGCCCCGTATCGTCGCGCACGATGGTGCCCTTGGCCGAGGTGAACAGGTTCGGGAAGGTGTCGCCGCCGTAGCGGACGAGATACTCGCGGGCGGCGTCGCGCAGGGTTTTTTCCATGTTTACACTCCGTGGCGTGTGGGCTCCAATGCGGAACCGACGGAGGCAGTGTCCGGCAGGGCGCGCCGACCGTCCAATGCGAAGTAAACATGCATGGCGATGCGTCGCGCGCATGGCCGATGCGCAACGCGCAAGGAACCCCATGGATACCCGGTGGCTGCAGGACTTCATCACGCTTTCGGAAGTGCGGAATTTCACGCGCGCCGCGGAGGCGCGCAATCTGTCGCAGGCCGCGTTCAGCCGCCGCATCCAGAGCCTGGAGAACTGGGTCGGGGCGCGCCTGATCGACCGCTCGGCCTTTCCCACCCAGCTCACCGAGGCCGGCGAACGCTTTCGCGATGCCGCCATCGAGCTGGTCAACCAGCTTGCCGAGGCGCGCGCCGGCATCGCGGGCGTGCCGGCGCAGAACCAGCTGCGGCTGGCGACGTCCTACGCGCTGGCCACCACGCATCTGCCGAAATGGTGGCGCGCCTGGAGCGAGGGCCGGGTGCTGAGCTGCAGCCTGCAGACCGGCAACGTGCACGACACGGTCTCGGCGTTCACTTCGGGCACGGCGGATTTCCTCATCTGCTTCCATCAGGTCGCGCAGCCGCTGCCGCTGGACCCCGGCCGCTACGACTGCCTGACGCTGGGCCGCGAGCTGATACGGCCGTATGCCGCGCGCGCCCTGATCGAGCGCGCCGGGCTGGACCTGCCCGGCACCGCGGCCAGGCCCGTGCCGTTGCTGATGTATTCGGCCAATGTGTATTTCGCCCGGCTGATCGATGCCGCGATCGAAGCGGCGGCCGAGCCGCTGCACGGCGTGCGCGTGTTCGAGGCCGAGATGTCGGACGTGCTGGGCGACATGGCGGCGCAGGAACTGGGCGTTGCCTGGCTCGCCGACAGCGCGCTGCAGCGCCTGGCGCAGGCGGATCTCGCGCCCCTGCCCAACCGGGGCTGGGACATCGAGGTGTCCATCCTGGCGTTCAAGGACCGGGCCGATACGCGCGCCTCCGTGGAGGCGCTGTGGGAGCGGATGCGGGCGTCGGCTCAGCCGGCGTAGCCGTCCAGCACGTTCGCCACGTTGATGCCCACGTCGGCCACCGCGTAGCCGCCTTCCATGGTGAAGACGGCCGGCAGGCCCAGGCCGGCCAGCAGGCGGCCCACCTGGAGGTAGTCGGCGCTCTTGAGCTTGAAGCGGGAGATCGGGTCGCCCTCGTAGGTGTCCACGCCCAGGGCCACCACGACCGCGTCCGCCTTGAAGGCGCGGACGGCGGCCAGGCCCTGTTCCAGGGCGCGGGTCCAGTCGGCGAAGCCGGTGCCGACGGGCAGGGGCAGGTTCAGGTTGCATCCTGCTCCCTCGCCCTGGCCGCGCTCGTCGGCGTAGCCCAGGTAGAAGGGATACTCGGTGGTCGGGTCGCCGTGCACGGACACCGTCAGCACGTCGCCGCGCTCGTAGAAGATGCTCTGCGTGCCGTTGCCGTGGTGGTAGTCGACGTCCAGGATGGCGACGCGCGCGGCGCCGGCCTCGCGCAGCGCCTGGGCGGCCAGCGCGGCGTTGTTCAGGAAGCAGTAGCCGCCGAAGAAATCGGGCCCGGCATGATGGCCCGGCGGGCGCGTCAGCGCCATGGCGGCCTGGCGGCCGCCCGCGGCCGAGACCGCGCGCGCCGCGTCGACGGCGCAGGCGGCGCCGGCCAGCGCGGCTTCCCAGGTGCCGGCCGTCAACGGACAGCCGCTATCGAACGAGAACAGGCCGACGCGCGCGGCGAAATTGGTGGGCTCGATATCGTGGCGGAAGCCGCGCACCGGCCAGATCGACGGCAGCACGTCGAGTTCGGCGTTGGCCGGATCCAGCGCCACCCATTCCTGCCAGGCGCCGGCCAGGAAGTCCACGTAGCGCGGCGCATGCACGCGCTTGATCAGGTCCAGGTCGGCCGCCGCCGGGACGCGCAGCGCGCCGATGCCGCGCTCGCGAAGGGCGTCCAGCACGTATTCCAGGCGCGCCGGCGTTTCGTGGCAGGGCACCAGCCTGCCGCGGAACATCTCCTGCCGGCCGGCATGTTTCTGGTGGACGGGGTTGTGGAAAATCAGCACGGCGGAAAAATCCTTGGGGACGGCGGTTGGAGGCGAGAGCATCACTATAGCGGCCGCCGCAGGCTTCAGCCACGCCGTGGCGTCGCTACCGCTTCGGCGCGGGAGAACAGCGGCCGCTCTGCTGGGCCGGCAGGCGCAGGCGAGTCTGCGAGTCTCCGCTGCGCCGGGACCAGGCGGTCGCCCGCAAGGTGCCGTCCGCGCATACGGTGTAGTCCTCGAAACCGTAGTCGGTCGCGCTATAGCGGCAGGCGACCGAGAAGGCGGGCCGGGCATCGTGAAACACCGGGTTGACGAAGCCCCGGCAGGGGCTGGCCGCGCCGCCCGGGTGCGCCAGTTCGCGGAAGCTGCCGTCCTGGGGGCGGTACAGGAAAATGCGGGCGATGAGCTGGGCGCCGCCGCCGCTCTGGCCGACGACGAAGTCCTGGTAGCCGTCGCGGTCGACATCCACCGCCTGGAACTGGTCGACTTCCTCGTCGCCGAGCTGCCCGAGCGATTGTTCCGCGCCGCCGCCCACGCGCGCGCTCAGGCGAGATTCCGGCGGCTCGGCCACGGTCACAACCGCGGGCAGGCCGGGGGCGATGGCGTAGGCGTAGTCGCGCGCCTGGGCGTTCAGGCCGAGCGCGGCCAGCGCGGCTCCAAGCAGTAGTCCTTTCACGGCGCGTCCTTCGCGGGAGGGGGCATGCCGGGCATTATGCCGCAGCGGCTTGCGGGTTTACGAGGGGCGCGCGCGGCAGGGCGCGCGGACGTTCATGGGTAGAATTCCAGGAGAAGCCAGACTGATCGGAGCGCGCCCGCGCCATGAACCTTCCGTTTCCCATACGCCAAGAATGCCCGCCGGGCGCCTGTGTGTGCGACCGCGAGCGGCTGCTGGCCGATCCGGTCGCGGACCTGCGCGTCTTGCGGCTGACCCGGGAAGAGGAGCGGCGCCTGGTCGCCAGGCTGGAAAACCTCGCCAGCCTGGACGATCTGAGGGCCATGCAGGGCCGCATCCAGGTGCAGCTGGGCATCGTGATCACGATCACGCCCAGCGACAACGAGGTGCGCACCTCGCGCGGCATTTCCATCCAGCTCGACGAGCAGCCCGGGCTGTGCCGCAAGACGCGCGCCGCCATCCCCGCGGCCATTCGCCGCAGTTTCGACAGCCGTCCCGAAATCGTCTATGCGCTGCTGAACGAACGCGATCTGCTGCACGGCGCCTGAACGCGTTTCAGGACCGCTTGCCCGCCGTTCCGCGGCAGGGCGCGAGCGGCACGACATCGGCCGGCGCGCGGCCGGCCTCGGGCCGGGTGGCGTCCGGTTTCTTGCCCGGGCGCGCCGGGTAGCTCAGCAGCACCGCGCTGCCGGCCTCCAGCTTCGGGGCGGTCTTCGAGCCGTAGGCGACCGTCCAGCCGCGCGTGGCCAGCGGCGCCAGCGTGTAGGGCAGGGCCGAGCCGGGCGAGACGTGCGCCACCTTGCCCGCATACAGGTCTTCCTGCCGGGTTTCAGCGCCCTGGACGGACACGTAGGTCGCGATGCTGACCAGGGCGACGGAATCCCCGTGGCGCCCCAGCACGGCGGTCTTGTACTTGCCGGGAGGGATGTCGCGCAGCGTCGCGGCGAGCGGCTCGCCCGCCTGGCCGGCGGCATCCAGGCGGACGCCGGCGATCTCCGCGCGGGCCAGCGGCGCGGACCCCGCGTTGCGCACCCGCACGCTGTATTCCCCCGATGTGCCCGTCACCGTGCAGACCTCGACGCCATAGGCGGGCGAGGCTTGCGCGTTCGCCATGGCGGCGCACAGGGCTGCCAGGAGGAAGGACAGGGCATGGGGACGGGCAAGGGCGGACACGGCGGGGGCTCCTGTTGGGGCAGCGCGCCGGGCGGCCCGTTGCCTGCCCTATTACACCACTTGGCGGCCGGGCCCCGCGGCTTGCTCGCGCTTGCCCGCCAGCCAGTGGAGGATCAGCGCCAGCACCAGCAGGCCGGCCATGATGAAGCCCCAGAAGACCCAGCCGACCACCGCGATCAGGGTGCCCAGGCTGCCGGCCATCGGCAGCACCTGGTTCAGGCCTTGCGCGGCCCAGACCAGGCCGGACTGCAGGCTCTGCAGCCAGGCGGGGTCGATCCAGGCCGCGGCCCAGGCCGGCGCCACCCATTGGGAGGTGTCGAGCGCGGCGCCCGGCACCTGCGCCGTGGCGACCGAGGCCAGCACCCAATCGGTCAATTGCAGCGTCAACGCCACCAGCCCGGTCCAGAGTGCGGCAAGCACGGCGAAAGCGAGCCAGATGATTTTCTTCATTGAAGTGGTACTCCGATATTTCAAGGGAAGGCCACGATAAAACGGATTCTATTTCCGAAAAACCAGAGCGGGTGTGACAAACATTAAGAAAAAACCGAAGTCTTCGCATGCGTGAGCACCGCCTGCACGAGCGGATGATGCTGCCCGCGGCGGTTTCGGATCGCGTGGATTTCCTCGTGCACGTCGTCGCAGCGGGCCAGGAGGCGCAGGCCGCGCAGCAGGCCGATGTCGCCGCCGCCCAGCCGGCTCAGCGGGAACACGCCCAGGCCGCGGGCGGCGAATACCGACATGAGCGCGCTGTCTTCGAATTCCCCCACCACGTTGGGGTAGACGCCCTGCTCGTTGAACCAGCGGTCCAGCGTCTGGCGCAGCACCGAATGCCCGGTCGGCAGCAGCACGGGCAGGCGTTCCAGGCAGCGCGGGAAATCCAGCGTGTCGGCCTTGCGGACCCACTTGGCCGGGCCGTACCAATCCACCGGGGACGAGACCAGGCGGTCGCTGGTGAGGCGCAGGTTGGGGTTGGCGGGCGCGCCCTGGCCCGTCAGCACCAGGTCCAGGTGGTGCTGGGCCAGTTCGCCCAGCAGTTCCTGGACTTCGCCTTCGTGGCAGGTCAGGCGCAGGTCGGCGGTGTGCAGCACGGGTCCGAGCAGGGCGTGCGCGGCCAGTTTCGAAATGCCGTCGGACATTCCCACCGCGAGCCGGATGACGGGCTTGGTGGCGGCCGCGCGGACCTCCTGGGGCAACGCGTGGCCGATCTGGAAGATCTCCTCGGCGCGGGCGAAGGCGGCCTCGCCGGCGTCGGTCAAGGCCACGCCCCGGCCCGCCGGCTTGAGCAGCTGGTGGCCCAGGTTCTTCTCCAGTTCGCGCACCTGCGCGCTGATGGTCTGGATGGCCATGTCCAGCCGTTCGGCGGCGCGCGAGAAGCCGCCTTCCTTGGCGACCATCCAGAAGTAATAGAGATGTCGGTAGTTCAGCATGGGCGGCTCACTTCGGTTTTTTCGAACCTTAACTCAATTTCAGGCTGATTTTTACATCAGCGCTCGATCCGGATCATGAGGGCCTTCGAACAAGAGCGGGACATCATGGAAACTTTATCGACCCTTCTGGCTGCCGATTTCCTCGGCACCCCCACCTGGAGCTGGATGCTCTTTCTCGGCATCGTCGTGTCGCTGCTGGCCTTCGACCTGGGCGTGCTGCACAAGGAAGACCGCGAGATCGGCGTGCGCGAAAGCCTGCTGCTTTCCGCGGGCTACATCAGCGCCGCGCTGCTCTTCGGCGCGTGGGTCTGGTGGCAGATGGGCGCGGCCAGCGGCATGGCGTACTACACCGGCTTCATGATCGAGAAGTCGCTGTCGATGGACAACGTCTTCGTGATCGCGCTGATCTTCAGTTTCTTCGCGATTCCGCGCCAGTACCAGCACCGCGTGCTGTTCTGGGGCATCCTCGGCGTGATCGTGCTGCGCGCCACCATGATCGGCCTGGGCGCCGCGCTGGTCAGCAATTTCGGCTGGCTGCTGTACGTGTTCGGCGCGTTCCTCGTGTTCACGGGCATCAAGATGTGGATGATCGCGGACCAGACGCCCGACATCGCGTCCAACCCCATCCTCAAGTTCCTGAAGCGCCACATGCGGGTGACGGAAGGCCTGCGCGGCAATGCATTCTGGGTGCGGGAAAAGGATCCCGCCACGTCCAAGACCGTGCGTTTCGCCACGCCGCTGCTGCTGGCGCTGGTGCTGATCGAGTTCGTGGACCTGTTGTTCGCGGTGGACTCCGTGCCGGCGATCTTCGCGATCACCACCGATCCGTTCATCGTCTACACCAGCAACATCTTCGCCATCCTGGGCCTGCGCGCGCTGTACTTCGCGCTGGCGGCGATGATCCATCGCTTCCACTACCTGAAGTACGCGCTGGCCCTGGTGCTGGTGTTCATCGGCACCAAGATATTCCTGGTGGGCATCATCGGCAAGGTGCCGGCCGTCGTGTCCCTGTCGGTCACCTTCGGCCTGATCGCCGGCGGCGTGGTGTTCTCGCTGTGGAAGACCCGCGCCGAGCGCGGCAAGGCTGAGCTGGCCGCCGAGTAAGCGGGCAGGAAGGAGCCCGCCATATCTCCTGGATATGGCGGGCTCCTCGCTTTTGGATTTGTCGTATGGGTAGGGCAGGCGTAGAGTGCTGACGAATCCCTACGCCAAGGAACCGCCATGACCAGCTGGTCCGCCAAGCAGTACTCCGCTTTCGAGAACGAGCGCACCCGTCCGGTGCGCGACCTAGTAGCCGCCCTGCCGAACGAGAACGTCGGGCTGGCGGTGGACCTGGGCTGCGGCCCGGCCAATTCCACCGAGGTGCTGGCGGCGCGCTATCCGGATGCCGAGCTGATCGGCATGGACAATTCCGAGGACATGATCGAGGCCGCCCGCAAGCGGTTGCCCGGACTGCGGTTCGAGCTGGCCGACATCGCGGCGTGGAATCCGCCGGAATCCTACGACGTGATCCTGGCGAACGCCTCGCTGCAATGGGTGCCGGACCACGAAACGCTGTATCCGCGCCTGGTCGGCAAGCTGGCGCCCGGCGGCAGCCTCGCGGTGCAGACGCCGGACAACCTGGAAGAGCCCGCCCACCGCCTGGCGCGCCAGGTCGCCGGCGAGGCGCCGTGGGCCGCCAGCATCGGGGGGTTCAAGCATCCGCCGCGGCACAGCGCGGCCTGGTACTACGAATTGCTCAAGCCGCATTGCGGCCGGCTGGACGTCTGGCGCACCACCTACCATCACCCGCTCGCGGGCGCGGCTGCCGTGGTCGAGTGGTTCAAGGGCACGGCCCTGCGGCCGTACCTGGACCGGCTCGACGCCGCCGGCCAGCAGGGCTTTCTGGCCCGTTACCAGGCGCTGATCGAAGAGGCCTATCCGGCGCTCGCGGACGGCACGGTGCTGCTGCCGTTCCCGCGGCTGTTCATCGTGGCGGGAGCCAGGGAAGGCTGACCGGCCGTCAAGGCGCGGCGTCCGTCTTTTCCGCGAAGTAGCGCGCGGGCGTCTTGCCCAGCGTCTTGCGGAACATGGTGATGAAGGCGCTGACGGATTCGTAGCCCAGGTCCTCGGCCGTGCGCTGGACCGAGAGGCCGGCCGACAGGCGCTGCAAGGCCTGGATGATGTGCATCTGCTGGCGCCAGCGGCCGAAGCTCATGCCCAGTTCCTGGCGCACCAGCCGCGCCAGCGTGCGCTCGCTCATCGCCACGCGCCTGCCCCATTGCGCCACCGTGCTGCGGTCGGCGGGGTCGGCGCGCAGCGCGTCGGCGATCTCGCGCAGCCGGGGATGATCCGAGATGGGCAGGTGCAGCCGTTCGGTCCGCATGCGCGCCAGTTGATCCACCAGCACTTCCGCCAGCTTGCGGCTGGCGGCGCTGGCGGCCTCTTCCGCGGACAGGTCCGCGAGGTGCGCGATCAGCTCCCGCAGCAGCGGGGTAATGGCCAACGTGCAGCACTGTTCGGGCAGGCCGGGCGCGTCGGGCGGCACGAACAGGAAGCACACGCGGCCGTTTGCCGTGACGCGGTTGCTGTGCGGCACTCCGCCAGGAATCCAGACGCCGCATTGGGGCGGCACCATCCACAGCCCCTGGGGCACCGAGCAGGTCACGCCGCCATGCAGGGCCAGCACCAGCTGCCCCATGCTGTGGCGGTGCGGCGGGGATTCCTGGTCGTTCTCGGCCGCGTCGACACGCATGGCGTAGGTCCAATGCGAGTCGACGTCGACGTTGAAGAAGGGGGCGGTCCCGTCCAGAGGGTGCATGAGGCGGCAGGTTGGCTGAATTTAGGGATAGTCTGGCATTATCTCGAAATTCGGTAAAGGCGGATTTACTTAAGCTAGGGGCTGTCCATTCTTCGGGAGCCGCGAGCTCCACACGCATGACTTCCCATTCCGCTGCCTCCCGGCGTTCCGCCGGCAATCCCTTGCTGCTGATCGCGGGCATACTCGTCATCGCCACCGCCCTGCGCGCGCCCGTCACGGGCGTGCCGCCGCTGATCGGCATGATCCGCGAACAGCTGGCGCTCAATTCCACCGCCGCCGGCATGCTGATCACCTTGCCGCTGCTGGCCTTCGCGGTGGTGTCCTTGTTCGCGGCCGGCCTGGCGCGCCGCTACGGCCTGGAACGCACCCTGTTCGGCGCGCTGCTCCTGATCGCGGGCGGCATCGCCGCGCGCACGCTGGGATCGGCCTGGAGCCTGTACCTGGGCACGGCGGTGATCGGCTCGGGCATCGCCATCGGCAACGTGTTGCTGCCCAGCCTGTTGAAGCGCGATTTTCCGCAGCGCGTCGCCGGGCTGACCTCGGCCTACGTGCTGACCATGAGCCTGGCGGCCGGGCTGGCCTCGGCCATCGCCATTCCGCTGGCGAACCTGTCCGACGCGACCTGGCGTTTCTCGACCGGCTGCCTGCTGCTGGTGCCCCTGGCCGGCGCGCTGCTGTGGCTGCCGCAACTGGCCAACCACACGGCGCCCGCCGCCACCACCGCGCACGCGCCCCACGGCGGCCGCCTGTGGCATTCGGCGCTGGCCTGGCAGGTGACGCTGTACCTGGGCATCAATTCCTTCGTGTTCTACGTGGGCGTGAGCTGGCTGCCCGCCATCCTGCGCGAGGCGGGCTATTCGGCCGAACGCGCCGGCACCTTGCACGGGCTGCTGCAGCTGATGTCCGCCGGCCCGGCCTTGTTCCTGGCCCCGGTGGTGCGCCGCATGAAGGACCAGCGCGCGGCCGCGTTTTGCTCGGCGGCGGCCTCGTTCGTGGCGCTGGCCGGCCTGATCGCCGCGCCGGGCTGGGCCACGCTGTGGATCGTGCTGCTGGGCCTGGGCACGGGCGGCGGCATCATCCTCGGCCTGGCGTTCGTGGGCCTGCGGGCCAGCCATGCGCAGCAGGCGGCGGCGCTGTCGGGCATGGCGCAATGCGTGGGCTATCTGTTCGCGGCGAGCGGGCCCGCGTTGATGGGGGCGCTGCACGATGCGCTGGGCGGGTGGGGCGTGGCCCTGGGCGTGTGCGCGGCGCTGTGCGTGGCGATGGCGGTCACGGGCCTGTACGCGGGCCGCGCCATCCAGATCGGGCAGTACCGGGGCCGCGCGCCCGCGGAGACGGCGCGGGCGCCGCGCTGATCGCGGCATCCGCGGCCTTCATCCCTGGCGCGCCTGTTCCTTCCACAATCGCACCAGCGTGTCGGGCGCGTCGGCTTCGGGCACGTCGAAGCTGACGTCGGCCACGTCGGCGCCGTCGTACACCACCTCCACGTGGAAGTAGCGCTGGTCGCCGCCGGCCCCCGCGCCGCGCGGGATCGCGGCGGGCGCGGCGCGCGCCACCGCGTCGCACACCTCCTGGCGCAAGCCGGGCGGGCAGGTGGCGAGGTCGATGCTGCGCGGCTGCGCCAGGCCGGGCAGGTAGGCCACGCCGCCTTCGCGGGTCAGGCGCACCAGCAGGGCGAGATCCAGCGAGGGCAATTCGATCATGTCCGGACTCCCACGGCCTGCCAGGCCTTGGCGACGGCGCCGCGCGCGGCGGCGGACTGGCGCTGCGCCGCTTCCAGCGTGAGCGCCGCGAACTGGGAAAAGCCGGCGTCGTGGCGCAGCCGGTCGTCGCACAGCGCGTCGTACCAGATGCGGCCGGCGACGGCCCAGGCGGGGCCGTCGAGGGCGGTGGCGGCCAGGTAGAAGGCGCGGTTGGGAATGCCGGAGTTGATGTGCACGCCGCCGTTGTCGCTGGGCGTGTCGACGTAGCCGTCCATGTGGGCCGGCTGCGGGTCCTTGCCCAGCACGGGGTCGTCGTAGGCGCTGCCCGGCTCGGCCATGGAGCGCAGCCCGCGGGCGCGCACCTTGGCGGTGAACAGGCCGGCGCCCACCAGCCAGTCGGCCTGCCGCGCATCCTGGCCCAGGGCGTATTGCTTGACCAGCGAACCGAAGACGTCGCACAGGGATTCGTTCAGCGCGCCCGACTGGCCCTGGTACAGCAGCGCGGCCTCGGCATCGATGACGCCGTGCGTGAGTTCGTGGCCGATGATGTCGGACGCGACCGTGAAGCGGTTGAAGATTTCGCCGTCGCCGTCGCCGAACACCATTTGCGCGCCGTTCCAGAACGCGTTGTCGTAGTCTTCGCCGTAGTGCACGGTGCCGACCAGCGGCAGGCCCCGGCCGTCGATGGAATGCCGTTCGTAGACTTCCCAGAAGAGTTTGTAGGTGGCGCCCAGGTATTCGTAGGCTTCGTCCACCGCCGCGTCGCCGCTGGCGGGGCGGCCCTCGGCGCGCACCAGTTTGCCCGGCAGCGTGGTCGTGTTGGCGGCGTCGTGCACCGCCCGTTGCGGCTGGCCGCCGGGGGCGGCCTTCCCGGCCGGGGCGGGCTTGGCGCGCGGCGGCTGGACCGCCATTTCACGCAACCCGCGTTGCTGCTGGTCGATGATCAGCGTTTTCACCGCGGGCATGCTGACCCGGGCATCGGCGTGTTGCGCCAGCCGGTCCAGCATGTAAGGAGGGATCACACCGATCAGCGGCGCGGACTCGGAAGGTCGTGGCATGCGCGGTCTCCGTCGTGGGCGCCGGACCAGGGCCGCGGCGCAGAGGCCCAGGGCCCGTTGACACCAGAGGTAGCCGTCCAGGGCCTGTTGACAGGCCCTAGGCTCCTGGGCCAACGGTAGCAGAAGGGCCCGCCATCCGGACGTAACAGGTTGCGGCCTGATGCTAGGAACTTTGCCTGCGCCCGCGCCGGGATTGCTAGTCGAAGACGCCCGCGAGCACGTCGGCCACGACGGCGGTGGCGATGGCGACGAGGATCAGGTCATTGCCGGCGACGCGCCATTCGTATCCCGGGTGCACGGGCAGGCGCGCCAGCATGGGGCCGGGCACCATCTTCTTGGCGATGCCCGGCGGCAGCGGCTTGCCGCGGGCCAGGTTCTTGCGGATGCCCGGCGGCAGGGCGCCATAGCCGGTGGCGCCCGCCTGCACGGCGTAGCCGCGCGCGGTCGATACGCTGATGCCCGCGGTGCTGAGCGTCACGCTGACGCCGGTGCCGGAGCTGGCGTTCTGGCCGCCCTTGTTCTTGCCGTTGCCATTGCCATTGCCCTGGCCGGCGTGATCGGGCTTGCCTTTGCCTTCGGGCGGGGCCGCGTGCGCGGGCGCGCTGAGCGCGAGGGCACAGGCGAGGGTGGCGATCATGAGACGCATCGTGTTCGTTCCCAAAAAAATCGAGAGGTCCAGCGTAGCGCCAACTCTGCGCAAGCGCCATTGCGCCGGCCGGGCCAACGCAATAATCGTCACAATTTGGCCTCGCGCGGAGTCGCGATAGAATCCCGTGCTTCTTTTCCGGGGGGAACGCTCGATGAGGTATTTCCTGATCTTGGTGGGAGCGGCCGTCGTCGCTTACTTGCTGGCGCGGGGCATTGCCGCCGTGCTCTCGGATCGTAAACGTTCAAAATCAGAAAGGGATTCCAAGTGAAGCCGACAGACATGCAGGTCGTCAAATCGATAGGCGCCGTCAAGCCGCGCAGCATCAAGGTTGCGGTCATCTCCGTTGTCCTGTTCCTGCTGATTCTCTTCCTGGCCTTCGACTCGTGGTTCCAGGTGGATCAGGGCGAGCGCGGCGTGGTGCTGCGCAACGGCAAGCTGGTGCGCGTGTCCGAGCCCGGCCTGGACTTCAAGACGCCGTTCATCGACAGCGTCATGATGGTGTCGGTGCGCGATCACACCTTCGTGTTCGAGAAGCTGGAAGCCTACAGCTACGACCAGCAGCCGGCGTCGCTGCGGGTGTCGGTGACCTACCGCGTGCCGCCCGAGCACGTGGCCGAGCTCTACTCCGAGTACGGCACCATCAATAACCTGCAGATGCGGGTGCTGGAACGCAAGACGCCCGATTCGGTGAAGAATGTATTCGGCCAGTACACCGCCGTGCGCGCCATCCAGGAACGGCAGAAGCTTGGCCTGGACGTGAACGAATCCGTGCGCAAGACCATGGAAGGCGCGCCGGTGCAGGTGGTGGGCGTGCAGATCGAAGAGGTCGGTTTCTCGCAGGCCTACGAGCACTCCATCGAACAGCGCATGCTGGCGCAGGTGCAGATCGAAACGACCCGCCAGCAGAAGGAAACCGCGACGATCAACGCGGAAATCCAGGTGGTTAAGGCCAAGGCCGAAGCCGATGCGCGCCGCCAGCAGTTCACGGCGGAAGCCGACGGCATCCGCATGCGGGGCGAGGCCGAGGCGGCCGCGATCCGCGCCAAGGCCGAGGCCCTGGCCGCCAACACCAACCTCGTCAGCCTGAACGCCGTGGAGAAGTGGGACGGCGTGCTGCCGGCGACCCAGGTTCCGGGCGCGGCCCTGCCGTTCATCGGCATCAAGTAGGCGGGGCCGGTCCCGGCGGCGCCTGCGCGCCGTCGCGGCCGCCCGTGGTTTCGTACGATTTTCGCCACATTCCGCCGCGGGGTTCTCCCGCGGCCGTCCCTCTCCTAGGGGATATCCCTCTGTCAAGAATTGCAAACCAGGCGCATCTTGGCATCACAGGCAAACGCAACGAGCGATACGATCGCCGGACGATCCCGGCGGATGGGGATCCGCGCGCTTGCGCATAAGCTTCAGCAAGAAGGAGACGTGGATGTCTCAAATGGAATGGACGCCCGGCGACACCCTGCCGAATCGTCATGGCTACTACGAAACGCGGTTCGACACGGGGCATACCGCGATCACGCTATACAGCGTGCTGGGTTGGATGCCGGTGAAGGCCACCGGCAACATGGTGAGCTGGCGGGCCCTGTCGCCCGCGGCCGAAAGGCAGGAAGCCGAGCGGCACCTGGAGGAACTGCGGGCCGCCCAATGCCATATCCCGATGGACTACTAGGCGCCTCCGTCGGGGCGTTGGGAGGGGATAGGATAGAATATAAATAGTTCCTATTTACATTCTATCCAGGGTAGCGCCTTGCCTACGCCCGATTCTCTGAGCGCCGACACCGTCACCAAGATCTACCGCGATCATCACGGTTGGCTGTCGGGCTGGCTGCGCAGGAAGCTGGGCAGTTCCTTCGACGCCGCGGACCTGGCGCACGACACGTTCGTGCGCCTGATGGCCGGGCGCAGGCAGGGGGCTGGCGCCGAGCCGCGCGCGCTGCTGACCCACATTGCGAAAGGACTGGTCGTGGACCACTGGCGCCGCCGCGCGCTGGAGGACGCCTACCTGGCCGTCGTCGCGCAGCTTCCGGCGCCGGAGGTGCCCTCGCCGGAAGCGCGGGCGCTCATCCTGGAGACCCTGCGCGCCATCGATGCCACGCTGCAAGCCTTGCCGGCCAGGACGCGCGAGATCTTCCTGATGTCGCAGTTCGACGGCATGGGCTACGACGACATCGCGCGGCGTCTGGACGTATCGCTTTCCACCGTCAAGCGCCGCATGCAGGCGGCGTTGACGGCATGCCTGATCGCCTACCAGGCGGACGCGCCGTGAGCGCGCGAAGCAGGAAGGCAGTCCGGTGAGCGCCGCCATCGATCCCGCCATCCTGAAGGAAGCGGCGGGCTGGGTGGTGCGCTTGCAGTCCGAGACCCTGTCGGCCCCGGACCGCGCGGCGTTCGAACGCTGGCGCGGGCGCAGCGCCGAGCATGCCGCCGCCTGGGCGCGGGCGGAGGAAATGCTGCGCGGATTCGGGCAGGTGCCGCCGCGCATCGGCGGCGATACTTTGCGCCGGCTCGATCGCCCGGGCCGCCGGCAGGCCATGCGCGCGCTGGGCGGCCTGCTGGTCCTGGGGCCCGCCGCATGGTGGGGCGCGCGCGAACTGCCCTGGCGGGCCTGGAGCGCGGATGCGCGCACGGCGACCGGCGAACGGCGCCGCATGGAACTGAACGACGGCACGCAGCTGGTGTTGAACACCGCCAGCGCGGTGGACATCGACTACACCCCCCGACAGCGCCTGCTGTGGTTGCGGGCGGGCGAAATCCTGCTCACCACCGGCCATGATCCCTCGCCTGTCCCTCGGCCCTTCATCGTCCAGACCGGACAGGGCGCGATCCGCGCGCTGGGCACGCGTTTCCTGGTGCGCGACGAGGGCGATTCGGTGCGCGTCGCGGTGTTCGACGGCGCGGTCGAGATCCGGCCCGCGTCGGCGGGCTCGGCCGCCATCCTGCTGCCGGCGGGACGGCAGATCGTCTTCACTGGGCGCGGCGCCGGTCCGCAGGCTCCGGCCGACGAGTCTGCGGTGTCGTGGGAGCAGGGCATGCTTGCCGCGCGGAACTGGCGGCTGGCCGATCTGGTGGACGAACTGGCGCGCTATCGCCGGGGCGTGCTGCGCTGCGACCCGGCGGTGGCCGGGCTGCGGGTGTCGGGGGCCTTCCCGCTGAACGACGTCGACGCCAGCCTGCGGCTGCTGGAAAAAACCCTGCCGGTGAGGGTGAGCCGGATCACGCCCTACTGGACGACGGTGGCGCCGCGCGCCGACGTTACACATTAACCGCAGAACGGCTGACACTTTTTTCCGCTTCGTCCGGTGTACCGGGTGAACCGCCGCGACCCGCGCGCCACCCCGTCTCCCACGAAGGATCGTTTCATGGTTTCCCGAATTCCCCATTTGCCGCGCCTGCCTCGCGGAACAGCCGTCCTGCCGCCGGTGGCCGCGATGGTCAGGGCCGCCGGCCTGGGCCTTGCGCTGTTGGCCGCGGCGGGAGCGCCTTCGCCGGCCGCGGCGGCGGAGGCCGCCAGCGCGGCGGCGCGCAAATCCTACGCCATCGCTCCGGGCCCGCTGGGCGACGTGCTGGCCCAGTTCGCCGCGGCGTCCGGGGTGCCCTTGTCGTTCGACCCGGCGATGCTGTCGGGACGGCGCAGCGAGGGGTTGAACGGCGCCTACACCGTGCAGGAGGGCTTTTCCCGCTTGCTGGCCGGCTCGGGCTATGCCTTGTCGGAGCAGGGCGGCGGCGCCTATGCCCTGCGCAAGCTGCCGCCCGGCCCCGACGAGTCGGCGACCGTGCTGCCCACCGTCACCGTCGCGGGCGCGGGGGTGGGAGGCGATGCGCTGCCGGCCGAGTACGCGGGCGGCCAGGTGGCCCGCGGCAGCCGCCTGGGCCTGCTGGGCAACCGCGACGCGATGGATGCGCCGTTCAACGTCACGAGCTACACCTCCGAACTGCTGGCGAACCGCCAGGCGGTGACGCTGGCCGACGCGCTGAACGTGGAACCTTCGGTGCGCTTCACCGGCCAGATCGGCGGCGTGACCGATTCGTTCTACATCCGCGGCTTTCCCATAGGCGAAGGCAATCTCGGCGAGATCGCCTTTGACGGCGTCTACGGCGTGGCGCCCAACTATCACGTCTTTACCGATTACATCGAGCGAGTGGAGGTCCTGAAAGGGCCGGCCGCGCTGCTCTACGGCATGTCGCCCAACAGCGGCGTGGGCGGCGTGATCAACATGGTGCCCAAGCGGGCGCTGTCCGAGGACCTGACCCGCGTGTCGGCCGACTACATGGCCGATTCGCAGTTCGGCGCCCGGGCCGACCTGAGCCGCCGCTTCGGCACGGCGGGCGAGTGGGGCGTGCGCGTCAACGGCATGCACCGCCAGGGCGACACGCCGCTGGACAATCTGTATTCGCGAACCGACATCGGCGCCTTGTCGCTGGACTACCAGGGCGAGCGCCTGCGCGCGTCGCTGGACCTGCTGACGCAGGTCGAGAAGATCGACGCGCCCACGCGGCCCTTCCTGGTGGCTGCCGGCATCGACGTGCCCCATGCGGCGGACGGACGGCGCAACGCCACGCAGCCCTGGGGCTGGTGGAAGTCCGACGGGCAATCGGCGCTGCTGCGGGTGGAGTACGACATCGGCGACCGCCTGACGGTGTTCGCCGACGCCGGCGGTTCGGACACCAGCATTTCGCGGCTGTCGGACCAGACGCCGACGATCGTGAACGACGCCGGCGATACGCGGGTGACGCCGAACAACTTCCGATTCCAGGTGGACCGCAGCACCTACAACGCCGGCTTGCGCGCCAAGCTGGACACGGGGCCGGTGCGCCACGCCATCAGCTTCATGGGCAGCCTGTACAGCGACCGCAATTCGCAGGCCAGCGTGGCGGGCACGCCGCTCTCGTCCAACATCTACCACCCCGTCACGCGTCCGGAGCAGCACATCCCCGCGCCGGCCAGCGTGCCCAAGGTATCGTCGTCCGATCTTTCCGGCCTGGCCCTGGCCGATACGCTCAGCATCCTGGACGAGCGCGCGCAACTGACCCTGGGCGTGCGCCAGCAGCGCATCGAGTCCCGCAATTTCAACGCGGCGACCGGCGCGCGGACCGTCAGCTACGACGAGCGCGCGACCACGCCGCTGGCGGGCCTGGTCGTCAAGCCCTGGAACCATGTCTCGCTCTACGCCAACTACGTCGAAGGCTTGAGCAAGGGCGACGTGGCGCCGGCCACCGCCTCCAACGCGGGCCAGGTATTCAAGCCCTACAAGGCCAGGCAGAAGGAGGTGGGCGTCAAGCTGGACCTGGACAGCGCCATGCTGACCTTGAGCGCCTTCGAAATCACCAAGCCCAGCGGCCAGTTGACCAACGGCGTGTACGGCGCCGACAGCGAGCAGCGCAATCGCGGGCTGGAGTTCAACGTGGCCGGCGAACCGCTGCGGGGGCTGCGCCTGCTGGGCGGCGTGACCTTCCTGGACGCGGAGCTGACGCGCGCGGCGAGCCGCGCCACGGTGGGCAACCGCCCCGTGGGCGTGCCTAAGGTGTCGGTCAACCTGGGCGCGGAGTGGGATACCCCGTGGGTGGCGGGCTTGACGCTGACGGGCAGCATGATGCACACCGGCCGCGAGTACGTCGACCAGGCCAACACGCAGTCCGTGCCCTCGTGGACCACCTTCGACCTGGGGGCGCGCTACGCCGCCAAGGTCTACGGCAAGGACGTCACGCTGCGGGCCAACGTGGTCAACGTGTTCAATCGCGCGTACTGGTCCGGCGTGGCGTCGTACGGCACGATTTCGCAGGGCGTGCCGCGCACGGTGATGCTGTCGGCATCCATGGACTTCTGAGCCCGTTGCCGGGCATCAGCCCTGGCCGGGGGCGAACACCATGCACACCGGGCTGCCGACGCGCAGGGCATATCCGTCGGCGGCCAGCGTGCCGTCGTCCGCGTCCACCCGGAATCGCACCAGCGTGTCGCTGTCCTCGTTCAAGGCGAACAGGAAGCGGCCGTCGGGCGCGAGCGTGAAGAATCGCGGGGTGCTGCCGCCGGTCGCGGCATGCTGGCGCGGCGTCAGCCGGCCGCTGGCGGGGTCGATCCCGAATACCGCGATGCTGTCGTCGCCGCGGTTGGAGACATACAGGTGGCGGCCCCGCGCGTCCACCGCGATGCCGGCCGCGCGGCTGTTGCCGGTACAGGTGTCGGGCAGCGTGGGCAGCACCTGGAACGGCCGCAGCGCGCCGCCCTCCAGCGCGTAGGCGACCACGGTGTTGTCCAGTTCATTGACGACGTACAGCCATCGGCCATCGGGGTGGAACGCCGCGTGGCGCGGCCCGGCCCCTTCGCGCGCGACCGCCGCGCACGCCGGCGCGGCGTCCACGCCTTGTTCGCGCAGGGCGAAGAGGAACACGCGGTCCAGCCCCTTGTCGGGCACCACCACGTAACGGCCGGACGGATCGACCAGGTTGTAGTGCGGCTTGGCGAAAGGCTGTTCCTTGCGGTGCGGCCCCGGTTCCCCTTCCAGGCGCAGCGTCTGCGATACGGGGGCGAGGGCGCCGTCGGCGGCCACGGGCAGCACGGCCAGCGCGCCGGTGAGGTGGTTGGACACCATCAGGTAGCGGCCCCCGGGGCCCAGCGCCAGGTGCACGGGATTGCGGCCCTCGCAGGCCTGCGTCCGCCAGGCGGCGAGCGATCCGTCGCGCGGGTCGCGGCGCAGCGCGCTGACTTCATGGCTGTCGCCATGCACGGTGTAGAGCACCGGCAGGGCGGGGTGCGGCAGCAGGTAGGATGGATTGAGCAGGCCGCCCTGCACCTGCGTCAGGGTCAGCGTTCCGGTGGCGGGGGCGTAGTCGAACACGCTGATGCCCTCGCCGCGGGCATTGCGTTCGCGCGTGGTGCGCGAACCGATGTAAACATGCATGGCGCAAGCCTTTTCGGATGGAAGAGAATCGGCCTTGCGCGCGGCGCCCGGCCTAGGTCAGGATGCCGCGGATGCGGGCCAGGTTGTCCAGCGTGCTGCGCAGGTGGTCCGACAGCGCCGCCGCGGCGTCCTCGTTGCGCTCGCGTTCCAGCAGGTCCAGGATGGCCAGGTGCTGGTCGCAATGCTGGCGATAGCGGCTGCGGTCCTGCATGGAGCGATACGAAAGCAGGCGGCGCACGCGGTTCACGCGCTTGATGGTGTCGATGAAGAAGGGATTGCCCGAGGCCTCCACCAGCGATTCGTGGAAACGCACGCCGCGTTCGTGCAATTGATCGGCCGTGTCGGTGGCGATGCCGCCGTCCAGCAGGTGCTGTTCCGCCGCGCGGCAGCGCGCCAGCACGCTTTTCTCGATGCGGAACGTGGGCTCCAGCAGCGCCGCCGGCTCCAGCGCCAGGCGCAGCCGGTAGGATTGCAGCAGGCTGTCGGGCGTCGTCATCATGGACGAGAATTCCCAGCCGTAGCCGGGCCGGCGGTGCGCCCAGCCTTCCTGCGAGACGCGGGCGAGCAGGGCCTGCGTTTGCGCGAGAGTCAGCGCGTAGCGCGCGCGCAGCTGCGCTTCGCTGCATTGCATGGGCAGTTCGCCGCGCAGCAGGTCGTCGGCCAGCTTGAAATAGGATTGCGTGACGATGTCGTCGGCGGCGGGCGGGCGGGGCAGGGCGGGGGTATCCGCCAGCGCCTCGAAATCCCGGCTCAGGAAGTAGCCCCGGTTCGGCTTGCGCGTCACCACGCCGTGCTGTTCCAGGATGCCGAGCGCGTCGTTCACCGGCGAGCGCGACAGCCGCAGCCGGTCGGCGAGCTTCTGCGCCGTCAGGTGCGCGCCTTCGGGCAGGCGCTCTTCCTTGATCAGCTCCAGGATCTTGTTGACGGTGTTGGTTTGGAGGCTCATGGATGGGGTCGGGCCGATTTGATCGTGTCCGACAGGATAGCGGGAATGACGCCGCCCATCCGCAGCAAACGCACTTCCAGCCGAGTTTCCACGGCGGCCACCGCCTCCAGCGTCTCGATTGCGCCGCCGGCGCGCAGGATGCGCACGGGCACGGCCGCGCGCGGCGCCAGGGCGGCGGCCTCGGCGTCGATCTCGATCCGGTCGCCCGGGCGCATGCGCAGGGTGGCGGGCGTGGCGCCCTCGGGCAGGCGCAGGGGCAGGATGCCCATGCCGATGAGGTTGGAGCGATGGATGCGTTCGAAGCTGATCGCCAGCACCGCCCGGATGCCGAGCAGGCGCTGGCCCTTGGCGGCCCAGTCGCGCGACGAGCCCGTGCCGTAACGTTCGCCCGCCAGCAGCACCACGGATTGCCCTGCCCGCGCGTAGCGGCCCGCCGCCACCCAGATCGGTTCGATCGCGCCGCTGGGCGCATGCACGGTGTGGCCCACCGGCGCTTCGGGACAGAGCAGGTTGACCAGGCTCTTGCTGTAGAAGGCGGCGCGCATCATGACCTGCCAGTTGCCCCGGCGCGAGGCGAAGACGTTGAGATCGTCTCGCGGCTCGCCGCGCTCGACCAGGAAGTCGGCGATCAGGCTGTCCGGCGGGATGGCGCTGGCGGGCGACAGGTGGTCCGTGGTGACGTCGTCGCCCAGCACCAGCAACGGGTGGGCGGCATAGCGGCCCAGCTGCCCGGTTTCGTCCAGCGACGCGAAGGGCGGGCGGCGCAGCGCGGTGGAGGCGGGGTCCCAGGGGAAACGGGCGCCGGCGGGCGACTGCAGCGCCTGCCAGGCGGGGTTGGCGCTGGCGATCTCGAAGGCGCCGCGGTAGTCCGCGGGATGCTGGCCCGCGGCCAGGGCCGCGTCGATCTCGGCCGCGTCGGGCCAGAGGTCGCGCAGATGGATGGCGCGGCCGTCGGGCGCGATCTGCACGGGGTCCCGGTCGAGATCGCGTTCGGCATCGCCCGCCAGCGCGAAGGCAATGACCAGCGGGGGCGACATCAGGAAGCCCAGGTCCAGGTCGGGATGGATGCGGCCGGTGAAATTGCGATTGCCCGACAGCACCGCGACGGGGTGGACCGCGCCGGCCGCCATGGCCTCGCGCACGGCCGGGGGCAGGGGGCCGGAATTGCCGATGCAGGTGGTGCAGCCGTAGCCCACGATATCGAAGCCCACGGCGGCCAGGTCGTCGAGCAGGCCGGCGCGCGCCAGGTAGCGGGCGGCGGCGGGCGAACCCGGGCCGAGCGAGGTCTTGACCCAGCCGGGCACGCGCAGCCCGGCCTGGCGGGCCTTGCGCGCCAGCAGGCCGGCCGCGGTCAGCAGGCGCGGGTCCGACGTGTTGGTGCAGCTGGTGATGGCGGCGATCGCCACCGGATGGCGGGGCAGGCCGCCCGCGCCGGCCCGCGGCGTGAAGCCCAGCGCTTGCAGCAAGGGTCGGGTGGCGCCGTAGGGGTGCAGGTCCTGCGGCCGCTTCGGCCCGGCCACGTGCATCCGCACGCGGTCCAGCGCGATCTCGATCTCGCGCGTATAGCGCGGCGCGGCCTCGGGATCCAGCGCGATGCCGGCGCGCTCGGCGTAGGCGCCGACCAGCGCGATGTGCGATTCGGGCCTGCCCGTCTGGCGCAGGTAGGCCAGGGTTTCGCCGTCGATGGGGAAGTAGCCGGTCGTGGCGCCGTACTCGGGCGCCATGTTGGCCACCACGCAGCGGGTGCCGGCCGACAGGGTGCCGGCGCCGGGGCCGAAGAACTCCACGAACTCGCCGGAGACGCCGATGGCGCGCAGGCGCTGGGTCACGGTCAGCGCGAGGTCGGTGGCGGTGACGCCGGGCGCCAGGGCGCCGGTCAGGCGCACGCCGATGACGTCGGGAATGCGCAGCAGGGTGGGCATGCCGAACATGACCGTCTGCGCCTCCAGCCCGCCCACGCCCCAGCCCAGCACGCCGATGCCGTTGATCATGGGCGTGTGGCTGTCCGTGCCGATCATCATGTCCGGATGCAGGGCGATCCCGTCGGCGCCTTCCAGGCGGCAGACCACGGTGGCCAGCTGTTCCAGGTTGAGGGTGTGCATGATGCCGGTGCCCGGCGGATGGATGCGCACGTTGGACAGCGCCTGCGAGGCCCAGCGCAGGAACCGGTAGCGTTCCGCGTTGCGGCGCAGTTCCAGGTCCAGGTTGAGCTTCGCCGCGTCGGGGCGGGCGTAGGCCTCCACCGCCAGCGAATGGTCCACCGACACGTCCACGGGCAGCACGGGGTTGAGCGCGCCGGGATCGGCGCCGGCCTCGGCCAGGGCGTCGCGCATCGCGGCGATGTCGACCAGCGCCGGCGTGCTGGTGGTGTCGTGCATCAGCACGCGCCCCGGCTGGAAGGCGATCTCGGCTTCGCTCGTGCCGTGCTCCAGCCAGCCGAACAGCGCGGCCACCGCCGCATCGCGCTCGGCGTCCCGCATGTTGCGCAGCGCATTTTCCAGCAGCAGCCTCAGCACCACCGGCAGGCGGAAGTAGGCCGCGCCATAGGCGCCCGGCAGGTCCGGGTAGGTGTACCGGGCGCCGTCCAGCGTGAAGCTGGCCAGGGAAGGCAGGGCATTGGTGTTTTCCATAGCTGCCATTTTTGCATATTGAATCTATAAAATGCAATTAAGTAAAAACCCGGCCGGCCATCCAGGCGGGCCGCAAAGGAGACTCACCATGCACGCAATCCGTACCTTGGCCGCCGCGGCGGCCCTGGCGTTCGCCTCGGCGACCCCGCTCCATGCCGCCGAGCCGGCCGGGGGCCGCCCCGTGACCCTGATCGTGCCCTTCGCCGCCGGCGGCGGGGTCGACGGGATGGGCAGGCTGCTGGCCGAGCGGCTGCGCGCGGAAATGCCGCAGGGCGTGGTGGTCGAGAACAAGCCCGGCGCCAGCGGCATGCTGGGCGCGCAGACGGTGGTGCGCTCCGCGCCGGATGGAACGACCCTGCTGCTGGGCTCGGCGGGCGAAACCGCGATCAATCCGCTGGTGTTCAAGAGCAAGATGCAATACCAGCCGGACAAGGACCTAGCGCCGATCGCGCTGATCGCCCGCGTGCCCAACGTGCTGGTCGCCAATCCCAAGCTGCCCGTGTCCAGCGTGGAGCAGCTGGTCGCCTACGGCCGCGCCCATCCGGACCGGCTGACCTACGCCACCAGCGGGGTGGGCAATCCGCAGCATCTGAACGGCGAGCTGTTGCAATCGCTGGCCGGGATCAAGATGGTGCATGTGCCGTACAAAGGCGCCTCCGCGCAACTGGTGGACGTGGCCGCCGGCAGCGTGGACCTGACGTTCGTCAGCCTGGCCGGCGCCCTGCCGTTCATCAAGAGCGGCAAGGTCAAGCCGCTGGCCGTCACCTCCGCCAAGCGCGCGTCGTTCGCGCCCGACATCCCCGCGGTGGCGGAGTACCCCCCCTTGGCGGACTACGCGCTGGAAAACTGGTTCGGCGTGTTCGTGCCGGCCGCCACGCCGGCGGACGTGCAGCGCAGGCTGGCCGAGTCCATCGGCCGGGCGCTGCGCGACGAGAAGCTGGCGGCCGGCCTGCGCGACCTGGGCGGCGAGGCGCAGGTCATGAGCCAGGACGAATTCCGCGAGTTCATCAAGGCGCAGACGGCGGTGTTCGCCAAGGTCGTGTCGGAGGGCGGCATCACGGCGGAAAACTGAGCGGCCATCGCGCCGGGGAGGCCAGGGCCCGCGCGAGGCGTCTTTCGGGGTGAACGGGCCCCGGCCCGCTTGAAGTATGCTTACCCGCTTCCTGCTTCTTCCCCGGTTTGCCGCAATGACTGACTTTCCCTTTGACGCCGTGCTGTTCGATTGCGACGGCGTGCTGGTCGATTCCGAACCCATCACCAGCCGCGTGCTCACGCAAATGCTCAACGAGCTGGGCTGGGACATCGCGCACGAAGAAACCATGCGCATCTTCACGGGGAAGGCCGTCAGGGACGAATTGCCGCTGATCGAAGCCCGCACCGGCGCCACCCTCGGCCCGGACTGGTTCACCCAGTTCCGCGAGCGGCGCAACGACGCGCTGGACCGCGACCTTCTGGAAATCCCCGGCGCGCCGCAGGCGGTGCGAGCCTTGCATGGAAGGCTGGAGGGACGCATCGCCGTCGCCTCGGGCGCCGACCGCCGCAAGGTGGAGCTGCAACTGGCCAAGGTGGGCATCGCCGACTGCTTCGACGGGCGCGTCTTCAGCGGCCACGAAATGCCGCGCAGCAAACCCCATCCCGACGTGTATCTTGCCGCGGCCGAGGCGCTGGGCGTGGACCCGCGGCGCTGCGCCATCGTGGAGGACACGGTGACGGGCGCGACCGCGGGGGTGGCGGCGGGCGCCACCGTGTTCGGCTACAGCCCCGATGCCAACGGCCACAGCGGCGCCGAGGTGCTGCGCGGCGTGGGCGTGGCCCACGTGTTCACCGATATGAATCACCTGCCGGCGCTGCTGGCCGGCTGGCGCGCGGCCTGAACGCGCGCCGCTCCCGGAACGCGCCTCAGCGCGCGTGGTTGGCGTACTGTTCGCCGCCGTCCAGGTCGATCACGGTGCCGCTCAGGTACCCCGCGCGCGGCGAGGCGCCGAAGACGATCATGTCGGCCACTTCCTCGGGCTCCATCAGGCGGCCGAAGGGCAGGTCCGACAGGGTTTCCTGCCAGCGGCTTTCGTCGCCCCAGCGGGCCTGGGCGCGCTGCTTGGCCAGCGTCAGCACGCGGTCGGTGCGGGTGCGCGAGGGATTGACGCCGAAGACCCGCACGCCATGGCGCGGCGCCTCGCCGCCCAGGGCGCGGGTGAAGGCGATGAGCGACGCATTGGCCGCCGCGCCGCAGATGTAGTCGGCGCGCGGCGCCGATCCGGCCATGCCGATGATGTTGGCGATGACGCCCGCGCCCGCCACGCGCATGCGCGGATAGTAGTGGCGCGCCAGCGCGATGTAGCCATGCACCTTCAGTTCCCAGCCGGCGCGCCAGCGCTCGTCCTGCACCTGGTCGAGCGAGCCGCCGGGCACCGCGCCGGCGTTGTTCACCAGGATGTCGATGTCGCCGGCCTCCTGGCTCAGGCGTTCCACCGCGCCGGGCTGCGCCAGGTCCAGCGTATGCGCGCGGGCCTGCCTGCCGGTCTGCGCGCCGATGGCTTGCGCGGCGGCGCTCAGGGCGGCGTCGTCGCGCGCCACCAGGATGGGCTCGGCGCCTTCGCGGGCGAAGGCGATGGCACAGGCCAGGCCGATGCCCTTGGATGCGCCCGTGATGAGCACGCGTTTACCGCCAAGCTGCAAATCCATGAAACCCTCCGATCGATTCACGGCCCGCGCCGCCGCGGGTCACCAGGGAAGGTTGTAAACCAGTTGTGCCCATATGTGCCAGTGCATGCGCGGCGCAGCGGCCGGCGCGCGCCGCCTGCTATGCTGCTTTCACCATTTCCCTCAAGGAGGCGGCGATGGCGGAAGTCTGGCTGGAAATCTGGTCCACGGTGCGCAGCGAGTTCGCCGACATCCCCGACGCCGGCGAAGCGACCCGCATCGTGCTTCGCCTGGGCGTGGCCGTGTGCCTGGGCGGGCTGCTGGGCTACGAGCGCGAGCGCAGCGGCAAGGCGGCGGGATTGCGCACCCACATGCTGGTGGCGCTGGGGGCCGCGATATTCGTGCTGGTGCCGCTGCAGGGCGGCATGGAAGTGGGCGACCTGAGCCGGGTGCTGCAGGGCGTGATCGCCGGCATCGGCTTCCTGGGCGCGGGGGCCATCATCAAGCTCGGCGACGAGCGCGAGATCCACGGGCTGACGACCTCGGCCAGCATCTGGATGACGGCCGCGATCGGCGTGGCGGCGGGCATGGGGCGCGAGGCCACCGCCGTCGTCAGCACGCTGATGGCGCTGTTCGTGCTGGCCGTGCTGCGCCGCGTCGAGGCGCGCATTTCCGCCAAGCAGGGAAACCGGGTGATTTCGCCGGGCTCGGAATAGCCGGCGCGCCGCGGGCGGCGTCAGCTGCCGCCGGAGACGTCGATGAACGAGCCGCTGGTGTAGCCCGCCTCGTCCGAGAACAGCCACATCACGGCGCCCGCGACTTCCTCCACGGTGCCGCCGCGGCGCAGCGGTATGGCGCCTTTCAGCCGGTCCACGCGGCCCGGCTCGCCGCCGCTGGCGTGCATGTCGGTGTAGATGGTGCCGGGACGCACGCCGTTGACGCGTATGCCCTCCGGCGCCACTTCCTTGGACAGGCCGATGGTCATCGTGTCCATCGCGCCCTTGGAGGCGGCGTAATCCACGTACTCGTTGGGCGAGCCCAGGCGCGCGGCGGCCGAGGACACGTTGACGATGGCGCCGCCCTGGCCGCCATGGCGCGTCGACATCCGGCGCACGGCTTCGCGGGCGCACAGGAACGCGCCGACCACGTTGGTGGCCAGGATGCGCTGCAGGCGCTCGGCGGTCATGCTGTCGACGCGCATCTGCTTGTCCAGGATGCCCGCGTTGTTCACCAGCGCGTCGATGCGGCCCAGCTCTTCGTCCAGCGCGCGGAACATGCGCACCACCTGCGCCTCCTGGGAGACGTCGGCCTGCAGCGCGATGGCGCGCCCGCCTGCGCCCCGGATCTCGTCGACCACCGCCTGCGCGGCGTCGGCCCGGGCGTGATAATTGACGGCCACCGCGTAGCCGCGGCGGGCGGCCAGCCTGGCGATGGCGGCGCCGATGCCGCGGCTGCCGCCGGTGACGAGCATGACTTTGGACATGGCGTTTCCCTGGTCGGATTGCAGGAACGGCGGGCCCGCGCTGCGGGGGCGCCGGATTACGGCTTCATTTGTACCAGCACGAATTCGTTGCCGTACAGGTCGATGAAATGGGCGTACACGGTGGCGGCCTCGTGCACGGGTTCGCGGGTGAAGCGCACGCCCCGGGCGGCGAAGCGGGCGTGGTCGCGCACCACGTCGTCGGTATGGAATACGCCTACCGGCTGGCCGCCGGTCTGGTCGCCGACGCGGTCGCGCTGCGCCTGGGTGAGCGCCTGCAGCAGCCAGACGCCCACCGAGGGTTGTTCGGGCAGGCGCAGGTGCACATAGCGTTGCGGGCCCACGGGCAGATCCGCGTAGACCTCCATCTCCAGTTTGTCGCGGTAGAAGGCGATGGCGGTGTCGTAATCGTTCACGAGCAGGACGAGACGGCCCAGCGAATGCATGTCAGGTTTCTCTTTCAGAGGTTGAGCTTGCGGCTATGCTAACCCGTAAGACGGGGCCCATCCGTCATTCGGCCTCCCGCAGCAGGCGCAGGCCCACCAGCGGGTAGTGGGTTTCCTGCGTATTCCAGTTGCGGAACGAGGCCCGCGTGTACAGCGCCCAGGTGTGCCAGGAGCCGCCCCGCCGCACGCGCACGTTGCCGCTGGCCGGCCCTTGCGGGTCGTCCATGGGCGAATGCGCGTAGTAATCCTCGCCGTACCAGTCCGACACCCATTCCCACGCGTTGCCGTGCATGTCGTACAGGCCGAAGGCGTTGGGCGCGTAGCTGGCGACCGGCGCGGTGAAGGCATGGCCGTCGCCGCGCGGCGAGGCGAAAGCGGCCCAGCGGGTCCAGAACGGGGCGGCCTGCGCGTCGAAGCCGTTGCCCGCGTCCGGCATGCCCGCGGGGTCGTCGCCGTTCTGGTAGCGGGTGCGCGTGCCGGCGCGGCAGGCGTACTCCCATTCGGCCTCGGTGGGCAGGCGGTAGACCTTGCCTTCGCGCTGGGTGAGCCAGCGCGCCAGCGCGGCGGCGTCGTTCCAGCTGATGTTCACGACGGGGTGGTCGTCGCCCTGGGCGAAGCCCGGGTTGCGCCACGAGTAGCGGCGGTCGCGCCCTTCGAAGGCGTCGCCGCTCTCGGATTTCTCGGGGTCGTATTGCGCGTTGTAGCCGTAGCCTCCGGTTCCGTCGGCCTCGGATTCGGGCACGTAGCCGGAGGCTTCGATGAAGCGGCGGAACTGCCCCACGGTGACTTCGGTGCGCTCCAGGTAGAACGGGCGGGTGATGCGGACGGTGTGCACCGGCGCCTCGTCGGCCAGTTGGGCGTAGCGGTCGGGCGGGTACTGGGGGTAGGCGCGGGCCAGCGACTCGGGCGATTCGTCGCTGCCCATCTGGAACGTGCCGGCGGGGATGAGCAGGAACGTCATGCCCAGGGAATTCTCGATCCGGGCCGGGGGCGGTTCGGCGGACCAGGACGGGGCCGCGATCAGGAGGGACAGCAAGGCCTGCAGGGAGCGTGTACGCATGGGAGTCCGGGGCGCGGGGCGGGGAGGTGCGCAATGGTAGAGCCGGCGCGGCGGGCCGGCCAGTGGCGGACAACCCTCATGCCCGGCGCGCCCGTCAGCCGGCCTTGCGGATGGTGAAGTTGATGCGAGCGCTGCCCAGGCGGGGATGCGGCAGGTCCTTCAAGGGCAGGACGCCGTGGTAGCGCAGCCGGTCCGCGCCGCCCCAGACCACCACGTCGCCATGGAAGAGCGGGGTGCGCGAGGCCCGGTCGCCGCGCGCGTCGCCGCCGAACAGGAAGACGGCGGGCATGCCCAGCGACACCGATACGATGGGCGCGCTGTAGTCGCGCTCGTTGCGATCCTGGTGCAGCGACAGCCGCGATCCCGGCGCGTACCGGTTCACTAGGCAGGCGTCCGGCGCGAAGCCGGGAAAGCCGGCCTCGTCCGCGGCGGCCCGCGCCAGCTCGACGAAGGCGTCGGGCATGTCGGGCCACGGCTGGCCGGACAGCGGGTCCTGGCGGGTATAGCGGTAGCCGCGGGCGTCGCTGGTCCAGCCCAGGGCGCCGCAGTTGGTCAGCGCTACCGACATGGTGTAGCCGCCAGGCGTTTCCATGTGGCGAAAGGGCGAGCGCGCCGTCACGGCGTCGACCCCGGCGAGCAGCGCCTCGACCCGCGGCAGGGCGAAGCCGCGCAGCACCACCGACTGCGGGCCGAGCGCGACGCGGCCGGCCTGCGCGGGGGCGTCGTCGCCGAAGAGGTCCAGGTTCGAGGCCATGTCCGGCCGCCTACAGCAGCGGCTCCAGGGGCAGCAGCGATACGAACCACAGTGACATGCGCTGCCACAGGGTGGTGCCGGGCTCGGTGTCGTGGCGGATGGTCTGGTCGCCGCGCTGTTCCAGCCAATAAAGCCGGCCCTTGTCGTCCAGGCAGACGCGGTAGGCGGCGGTGGGGATCTCTCGGTCGAAGGCCTCGGCGATGCGGCCGGCCAGCGTGGGGCTGTCGATGACGAAGCCCAGTTCGGTGTTCAGCCTGGCCGAGCGGGGATCGAAATTGAACGAGCCCACGAAGATCCGCCGCCCGTCCACGGCGAAGGTCTTGGCATGCAGGCTGGAGCCGGAACTGCCGAAGGGGCCCATGCTCTTGTTGCGCTCGACCTCGGCGGACATGCGCTTCATTTCGAAGAGTTCGACGCCGCTGGCCAGCAGGTCCTTGCGGCGCTTGGCGTAGCCGGAATGCACCACCGCGACGTCCGTGGCTTCCAGCGCGTTGGTCAGCACCTTGACCTTGACGCCGCTTTGCGCCATCTGCGCGAAGGCCTGGGTGCCGCTGGCCGTGGGCACGAAGTACGGCGACACCAGTTCCAGGTCCGTGGCGGGCGTGCCCACGATCTCGTGCAGCTGGTGCGGCAGCATCGCCTCGGGCGGCGCGGTGCCGAGCGTCTTGCGCGGATCGTCGCTCACCATGCGCGTGTCGGCCCATTCCAGCGTCAGCTCGCCCTGCAGCAGCTGCCGGATGAAAGGCAGCTTGCGCATGGCGGCGGCATAGGCCGCCGCCTCGGGCGAACGTTCCACCTGCGTGGCCGCCTGTGCCAGCGCTTCGAGGCGGCCGGGCGCGGGCTGCTTCAGCAGGCGGTCCACGGGGTAGGCGGAGTCGCTGGCCCAGTAGCGGTCGAAATCGGTGGACACGTCGTTGACGGCGGCGCCGATGGCCAGCACGTCCAGGTCGGTGAAGAGCACGCCGCTGGCCGCCCCGAAATACTCGTCGCCGACGTTGCGGCCGCCGATGATGGTGGCCTGGTTGTCGGCGGTGAAGGACTTGTTGTGCATGCGGCGGTTCAGCCGGCTGAAGTCAGTGACGTAGCCCAGCGGCTTGGGCCAGCGCAGCACGAAGGGGTTATACAGCCGGACCTCGATATTGGGGTGCGCGTCCAGCGCGGACAGCTCGTCGTCCAGCCCCGAGGTGCCGTTGTCGTCCAGCAGCAGCCGCACCCGCACGCCGCGCTCGGCGGCTTCGTGCAGGGCTTCCAGCAGCATGGTGCCCGTCATGTCCTTGTGCCAGATGTAGTACTGCACGTCCAGGCTGCTGTGGGCCGCGCGCGCCAGCATCATGCGCGCGGCGAACGCATCGTAGGCGTCGGGCAGCGGGTGGATGCCGGATTTGCCGGGATGGGCGGCCGCCATCGGCGCGATGGCCCGGCCCAGCGGGGTGGCTTGCGACGCCTCGGGCGTGAGGGCGCGCGATTCGCTGCGTTTGTCCAGGGTGGGCAAGCCGCAGCCGCTCAGGAAGCTCAGGCAGAGGGCGGTCATGATCAGGGGTTTGGCCAATTGCATGACCCGTATTGTGCCGAAATCGCGGCTCGGGCCGGGGGAGAAACTTGACGGTTTTCCGTATTTGAGAGAAATTCTCTTATATGGAAAAAACAAACCCCGCCGATGCCGGCCTGGACCGGCGCATCGCCGACCGGCTCAAGGCCCTGCGCCAGGAGCGCGGCTGGTCCCTGGACGAACTCGCGAGCCGCGCCGGCGTCAGCCGCGCCACGCTGTCGCGGCTGGAGAACGCCGAGGTCAGCGCCACCGCCAGCGTGCTCGGCAAGCTGTGCGCCGCCTATGGCTTGACCATGTCGCGCCTGATGCGCATGGTCGAGGACGAATTCTTGCCGCTGGTGCCCCAGCAGGCGCAGGCCGTATGGGTGGACGACAGCGCGGGTTTTCGCCGCCGCTCGGTGTCGCCGCCGGCGCAGCAGCTGGCGGGCGAGGTGCTGGCCTGCGAACTGGATGCCGGCGCGCGCATTGCCTATGAGCGCTCGCCGCGGCCGGGCCTGGAGCACCACCTGCTGATGCTGGAAGGCGAACTGGCCATCGCCGTCGACGGCCAGGCCTACCGCCTCGGCCCGGGCGATTGCCTGCGCTACCAGCTGTCCGGCGCCAGCGAATTCTCCACCCCGCCGCACAGCGGCGCCCGCTACCTGCTTTTCATCGTCTGAGCCCGCCATGCCCGAATCGAATCTTGAATTGACGCTGTTGTCGGCGGACGCCGCCGAGGCTTTGCTGGCGGAGCTGGCCGGCCTGCTGCACGCCTGCGTGGAGGGCGGCGCCAGCGTCAGCTTCGTCCTGCCGTACTCGCCGGAGGACGCGCGCGCGTTCTGGCAGGCCAAAGTATTGCCGGCCGTCGCCGACGGCACGCTGGCGCTCTGGGTGGCCCGCCAGGACGGGCGGGTCGCCGGGTCGGTGCAGCTGGATTGCGATACGCCGCCCAATCAGCCGCACCGCGCCGAAGTGCGCAAGCTGCTGGTGCATCCCGATTTCCGCCGCCGCGGCATCGCCCGCGCGCTGCTGCGCGAAGCCGAGGCGCTCGCGGTCCGCCGGGGGCGCAGCCTGATTACGCTGGACACGCGCACGGGAGACAGCGCGGAACCGCTGTACGCGTCGATGGGTTACCGGACAGTGGGCGTGATCCCGGGGTTCAGCCGCGATCCGCGCGACGCGGGCAGGCTGGACGGCACGACGATCATGTACAAGCCGCTGTGACCGGCCAGAGGGGCGGTCAGGCCAGGGGCTTGATGCCCACGCTGTAGGGAGGGGCGTTGCCGCGCGCGGCGGCCTTGATCTTCAGCATCGAGCCGCCGGGGGTGAACTCGAATTCCTGGTAGGGCACTTCGAACCATTGGTGGAAGCTGGTGCGCGAGAATTCCGGCACCCAGACCTTGGCCCGCTTCGGATCGCAGTGGAATTCCACGAGCGTGCGGTCGATGCCCAGCGGCCGGGTGTTGCCGATGCGGTAGCTGACTTTCAGCTCGGCGCGTTCGGTCGCGCCGGGGCGCCAGCTCAGGCCGATGGATTCCATGAAATGTTCGATCGCCTCAATGCCGCGATACATAGCTGACTCCGGATGCGGACGGACGCCGGGCGCCCGCCAAGAAAAACGTCCCTGCCAACGTCGTGGCGGGAAAACAGACGGATTATCCGTCATTCCCGGCCCGGCTGCCCGACGGGAAGCCGCGCGTCGGCGCCCTGCCTGCCGTCCCGCGGCTTGCATCCTCTCAATCGCCGCCATTGAGTAAAGCAAATGGACGCGCCGCGCCATGGCCCGCACCATGGCGGCTAGGTCCTCTATAAGACCGGCGGCATCCGCGCCGGTCTGGACGCCATATTCAAGGAGTCGTCATGGCGAATTTCATACTTGCATTGGTCAACGCGGAACTCTCCCTCTTCGGCGTCGCGACGCCGGCCGAGCCGGTCTCCGAACCCGCCGAGGCGGACGCGGGAACCGCGCCGCGCTTCGACAGCGAGCACTACCGCAGCGCCCTGGGCTGAGGGCGCGCCGGATCGCAACGGCGCAGGAATAGGCAGATTTCACGCAAGAACGAGCCTGTACGCCCGGGCTCGCGATTCTTACCATCCCTACACGGAATCGGAGACCGCCGCGCAGTCGGCGGCGGCCCCGGTCCGCCAGACATGCCGGCATGCGGCCGGCATGGCAAGCAAGGGAAGGGAATCGCATGAATACCGAGAAAATCTGGTTGGTGACGGGCGCGTCGGCGGGGCTGGGCCTGATCCTGGTGAAACTGCTGCTGGCGCAGGGGCACAAGGTGGCCGCGACGTCCCGCGATGGCGATGCGCTGCTGGACGCCGTGGGCGCCAAGCTGGAAGGCAGTTTCCTGCCGCTGACGGCGGACCTGGCCGACGAGCGCCAGGCCCGGCGCGCGGTGGATGCCGCGGTCACCGCTTTCGGCGGGCTGGACGTGGTGGTCAACAACGAGGGCCATGGCCTGCGAGGCGCGCTGCACAGCCTGTCGGATGATGCGCTGCGCGGCCATTTCGACGTGAATGTGTTCGGCATGCTGAACGTGCTTCGCGCCGCTTTGCCGCGCCTGCGCGCGCAGCGCGGCGGACACGTGTTCAATATTTCGTCCATCCTGGGATTCGACGGCGGCTGCGAAGAATGGGGCGCCTACAGCGCCACCAAGTTCGCCGTCAGCGGCCTGACCGAGGCCCTGGCGGCGGAGGCGGCGGCGGATGGCATCCGCGTGTCGCTGGTGTATCCGGGCGCGATGCGCGCGACGGACGCGCCGGAAACCGCGGCGCGCCTTGCGCAGGGCCGCGAGGCGGGCGACCCGGCCAAAATGGCGCAGGCGCTGATCAACGCCGCCCAGGCGCAATACGCGCCGCTGCACCTGTTCCTGGGGCGCGACGCGTTCGACCAGGCGCGCGCCAAGATCCATTCGGTGCAGCAGGAACTGGCGCGCTGGCGCGAGATGTCGGTGTCCATCGGTTTCGCCGACGAGCGGCGGCTGGCCGCCTAGCGCCGCCCGCGGGCGCCGGGCCGCGCTAGGCGGCGAGGCCGCGCGCGGCCTGGTATGCGCCCAGGATGGCCAGGCTGATCATGAAGCAGAGCTTGAACGTGCGCGCCGAAAGCCTGGCGCGCAACCACTGGCCCAGGGCCATGCCGGCCAGCGCGGGCAGCAGCATGAGAAGGGATGCGCCCGCCGCCCCGGGCGTGTAGCCGCCATTGAGCCAGAGCCCCGCGGCCAGCGCCACGGTGGAGACCGTGAACGAAATTCCCATGGCCTGTATCAGGCCGTCCTTGCCCAGGTTCAGCGCCTGCAGGTAGGGCACGGCGGGGATGACGAACACGCCGGTGGCCGCCGTGATCACGCCGGTGATGGCGCCGACCGCGGCGCCCAGCCAGCCCTCGTGCCGGGCGGGCATCCTTGGCGGCGAGCCGAACAGGCCCCAGGCGGCATAGGCCACCAGCGCCACGCCCAGGCAGACGTCGGCCCAGCGGCCGGAAGGCGCGCCCAGCGCCAGCGCGCCGGCGATCGTGCCGGCGCAGATGCCCGCCTGCATGCCGGCGATGCGGCGCAGGGTCGCGGGGAACGTCGGCCAGGGCCGCGCCTGCCACAGGTTGGTGATGAGCGAGGGCACGATGAGCAGGGCCGCGGCCTGGGCCGGCGCCATGATCAGCGCCAGCATGGCCATGGAAATGGTCGGCAGCCCCAGCCCGACCACGCCCTTCACCACCCCGGCAAGGATGAATACGCCGATGGTGGCGGCAAGCAGCGCGGGCGTGCCGCCCGGCAATGCGTCGAACGGATTCATGGCGCCTCGCACGGGGCGGTGTAGGCATCGCCTCGCGGACGGCCGAACAGGGCGTAGGCCGTGTCGGCCGTTCCCCCGGCATCCTGGCGCGCCGCGCGCAGCAGCCACAGCCGCCCTTCGCACAGATCGGCGGCGAGGGCGGAACCGTAGAGCGCGGGGGCGCCGATCAGCGCCATGCCCAGCATGCGCTGGGCCGGCGCGTGGCCGCCGCGGGCCGAGGCGCGCAGCCATTGCGCCATGGCGGCATAGTCGCCGAGAGTCTGGGCTTCGAGCGCCAGCGCGTACTGCTGCGCCGGCGTGATCGGCGGGCCGAGTTCGTTTCCGGCTTCGGCCATGCCTGAGGCATGCAGCGTCAATGCCATCAGGGCCATTGCCGGCCATCGCGCCACGACGTGGCCTGTCTTCAGGATACTCATGATTTTCCCCGGAAAAATGGGCAGGAACCCATTGTGCGGCCCGGCGGTGCCGATCCGGGATCGGGAAGTTGCGTAGCCAGGCTATGGGAGGGCCTGAGGCTTGCGTGCTACGCTTTCCGCATGCGATTCGACCTCACCGACCTGCGGCTCTTCCTCAACGTGCAGGAAACGGGCTCCATCACGGCCGGCGCCCGGCGCTCCCACATGACGCTGGCCTCCGCCAGCGAACGCATCCGCGGCATGGAGGACGCGCTGGGCGTGCCGCTGCTGTTGCGCGGTCCGCGCGGCGTCGAGCCCACGCCGGCGGGCCGTACCCTGGCACACCACGCCCGCGTGGTGCTGGCGCAGATGGACCGCATGCGCGGCGAACTGGACCACTACGGACAGGGAATGAAGGGGCTGGTGCGGGTGCTGTGCAACACCACCGCGCTCAGCGAATACCTGCCGCCGGTGCTGGGCGCCTTTCTCAAGGACCATCCCCGCGTCTCCGTCGACCTGGAGGAACGCCTGAGCCATGAGATCGCCGACGCGCTGCGCGCGGGCGCCTGCGACATCGGCGTGCTGGCCGACTCCGCCGACCTGCACGGGCTGCGCACGACCCCGTTCCGGCACGATCCCCTGAGCCTCGTGGTGCCGGCGGACCACCCGCTGGCCGGGCAGTCCGCCGTCATGCTGGCGGACGTGGCGGACCAGGAGTTCGTGGGGCTGGTCGAAGGCAGCGCCTTGCAGGAGCACATCGCCCATCATGCGCGGCGCGACGGCAAGGTCTTGTCCTACCGCGTGCGGCTGCGCAGCTTCGACGCCGTGTGCAGGATGGTGGGGCAGGGGGTGGGCATCGGCATCGTGCCCCGGGTGGCCGCGGCGCGCTACGGGCGCGCGGCGGGCGTGCGGCGCGTGGCCCTGGCCGACGACTGGGCCGCGCGCGACCTGGTGCTGTGCGTGCGGGACACGCTTCCCGCCTATGCGGCCGAGCTGGTGGACTACGCCCTGCGCGATGCGCCCGTCCCGCGGGGCGCCGGGGCGAAGGCGCGCAATGATCGCGCCGGACCCCCAGGGCCCGTGCGAGGCTCCATTTAGTGTTAACAGGCCCTAGACGCGGGCCGGTCCCGGCGTTAGCGTTGAACCCTCGTCCTTCCGCCCGCGGTTCCTCACGCGCCCGCCATGCCCGCCGATCCGTCCCTCGTCGCCCCGCCCCATGCCCCCGATCCGCTGGTCTGCAACGGCGCGGCGCTGCGCAAGGCCACCCGGCGGGTGTCGCAGCTGTATGACGCGGTGCTGGCGCCTTGCGGCCTGAAGGTGTCGCAGCACTCGATCCTGATGCACATCGCGAGGGCCGGCACGCCGTCGATGACGGACCTGGCGCGGGCGATGGTGCTGGATCGGTCCGCGCTGGCCCACAATCTCAAGCCGCTGGAGCGCGACGGCTATGTGCAGACTTCGCGCGACCCGTTGGACGGCCGCAGCCGCCGCGTGGCGCTGACCGACGCGGGGCGCGCCAAGCTGGCGGAATCCCGGCGCCTGTGGCGCGAGGCGCAGCGCCGCTTCGAGTCGGCCTATGGCGCCGACCGCGCCACCGCCCTGCGGCGCTCGCTGGCCGAGATTTTCTCCGAGGAGTTCGCGCTGGCCTTCAGCCGCGGCTAGCGGCGGGCGCGGGCCGTTCCCAGGATCGCGACGGCGCCCAGCACGCAAGCCATGCCGTACAGTTGCTGCGCGGCCAGGGACTCGCCCAGCAGGCCGGCGGCCAGCGCCACCGCCGACACCGGAGCCAGCGCGGTGAAGAGCGCGGCTTCCGCGCCCCGCACCCGGGCCGAGCCCGCATACCAGAGCACGAAGCCGCCCACCGTGGGCACCAGCGCGTAATAGGCCGTCGCCGCCAGGGCGGGGACGGACAGGGACAGCGTCCAGGGCGCCTCGGCGAGGCTGGCCAGGGCCGAGAAGGCGAGGCCGAAAGCGGCCATGACGGCCGAGAGCGCCAGCGGCGCCACCGGCATGCGCAACCGCTTGTTGAGCAGGATGAACAACCCCTCGCACAGCACCGCGCCCAGGATCAGCGCATTGCCCGCGAGCGACGAGTCGCCGGCGCCGGCGGCATGGCGCGTCATGAGCCAGACGCCGAAGCCCGCCACGGCGATGGCGGCCAGCGTGGCCTTGCCTGGCCGCTCGCCCAGCAGCAGGATGGCGATCGCTGCCGAGACCAGGGGCAGGGTGCCCAGGATGATGCCGCCGTCCACCGCGGAGGCGCGCTGCAGGCCCGCGATCAGCAGCGCGGTGTAGCCCACGCTGCCGGCGATGGCCTGCGCCGCCAGCAGCAGCCAGTCGCGGCGGTCCAGCCGCGGCAGCCGCGCGCCGGTCAGCGCCATCAGCAGGCCGAAGCACGGCAGCGCCACGGCGAATCGCAGGGCGGTCGCGGTGAAGGGCGGCAGGCCCGTTCCGATGATCTTGCTGGCGACCACGGTGCTGCCCACCAGCACCATGGCGGCCGCGAGGTAGAAATAGCCTTGAGTCCGGCTGTTCATGGCCCGTCCACGTCCTTCGTCGAGAAAAGCCGCAGCGTAGGCCGCGGTGCGCGGCGGGGTCTTGAACGAAATTGCGGGGATCAGCCGGCGGCCTGGGCGTAGCGCCCCGGCGAGAGGCCGTAGGCGCGAACGAACAGCCGCGTCATGTGGCTCTGGTCGGCGAAGCCGCCGGCGGCCGCGGCCTCGGCCAGCGCCGTTCCGCCCCGGATCAGGCTGCGCGCCAGCAACAGCCGGCGCTGCACCTGGTAGGCGTGCGGCGTCAGGCCGGTGGCCCGGGTGAAGGCGCGCAGCACTTGATAGCGGCTCAGGCCGCTGGCCGCGGCCAGGTCGGCCAGCGACAGCGCGGCGGCCGGATCGTCGTCGATCAGGCCGCGGGCATGGCGGATGGCGTCGGGGACGGCGCGGGGCGCGCGCCGGCCGGCATCGGGGAGGGGCGCGCCGGCCCGGGCCAGTATGCGCAGCAGCAGGGCGTCGCAGGCCAGCGGCGCGGCGCCGGCCGTCGCCTGCGCGTAGAGCGCCAGCACGTCGCGGGCCAGCGCGGGATGGTCCTGGGCGGGGTGTTCGAATTCATAGGCGCGCCCGCCGGCTCGGAGCGCGTCGGCGGCGTCGGCCACCACTTCCGGATCGAGGTACAGCATCTGCCAGGCGCGCACGCCGTCGCCCAGCGGGGCGCCGTCGTGCACTTCGCCGGGATTGACCGTGATGACGTGGCCGGGGCCGGCCTGGACCTGCCCGCGGCCGCTGTGCGATACCTGGGCGCCCTGGCGGATGACGCCGATGCCGAACTGCTCGTGCGTGTGCCGCGCGAAGGCGTGCCGGCTGTGCGCGGCAACGGCCTGCACGCCGGCGAGCGCGCTGCGGTGCATGACGAACTGGCCTGGGCTCATGGGGGAGGCGCGGAAGAGGGCTTGCGGGCAGTATCGCCCGCGCGGCCCCGCGCGATCAAGCTGGGGCCTGTTAACAGGCCCTAGTGCAGCCCGTTCCAGCGGGCCACCGCGGGTTCCGCCGCCGCCCATTTCCACTGGCCGCCGGGCTGGCGGCAGATCAGGCTGGCATAGGCGGGCGCGGGCGCGTCCTCCTGCTCCACCGTGAACAGCACTTCCCGGCAGCGGGTCAGCGGCGTATCGATGTCGCGCACCACCTGGATGCCGCCGCGTTCGTTGCCCACCGGCAGCGCGTGGCGGATCTGCCATTGCCGGACCTGGCCGATGGGCAGTTCGCCCGCGGCATTGGCCATGACGTTCTGCTGGTCGTTCTTCCATTCGCGCAGGACGTACTTCACGCTGGCGTCGACCGCCGCCTGCACCGTGACGCCGATGGCGTAGCCGGCCACCGGATTGGCCGTGGCGGCGCCGCTGACGGTGCCGACCACGGCGCCGGTCGCGCCGCCGATGGAGGAACTCTGGCATCCGGCCAGTCCCAGGCTGGCGGCCGCCGCCAGCAAACAGGCTGCGCGCATCACTGCAGGGAACCCCAGCGCGCGGTCGCCGGTTCGGCGCTGGCCCAGCGCCACTGCGCGCCGTCCCGGCAGACGGTGGTGACGTAGAACTCGCGCGCCGGCGGCGCGCCGGCCTTGTCGGCGGGGGTGTCGATGGAGAACACCACTTCCTTGCACTCCAGGTCCACGCCGCCGATCAGCCGGCTGACCGTGACCTGGCCTTGCGCGTCGCTCTCGATGGGGAGCTGGTGCTCGACCCGCCAGCTGGCGACTTTGCCTACCGCCAGCGGGCCGGCGGCCATGGCGATCGCATCCTGTTCTTCGCCGCGGGTCTTGCGTTGCGCGTAAGCCAGGGCGGCCTTCGCGCCGGCCTGCACGCCCAGGCCGATGCCGGTGGCCACCGTGGCGTTGTCCGTGACTTTGTTGGCGATGGCGGTGCCGGCGATACCGGCGGCGGCGCCGGTGCCTTCGCTCAGCAGCGAACTGCAGCCCGACAGCGCCGCCAGCGCGGCCAGGCCGGCAAGGGCTGTCGCGCCCCGGACGATCGCGCCGCGGCCGGCGGCGATAGGCGGAAATATGAACGACAAGCTGCTTGCCCTCCTGCGTGATGCTTGGCGCGGCAAGTATAGGAGGGCGGAAGGCCGCGCCGGTAGCGGATTTGCATTTGTTGGCAATTTTCCGCCGGCCGGCTAGCCCGGCGCGCGCGCGCCCTTGGTGTAGACCTCGCGCAGCGCGGCGGCGAACAGCGCGTCGACGTTGCGGCGCAGGCCGTCGGAGCGCGTGAACAGCGAGATCGGCGGCAGGGTCCAGTCGAACGAGTACGGCACGATGGCCGCGCCGGCGATGCGCACCAGCTCGTCGGCGATGTCGGCGGGCAGGATGGTGACCGCGCGGTCGCTGGCGACGATCATTTCGCCGATCAGCTTGGACGAGTCGCTCTGCACCGAAGGGGGCGGGGGCGCCAGCCCGGCGCGCAGGAAGATGTCGGCCACCTGTTCGCGGATCGGGCTGCCCGGCGTGCCGAGGATCCAGTCCAGGTCGGCCAGCCGGTTCCATTCCAGCCGCGACCGGCCCAGCCGGGCGGCCAGCCGGCGGCTGGCGATCAGCCGCGGCTGCTGGCGGTACAGCACCTCGAAGGCGATGTTCGTCATGTCCACCGAGGGCGTGGCCCAGCCGACCACCATGTCCAGGGTGTGGTCGCGCAGCTGGCGCAGCAGGGCCGGGCCCTGGCCTTCATGGATGGTCGCCGTGATCTGGCGGCCCTGGGGCAAGGTGCGGCTGATGGCGGACGACAGCATCTGGCCCGACACGAAGGGGATGACGCCGATATGCAGGTGGGCCGCGTGGCCGGCGGCCACGGCCTCCATTTCCTGGACCAGGTGCCCCAGGTCGTGCACCAGGGCGCGGGCGCGCGCCAGCACCACGGCGCCCAGCGGCGTCGGGGTCATGCCCCGGACGGAACGGTCGAACAGCGGCACGCCGAACATGTTTTCCAGTTCGGCCAGGGCATTGGTGACCGCCGGCTGGCTGGTGGCCATGTGCTCGGCCACCCGGGTCAGGGACCCGTGCTGCTCGATCTGCAGCAGCAGCATCAGGTGGCGCATCTTCAGCCGGGAGGTCAGTTTCCGGACGACGAGGTCCGGATCGAAGGCGGTCATGGGTGATGCATAAGGTAAAGGTAATGGAACAATATTAAAACCGAATGATCTCCTTATGTCTTGGGGCCTAGAATTTTTCAGACATCAAGACAGGAGGCGCTGCCCCATGAATAACCAGTCGGACCGCCAGGCGGCATTGGACTATCACGAATACCCCACCCCTGGAAAGATCTCCGTCATGGCCTCCAAGCCGCTGGTCAACCAGCGCGACCTGGCCCTGGCGTATTCCCCCGGCGTGGCGGCGGCCTGTGAAGAAATCGTGGCCGATCCGGCCAATGTGTTCCGTTACACCGCCCGCGGCAATCTCGTGGGCGTGATCACCAACGGCACGGCGGTGCTGGGCCTGGGCAATATCGGCGCGCTGGCGTCGAAGCCGG